>Ga0209988_10000195_pt1 | contig 34639 bp, 35 predicted proteins | sample N075metaG_FD_183115 | JGI IMG/M metagenome (GOLD analysis project Ga0209988, IMG submission 183115) | Deep subsurface microbial communities from Kermadec Trench to uncover new lineages of life (NeLLi) - N075 metaG (SPAdes) (version 2) | ecosystem: Environmental > Aquatic > Marine > Ocean trench... | reverse complement strand
CCCGGTCCATCATTGTTGGTGACGCCGGGGAACTGATCGGTATGCTCCAGCCATGCGACACCCAGAGACCCATATAGGCGAGTCATGGCGCGGTCCCCTCTGTGCCGACTCGCTCCTCTGTACTTCTTGTTACGCTCTATCTTGAGGCGAACGTTTCGGGCAGCATGATCGGCGATAACCAGCGGATCCTCCGAACCAGTTTGGAGAGCCGCTCTTTGCAACTCCATATTCACCGCATCGCCAACCTCGCCCTCCAATCTGACATTGCTACCACGGGCAAGGGCTTTGAGCTTTGGCTCGATTCTTGAGGGCGGCACAAAGAAGCTCTCAGCAACCCTGTTTACTACGTAATTTCTCAGAACGTTGTTCACGGTCTGGAGCATGGCCGAATATTCAGGACTACCGAGATCATCAGCGGTCAGTTGCGGGACAGTGAATTTAATTTTCTTGATCACTCGCTGTGTTTCGCTCGAATATTTGTGACCCTGGCCTCAGAACAGAGGCCATCTAGATAGTCGGCCCAGCCCTGCATAACCTCTCGTCGGGTCTCTAACCTGTCACCTTGGTCGTAAGCCCTCACGTGTTTGGCATCAATGTGGGCTAACTGGCGCTCGAGTACGTCTTTAGGGTGTCCCTGTTCTCCGAGGATCGTTCTACCCGTTACCCGAATACCGTGAGGTGTCAGCTTCCCCTCATACCCTAAAGAATAGAAAGCCTTCACAAATATTGAATGAGCAGCATGTCGTCTCGGACTGTTGCGGTTGGGAATAATGTGATCGAAACGTCCGGTAATCTCTTGCAGCCCCTTAAGAGAGGCTACAGCTTGGGCTGGAAGCGGAATTGCGTGCGGTTGCCTCATCTTCATACGCTCTTCGGGAATTGTCCAAATAGCGTTGTCCAAGTCGAACTCTTCCCATTCAGCCGCTATCACTTCGGTAGGTCGGGCCAGTGTCCACCACATTAAATGAATACCCACTTTTGTCGGGTAGTAGCCGGGATAATCATCGAGCCTCTTGAAGAATTTCGGAATCTCATGAACGCGAAGCGGTCTCTTGTGTTTCGTTGGCTTAACCTTAACGGTATCTCTCAATGCGTAACTAAGGTCTGTGTGAGCCCTTTGGGTAACTATAGCTAGACGCGAGATGCCCCCAAAACACTGACGAACTATAACTGCCATCTGAGGGGCCCGTTTGGCGATCCGCTTTACGACTGAATGTCCGTGGACGGGCGTGACCTGATCTATGGGAAGACTGCCGATATGAGGAAATACGTCTTTCTCCAGCAAGTTCTTTCGCTGTCGGTAGGTGCGTATGTTCCAGTCGCTCTTCTTCTCTGCCAACCATTCTTCCGCGACAGCTCTGAAAGTGTTCGCGTTTGCGTACTGCTGGCGAAGTCTCTCGGCCTTTCGTTGGTGCGCAGGGTGAACTCCTTTTCTTACGAGTTTCCTGGCTTCGTCCCTCTCATCTCTCGCCTCTTTCAATGAAACCTCAGGGTACGCGCCAATAGCGTAGAGGTTCTCCTTACCACCGATCCGATATCTGTAACGCCACAATAGCGAGCCTGAGGCTTTAACGTCGAGGACCAATCCATTGCCATCTGTGTATCTTCCGGCCTCCTGAGAGCGTTTGAGGGCGCGCAAGCGGGTATCGGTCAAAGCCATTGTCTTTCTCTTTCTCGAAAGTACCCGCTATAGTACCCGCAATACTATGGGATGTCTAAGGAACCCCATGGACTTCTATATACCATGTATACAGTCATAATCGTTGACTCATGGACTCCTATGGAACTCTCTGGACTTGTATACTGATTTTGGCGCACAATCATCCCTCCGGTGTCGCCGAGCCCAGTCAGGCCGATGAACGCATCACGGGGCGTCTGAAAGCGGCGCTCGAACTGGTCGATATTCGCCTTCTGGACCACCTGATCGTAGGCGATGGCGCTACCACATCGCTGGCCAATCGCGGGCTTCTGTAGGCGACGAGACAAAGAGTCTTGATTAGCGGCGACGAGGCTGGTATAAAGTCCCGCTCTGCGCTTTCCATGCGCGAGCAACGCTTAATAAAATCAGAGACTTAAATCCAATGTCCAAGGTATGTCAGGTCACCGGGAAGCGCCCGCAAAGCGGCAACAACGTTTCGCACGCGAACAACAGGACGCGCCGTCGTTTTTTGCCGAATCTGAGTTACAAGCGTTTCTGGCTTGAGTCAGAAAAACGCTATGTGCGCCTGCGTGTTTCCAGCAAGGGTATTCGGATCATCGATAAACACGGCATTGAGAAGGTGCTTGCCGACCTTCGGCAACAGGGTCAGAAAATCTGACTGCGCGAGGATAGGTAAATGCGAGAAACAATCAGACTTGTCTCTAGTGCCGGAACCGGCCACTTTTATACGACAACCAAGAACAAAAGACTGCATCCGGAGAAGATGGAAACCCGGAAGTATGATCCGAGGGCGCGCAAGCACGTGATCTACAAGGAAGCGAAGATCAAATAGAGAGCTTGCCCCACGGATAAGAAAGCCCGCTTTGTGCGGGTTTTTTTTGGCCTTGAACAAAGGCGCTTGTTTCAAGTCATCGCGCCGGCAATTATAGTGGGCTGCCCTGCCAGCCGATTCGTGCGAGATGCCAGAACTACCAGAAGTAGAGACCAGCCGCCGCGGCATTGCCCCCTGGCTCGAGAAGCAGCGAGTCGTGGAAGTCATCATTCGAGAGCGGCGTTTGCGTTGGCCCATTCCCGATGATTTCGAAGCGAAACTCACAGGAAAGACCATCAGGTCAGTTGATCGTCGAGCGAAATACCTGCTTTTCAATACCGACGATGGCGCGGCGATTTTGCACCTGGGAATGTCGGGCAGCGTACGCATTATTGATCCGACCGAGCCCGCCGCCAAACACGACCATGTCGATATTCGATTTGGCAATGGCAAGGCACTTCGCTTTCGCGATCCGCGCCGGTTCGGTTCGCTGCTTTGGGCTGACGATCCATTACAACATCCACTGTTGCGCGACCTTGGGCCGGAACCGCTCGAGGAAGGTTTCGATGGCGATTACCTGTGGCGCAGAGCGCGGGGCCGTCGAGTGGCAATAAAGCAATTCATCATGAACGCCAAAATCGTTGTCGGGGTTGGAAATATCTACGCGAGTGAGTGCCTGTTTCTCGCCGGCATTCATCCCAAACGCAGCGCAGGGCGTATTTCGAAAAAGCGCATGATAAGTCTTGCCGGCACGATCAAGGATGTTTTGCAGCGCTCCATTGATGCGGGCGGAACGACGCTACGTGATTTCTATGGCGGAGACGGCGAACCCGGTTACTTCCAGCAACAACTCGATGTCTACGGACGTGACGGGGATCCCTGCCGGGTATGTAACCAGAACATCAGCGCGTTCGTCCTGGGTCAGCGCTCCACCTTTTACTGCAGACGCTGCCAACGCTAGCAGCCCGCCGGTTTTTAAGCAGCTTGTTGAAAAACTCTGTTTATCGGCCGGCTACGAACGATAGATAGCTGGCTTTTTCAACCGACTGCTAAGTCTCTTTGCAACGCTTGAGGAGTGCAAATTTCACTTTGGGTGAGACGAAATCGGTTACGTCGCCGCCCATCGTCGCGATTTCACGGACCAGGCTCGACGAGATGAAGGTAAAGCGTTCTGTGGGGGTGAGAAATGCCGTTTCAACTTCGTCGGTCAGATGTCGATTCATGCTCGCAAGCTGAAACTCGTATTCGAAATCAGAAACGGCACGCAGGCCACGGACAATGACCTGCAAATCGTTTTCGCGCGCAAAATCGACAGTCAGGCCCGAGTAACCCGTTACCTCGACATTGTCGAGACCCTCCAATGTCATCTTCGCAAGGTCAACACGTTCCTGTACGGAAAACATCGGTTCCTTGCCAGGATTATCGGCAACGGCCACGACCACCCTGTCGAACAATCGCAACGCGCGTCGCACAAGATCCTCGTGACCCAACGTGATGGGATCGAAAGTGCCCGGATACATTGCCGAAACTGTCATCAATCACTCCTTACTTGTTCAGGGTGTGTCGACCAGTGAATATCGCACATTTCCTGCGGTCTTTTCATGCGCAATGACCCACCCATCCGGTAATGCGGGGGCAGCCTGGGCTTTTTCCTGTTCAAGATAAACTCGCGCACCCTCTGCAAGATATCCTCCGTCATCCAAAAGTCTACACAAATCAGCCAGCGAATCGTCAGCAAAAGGGGGGTCGAGAAATACCAGGTCGAAGCTTTCATCGGCGCTGGAGCGAAGAAATTGCAGTGCATCGATCTTCAGGACCGTGGCGCCGTCAACACCGAGTTCTTTGCATGCCTCGCGAAGCGCGCTGAATGCTTCCCGTGACTGCTCAACGAATGTTACCGATGCAGCACCGCGCGACATTGCCTCAATACCGAGCGCCCCCGTTCCGGCGAACAGGTCCAGGCAGCGAGCCCCGTGAATTCCAGGTGTGAGCCAGTTAAAAAGCGTCTCCCGAATCCGCTCCGAAGTCGGCCTCAGGCCAGGCACTGCTGCAACCTTTAAAAGACGGCTGCGCCATTTTCCCGCTACAATACGCAACCGCCCAGGCGCTGAACTCACTGCACTGCGTCTGGAACTCCGTTGTCGCGTCATTTTTTTCGTTCCTGTCCCATGGACGTTTTTTGCTGCGGGTCTGAAGTGATGACAAGGTAATATTGTAAGCACACGAGTGTAGGCGATTGCCGAATCCTTATCTGGATGATTTTTGCGATGTTTGGAAAAAAAGAAAAACCAACGACGGAGCCTCGCAGTGGTTTTTTCAAGCGCCTCAGGAGCCGGCTGAACAGTGGCGATAGCTGGCTGACCTATGATCTTGCGAATCTCGCCCCCGGCGCCAAAATTGATGACGAGGTGCTTGACGATCTCGAAACTCGACTTGTCATGGCTGATATCGGCGTTGACGCTACAGAAAAGATCCTGGCAGATCTGCACAAGCGCCTGGAGAGGCGCGAGCTAAAAGACGTAAGCGTCCTCAAGGCCGGCCTGCGACAGTCCATGATTGATATGCTCGCTCCAGTTGAGCAACCGCTCGATACGGCGAGCGACAACGGGCCGTTCGTGATTTTAATGGTCGGCATTAACGGCGCCGGCAAGACCACCACCATCGGCAAACTCGCCAGACTATTTATGGATAATGGTCAAAGCGTCATGTTGGCAGCAGGCGATACATTTCGCGCAGCGGCCGTGGAACAGCTTCAGGTCTGGGGGGAACGCAACAATGTACCCGTCGTCGCACAGGCTTCCGGAGCAGATCCTGCTGCCGTCATTTTCGATGCCTATGAATCAGCGAAGGCGAAAGGCGTTGATATCTTGCTTGCCGATACGGCCGGTCGATTGCAGAACCAGCAGGGCCTGATGGATGAACTTGCGAAGATTAAACGGGTAGTATCGCGACAGAATCCGGATGCACCACACGAAGTCATGTTGGTGCTCGATGCGGGTCTCGGGCAAAATGCCATGGTGCAAGCGCAAAAATTCAACGAAGCTCTCGGCGTGACAGGAATCACTGTAACGAAACTGGACGGAACGGCAAAAGGCGGTATTCTTCTGGCCATTGCCGATAGCCTGGCCATACCCGTTCGATTTATCGGCATCGGCGAATCGGCAGATGACATGCAGACATTCAGAGCGGATGAATATGTCGACGCACTCCTGAACACCCAGCGTGACGAATAGGAACCCTCTTTAGTGATTCAGATCGAAAATGTTGTTAAGCGTTTTCCGGGCGGACAGGAAGCTCTTTGCGGCCTCGATCTATCTGTGGAAAAAGGAGAGATGGTCTTTGTGACCGGGCACTCCGGCGCGGGCAAGAGCACGTTGCTGCGGCTCATCGCATTGATTGAGCGACCGACCAGTGGGCAAGTAATCGTAGACGGGCAAAATACGAGCCGCATTTCACGACGAAAAATACCGGCGTACCGACAACAAATTGGCATGGTGTTCCAGGACAACAAGCTACTATACGATCGACCTGTTTTTGACAACGTTGCATTGCCGCTGATCATAGCCGGGGCCCAGCATCGCGACGCGGCCCGAAGAGTCCGTGCAGCGCTCGACCAGGTTGGCCTGCTCAACAAGGAAAAGCAGAATCCCGAGACGCTTTCCTCAGGTGAACAACAACGAGTGGGCATTGCGAGGGCGATCGTAAGTAAGCCTAAACTCCTTATTGCGGATGAACCGACGGGAAATCTCGATCCGGATTTATCGCTTGAGGTAATGCGAATTTTTCGACGCTTCAACGAAGTCGGCGTCACATTGCTCATAGCCAGCCACGACATTGTCCTGATCGACCAGCTTGGCTGTCGGCGCATTGAACTTGAAAATGGCGCAATCAAGAAAGACGAGGAGGAGGATTTTGTGGCCGAATACGCCGAGCGCCTCGAGAACGAAGAGAGTCGTGAGCAATGGCGATAAAAAAGAGGAGCGACTTGCGCATCGCTGCTAAACCCGCCAGTCCTTTCAAAATTTGGTTGCGGCGACATGCAGGAACGTGTGTGGGTGCGCTCGGGCGAATCGCCCGTCAGCCCTTCGCTAATTTCATGACCATCCTGGTCATTGGAGTCACCCTCGCCCTGCCAGCGGCGATGCACCTGATTGTAAAGAATGCAGCCTCAATGAGCGGCAACTGGGAAAATGCACTGGATTTCTCCGTCTACCTGAAAACCGATGTTTCACTTGCAGATGCCAGGCGCCTGACTGACATCATCGAGCAACGCGCCGACGTCGAGCAGGTGACGCTGATACCGGCCGACCAGGCGCTTGAGGATTTCAAGGAGCAATCCGGTTTCGGGGCGACGCTGGATCATCTGACCGTCAATCCGCTGCCGCATACGCTTATCGTTCGTCCAGGCAGCGCAAATACCGAAAGATCGATGATGCTCCTGGATGAAGAACTCGGTAACCTGCCCGAAGCCGATTTCGTCCAGGTCGATACGGAATGGGTGCAACGTTTCCTCGCCATTCTCGATATATTGCAGCGCGCAGTAGTGATTGGCGCTGCACTCCTGGGTGCGGCCATTGTGGTCATAATCGGCAACACGATCCGGCTGGATATCCAAAATCGGCGCGAAGAGATTGAGGTCACCAAGCTCATCGGTGCCAGCAATGCGTTTGTCCGGCGACCGTTCCTGTATTCGGGCCTTTGGTACGGCTTAGGTGGCGGATTACTCGCCCTTGGCTTGATTTCCTACGGCCTGTTTGCCCTTAAAGAGCCTGTCGCCCGATTGTCCGGCCTCTATGACAGCTCTTTCTCCATATTGTCGCTCAATGCGATTGAAAGCCTGATGATTGTTGGGACAGGCGTCCTGCTCGGGCTGATCGGTTCCTGGGTGGCCGCTGCCCGACATATGCGGCGCATCGAACCCCGTTAGCAAAAAGCCTCTCCCGGCAGCTCAATTAGACATAATCCACGCGCCATTTCCCGCTTATCTCGTTATTATTTAAGCGTTTTTTTATGCTCCGCACCGGGAACCAAATCCAATTGTTAGCACTCTAACGCCTAGAGTGCTAAAATCAGAACCTGAAAAGGAGGTACCAACACGATGACATCAGCCATTGCTTTGCGAAACCATGATCTTGCGCTAACCGCGCCAATCGGCAATCTGGGTTCTTATATCCATGCAGTCGGATCGATCCCTGTTTTGGCCAAAGAAGATGAACAGGCGCTGGCCCGTCGCTTTAACAACGACGAGGACTTGTCGGCCGCGCGCGATCTTGTCATGGCTCACCTTCGATTTGTCGTGCATATTGCGAAAGGCTATACCGGCTATGGCTTGCCGCTCAATGACCTGATCCAGGAAGGCAACGTCGGGTTGATGAAAGCCGTGAAGCGATTCGATCCTGAATTCGGAGTCCGTCTGGTGTCATTTGCGGTCCACTGGATTCGTGCCGAAATTCATGAATACGTCTTGAAAAACTGGCGCATTGTCAAAGTGGCAACGACCAAAGCCCAGCGCAAACTGTTTTTTAATCTGCGCAAATCAAAGAAGAGCCTGGCCTGGTTATCGCACGAAGAAACCAAAGCGGTTGCCAAGGATCTGGGGGTTTTGCCCGCAGAGGTTACCGAGATGGAACGCCGGCTGAGTTCACGCGATGCTGTGTTCGATCCCACACCGGAAAGTTCGGACGATGATCGGGTCTTCACGCCGGCCGCCTATTTGCCCAGCGAAAATTCCGATCCTGCGGATTTGGTTGAGAAATCCGACTGGGACAGCGATGCGAGCAGTCGCATGCACAAGGCGATGGTCACACTGGATGATCGAAGTCGCGACATTCTCCAGAGCCGCTGGCTGACCGATGAAAAGCAAACGCTTCACGAGCTGGCCGCAAAGTACGAGATCTCGGCCGAACGCATCCGCCAGATTGAGGCAAACGCAATCAAGAAGCTGAGGGGCAAAATGGCCGCCTGAGCCAGGTTACAACCAGAAAACAAACCCTGCCGCAGTGCAGGGTTTTTTTTGGCTGGAGAAAAAGTTGCTTTGCATGGTTGTGCAACGTCACATCATCCTCATAAGACCCCTCAACACCGAGCCCGTTAAACCCTTCGAGCCTGATGAAGACAGTTCAGGCTTTTCGGTAGTCGTACAAGATATCTTTCTCGACCCGTCCGCCTAGCTGCTGAATCACCTGCGTTGCACACCATGTGCCAAGGCGTGCGCATTCGGCCAACGGCTGATCCGCCGTCCAGCCATACAGGAAGGCAGCGGTGTAAGCGTCGCCGGCGCCGGTCGTATCAACAACTTTGTCAACCTTGATGGCTTCCTGGTAAATCGTATTGTCGTTCTGCACGATCACCGAACCCTGCTGCGACCGGGTTAGAACAAACAAATTATCGAAATCAGACAGCGCCGGCAGCACTTCGTCAAAGGATTGTTTCTTGAGCAACGCAATGATTTCATCCTCATCCGCAAAAACGATGTCGACACCGTCTTTCACCGCCTCAAAAAAAGCACTTTGGTGGCGCTCGACGCAGTATGAATCCGACAAAGACAAAGCGACGGTCAGGTTGTTTTGCCTGGCTATTTGCATGGCTCGTTTGGCAAGAGCCGGTCCTTCGGGAATATCCCAGATATAACCCTCAAGAAGAACTACTTTTGGTGTGCCAACTGTCTGTTCGGTGATATCTGCCGTGCTCAGCTCAGTGCAGGCGCCAAGGTAGGTTTGCATTGTGCGTTGCCCGTCCTCGCTGATCAGAACGTGACAACGTGCTGTCGGCAGCCCGTTTGCTGCGGGGCTGGTGCGCACATCAACACCCAAAGCACGCATGTCGTGAACAAATATTTCGCCCAGCTGATCCGCGCTGACCCGGCCGATGTAGGCTGCAGAGCCTCCCAGGTTGGCGAAACCAGCGATGGTGTTGGCGACAGAGCCCCCCGACATTTCTGTCGCGGGTCCCATTTTGTCGTAGATTTCGTGGGCGCGCTGCTCGTCGATCAGCGTCATTGAACCCCTGGGTGCGCCAACTTCATTGAGGAAATCGTCATCGACATGCGCCAGGATGTCGACAATTGCGTTACTGATGCCGAGTAGTTGAACTTGGTTGGTCATTTATTGTGGTTCCCGTTTTCAAAAATCAATTGATGCTCCGGGCCATGCCTGGCATGGCTCGGGCCTGTTAATGGGCCATCATTGCCCAATCCGGGATCCGGAATCGCCTTTGTCAAAGCTGCGCTACAAAGCCTGCTGCTTTTTCAATCTCAACCGGTAACGGGCACCATCGTAATTTCGACACGGCGATTGGCTTGTCGGCCATCTGACGTCGAATTATCCGCGATTGCCATTGTCTCACCCAGGCCGATTGTGAGCAGGCGCTGGTCATTTATGTTTTGTGAGTTCAGAAACGAAGCTACTGAATCTGCCCGACGTTCCGACAAGGACTGATTGTAACTATCACTGCCACTGCTATCGGTGTGCCCGGCGACTTCAACAACCGTCTGGTCGAATTCCGCCAGTACTTTCGACACCGATGTCAGCACATCGAAGAAAGCAGGTCTCAGATCCGAGCTGTTTGTAGCAAACGTTACATTGCCCGGCATATTCAGCGTAATGTTGTCACCGATGCGGGTAACACTGACGCCGGAACCCTCCAGCTCCGCCCTCAGTTTTGCTTCCTGCCGATCCATGTAATAGCCGACCGACCCGCCCGCCAGGGCACCGACGCCCGCTCCAATCAAGGCGCGCTGCCGCCGCTCTACAGCATCATCACCAGACGCCAAGCCGACGACCGCTCCGGCAACGGCACCAATGATTGCACCTTTGGTTGCGTTGCTCATTTCCGATTCTTGCGTGTAAGGGTTCAAGGTTTCGCAGCCGTTCAGGACAATCGCGCTAACGACAACCAGCAAGCCAGCCTTCAGGTTTCTTGAATTCATTTTATTTCCTCGTAAATACCCGGTGAAATCCCGCGACAACGCCAGCAGCCGTGAGATCCACCCTCAATGAAGCCCGTGTATTGTAGCGTCTGGGCACCTGAACCACGACTGCAGATACCCGTATATCGAGGTCGAATCCGCGCTCATTACGAAATAAATGCTGGAAATGAGCAGTGCATCTCACTTGGGCGGACGGCCAAACTCGCCATTGCCTGTGTAGAATACGCCGAGAACAGGATCCAGGGACAAGCATGACAGATACCGGTAAATGGCTGCACGACTATGGCGCAAATCATCGTGATATTCGGTACCCGCCGGTGTACTGGATTTGTGTGCCGATGCTCGTCATCGGCGTTGTCGGGCTCCTCTGGTCAACGCCTGTGCCCGAGGCGTTCCTGGCTATCTCCCCTGCGCTGAACTGGGCTACTGCGTTCCTGCTGGCGGTCGTTGTTTACTATTTCATCATCTCGATGCCACTGGCCATTGGCATGCTGCCATTCCTTGCTGCCGTGGTCGCATTCGAGCTTTGGCTGCAGCACTCGGATTACTCTGCTTTACGGGCGGCCATCGGCCTGACGGTGGCGAGCATCGTCGGCCTTTATGTAGGACGGCGTAACGATTCTGGATTCGGGTCGATACTGGAAGATATCCAGCTCGTGATGATAGCGCCGTTCTGGATGCTTTCCGTACTTTACAGACGACTCGGAATTCCATATTAGCGCTGATCTTGGAAACTGAATCCGGTAGAATCTGCCACCCCTAAAACCGTTTGGCTTATCAGGAGTCACCGTGGTGAGCAGCCCTTCCCCAAAATCCGAGTCAGTTGGCCGTCAACAATTGAACCCACTTGATCTTTTCGACTTAAGATCAGAACTCAGCGATGAAGAACGCATGGTACAAGACACCGTGGGTCGCTTCGTCGACGACAAAGTCTTGCCCGTCATTCGGGACGCGTTTGAAAAGCACTATTTTCCGAAGGACCTGATTTCACAGGTTGCAGAACTCGGCCTCCTTGGCAGCTCCATTGAAGGGTATGACTGCGCCGGTATGAACGGTATTTCCTATGGCTTGATTTGCCAGGAGCTTGAACGCGGGGACAGTGGCCTGCGCAGCTTTGTCTCCGTGCAGAGCAGTCTCGTCATGTATCCGATTTACACCTACGGTTCACAAGAGCAGAAAACACGCTGGTTGCCGGCGATGGCTCGCGGCGAAGCAATCGGTTGCTTCGGCCTGACTGAGCCGCACGGCGGGTCCGATCCGAGCAATATGAAAACGTACGCAAAGCGAGACGGCAGCGACTGGATTTTGAACGGTGCGAAAATGTGGATCACGAATGGCAGCATCGCGGACGCCGCTGTTGTTTGGGCCATGACCGACGAGGGCTTGTGTGGGTTTATCGTCGAAAAAGGAACGCCAGGATTCACCGCGCAGGAAATCGACAACAAATTTTCACTGCGAGCATCGGTCACCGCTGCATTGTTCCTGGACAACGTGCGGATACCGGACGAAAGCAGACTACCGGGAGTTGTCGGCCTGAAAGGCCCGTTAAGCTGCCTGACCCAGGCGCGTTACGGCATCGCGTGGGGAGTCATCGGTGCCGCACAGGCTTGCCTGTCTGAGGTGCTGAACTATACGCGCGACAGAGTGCTTTTTGATCGTCCCTTGTCCCACAATCAGGCCGTCCAGATCAGGGTTGCAGACATGGCCCGGCGTATCACGACCGCGCAGGTGCTCGCGTTACAGCTCGGGCGACTCAAAGATGCGGGCAAATTGAGTCCGACGCAGGTTTCCATAGCTAAATGGAATAACTGTCGCGCTGCGCTCGATATTGCACGCGATGCGCGCGACCTGTTAGGTGGCAGCGGCATCAGTGCCGAGTATGTTCCTATTCGCCATATGCTCAATCTCGAAAGCGTTATTACCTACGAGGGAACGGAAACCATTCATCAACTCGTCGTCGGTAAAGAACTTACCGGTGTGGACGCATTCTGATCGGACCGGCCGCACGCTGCTCGTGTGCTGGCGCGCACCATGAAATCGATCCCAACGAATAAGGACGTATGGCGCCTGGCCGCGCCCATGATCCTCTCGAACGTCTCCGTGCCGCTCCTGGGTATGGTGGACACGGGAGTCACCGGGCATCTTGAAAACGCGTCCTACCTGGGTGCGGTCGCCATCGGCTCCACCATCTTCAGCTTCTTGTTCATGGGTGTGAATTTCTTGCGCATGGGCACCACAGGTATTACAGCGCAGAACTTCGGCGCAGACGATTTCGAGGGGGTGCGAATTGCGCTTGGACAGGCGGTCATCGTTGCCCTTGGCATCGCCGCGTTATTTCTTGCCCTGCAACAGCCCATCGGTCATGCCAGCATGGTATTGCTTGGACCGGACCCGATAGTCGCGGCCAACGCGAAACTGTATTTCTCGATTCGTATCTGGAGCGCCCCGGCAATCCTGACGAACCTCGTCCTGATCGGCTGGTTCATCGGACTGCAGAATGTACGGGTTCCCCTGTTCATGGTCCTTACCACGAATATCACCAACATCATTCTCGACCTGGTGTTCGTCTTTGGCCTCGGCATGACGGTCGATGGCGTCGCTGCTGCCTCTGTAATCGCGGAATACACCGGTGTCTTGGTTGGCATCTTTTTCGTATTGCGTGAATTGAAGAGCCATCAAGCATCATGGCCCATGCATCGCCTGACCCGGTTTCGCGAGTACGCAGTATTTTTCTCAATTAATGCAAACTTGTTTCTCCGTACGATGGCGTTGGTGTTCACTTTCGCTTTTGTAACCGCGCAGGGCGCAAGGCTGGGAGGTCTTTACCTTGCCGCCAACGCGATCCTTATGAACCTGCAAAACCTGCTGGCTTACGCGTTAGATGGCTTCGCTCATGCTGCCGAAGCACTGGTCGGCAAAGCGGTCGGCCAAAAAAGCCGTGCCGCACTTGTGGCGTCAGTTGAGATCGCACTGCGTTGGTCGCTTTACGTGGCCACGGGATTCGCCCTGTTTTTTGCGATCGCCGGATCCAGCCTGGTCAACCTGCTCACCGATTTACCGGCGGTGCGTGACATTGCCGGTCACTACTTGCCGTGGCTGATTGCGTCACCACTGATCTCCGTTTGGTCCTATCTGTACGACGGCGTTTTCGTGGGCGCAACCCGGGCTCGTGACATGCGCAACATCATGCTGGGCTCTGCATTTCTTGTCTTCCTGCCGAGCTGGTATCTATTGCAGCCGCTGGGCAATCATGGACTGTGGCTGGCGTTCACCCTGTTCATGGCGAGCCGCGGGTTAGGAATGCATATCGCCTATAAGTATCGCGTGTTACCCAGCCTCGAATTCCAGGCTAAATAACGTCGACCGCCGGTGCGGGCACAGCGTGCTTTTCGCATTGCTCTTTGACCGACCCGTGCGCCCAGAAATAGGCGAGCGCTGCGGACACGAAATTCGCCACGGCGTAGGCAGCGAATATTCCGGCGATACCAAAGGACCGATTCAGCAGAAAAGCCAATGGCAAATAGATCACCGCCATTCGGCCCACGCTGATTACAACCGCTGGCATCGGTTTGCCCATGCCGTTGAACGAGGCATTCATCACCATGACAATTCCGTAGGCGCCGTAGCTGATTGGAGCAATAAGCAAGAACAGCGATGCTACATCCGTCACAGCCGGGTTGTCACTGAAGAGGGCCGGCAGGATCTTGTGCATCCCCGCCAGGAATAGTGCGATAAGGATGCCGGTTCCGATGCAAAACACCGTGCACAATCTCAAGGCAAGATAGATTCGGTCATCTTTGCCTGCCGACATGTTCTGACCGACAAACGGGCCAATGATCGCGGAGAGTGAATAGAAAATAACCAGCAAGAGGTATTCGATGCGAGCGGCGACGCCGAAACCGGCGACAGCTTCCGTTCCGTATCGCGCCAGCATCGCCGTAATCACCGCAGTCGCGATTGGGATAATCGCATTGGTACCCGCTGCCGGAATGCCGACGTGCAAAATGTCCGCCCATGAGCGCCTTCGCTCGCCGGGTTCGGCGCGGGCAAAAGTCAGCATATCCAGGCGCACCCGCATCAAATACAGGGCGCCGCCAAAGATGGCTGTCCGGGCGATCAGGCCAGCCATAGCTGCACCGTTCAGTCCCATCTCCGGCACCGGCCCAAGTCCGAAAATCAGGATCGGATCCAGCACAACATTCACAACTGCGGCGATCACCATCAGCATACTCGGCAGCCGTGTGTCGCCCGTCGCTCGCATGCTGCTCATCGCAACCATACCCACGACCACAAAGGGCACACCGGCATACAAAATATGCATATAGCCGGCAATCAGCGGGATCATTTCCTCCGGTGCACCAAGCAAGCGGAACAGGGGACCGATAGTCAGCACACCAATACCGCTTACGAAGACCGTAATGATGAAAGACAGGATCAGGCTGTCCGTCGCCAGTCGGCGCGCTCGATGATGATTGTGCGCACCGATGGCCCTGGCAACAACCGAGGAAGTGCCTGCACCGAGCCCGATCGCGACACTGGTGACGATCATCAGGATCGGGAACGCAAACCCCAATGCGGCAAGCTCACTGTCACCGACTCGGCCAATGAAATAACTGTCCACGAAGCCCTGCATCATCATCATGAAGATGCCGTAGAGCACAGGTACCGTCATGTCGACCAGATGCCGGCCGACCGGTCCGGTTGTTAGCCGAGCCTCTTTTACTTCCATGATCAATCCGGGAACACGGTGTTACAGGCAGCAGCGATTGTCGCTACCGAAGAAAGTTAACTATGGCCCAGCACAACACGCAGCGCAATCGCGTCGTCCCCAAGTGTTCCGACTGCGCTATGATCGACAGCCCTGCAAACCACACACACAAACCTATGAGCTGGAAGACACTCGACACCAGGATCGTATTCGAAAACCCGTGGATTACCGTGCGTGAAGATCGGGTAATTAATCCGGGCGGGGGCAAGAACGAGTACGGTCATGTGCACTTCAAAAACAAAGCCGTCGCCATCGTGCCTTTGGATGGCGATAGGAACACCTGGCTGGTTGGGCAGGACCGCTATACGTTGGGGCGTTTCACATGGGAGATTCCGATGGGGGGCGCACCGCTAGCAGAAGACCCGCTGGATGCGGCGCGCCGGGAGTTACAAGAGGAAACAGGTTTGAGTGCGCAGCGCTGGTCTCAGGTCATGACCCTGCATACCAGTAATTCGATTACTGACGAGGAAGCTTTCATTTACACCGCTGAGGGTCTGACCATGGGTGAGCCTTCGTTTGAAGAAACCGAGAATATTGAAATCCGCAAGCTGCCCCTGATTGAAGCGCTGGAAATGGTCGTGCAAGGTGAGATTACAGACGCAATTAGCTGTGCGGGCTTGCTGCGAATCAGTCATTCCTTGAATTGCGGCTGAATCCGCTCCTGCCCTGGCAGCAAACTCCGACCCTCGATTCAATAAATCATCTCGGCAGAAACTACATACCGTAATGATCCGCCAGGTGTGTCGGATGCAAACGGATAGCAGGTCACCAGACTCAACATCGGTGTGTCCGTATCGAGACGCAAGCTTCCGCGCCGCGAGTCCACGACATCCACACTGGTGACACTGAACAGGTGCTGACGCCCATCCGGCATGTCGAATAGCAGGGATTCGCCTACTTTCATGAACTGTAGGAATCGAAAGTGCGTATCCCGATGACCTGCTATCACACTGTTGCCGATTTCGCCTGGAAGAACGCTGGCGCTCATGTGGCCGGGACCGAAGGCAAGTGTCCTGCCCGAACTGCCCGCCAGAATAACGAGTTCAACATCCCCGCCTTTCGCGGACATTCTCGCAATCGGCCAGGTGTCCGCCCAGGGCCACGGTGTGTGCTTCTCGTTATCGCTTGCGCCTTTGTGCCACGCGCGCTGCATGAGTTCCTGTGCAACCCAGGCTTTCGCGGGTATATAGGCGCCCTGACCCAGCTTCCAGAAACCCAGACAAAAGAGGCAGGCCATGACTATCCAGCTAAGACGCGATCGCATCATTATCCCTGCGCCCTTGCAACGTGCAGACTCTGTACATGAGCAACAGGGTCGCCAGCAGAATAAGAATCGCACCCGTGCGGCGATGCGAACCGGCCGAAGTCGCCGTTGCCGGAAAACCGAATATGGCCCGGTGACTCTGGCCGTGCGGTAAAAGGTTCGGCACCTGCTCTTTGTTGAGACCTTCAGCTGCGGGACGAGATGGCGTCTTGTCGACAGCGACCAGGCTTGTGTACTTGCTCACCAGGTGATAACCAAGCGCCAGATCGACAATTGCCGCACGAGTATTCGCCGTACCTCCGCCCCGACGCTCGTCATCCAGCAAATCTGCAATCCTGGCACGTGCCCATAACGCAGCGATTCCCGGACTGGTCTGGTTGCCTGACAATGGCAGTTCGGCTCCCCAGTCGCCACTGGCGGATCGACCCGATATCTTAAGCTGATCTCCAGCCCGAACAGCGCGGCCAAGCCGCGCTTTCACAACCACTGGTTCGCCAGAGTAAAGATCGGGCACAATAGAGGGTAGAGCGACCTCTTGCACACCATCCGGCCACTCGACGATGATATCGGTTACCTGCGGTTGCTCCAGTTTGCGGAACAGCCGCCCCATTTTCTCCTTAACCTCGTGCGAGGCGCTGATAAAAACGTAGGTCCCGCGACCGGCTTCCGCGGCTTTGCGCATGAACCAGCCATTCGGTGCCGAGCCTATGCCTACCGTGAACAAACGAGCATCACCGAGCCTGCGCTCGATAACATTAAACAGCTCGTCTTCATTGCCGACGCTGCCATCGGTAACGAAGATCACTTGACGCAAGTGTGTTTCGCTCGGTCTGCCGGCCAGCGCCAACTCGAGCGCCTGGCGCATTTCCGTCCCGCCATTGGCGGCCAGGGAAGTAATGTAGCTTCTCGCACGAGCAACATTCACTGCGCTTGCCGGGACGCTTGACGGGAACAGAGCATGAGTGATCGAATTGAATTGCACGACATTGAAGCGGTCACCCGGGCGCAATCCATCCAATGCCAGTTGCAAGGCGTTCTTCGCTTGCTCGATGGAAGAACCGTGCATGGACCCGGACGTGTCAATCACCAAAATCAGTTCTCTCGCCATGGCAGGGGGTGCCGCAGCAGCGTCATTCGGCGGCATGAGCATGATCAACAAGTGAGTCTGATCATCAACATCTTCGGCAAAAACCAGCGCTGTTGGCGCGGCAACATTTTCAGGCCGCCACAGTAGTTCGAAATCATGATCCATCGAAACAGCGCCGCCTGCGAAGCGAACCTCGAACTGATCGCCCTCCTGCTCGATTTTTATCGGGTGATAGCGGCTGGCTACAAACTTAAGCGGCATTCCCGCGTTAATATCGGCACGCAGGGTAATTTTGTGCTCGGCGCTCTTTTCAACAACAGGAGGTGTTATCAGGGAGGCGTCAGCTACACGATCAGTATCAGCGGACCAGCCCGATCCCTTGCGATCCGCAACTGACATGCCGGGGATGAAACGCGGCGTCAGGGTCATGGGAAAGCGCAAATGAAAAGTGCCCTCGTCATAACGGACCGTGTCGAGATAGGCTATTTCTATGGTGACTTCCTGCCCTGGACCTATGTTGGCGACATTGGTCGTAAAAAGATTGGCACGCTGTTGTTCGACCAGGCTCGCCTTCTTGCCTTGTCGTTTTGCCTTTTCGTATTCCTTTTTTGCCGCTTCTTTTTCCCGGATCTCACCTTCGATAATTCGATCACCAATGGTCATTCTCAGTTGATCAACGGCGGCGCCATCGGGCAACGGGAAAACGTAAACCCCCTCCACCCAGTCAACGCCATCATTGCGGAACGTCTGTCGCAGGATTGTGCGGACAGCCAGTCCGCTGACCGTTATTTGTATGTCGGAGTTGATGCGGGTCGCAATGTGATAACCAGTCCGCATACGCAGCAGCAAACTGCCGCTCTGGATATCGTTCGGTGACACAATCTCATCGCTGCTGGCAACACCGATCGCAGGCAACATTGTTATGACCAAAGCGATTAGCGCAAGTTTGCCGATACGGTAATTTCGTCGCAAAACGCACCGTATGCGGACGGGACTGGGCTCCGGGTGATGCGGGTGCCAATTGCGGTTGGCCGACTCTGATTGCCACCACTCATTTCGTTTTTTTGCGCGCTTGCCTGCCACAGCCTGGTAGCCCATTTTCATCCTCCCGTTCGTCTGCTGCTCATTGCAGCAAGTCGATCAGCCGGTTCAGGGGCGGACGCGTGGCAAAGTTCTGGCGTAATGTGGCAAATTGTGGCGTGCTTGTTGAACGCCGACGCATGCGGCACGATACTCGTTCGATGTGCCATGTAATGTGAAGCACAGGACTGCCGTCGCGTATCGCCAGATGACGGTCAAACAGACCATTGGAAAATGATGCCCAGGAAAATTGCGATTGTTGAAGACGAAGCGGCCATCCGCGAAAACTATGCGGCGGCATTCCGTCGTGAGGGCTACAGCGTTGACCTTTACGATGCCCGGAAGCCGGCGATCGACGCTTTTGAGGCGCGGCTGCCAGACCTGGTTGTAATCGACATCAACTTGAGAGACGACGTCGAAGGCGGTTTTGAGTTATGCCGGCGGTTACGAGCTATGTCCGCGGACCTGCCCATCATTTTCCTGACCGCCCGCGATTCCGAGTTCGATGCCGTTTCGGGTTTGCGTCTTGGTGCAGACGATTATCTAACCAAAGACATCAGCATGCCGCACTTGATGGCGCGCGTTGCGGCGCTGTTTCGTCGCATGGAGGCAATGCAACGACCAGAGGCAAAAGAGAATCGTATCAATCGCGGTGACCTGGAAATTGATACAGATCGGATGACGGTGCGCTGGAAGGATCAGGCAGTTGCATTGACCGTAACGGAATTCTGGATGATGCACGCCCTGGCACGCTATCCCGGCCATGTGAAAAACCGGCAACAACTCATGGATGCCGCGCAAGCCGTTCTGGACGACAACACCATCACGTCCCATATCAAGCGCATCCGCCGCAAGTTCGTGGCAATCGATCCCGACTTCAAGGCCATTGAGACCGCCTACGGTATGGGGTATCGCTGGCTGTCGGAATGACGTTGCGGTGAACCTTCGACGTCAGCTACTCCTGGTCAGTCTGTTGACACTCGTCTTGCCATGGGCCGGTTGTCAGTTTATCCGTGAAACCGAAACCGCGCTGCGCGAAGGTCAGCAGAGAATGTTGTCCGGAACCGCGCAGGCGATTGCCGATTCATTGTCGCAATTCCCCTCCGAATTTCTTGCTGCCGGAACCGATGGCACTTTTCGCGACAGCCAGATTTTTGGCCACTCGCTTGTCAACGAGCCGTTTATCGACGGCTATATCGATGACTGGTCATTGAGCGAGGAATCGATACGTACGTTGCCTGGTAATGAGGGCGCAATACGTTTTTCCTTCGGGGTTTTTGGCCAGTATGTTTATCTATTCGTTGAGGCACGTGACTCAACGGTTATCTATGCCGCAGCTCCCTCGGCAGCCGGCGACGCTTTTTTTGAGCATATTGACTTACTCAGCATCGACGCGGTTGGCACACGCAGCGAATTCACATTCAGACCCGAAGCACCTGGCGCGCTGTTTGGGCAACGGCTGGTGGAGGGCGAGGTAAAAGAAGAAAGCAGAATTCAGGCCCATTGGCAGGATACACCAAGCGGTTATCGCCTTGAGGCGAGGATTCCGCGTCAGCTTCTCGGCGTATTCCTGGGCCTGTCCGTAACCAATACACGCTCTGCGAGCAGCCCGGGCATTACAAGGTCGAGTTACCAGGGATCGACTCCAGGGCGTTTCATAACGACATCTCCGATTCTCACGAGCGCAGTAAACGGATACGCACAATCTGATCTACGCCTGATTGTCACGGACCGCGCCGGGTGGCGACTGGCGCAGGCCGGACAACTCGGCGACACACGCGGCGGCGGCGCTGAAGCTGGAGATCTGGGCTGGATGCACCGGGCCTATAACGCGTTGCTTGAGCAGGGCGACGATGCGGTGCTGGCAGAGCCGCATCCCAGTGGCAGGGAACAGCAGGCCTACCTGCGGCGCGCACTCGAGGCTGAAGCGGCCAGCGCCTGGTTTCGCTCCGCGCAGTCCGGGCGTGCGGTCATAGCGGTGGCCCGACCCATTTGGTCCGGAAACGTGCAGACCGGCGCGCTTGTTTTGCAACAGGGCACGGATGCCATTTTAAGCCTTACGAACAAGTCGCTGGGACGGCTGATCAATTTCACACTCATAGCGACTCTGGGCGTCGGGCTGGTGCTGCTTGGCTACGCGAGTTGGTTGTCTCTGCGAGTTCGCCGGCTCAGTGCGGCGGCCGAGCGAGCACTCGATGAAGACGCTACTCAACTTGCGCTTCCCAGCGCAAATGCCAGCGATGAAATTGGCGACTTGTCGCGTAGCTTCTCCCAGGTGTTACGTCAGCTTGGCAATTACAATGAATACCTGCGCACACTCGCCTCCAAACTCTCCCACGAACTGCGCACACCGCTCACGATCGTAAAATCGTCGCTGGAAAACCTGGAGCACGAACCACTCACCGACGATGCCCGCCAATACACCGCTCGCGCACGTGACGGCGCAGCGCGTCTGCAAAAAATATTAAGCGCAATGAGTGAAGCCAGTCGCGTCGAGGAGTTGATGCAGAATGCGGAACCAGAGGCCATCGACATTCACGATGCATTGCAATCTGCAACGGCAGCCTATGCCGGTGCGTGGCCGGAACGGCGTTTCAGATTCGAGGCCAGCATGGATGTTGCGCCATTTTCCGGGTCTCCTGAAATGATCATGCAAATGCTCGACAAACTCGTTGACAACGCCATCGGGTTCAGCGGCAAGCAGGACGAAATAGTGATCTCGCTGGAGACCAAAGGCGACCAATACCGGCTATCTGTAGCAAACCCCGGCCCACCGTTGCCAGATCGAATGCGTACACAATTATTTGACTCGATGGTGTCAGTCCGCGAGGGCCCCGGCTACGAACATCTGGGGCTGGGACTTTACATTGCAATGCTCATCGCAAAAGGTCACGGCGGGACGATCCGCGCGGAGAACACGCATGAAGGAGTCGTGTTTCACATCTACTTACCCATCAATCAAACCGAAAATAACAGGGCTTAAGGAACCAATTGACGAGCTTGGCGACGAGACACGCGATATGCATCGAGCTATTACATCGCTGATGGAGGAAGCGGAATTAGCGTTCAGAATCGGACGGACTGTACGGCGACAGTACCCGTGCTGGAAAAACGAATCGGTCGTATCAATGGAATGTCGACGGTCAGGCTACCGTCCAATTCGTAGATCACACTGTCACGAACACCACCGCCGATTATTGCTGCCAGTTCGGTACCGGCATTTAACAGGTCGAGATTAACGCTAATAGCAAACTTCCCGTCGCCGCGCGCCGGTATTGTGAAATCGCACTGCGTTTTTCCGCTGGCGAACCTCTGGTTTCCCAGCAATACGGAATAGCGGATTTCCTTGATTGGCAGCGGAAACGAATTCGCATTCTCAACGTCAAATTTCAGAAGAAAGGTTTGTCCTTCGAAGCCGATTTTTTCCACTTCGATGCTGGTCAGACTGACGGAGGGAGCTGTGAGCAACGCCTCCGTTCCCGCGCAACCCGACAGCAATCCCGCCATCAAAATGACAATAAACTTTCCATGACAGTAATTGATTTGCATGAGGCACTCTCCACTAATAGTTTGAAGTCCTGTTCATTCTTACTGGCCTGCGCCCGTCTTTCGTCGCGGCGCGAACTACGTCTTAATGCAACTCCCTGCCAAGCCCACCCCAGCGCGCACCCAGCAGCAACCACTTTTCGCCGTCGTTTTCGAGCTCGAATTCAAATTTATAGGCATCGGCAGTCAACCCGAGAACGCTTTCGTTCATGCCCGCCATTCCCGCGGTCAGCGACACCTCCGCGGCGGTATTGCCAAGCAGTGTGATTTGCTCCACCCTGGTCATGATCGTGATCTTTTGCTGCCGGAGAAAATAGATCCGCAGCAAATTGTTGATGTCATCGCGATCATTGCCGCGCGCATCGGCATAACTTTCCGAAATCAGGCCAAGCAGCTCGCGACGATCTTTGCTCTCGGCGGCCGCCACGGCATCTGTCACCCATGCCCGCACTGCGTCTTCCTCGCTAACATACGTTTCGCCACAAGCCACCAGCAGCGCGCTGATCAGCCAGATTCCGTATCGCTTTAGACCTACCAGGCTATGCAAATCAGACATTTTTTAACCTCAATACCGACAGAAGCGAGTCTTGGCGCACATCATTTGCTAGAGTCGGGGCTAGGAGTTTGCGCGGTAGAAATATCCGTAGCGAGGAAGTGCCACAGCCGGGTCAGTTTTTCGATCTTTTGAGGCACTTAGTGGTTCTACGTAACGATAAAGATCGGAAAAATGGACCGCTGTGGTGCTTTCGCAGTAGGAGTATTTCTACCGCGCAGACTCCTAGGACAGACTATGTACAGACGAAGTCCACCAATTCTGTGAACCAGGTCTCAGTTCAACCGCACTTGAAAGCGTGGCATGGTTGTCTGTAAGGGCGGCAGGAACTCTTGTCGCGACTTTAGTATCGGTTGTGAATTGATTGTTATTTTCGACTAGCGGTGTCTCGGCAATATGGCGGTAAAGCTTTTAAGTGAAAGCATGGGCTCGACGATTACGGATTTGGACCAAACCCGGATCGACGAGATTCTGTCGTTCTGGTTCAAGGAGCGGAAACTCACTGCGCCGAAAATCGATAGCCGCATGGATATCTGGTTTGGTGAAGACCCTGTATTCGATCACGAGATCGAAAAAGCATTCGGCACCGACGTGGACTCCGCCTCGGATGGCAAGCTGAATCATTGGGCGCACAAACCCCATGGCCGCCTGGCGTTGATCCTGTTACTGGATCAATTTCGTCGAAATATTTACCGCGGCACGGTCGATGCCTTTGCAAAAGACAAGGCGGCGCTGAAACTTTGCGTCGAGGGAGCGATGGAGAAATCGGATCAGTCGTTGTCGCCAATTGAGCGGGTGTTTTTTTACATGCCTCTGCAACATAGCGAATCTATCAAGGTCCAGGTCAAAGCCGTCAAGATTTATAATCGCCTTACCGAAGCCGTATCACCAACCTACACCGAAACCTTCGCGACAATCGCACAATTCGCCGAGCTTCATCACGACATCGTTGAGTTGTTCGGGCGCTTCCCACACCGCAACAAATTGCTGAATCGTCAAAACACGCCGCAAGAAGACGAGTACCTATCGGGCGACAGTCCGACTGTAGAGCAGAGCTAGCAGCGCGACACGCCAGCCAGACCAGGCGTCGGGATCCAGGCAACATTTCAGCCTAAGCAGGCTCTGGTTTATTCTGCGTAGCCTGCCTGCCGACGCGCGAAACTTTCGTGTATCTGACAGTCAGCATGAAGGCCGCGATGGTCAGGCCGATGACGAATCCGAGCCAGATGTAGGCTGGTGGCGCACGGTAGGTGACTGCGGCGAGGTAAGAAATCGGGAACGCCAGGACCCAGAACGAGAATATATTAATCACCATCGGCACGCGCGTATCCTTGTAGCCGCGCAAAGCACCCGCCGCGCCAATCTGAATACCGTCCGCGACCTGAAACACGGCAGCCATCAGTAACATGCTGATTGCGATCGCCTGCACCGTTGGGTCCTGCGTGTAGATGCCGACGACGGTGTCCTTGAACACCAGCAATACCATGGCGGACATTGCCATGAACAAACCACACATATATATACCGGTGAAACCGGAGAGACGAGCAGCCACCGGATCACCGACTCCCAGCGCATGGCCAATACGGATGGTCGTCGCAGCGCTCAACGCCAGGGGAATCATGAACATCGTCGATGCGAAATTCAGAGCGATCTGGTGTGCCGCCGTAATAGACGGCCCACGCGTTCCTACCAGAATGGAAACGGCAGAAAACAATCCGGCCTCTGCGGTAATAGTCATCGAAATCGGAAATCCGAGAGAGATAATCTCCTTCAGAATCGGCATTCGTAACGGCGAGATTCGCGAGAATATCTGTAGAGGCCGGTACTGCGAGTGAAAAAATATGTGTCCCCCCAGGGCGATCATGATGAGCCACATCGTGATTGCGCTTGCAACGCCACAGCCAACAGCCCCCAACTCGGGAGCACCGAAATTGCCGAACATGAACGCATAGTTAAGGATTACATTGCATATAAGTGCCAGCAGCGAGGTGATCATGATTGGACGTGTGTGACCAATCCCCTCCGTCGTGAATCGAAACGCCAGAAATACGAACACCGCTGGCGCCCCGAAGACGATCGCCTCAACATAGCCAATCGCCATATCCCGAAAGGCAATGTCAATACCAACAAACGTGAGCAATGGCCCGGCGAATAGCTGGATAAAAGCAAAAAAGATCAAGCCCAGCACCAGGGCAAGCCAGAGCCCCTGCCGGGTGTAGCGCCCAATCAGCGCGACTTTTCCTGCGCCATAAAGGCGTGCCGCGATGGGTGATATTGCCATCATCAGGCCGAGGCCAACAGTGAAGCCGAGGAACCAGACGCTGCCACCTACCGCAACCGCAGACAATTCGCTCGCGCCGATCTGGCCCGCCATGATGGCGTCCGCAAAAGCCATGCCCGCAATAGCCAGATTGTTCATGATCAGCGGTCCCGCCAATTTGAGCAACGACCGTGCTTCTCGTATTTTTTTATTTGTCACGAACAGCGCCGTTTTTGATTGCGAATTGCCTGCGATAGACTCTAGCATGTAGCGATAATCGGGCAGCACTCGATTACGCTAGCCCGACCCTTTCGTGTAAAGTCGCCCTGTATCGAAAATGCTTGGCTATTAACATCGGAGATAGATATGTTGCACGACGGTCAATCAAGGCGAGTAGCTGTAGTGGGTGGTGTGCGTATTCCTTTTTGTCGCGCTCACTCCGTATACGCAAATAGTTCCAACCAGGAACTAATGACAGCTTCGCTGCAGGCCCTCGTGGAAAAATACGACCTCAAGGGCCAGACCCTCGGTGATGTCGCCTTGGGCGCAGTCATAAAACACTCCCGGGACTGGAATCTGGCCAGGGAGTGCGTGATCGATTCGGGATTGTCTCTCAAAACTCCCGGTGTCGATATGCAGCGCGCATGTGGCACCAGCATCGAGGCAGCCATTTACATCGCAAACAAGATTGCACTCGGTCAAATCGATGCGGGAATTGCCGGTGGCACGGATTCCGTCAGCGACGCGCCCATCGTTTATCCGGACAATTATCGCAGGCTGTTGCTCCGCAGTTTCAGGGGCCGGTCGATGCTGCAGAAAATACTGCCGTGGTTCGGGCTGCGACCATCACACTTCAAACCAGAATTGCCGGGTGTCACAGAGCCCCGCACCGGCCTTTCCATGGGAGAGAGCACAGAGATCACTGCCAAACTTTTCGAGGTTGAACGTGATCACCAGGACCAGCTCGCACTGGCCAGTCATGTAAAAGCCGCCGCCGCCTACGATGCGGGGTTTTATGAAGATCTTGTGGTGCCCTACCAGGACGTTGAGGAAGACAACAATATCCGGCGAGACACGACAATAGAAAAGCTGGCCAAGTTGAAGCCAGTCTTCGATCGAGGCGAAGATGGCACACTGACGGCGGGAAACAGTACGCCGCTGACCGACGGTTCAGCAACAGTATTGCTGGCGTCGGAAGAATGGGCAAAGCTGAAGCAGTTGCCGATAACAGCCTATTTAAGCTACTGCAAAACGGCTGCCGTAAATTTCATCAACGATGAAGGACTGTTAATGGCACCCGCCTACGCCGTCTCCGATATGCTGAAAGAGGCCAACCTCGATCTGCAGGATTTCGATTTTTATGAAATTCATGAGGCGTTTGCAGCGCAAACCATAGCGACGCTCAAGGCGTGGCAATCGGAAGCGTTCTGCCGCCAGAAACTCGGGCGTAACGAGGCGATGGGGCCAATTGATTTGATGAAACTCAATGTAAAGGGGGGCAGCATTGCAATCGGCCACCCATTCGCAGCGACCGGCGCGAGGATCATCGCGACGATGGCGAAAATGTTGCACGAAAAGGGTTCCGGTCGTGGCCTCATTTCAGTTTGTACGGCTGGTGGTATGGGCGTCACAGCCATCATGGAAGCGGCTCCCCAATCCTGACGATCATGCTGCAAGAGAGCCGCAGGACATTGCGCAAGCCAAAGCCGGGATGACGAAACAGGACAGAACCGATATTCATCGTACTACAGCGGCATGAACAAACATTCTTGGGGGAGACATGGGTGACTTAAGCCAGATTCTGGGTTCCATAAATGCCGTTCTTTGGAATGAGACCTGGATCTTTATTATTGCAGGCACCGGGGTGCTCTTCACATTCTGGAGTGGCTTTTGCCAGTATCGTGCATTAACTCATGGACCGAAGGTTGTTCGTGGCGTGTACGACGACCCCAATGACCCGGGCGCCATCAACCACTTTCAGGCACTCTCCGCCGCGCTTTCGGGCACCGTGGGTCTTGGCAACATTGGTGGCGTAGCGCTCGCTATCACGCTGGGCGGTCCCGGGGCCATTTTCTGGATGTGGGTTGTCGGCTTTCTCGGTATGGCGATCAAACTCACCGAAGTCACCTTGTCGATGCTGTATCGCAATACGGACGATCCGGCCAACCCGCACGGCGGACCGATGTGGGTCGCAGACAAAGCATTTGCCAAAATGAAACCCGAGTTTGCCTGGGTCGGCAAGACCTTGGCTGTTATATTTTCCATTTGCGTCATGATGTCCTCCGCAACCGGCGGAAACATGTTCCAGGCTTGGAATGTGGCCGATATTACGAACTCATATTTCGGTGTTGCCGGCTGGTTGAGCGGAGTAGTTCTTACGGCGATGGTTGCCATTGTGATCATCGGCGGAATCAAAAGAATAGGCAGGGTCTCGGGGACGCTCGTGCCGCTCATGGTCTTTTTCTATTTGCTTGCCGGTTTTTATGTCCTGTTCGCAAACTACGAGCAAATACCGGGCCTGCTCGCGCTGATCGTCAAGTCCGCATTTTCTCCCGCCGAAGCAACCGGTGCTTTCATCGGTGGGACAGCAGCCTCTGCTTTCATGTTCGGCATGAAACGGGCTGTATTCTCCAACGAGGCCGGGCAGGGTTCGTCCGCCATTGCTCACGCCGCAGCGAAGACGGATGAGCCCGCGCGTGAGGGTATTGTCGCGGGACTTGAACCCTTTATCGACACGATTGTTGTGTGCACGTTCACCGCACTCATTATTCTCTCCACAGGTATCTGGAACCGCGCACCCGACGCAAGCTTCGACGTGCCGCCCGAATTAACACGGACAGCGACCGGCTGGTCGTATTCGGATACCGAACTCCCTTCCGGCGAATGGCGCAAAGGAGAGCCGGTTATGATGGTGGTCGAGGCTGGCGAGAATCCTGGCACCGGTAATCATTACCACAAGATCCCGGGTGAAGTCAGCGCTTCCGGCGACCGACTCGTCATCTCGTGGAGTGAGTTCAGGGGTGAGACGGAGCCACTAAATATTGACGGTGGTTTTTACCGTGATTACGTCGGTGCGACGCTGACCGCCAAAGCGTTTGATTCGGTCGCACCGGGACTCGGCAAATGGCTTATCACCATCGCTTCATGGATGTTTGCGCTGTCCACAATTATCGCGTGGGCGTATTACGGTGAACAGGGTGCCGTCTACCTGGCTGGCGACAAGGGTGTGCTGCCGTTCAGAATTGTCTATTGCAGCCTCACGTTGCTCGCAACACTGGGCCACATCAAGACCAGCACCGATCTCGACAATATGACCGGCATTGGGCTCGGGGTGATCATTTATGCAAACCTGCCGATTTGCTGGATATTCGGCTACCAGGCGATGCGTGCCTACAAGGATTACATCAGGAGATTGAAGTCCGGAAAAATGGGCCCGGACCACCCGCCACCACACCTGGACGATTTGCCGAGCGGCCGCGACGTGGCAAAATAAGGTTTATTTCTTCTTCGCAGACCGCCGGTCGCCGCGCTTGCGGCTAACGGTATCGAGCACCTTGTCCAGGTGTTCTTTCGCCTGTGCCGTTAAACCACCTTTTTTGTATTCCTCGACAACAAATGCCTCGACTTTCTTCACCATGAAATCGATGTCCTTGCCCGCGAAAGGGTCACCGCGAGGCGCGGAGCCCTTCACGTGGTCCGCGGCGCCGAACAGATTGATCCATTTTTCGCTCTGCTTGCCAAAATGCAGCAAGTCGTAAAACTGGCTGCCAGGAGTGCCCGATTTCATGAGGCTGATAATTCCCACCACAATCGATACCGGCACAAGCAAGAGATCTCGAACGCCATCGACCAGCAACTTCACCTGCAAGACGGCTATATCGCGTATTAAAGTCCAGCGGTCGGGCGACAGCGCCGGATCACCCGCGGCAGAATTTTCTTTCATCAGATTTCCATGTTTTAAACGAGAAATATAACACGCATATTCTAGCGCCGAAGGCGGCAATTTAGTATTGTTACTCAAGCACTTGCACATTCAAACCTCATCTGAAGACAAATGCCTCGCTTTGAATCATCACCTCCGCACGAACATGGACTTACAGAGTCGCTCGGGATTTTGCTGGTCAATCTCGGCACTCCGGATGAGCCAACCGCCGCTTCGGTGCGGCCCTTTCTCAGTCGGTTTTTGGCAGACCCGCGCGTGGTTGAAGCGCCACGCCTGATCTGGTGGCTCGCCCTCCATGGTTTCATATTGCGCTTTCGGCCATCTCGATCTGCGCAAGCGTATAAAAAAATCTGGACGGATAAGGGATCACCGTTGCTATTGAATTCGCAAAGCATAGGCGAGGCGTTGAATGCCAGACTTGCGGCAATACTGTCCGGCACGGTGCATGTAGAAGTAGGCATGTCGTACAGCAATCCGTCCATAGACGCTGCACTCGCAAAGCTGTTCGCGCAGAATGTACAGCGCCTTGTCGTCCTGCCAATGTATCCACAGTATTCCTCAACGACGAGCGGCTCAGTATTCGACGCTGTCACAGCCGCCCTATCGAAGCGGCGCTGGATACCTGAGTTCCGCTTCATAAATCATTATCACGATGCTCCGGGCTATATCTCGGCGCTGGCGGCAAGCGTTCGCGACCACTGGGAAGCACAGGGTCGTGGTGAACGATTATTGATTTCATTTCATGGTTTGCCGCAGCAAATGCTTAACGATGGAGACCCCTATCATTGTCAGTGTCAGAAAACCGCCCGCTTGCTTGCCGACGCCCTGAAACTTGGTGACGACGATTGGGCGATCAGTTTCCAGTCACAGGTCGGGCGCGCTGAATGGCTGCAGCCCTATACCGACGAGATGCTCAGGAACTGGGGCACCTCCGGAGCCGGCAATATTGATGTTGTGTGCCCGGGATTCTCCGTCGACTGCCTGGAAACGCTCGAAGAAATTGCGCTTCGATATGCCGCGCTTTATGCAGAATCCGGGAGCGGCGAGTTGCATTACGTACCGGCGTTAAATGCACGCGACGATCATGTTTCTTTTTTGAGTCAGCTGCTGCAGGAAAACCTCGCAGGCTGGCCTGAATCGTCAGCCGAAAAAAACACAGGCGAAACCTCGCACGATCTGGAAGAATCGCTGCGGCGGGCTCGCGCATTGGGCGCCGGGAGATAACCATGCTCGGTAAATTCCTTGAGTTCAGCGTCTTTGCACCCAGCATTCTTGAGTCCCTCGGTTTTTACAAGTCGATCGGCTTCACGGAACTCGAAACCGGTGATGTCTGGTCACACCCGTACGCCGTTGTAAGCGACGGCGATATCTGTATTGGCTTGCACGATCGCGAGTTCGATGCGCCGGCAATCGCATTTGTCCAACAGGACCTCGCTCGACACGCGCGCTCGATGACCGACCACGGCTTCAATTTTTCGTTTCTGCGAGTTAATGAGGACGTTTTCAATGAGCTTGGCTTCAAGGATCGTGACGGGAATATGGTCACTCTTGTTGAGGCACGGACATTCTCCCCGGTACCGGATGACCTGGAGGATTCCTTCTGTGGAAGCTGGTTCGAATTGACGTTGCCGGCTCGCGACGCAATGAACGCCGGACTTTTCTGGGCACCGCTTGCGCCGGCTCTTCTGCGCCTGCGTGAGGAACCAACCACCCACATGCGATTTGCTACCAGCGGCATGGCCCTGGGATTGAGCGAAAGTATCGCCTTAAAGGGCCCGGCGCTCTGCTTTAAGTGCCATGACAAAAACGCGTTGAACGAACTGGTTGAGCGCAACGGAATCCCGAGCGAGAAATTTCCCGGCTACGAAGGAGCATTCCGCGTCCTGCAGGCGCCAGAAGGCACAAGACTGTATCTTTTCGAAGAAGATTTTCTGGGCGAAGCGTACGTCGTTGACGAATCAGGATAAGGGGACCATGACCTTATCTAGCCCGGACTTAGGCCGAATCTACTGCGGCGATGGGAACCCCTAATAAAGATCGCCGACTCTTTCAGCTTGCCGGCGCAGGGCGGTGCCGATTCCTGCTTCATCGAACAGTGCGTTGATGGCGCCCAGGTCAGGCGGTTGTGGCTTCAACCCGGTGTCAGGTAAATCAAAAGGAGCGTCGCAGGCAATACCCGTCAACTTGCGGGCCAGGTCCGCCGCATCTTTGTGCTGGCCAAGCTTCGCACCGAGCGTTTTGGCACCACGCACAGTGACTTCGTGCACCGTACCCAGATTTGCATACACCTTTTCGAGAGTGCCAAAATGCTGCAACAAAGCCGTCGCCGTCTTTCGTCCGACACCGGGCACGCCCGGAATATTGTCGACGCTGTCCCCCGCGAGTGCGAGAAAGTCGGCGATTTGTTCAGGCCAGACGTTAAAAACGTCCGGTATTTGCTCGTAAGTAATCCTGCCCCTGCCGGCGAAATCCCAGAACACATCATTCTTGGCAACCAATTGCGCCAGGTCTTTATCTCGCGTGACAATGGTTGATGCCCGCCCTTTGCGCCGGCCTTCTACTACCAACGTACCGATCAAATCGTCGGCTTCATAGTTGGGGTGTGCCCACTCCATGAGCCCCAAAGCGCGAGTAAATTGCCGACACTGCTCGAACTGACGCTTGAGCTCCGCTGGCGCCGGGTCCCGATTGGCTTTGTATTGCGGATAGATTTCGGTGCGAAAGGACGTCTTGCGGCTACCGTCGAAAAGTACCGCCACGTGCTCAGGCCGCACCTGTTCCATGAAGTCGCCGAGAAATCGGCAAAAGCCATACAACGCATTTACAGGATTGCCGTTGCCATCCACCATGTCATCGGGCATGGAGTAATAAGCCCTGAAAACGTAAACGCTGGCGTCGATCAGGTACTGCATCAGGCGCAATCAGTCATGCGCGAACTCATCTTTAATCCTTCCACCTTCGGACAAATGATCCCTCAGGCGTGCGTGCAGCGGGCTCGAACGGGGAATATGCGCCAGCAGGTACTGCATCTGGTCGGTCAGGACGCGACGCCCTTTGAGATAAATGTACTCGGCGTATGTGGGCGTAAAAGGTACAGCGATCAACTGCATGTTGGCCTGTTCCGGTGTCAGGCCACCCTTGTGGTTGTTGCATCGACGGCAGGCAGTCGCAACATTGTTCCAAACGTCCTGGCCACCTTGCGACAGTGGCGTAATGTGGTCTCGAGTCAGCTCACGTGTCGTGAAGCGCATGGCGCAATACAGGCAAAGATCAGCGTCGCGCTTGAAGAGCGTGCGATTGTTCAACGGGGGCACGTACTGATCGCGCATGAACGCAAGACCCTGGCTGGTGCCTCGTGTCGCGATGATAGAGCTTACGTCAATCGAGCTACGACGACCGTCAAGGGCACTGAACCCGCCGAACACAGTGTACAGGAGGGTGCCGCAGGCATAGGCAACCTGCTCTGAATAGTAGAGTCGAGCCGCTTCTCGATAGTCGATCCATTCGAGCGGCATCCCGGCCACATCAGTCCTCAGAACCTGTTGGGAAATGTTGTTAGCGGAGCCAGGCAGCATGCATCTTCCTCCTTAGACTCCTAGTGTGCAGAACACACAGAAAAAATCAAATGCCAGCGAGGTTTCCGATCCCGGGTCTCTGTGTCATCATTCGCTTTCTGCATGACACCAATGTGACCAATAACCCTAATCGGCATATCAACCTGAACCCGAGTCGAGTCGCGGTGGGGTAAATACCTCATCGCACGACCCTCTCCGGAACGCGTTACGATGCCAATCAATACTGACTTACTGGAGAGAAATGATGCCGCTGACTGTTGGCGTGCTTAAAGAAACCCTGCCCGGCGAAACCCGCGTTGCCCTCACCCCCGAAATTACAGCCAAGCTGCAGAAACTGGGCGTCAATGTAGTGATGGAGACCGGTGCAGGTGTTGCCGCACAAATTCTCGATGAAGATTACGAGGGCGTAGAAATTACAGATGCCGCCGGCGTCCTGGCCAAAGCCGGCATGCTTATGACGGTTCAACCTGCCAGCAAGAAGGCCGTCAGAAAACTGGCCGGAAACTCTGTTGTAGCCGGGATGATGTACGGACACATCAATCGCGACCTCGTCAAAGCATTGCAGGACAAAAAGCACGATGGCTTTGCCATGGAGCTCATTCCGAGAATATCCCGGGCGCAAAGCATGGATGTGCTGTCATCACAGGCGGCAGTGTCCGGCTACCAAAGCGTGCTCATAGCAGCCTCTACCCTGGATAAATTTTTCCCGATGCTCACAACTGCCGCCGGCACGATTCGACCCGCCCAGGTACTGATCATCGGCGCAGGTGTTGCAGGATTGCAGGCCATCGCGACCGCGCGAAGACTCGGTGCAATCGTCAAAGCTTACGATGTGCGCGGCGCGACCAAGGAACAGGTTGAGTCGCTGGGAGCCAAGTTCGTCGAAACTGGCGTCTCCGCTGATGGCGAAGGCGGCTATGCACGAGAGCTCACAGACGAAGAGAAAGAAAAGCAGCAAGCTGCCCTTGAGAAAGAAATAGCTGTGTCCGATGTGGTGATCAGCACGGCGGCAATTCCCGGCCGACCTGCGCCCCGAATAATATCGGCTGATGCGGTCAAAGCGATGAAGCCGGGTGCGGTTATTGTCGATCTCGCCGCGGAAACCGGCGGCAACTGCGAACTGACCAAGGCCGGTGAGACCGTCATCGAGCACAATGTCAAAATCGTTGGCCCGGTTAATTTGCCCGCCTCACTCGGCAGGCACGCCAGCGAGATGTATGCGCGCAACCTGTTCAACTTTATTTCGCCGGCCATTAAAGAGGGCGAACTGAAAATCGACTGGGAGGACGAGGTGTTTGCATCTTCGGCATTAACGCGTGACGGCGAAATCATGCATGAGCCTACGCGCACAACAATCGAAGGAGGAACCAGCAAATGATTGACGGATTTATTGCACTTTATATCTTCATGCTGGCCGGCTTCGTCGGCCACGAAATCATTGGCCGCGTGCCGGCCATATTGCACACACCATTGATGTCCGGATCGAACTTTATTCACGGCATCGTACTGGTTGGCGCAATGGTCGCTCTGGGCCGTGCCGACTCCACTCTCGAATTGACCATCGGCTTCATTGGCGTTTTTCTTGGCGCCGGAAATGCCGTTGGCGGATATGTCGTCACGGAACGCATGCTGGAAATGTTTAAGAGCAGCAAGGAGAAGAAGTCGTGAGCGAGTTCATTACTGCGCGCACGCTGATTGAGGCGAGTTATTTCCTGGCCGCTATTCTCTTCATCTATGGCCTGAAGCGCATGAGTTCACCGGTAACAGCACGCGGTGGCATTGTCTGGGCCGGCGCTGGCATGGTGGTCGCGACCGTTGTGACATTCCTCTATCCCGGAATGACCAACTACGTATTGATGATGGTCGCTATTGCAACGGGCGGCGGACTTGCCTGGATCAGTGGCAAGCGCGTCGCGATGACCGACATGCCGCAGATGATCGCTCTTTACAACGGTATGGGTGGTGGTGCCGCGGCGGCAATTGCGGCCGTTGAATTATTCCGCGGTGCGGATCACGGGCTGACGTTTACTATTCTCGCGGTGTTGGGCGGATTTATCGGCGCCGTTTCATTCAGTGGCAGTTTTATCGCGTTCACAAAATTGCAGGGATTCAAAAGCACGACCATTCGTTTCAAGGGACAAAATCTTGTCAACCTGGCTTTGCTG
>Ga0209988_10000193_pt1 | contig 34836 bp, 29 predicted proteins | sample N075metaG_FD_183115 | JGI IMG/M metagenome (GOLD analysis project Ga0209988, IMG submission 183115) | Deep subsurface microbial communities from Kermadec Trench to uncover new lineages of life (NeLLi) - N075 metaG (SPAdes) (version 2) | ecosystem: Environmental > Aquatic > Marine > Ocean trench... | reverse complement strand
GAATACGCAACGCTTGTTGAGATTCACCATCCTCAATACCTGTCCTCCAGGCGGCTGGGCCGACTGTACGCGGATTATCCTGCCGAAGTCATCCCGGAACCGGCTCTAGAGGCCATTGCGGCGCGGGTGCGGCAGCTGTTGCAGCAGTAACATGCTTGTTTTTGCTGAATTTTGTGAATTCGGACATGTCGCCGGGCCGCAGCTTGGGTCTACACTGCCGGTAGGTTATTGGCCAGTTGGTCAGCGAAAGGATGGATCGATGAAAATCAAAGCCACTATTTACAGCATAATGTTGACCGCATGCTGGCTCGTACCTGGCAGCGCTAGCGCCCAGACCTCCGACGAGTCCGCGGTCTGGTCAGTCATCGAAAGTGTTTGGCAGTCGGAACAACGCGGCAAAACAGACTGGGTCGACGAGGCACTCGCGGCCGATTTTGTCGGCTGGTCAAACAACTCACCCGCGCCTCGGGATAAAGGGTCTACCCGCAAGTGGAACAATTTCTCCACGAAGCAGAGCGACATACTCGAATATGAACTCTACCCCCTGTCCATCATCGTCCACGGCGACATGGCAGTTGCACATTACCTGTATTCAAGTGCCAGCAAGTCCAAAGGAGAAAACGTCAAAATGGCCAGTGGCCGATATACCGACGTACTCGTGCGCATTGACGGCGCATGGAAATTCATCAGCTGGCACGGTGGCGACGATTAACTGACCGGGTCTCGCTGCGCACATACAGCGCTGGCCGGCCGAATCGCCACACCAGACTCGTCCGCCTCGGATTTCCCCTTGCGCTGCAATATGAAGAGGTTGCCAGCGACCACGAGCACGATACCTATACCAATATTTGCACTCATTTCGAGTCCCTCGAACAGCACCGACAACACCAGGGCTACAACGGGAAACATCACCACTGCGTAACCTGCCTTATGCGCACCAATGCGTCCGAGGAGCGTCAGATACGCACTGAAGGCAATAATCGACCCAAAGATGACGAGGTAAGCCAGCGAAAGGACATATGCGGGCGACAGATCGAATTCGAAGGTCATTCCCTGCCCGTAAGCGATCACGCCAGTTAGCAGCGCGCCATAAAGCATGCCCCAGGCATTCGACTGAATAATGGGCAGCCCTATTTTCTGAGCACTTTGCGAGACCATATTCCCAAGCGATGCGATGAACGCGCCCGCAATGCACAGGGCCGCCCCATACAGCGTCGCGTCCGACCAGGACAACTGGCCGATGCGCGGATAAAACAGAACCACTATTCCTGCAATGCCGAATAACGAACCGACGATGACACGCCACCCTGCCCGGACACCAAAAAATATGCGCGCATTGATAATATTCATCCATAACATCGTGGAAAATGCGATTGCCGCGAGCGCAGACGTGATGTACTGCTGGGCGTGATAAGTAATGATGTAATTCACGCAAAACAGCAACAAGCCCAATAACGCGAAACGGATATGGGCGCGCCAGGTGAATTTCAGCGGTAGCTCGCGTACTCGGCACCAGCCGAACAGCAACAATGACGCAAGAGCGTAGCGGTAGAAAACAGAAACCTCCGGCGCCACAGCCCCGAGCTGAAATTCAATGGCGAACCAGGTCGTACCCCAGATAAGGACGGTAACGACGTAAAGAAACCGGCTACTCATTGCCACAATCCATGTCTCCGTAGAGATGACGCCTGCGCGCCACCAGCGATTCCCTCACCATGCGCGTATGCAAGTTTCGATAGCGGTGAATTCGTGTGGCCGCATTTGCCAGGCTCAGAAGGTTGCGCCGCCACGACGCGCTCCGTTTTGCGGCTTTTCGGCCCAACAACTTGGGCTCCAAATGATGCGAGTGACTTGAGGTTTGCTTGTTCATATTGGTCTCCATCGGTCTGATTGAGCTGCGCCCGAATCTCAGGGACTTGACACTACGCTCATATTGAGGCTATAACAGAGACAATTTATTAGAAATGGAAGGTGAACAGTTTATGCTTGCCGTGGACCGACAAAGTGACGACTTTCTTTACCGCCAGGTCATCGACCTGATTAATGAAAACATAGCCTCGGGCACTCTGCGACCTGGCGACCGGCTGCCATCATTGCGGAAAATGAGTCAACAGATCCGGGTCAGCGTCCCGACCGTGCGGCAGGCCTACATCGAACTCGAGCGCCAGCGCAGAGTGGAGTCGAGACCTCAGTCTGGCTTCTATGTCCGCGGCTTACACGCCAATGAACTGGTTCGTCCATCCCCCCGTTTCAAACTGGCAACCAAACCGATACCGCTCTCTTGCCGGTCGCTGATGGATCGCGTGTACGACGGCTTGTACACGCCTGGAATCGTGCCACTCGGTATTGCCAACCCCTGCATGGCCAACCCGGCCGCCAAAGGCCTGCACAGAACCATGAAGCGAGTCATGTCGAGGGTGGAAGACCGCGGCATAGGCTACGCGCCGACGCTTGGCGAGCCAAAACTACGCAGGCAAATTGCGTATCGGTATCTGGATACCGTTGGCAGCAATGTCGACCCCAAGCAGATTTGTATAACCAATGGTGGCCAGGAAGCCCTGTTGCTCGCGCTCAAAGCGACGGCCAGGAGGGGCGATGTTATCGCGGTCGAATCTCCGACATATCACGGCTTGCTGGAATTGATCGATAGCCTCGGCATGCTGGCGATTGAGGTTGAAACCTGCCCTGAAGAAGGCGTGATGCTGGACGCCCTGGAAAAGACGCTGGCGGCGCATCCGGTCAAGGTTTGCATGTTTGCGACGACGCTAAGCAATCCTTTGGCGGTCAGCATGCCCGAGGAAAATCGCGAAGCGCTGGTGCGAATGATCGAAGATCACGACGTCATACTGGTAGAAGATGATGTCTATGGTGACCTCATGTTTGACGGTCACCGACCCAAGACCGCTGAGTATTACTCCAGGAAAGGCAATGTGCTGACCTGCGGCTCGTTCTCAAAGACGGCAGCACCGGGTTACCGGATAGGCTGGTTGCTGGCCGGAAAACTTACGACACAGATAGAAAGACTCAAGCGTGCATACTCCTGCTCGTCCGGCCAATTGCAGCAATTGACGCTCAACGAATTCATGGCAACAGGCGACTACGACCGTTATCTGAAAACACTACGACCCGTGTTGCAATGCAACTCCGACCGGATGCGGGCATTGGTTGCCGAACACTTTCCGGCCGAAACTCGAACATCGGAGCCGGTCGGCGGTTCGGTTCTGTGGTTGGAGCTGTCCGACAAAATCGATTCTGAGGTCTTGTTTGATCGTGCTATTGCAAAGGGAATAAGTATTGCGCCGGGACTCATTTTTGCGCCTTGCCGACGTTACCAGAATTTTATTCGACTGAGTTTCGGACACCCGTGGACCGACGAGATTGAAACAGCGATCGCGTGGCTCGGGGCAGAAGTAAAAAGGCTTGCAGCAGCGGCCTGACAGCAGGGAACTTACCGTAGCCGGGATTTGTGGCGCCTAGGAGTCTGTCGGACTTAGGGTCGCCATCTGCTCCGATTTGCTGAAATCGTCCGCTGCTGTTGTATGGATCGTAACCGTCACCCGGCGTGGTCCCCTGCCGGGTATCCGCCAGTCCAGGTCCGCCAGTGCCGTCAGAATCCGTTAACAATCGACCATCATCGGCCATTTTGCGTCCGTGCATCGAGATGTCCTCAATATCCATTGATTCTGTTGGTTACACGTATGACGGTGCCAAATGGTTCCGAAAACCGGAAAAATCGCCTTTTTGTGGCAATTCGGCAAAACAAGGCGCAAATTGGGTTAAGGGCCGGTTCAGGTTGCTCGGCGTAGTCTATGCCCCACGATGTCTGAATCTGCGCTACAGACGCGCCAGAGAGCCTGGAGGCTGTTATGAAAAGGGAATCGAAGCACATTCACATAGGAACAACGCTCGCCGTACTCGGAATTCTGGCGCTAGTTGCAGGTCCTGCGACAGCACAGGTACCGGTCGATGACGACGGCAACCCTATCCCGGCGATTGACAGCTCCAGCGATTTCGAAGCAATCGACGGTGGTGCGCAAGCCTTATTGAGCGCAGCCGAACTGGAAACTCTGGTGGGTCCCGTAGCGCTTTATCCGGATGACCTGCTGGCCATTGTCCTGCCGGCCTCAACCTATCCTCTGGAAATCATTCAGGCGGCCCGCTTTCTCGAAGAACTCAAAAGTGATGCCTCACTGAAGCCCGACGAAGATTGGGACGAGTCGGTTATCGCACTGCTGAACTATCCGGAAGTCGTGCAACTGATGAGTGATGACATCGACTGGACCTGGCAGCTCGGCGAAGCCGTAATTGCCCAGCAGAATGACCTGGTGGCCGCAGTTGAAGATTTTCGCGATCGCGCTTATGCCGCGGGCAATCTGAAAACTGACGAATACCAGACGGTCACCGTAGAAGAGGGCATCATTGAGATAACGCCAGTCGACGAAGAAGTTATATATGTCCCTTATTACGAACCAGAACAGGTTGTCTATTATTCACCGGGGCCGGTTTACCATTACTATCCACACGCCTACCCCGTGTATTACTACCCGTATCCAGCCGGGCACTACTTTGGCTCGAATTTTTTCTGGGGCGTAACGACCGCCTTTACGATTGGCTGGGCCAGCGACTTCCTGCATGTCTACCACCACAGCTATTACGGTCACCCGTATTACGGCTACACCTATTACGGTAGCCATTATCGACATGCATCAATTCACACGTACAACTCCTACTATGTGAACAATCACTGGCATCGCTCGCAAAATCATCATTACAATGGCGATTACTGGCGGCCGCGACACCGTGGGGGCGCTCGCCCGGTTCAGCAAACGGCGCGAAACAGCTACTACAGCGGTGGTCAGCGCACGACTACGCAAAACCGAAACTACCGGGACGGTCGCACAGATGGACTTGTCTACAACAATGATCGTACGCGCTCGGGCGCCACATTCAGCTCGTCGAGCTGGAGCACGAGTTCAAGACGGTCACGCGGACGCACCTCAGATAGTGTCGTAGCCCAGGATTCGACCCGAACCCGACAGGGAAGCCAAAGAGCCACAGGTAGTACCAATCGTTCGCCTGTGCAATTCAGGCCACGTGGCAGGAACACCTACACCGGCTCCGTTGCACGTCGTCTCGAAGCGGGCCAGGATAACTCAGCCCGGCCAATCTCGACTCGATCTCGCAACGCGACAGGCAGTGCAGAGGCTATCCGTTTCCGCAATCGGGACACGGCTGCCAATAAGCGTGTTACCCGCGATAACACGCGAAGAGCAAGCTTTGCCTCGAATGCCACCCTAACCGGCCGCACAACTACGGCCAGATCGACGACGCCATCACGCCAGAGCACGCCCAAAGCGCAGCCGCGGCGGACGGCCAGCCGAAATGCCCAACCCCGGCAGGTAGCAGGGACTGCCCAGCCTCGACAGGCTGTCAGGACTTCTCAACCTCGACAGGCTGTCCGAACTGCCCAGCCTCGACAGGCGACTCAAAAGTCGCAGCCACGGCGGGCTACGCAAGCAAGCAAGCCCGCCCAGGCAAAACGTTCGTCTGAGTCACGGCCCTCCTCTTCCAGGCGGCCGTCACGCTCGGCGACAGCGAGTCGCAGCAATAAAGGATCCCGGGCCTCCAGCAGTCCCAGTCGCATGCGCAACTAGTACTCCGTCAAGGTGATATTCACGGAGTATTAGGAGCCTGTCGGACTTAGGCCGAATCTACTGCGGCGATTATTTGTCGCCAGGCTCCGAATCGGGCGAACCCGTTGCTTCCCGGGTCTCGCCCTTTTCTTTGCCATTCGGTACACCAGGTGTCATCGTCCACGCGAAATAGATAACACCGCCCGCCACGCAAATGGCCAGAAAAATAATTATTAGCATTAGCAGATTCATGAGCGGAGCATAGCAGGACAGCATTACGGATCCGAAATTTTGCGCCCCCCTGGTCCTTCTTCCGTTTGGACACTGGGTGCCTTCGACGAGCCTGTTCAACAGCCATACGATCTGAATGCCTTCGCATAGTGCCAGGCGAGCATGCTATGCGGGAACGCAGGAACTGGACATCCAGCTGCCAAAGTCGCATTTCGTCAAAACTGTGTATTGTGCCAATCGGATAATCCTGAATACTGTAGTCGGATGATTACCACTGCCGGAAAAAGAGGCCAAAAGTGAGCAGCTCTCCCATAGATCCACACCACACCGAACGATCACTGGATCCTGAAAATTGGGACGAATTACGTGCCCTGGGACATCGGACGCTGGACGACATGATCGGCTATTTGCAGACTGTGCGCGAACGGCCTGCCTGGCAGCCGCTGCCAGAGACAAGCAAAGATTTGTTCGCCGAATCCATGCCAAAAGAAGCATCACCTGCCGAGCAGGTCTATGAACAGATCCGGGAACATATTCTTCCCTACCCCACCAACAATATTCACCCGCGATTCTGGAGTTGGGTCGGGGGTACCGGAACGCCAACACAATTGATCGCCGACATGGTCATTTCAGCGATGAATTCTGCCGCTCTGGGCATGGATGAAGTCGCATCATCCTACGTGGAGCTACAGTTGCTTGACTGGCTGAAAGAAATGCTTGAATTCCCCCGTGATGCCAGTGGCTTGCTTGTCAGTGGCGGTTCAATGGCAAATCTTGTCGGGCTGGCAGTGGCCAGAACTCACATGGCGCCTTACGATGTTCGTGCAGAGGGGATTGATGCGATTGGGCAACCCCGACTCATGTATTACGCTTCAACCGAGGGCCATTCATCGATAAAGAAAGCGGTTGAGCTATTGGGACTCGGCGCGAAATCCCTGCGCATGATTCCGGTAAGCGATGACTTCACGATTGACCTCGCAGCATTGCAAGAAGCGATAGCGAGCGATCGTGATGCCGGGCGTTTGCCGGCCTGCCTGATTGCAACTGCTGGCACCGTCAATACGGGCGCGACAGATCCTTTGAATCGACTGGCGGACATTGCTGAAGCAGAGAATATGTGGCTGCATGTGGATGGCGCATTCGGCGCATTTGCGAAGCTCTCCCCACAATCAAGGAGCATTGTTGACGGACTTGCCCGGGCTGACTCGCTGGCTTTCGACCTCCACAAATGGCTTTACATGCAATACGACTGCGGCTGCGTGCTGATTCGAGGTGACAGGCCCCATAAGGAGACTTTTTCGGTGGTCCCGTCGTATCTGCGCAGCCTGGATCGTGGACTTGCATCCGGTCCATTCAATTTTTCCGAATACGGAATCCAGTTGTCCCGATCATTCAAGGCCTTGCGGGCCTGGATGGCATTGAAAACCGAGGGTGTCGATCGCTACGGTGAGCAGATCGAACAGAACATCCAGCAAGCGAGATACTTGAGCGAGAGGATTGAGGCGCACCCACAACTCGAACTTCTCGCGCCAACGGCAATGAATATCGTTAATTTTCGTTACACGGCACCAGAACGTTCTGCTAACAAACTGGATGAACTCAATCTGGAAATCCTCATGCAAGTGCAGGAACGCGGCATCGCGGCCCCGTCCTCCACAACACTAAACGGGCTCTTCTCGATTCGCGTGGCGATTTGCAATCATCGAAGTCGCCGCTCCGACTTCGACGCTCTCATTGCCGGCGTCGTCGAAATCGGTGATGAACTAATAGCCAGCCCGGACTATTCATGAATCGTTTGGGTCAGGACTGCACGACTGCGACAACAGGGAATCATTGTCGAGCAGCGTAACAGCGCACGAATCAGCGTCGAATACCGCTCTGGTTTTGCCTATACTCTCTCATCCTCCACACAGGAGGATCAAAATCAAGGGGATCAAGCATGCAGGTTAGATTGTTATTTTTACTCTTTTCCACGCTGGCACTTGGCGCCTGCGGTCAGGACGACGCCGCGGACACCGAAATCGACGCAGCACCTGCTGCCGCAGACGTGGATCCAATGGTTCGCGCCAGGGAAATTGCACATTCAGCCATCATTATTGACACACATATTGATGTGCCCTATCGAATCGTTGATGAATGGGAAGATGTAACAGTCGCAACTGAAGGCGGTGACTTCGACTATCCGCGCGCGGTTGCCGGCGGACTGAACGCCCCGTTTATGTCCATTTACACGCCAGCCAGCCTTGAGGCGGAAGGCAAATCGAAAGCCAGGGCAGAGGAACTGATTGCAGTTGTGCAGCGAATTGTCGCTACGGCTCCCGAAAAATTCGCCATTGCAAGAACGCCGGATGAAGTTGAAGCACAATTTGCTGCAGGGCTGATTTCGTTGCCCATGGGAATGGAAAATGGCTCACCCATCGAGGGAGACCTGGCGAACGTTGAATACTTTTTCGACCAGGGCATCCGCTACATAACCCTCGCGCATTCGCTGTCAAACCATATCTCCGATTCATCCTACGATGACAACAAAGCGCATGGCGGATTGAGCGAATTCGGTGTTGAAGTGGTCAGGGAAATGAACCGACTGGGAATGATGGTCGACATCAGTCATGTCTCGGATGACGCGTTTTGGCAAGTCATGGAAGTCGCCAGCGCGCCGGCGATCGCATCACATTCGTCGCTTCGCCACTTTACTACCGGCTGGGAACGCAACATGGCCGATGAAATGATCAAGAAGCTGGCCGAGAACGGCGGCATTATCATGATCAATTACGGCTCCTCGTTCCTCTCGCAGGAAACACATGATTACAGCAATGTTCGCGGAGATGCCTGGGATGCCTATCTGGAAGAAACGGCGCAGGAATCCAGCAGCGAACTTCGAGACACATTTAATGAGAAATACGCCGCCGAGATCGGCCCCTATCCGTACGCGACACTCGAGCAGACGCTGGATCATTTTGATCGGGTCGTTGAGCTGACGGGAAGTGTAGATCACGTCGGCATCGGTTCCGACTATGACGGTGTCGGTGACAGCTTGCCGATCGGACTGAAAGACGTTTCGAGTTACCCCAATCTCGTGTACGGATTACTCGAGCGTGGTTATAGCGAAGAGGACGTCCGGAAAATTCTGGGCAAGAATCTCCTGCGGGTCTGGAGAGTCATAGAGGCCGCGGCCGAATAAAGGCCCTCCACCGCACTGAAAGGACTGAATGCGTACATCTACGCATTTGCGCCCGTGTGCGTCGCTCCTGTGGCAGACTGCCCAGGTTTAACAACGTACCGCCTGGAATCCGTGTTGCGGCGGTTCTTCCTAAAACGAGAACGGTCGTTTGTCCTTGATGTCCTCTGGCAAGTATCGGGCACGCAATTCATCGTGTTTCGCCGGTGGGAATTCATCGTGAATCACACGTCTGACATGATTCTGCGCAATCATTAACTGGTCGTCGGCTATTTTTTTCAGGGCGCGCTTATCACTCAGCAAACCTTTCAATTCCTCAATCACACGTGGTTTGATCTGATCGGCACGCGCCTTAAGTCTCGCCAGCTTTTTCTCCGCATTTTCCGCCGCCTTATGCGCCTGTACCTGCGCCCTGTTGCGCGTCTCAAGCTCCGCAATGCTGCTGCGCAACTGCCCGCCCGCCGATCGTCGGACAACGGCAGTCACCACAATCACGGCCACTATGAGAACGAGGACGCCGGCAACCGCCAACCCCCAGTTCTGCAGCAATAATTCGGTGTTCATGCGTTTAAATATACCACCGCCGGGAACAACTCGGCGTCGAATGGGCCACAACTATCGGCAACAGAAACAATGCGACATCGGTGGCATGGTGCTAGTAACATTGCGGGGTTGTATTGGATGACTAACTTTTTCCCGGGGGAAAATTATGTTGCGAATATTTTTGGTGCTGGCTTTTCTCACTCTTTCGTTGTCTGCTGTATCGCAGGATCGCAGTTCAGACTACACGGAACCGTATCAGCAACTGGCACTGACCATCTATCGTGACTCCATTGCAATGCGCACAGCCCAGGGGCAAAACCTGGTCCCGAAGCTGGCGCACTATCTTGCCGACCGATTCAGAGACGCTGGATTTGCAGATGAAGATATCCAAGTCGTGCCCTTTCATCTTCCGGGCGGTGATGATCTGGCGTCTCTGGTCGTGCGGTATCGTGGCGATGGCAGTTCCGGCAAGGCGCCGATATTGTTTGCCGCCCACATGGACGTCGTCGATGCGCTGGCTGAAGACTGGGAACGCGATCCCTTTACTTTGATTGAAGAAGGCGGCTATTTCTTTGGTCGCGGTACGTCGGACGATAAATCGGGCACGACATTGCTAACTGCAGCATTCCTCAGGCTGAAATCCGAGGGATTTGTGCCCACGCGCGATTTGATCATCGCTTTTTCCGGTGATGAGGAAACGGAGATGGCGACAATCAAAGACCTCGTCGAGAATCATCGGCACCTGATTGACGCAGAATTTGCAATTAATGCCGATGCGGGCGGCGGCGCACTCGACACGGACTTCAAGCCAATTTCCTACCAGCTTCAGGCGGCGGAGAAAACGTATGCCGACTTCGAGCTCGTCGTGCGCAACCCTGGCGGTCATAGCTCGCGACCGCGAGCTGACAACGCCATTTACAGGCTGGCTGACGCGCTCAAGAAAATACAAGCATTCCAGTTTCCGGTCCGTTACAACGATATAACGCTGCAATATTACGAACTGCGTTCAAAAGCCGAGTCCGGCCGTCTCGGTGACGCAATGCTCGCATTTTCGAAGAATCCCCACGACCCGGCAGCAGCCGCAATTCTGGCCGAATATCCGAGCCAGGTTGGCATCACTCGAACGACCTGCGTAGCCACTATGCTGGATGCTGGCCATGCGGAGAACGCATTACCGCAATCGGCGAAAGCAAACATCAATTGCCGCATATTTCCTGGCGTCGCCGTCGACGAAATTCAGTCGAGGCTTGAGGAGATCATTGACGATGATGAGGTCGAAATAGTTGTGAAAGGCAATCCCCAGTCTGCGCCTGCCTCAGAGCTTCGCGAAGATGTTGTCGATGCGATCAGCAAGTCCGTACATGCTTTGTACCCGGACCTGCCGATTATTCCCAGCATGACCACCGGCGCAACTGACGGGCGCACATTGCGTGCCAACGGTATACCGACATACGGTTCCATCGCCTTGTTCAGCAGAGCAGAAGACAGTTTCTCGCACGGGCTCAATGAGCGCGTCCTGGTAAAATCATTTTTTGACGCGCTCGAACACTGGCACATCGTGATTCACGAACTTGCCGGGCGATAAGCTACTCAATAACTCCTGATGGCCATTCACTGTCAAATGGAAATGGCTTTGTTTCACTGTTGTAAGTAAGAAAGTCGATAGTTTCGCGCGTGTACAACGCCAGGGAGTGCCCAAATTCTCGCAGTTGTTGATTCGATTCTGTCGTAAACAATACCCACAGGAATTGCATGACAATGACAGCAAGAACGACGAATCGGGATATGAAATACAAAACCAGAACCGCCACCATGAACAGAGCCCGAACCCATGTTGAACGTGACTTCATATTTTTTTGCAAATCGTTTGCTTCTGTAGACGGTTCCCCGGAGGACTCTTCCTCATTGACTACGTGGTCGCGCGGTTGCTCATCGGCAGCCATTGCTGATCTCCTGCTGTTGCGGAATACCAGCACATAATACTACGATCACAGATAACGCGTACACAGCAAGAAAGCTGCCTGAGGAATGGGGTTGTTGGTGGGTGAGCCGCCTGGCAGTCTGCTCACAAGCCATGGACAACTAATGCAACAGCTTATCAGGCTCCTGCGACGAAGCGGTATGCGCCGAAGGCCAAAAACAGCAGCAACATCATGCCGACAAGCCTGCCCGTATTACTCTCTTCGGTTATACCGGGCACCTGTGGGTTCTGTTGCGCGTGACGACGTGCAGCACGATCCACCAGGACTTTGGCGTTCGCAAGGCCCAGGCCCGTTTCTTCGCGCAACAGTTTTATGGCTTCGATTTTGCGTCCCTGAGCAATCGCCTGCACAACCTTTGTGGGCAATTCATTGTCAGTTACTACGATTTCAGAACTCATAAGTTTTTCCGGTGCACGTGTTTGTCTTGATCGTAGATTAACAATATCCGGTTGTGAAATTCCTGAGCCAGGTCTCATTTTCGCGTTTCGAATCAACCTGATTTACAGTGATCAGGTCGCTGCTCGAGGCGGTCGCGGTGAGACATACATGGTGATATCGGTCATCGCCGTCAGTTTGGTGCATACCCCCAAACGAAATTGTCCCGATTTGGCATGTGAACGGCGGGAAGCGTTTCGGCGTTCATCGCGTCAGTTTCGCCAATGATCTCGTTCAAAAATAACAGGTACGCCGTCACGGCATAGACGTCATCATCAGTGAGACTGCCCGGTGTGGGATACGGCATGGCGCGCCGAACATAATCGAACAATGTTGTGGCATATGGCCAGTAACTCCCGACCGTTCTATGTGGCACCGCACTGGTTATTGTTCCACGCCCGCCGACCAATACATCATTGATACCATCTCTGCCTCCTACGCCATGACACGCCAGGCAATTTTCCTGGTAAACCTCCGCACCACGAATCGAGTCACCGGAACCCGCCGGTAGACCCGTGCCATCTGGCATGACGACGAAGTTAGTTGCGGTGACTTCCGCGTCACTGACAGGCACGCCGAGCCGCGGACTATCGTCAGCCAATGATGGTGCTGCAACAGTCATCCATAGCAGCAATGTCCCCGGTATGACCTTATGCATAGACATTGTTCAGATGCCCCTCTTCGCTGACTGCCCATGCCTGAATTCCGTTGTAATGGTAGAACGAATTGCTCGCTCTCCCCGCCATGACAACATCACGTGTTGGTTGCACAGCCCCGCTCTCATCCGTAGCCCGGCTTTTCAGAACGGCCGACCCACCGTCCCAGCGCCATGCCGTGCGAAATCGAGTCAGGCATTTGGGCAAGACGTGGCGATCAAGTGCGGCGTCCGCCCAACTCTTGCCACCGTCGGCCGAAACTTCCACGCGCCTGATCTTGCCAGCACCGGACCACGCGATCCCGGAGACCTGGTAAAGCCCTGGCGGGCCGAGAGCTAGCCCGGGTGATGGGCTGGTAATCACGGACTTGACGCCCATCGGGAACGAAAACAACGTTGCAATGCCGGTATCCGCCAAATCGGAATATTTCGATGTCTCATCTTTAGTCATCGATGGCCCTTCGGTTAGCCTGATCGAGCGTAGCCACTTCACTGACATATTTCCCTCCCAGCCCGGAAGGAACAAACGCATTGGGTAACCGTTCGAGGGCCGCAATCGTTCGCCATTTTGGTACAAAGCAATGATGGCATCATCAAGCACTTTATCGAGTGGCACGCTACGACTCATCGTTGCGGCATCAGCGCCGTCAGCTATTAGCCACTTCGCCTCCGGCTTGATGCCCGCTTCGTCGAGCAACTCGCGTAACGACACACCACCCCACTCGCTCGCTGACACCAGCCCGTGAATCTGGCTTGCCGAGCCTTGCATTGGCTGCGCCGCCACCATGCCGCCACTGTTCCCCGAACACTCCAGAAACTGGATACGCGAAACAGTTGGGTAACGCGCCAGTGATTCAATATCGAACGCAAGCGCTCGATCCACCAGTCCGTGGATAACCAGGCGATGCTTGCCCGGGTCGATTGCCGGTATGCCGCTATGATGGCGTTCAAAATGCAGGCGACTCGGTGTGATTATCCCGTCAAGATATTCCAGAGGTGTCCGCGATGAGCCCGAGCCAGTTGTGCCTATGCGCGGAGCAACGTTTACTCGTTTGACGTGCTCTTCAAAAAGCGACGGAGCACCTGACTCGCTAAGAGCGGCACCCGGCACTTTCATCCATGGGTCTCTTTCCTGCGCTGACGCGCGCGCGGTCATCAAAACAACGCCTGCCCCGGCTCCGCCCTGGAGAAACAGACGTCTGTCCAGCAGGCCATTGCCAGCAACTGGTGGGAGATCCGGCTTGGTTTCGGTCATGACACATCCTTTTTTTCAACACCTCAATAATACAGGTGCCTCTTCGAATTACCCAAACGAATCGGAAATCGGTGATAGGAGTCTGCGCGGTAGAAATATCCGTAGCGAGAAAGTGCCACAGCCGGGCCGGTTTTTCGATCTTTTGAGGCGCTTAGTGGTTCTACGTAACGAATAAGATCGAAAAAATGGACCGCTGTGGTGCTTTCGCACGACTGCAGGGACGCAGGAGGTAGAGCAACGCATGGAGCGGTTGCCGAGTAGGATTATTTCTACCGCGCAGACTCCTGGTCAAAGTAAATAATCAGCGATGATTTCAACGAGGTGGTCCGACCAGCGTGAAGGAAACGGTTCTGTTACTTCTGCCGACTTCGCAAAATCGACTTCAAACACGCGCTCTCTAAGGTCTTCGACCGTCGCAATATGCGATGTCGCAAGATTCAATTCCTTGTTTATCCGAAAACTTAATTTGTCCCAATTCGCAGAACCAAGGCAAGCCCAACCGTCAAATATTGCCGCTTTTATGTGCGACATACCCGGATACAGGAACACGCGAATACCGTGTTCGAGCATGGCGTTCGCCGCTAGAATGTTGCTTTGGTTGATCGGACCATGGTTGCCGACGAGCGGCAAAATCACACGAACGTCCACACCTCGGCGCCGCGCCTTGGCGAGTTCGTAAAGCATGGCGTCGTCGGTGAAATAGGCGTTCTCGATATATATGTAACTTTGCGCCTTTCGTATGGCTGCAAGCTGCGTGCGAAATATCTCTGCATTCCCGGGACGCGTAAAAAGAACGCGAATCGGATAACCACCTTCTTCTGCCTTCTTACGATTCGGCTTCAGTTTGTGGAAAAAATAACCGAAGTCACCGAAAGCACCTGCATGCGCCCAGGCGTCCTGGAATTCTTCCCTGAGAATGTCGACGACCGGCCCATGCACCTCCATCATCAGATCGTGCCATGTGTAACGATATTCGCGGCCAATGTTCATACCGCCCGTGAACGCGAATTGCTCATCGATAATCGTTGTCTTCACGTGGTCGCCAGCCAACCACGGGTTTCTAACCTGTCGAACGCTGATATTGGAATCGGACTCAAGCAGGACACGCACCGAGGCCGGAGGGACGTAATCCTCTGGCATGCCTTCGTCCGCAGCACCCGTTGCCAATATCGTTCCCAACCCGTCCAACAAGATCTTCACCTCAATGCCTTCATTTGACCGGCGCTTCAACAAGCTGGCGATCGTATCGGCATAATCGTCGTTATCGAATATGTAAGTACGAATCAAGATCGATTTTTTGGCGGACGTGATTGCATCGATAAGACGAGTAAAATATTCCTGTCCGTCCACCAGGTGATTGATCCTTCCCAGAGATGCCTCACGATTCGTTATTCGGTCGAGTTGTTGCTCCCAAATCGTGAGATTCATGCCAGGATTGTTGCCAATTTCCGGAATCGGTTGCGATTCCAGATTTACAAGCCAGGTCGGTCGGACTGTTTCCACGACTGCATCTTTTGCCACAAACAAGAGCCGGTAAAGCGACGAGACCGGCCTGATCGCAAGACCACCCAGATGACTTTGGGCCACATGTCCCACCGATTGTATGAATTGCGTGGCCGTACCGCCCTCTCCCTCGATACGCCGAGTCAGCGCGTAACGTACAAAGACTGCGATTGGCAAGTCCATATCGACGTAAAGAAATGGCAGCGAATAAGGACCCGCGTCACCCGTATTGAATACGATGCGCCGCTCATCAATGCCCTCGGCACGCAGAAAAACCTCGAGTAACGGTAATCCGCGACGGATGAATTCAGCGAAGCCGATACTTTCAACAACCCGGTAGTCGGCTGGCTTTTCTATTAACAACCGCGATTCGAATTTGCCAATGTCATTGTAATAAAGAAAATAATCGTCGGTATCGAAGTGCATGACGATTCCGGCCTTGAATTCGCGCGGGATAACCGATGTAAAGAGCTCTTCACGAAATCGATCCCATTTATCACTACCAAGCACGCGAGGTTGAATCGGCGAGACAGGGGTCTCTTTCCAACGCTCCGACTGCTGGTAATCCAATGGTAAAATATAGGGACCCGCATAGCTGCCGTCTGTATTGTTTTCAACGGCAAGAATATCGATGCGTTTCGACCAGTTTCCACCGGCGTAGACAAGTCCGTCGGCACTTTGATAGCTGATAAAAAATTCATCATCGCCGATAAACGCTTCATCGACGACGAGCGGATCGCGTACGCCTTCCTCGGCGAAGCGGCCCTCGAGAACGCGATATTCTGTTACTTCCGCGTCCGCTTTGTCGTCGAAAAATCCTGTTTTCTCGTTCGATTTTTCAGCGGTCGTACCGCAGCCGGAAAGTGCTAATACGGTAGCAAGACAGACGTAATGAATTCGCGTCACTGGTGCACCATCAAAACTCAGACGAGGATCAGGCTACCGTACCAGCGCGCCGGAAATCTCGCAATCTCTCATAACTATCTGGCAGATCTCTCTATGACAGCGCCTGTTCCAGGTCTTCAATCAGGTCCTCGACAGCCTCGATACCGATCGATAAGCGCAGCAGGTTCCTGGGTATCAGGCTGCTGCTTCCCTCGATCGAATAGCGGTGTTCGATAAGGCTCTCTACACCGCCCAGCGAGGTCGCCCTTACGAACACATCGCATTTACCGGCAACGTCCAGAGCCGCCTTTTCGCCTCCTTTGATGCGTAGTGACAGCATGCCACCGAATCCCCCGTGCATTTGTCGAGCAGCAACTTCGTGATTCGGATGACTTTCGAGACCAGGATAAAGCACCGTTTCAATCGCCTGATGCCCATCGAAATGTCTAGCCACTCGCAACGCCGATTGACTCGCACGCCTCACACGCAGAAACAGGGTTCGCATACCACGCTGGAGCAACCACGCCTCAAACGTACCGAGTATGGCGCCCCCTTTTGCACGCGCGTCACAAATGCGACTCCAGGTTGCATCCTTCCGAGCGCAAACCAAAGCCCCAGCGACTACATCACCATGCCCGTTAAGGTATTTCGTCGCGGAATGCATGACGATGTCGGCACCTAATTCGATCGGCCGTGTCAGCACAGGCGTGGACACCGTCGAATCCACAACGGCCAGAGCGCCGATGGAGTGTGCGATATCGGCTGCCTGAGAAATGTCCATGACTTCCCACGTCGGGTTGCAGGGCGTTTCAACCCAGACAATTCGAGTTTGGCCATTTTTGACTTTACTCTTGAGATCTCCCGGGTCGGACGGCTTGTACAGATCCAGTCCCAGCCCCCAGTTTTCGCAGAACTGGATCAACCAGTTGCGTAAGCCCCAATACATCACTGACGGTGCAACAATATGATCGCCCGGTTTCAATGTCTGCACAACAGTTGCCGCTGCCGCCATTCCCGAACCGAACAAGAGCGCGTCCTCGCCGCCTTCCAGTTGGGCCAGCAATTGTTCTGCCGTCCGGTAGGTCGGGTTCTCATCTCGCCCATAACTGTGATCCATCGATGTCAATTGATAAGTTTTGTCGCGCGCGAAAGTTGTCGATGGCTGGATCGACGGAACGATTCCGCCGGTCAACGGATCGATTTGATGTAACCCCTGGGCAACAATGGTTTCCGCATGTTGTCTGCTTTGATGACTCATTCTCTCTCCTGATATCCACCAACATATCTGGACATCCCGTCACAAGATGCCCTGGGTGCTCTGATCTACGCGGCTCTCAGCGGATAGCCCCCGTCTGGCTTAATTTTTTCGGGTCATTAGTTTTTGTCATAACTTCAATCCGCCAGGGTGCGCCCCCGATCCGTTTAACATAGTCCGAAGCGCTTCGCGCCGAAGGACTGTGATGGTATTCACGGTCAGAGTTCTGACCAGATAGTAAATTAAGTGGCGCATGAATCGAATCAATTAATCAATGAAGGTGAATACAGAAATGTCGCTTGAAGCATCAGAAACCCATTCACAGCAAGCACAGTCAAGTGGCAATCCCGTAGCGGATGATAACCCCTACAACAACCCCGACACTGAACATATTTATATTGGCGATGAATTTGCCGACCAGGCTGGTGAACCAACCACCGTGCGCAGACGTGAGTACCTGCGAAATCGTGTGCGCCGAACTATTACTGAAATTACATTTTACGAGGAAGGATTCCTCAAGATTCGGGAAGGCAACAAAAAGGCTCTGCTCAAGGAGCATGTCGTGGAATTGCGCTTTCTGGATTCCGAGCCGGTCGTTAACCGACGAATTGCCATGCCATGGTTCTGGTCGTCACTCGCTATGGGCACACTGGCTTGGCTGGTTTCTGTAGTCCTGCCAATCACTGATTTTGCTGGATATACGCTGCCCGTCACAGTCTTTTTTGCGACCATTACCTTCATGCTCCTGGGGCTTTTCGTTTATCGAACTGAGGTCACCCATCAGTTTCGCACCGCGAGCGGGAGAACTGGCGTTGTAGAGCTAACCGGCTCATTAGGCTGCATGCGCCGCGCACGCGCGATGTCACTCCTGGTCCGCAAAGCCATCGGCAGAGCAACCGCGGATAGTGGCGTACATGATGTTCGTTATCTGCGTGCGGAAATGAAGGCACACTACAAGCTTGCTGAAACAGGCGTAATCACGCGTGAAGCCTGCTCAACCGGAACCGCTCTAATCTTGAGAAAGTTTGGCTAGGAGCCTGTCGGACTTAGGGGGTCGTAGCGAGGCGAGTGGGAAACGCAGGCCATTTTTTCGATCGTTTGAGTAGATTCGTGGTTCCATTTGACGAAAAGGATCGAAAAAATGGACTTGGTTCCCATCGCCGCAGTAGATTCGGCCTAAGTCCGACAGGCTCCTAGATCGACTAGTCCAACAGAATGTCTACCAGCACGTCATGGATGATTTGCGTCGCCACTTCGATCAACAGCACCTTCCCACCCACGATCACTCTTTCGTAACCGTGCCGGACTCTCGGCAATCCTGCGAGCAAATCTGTAGGTAACCCGCGTTTTGCAATTCCCGGTGGCAGTGGCTTGCCACGCTGCAGGTTTTTCGCGATACCCGGTGGCAGCGACTTTTGGCCCTTGTGATTCTTACCGTGTGTCACGTGACCACCGGCCGATTGATAACCGCCGGTGTGAAAGTATGCTCGAATGGTTGCCGCCTCATCGTGGCTAAATACCACTTCAACAGAAAGTTCTGATGCCATACCAGATGCAGACCCAAAAATGAGGACAACTGCAGCCAACGCCGTGCGAATTGAGAAGTTCATGACTTACTCCCGGTCTGAAATCAACGGTTGAAACAGTATCGAAAGACGGGTGGCGGAACTGTGCCCGGCCTCACATTGTGAACCCAAAGAGGTGCCTGCGGTGCCTGAGCGCCGACTGAAGCAGCCGTGGATCGCTTTTTTGAACAGACTTCCGGGCATCTACGAATTCACTACATCGACAAGAACATAACGCAGCAGGACTTCGTAGCTGCTTCGCTCCAGGGCCATGTCCCGCGGCAATTCAAGAATGTGAATCGGCGAATCGTCGACATCTCTTATTTCCTGGTACTGGTGAGTTCCCGATTTGTAGACTTTGTAACGAACGTGGCGTTGTTCGCCGTACTTGAGCGAAACCTCGCACTCTGTCCAATCCTGGATAACCTGAATGTCCTTACTCATGATATCTCCGTATCCCAGTTCAATACTCGCAAGACTCCGGCGCTTGCCTGAGTGTTGTCTCTCGATACCAAAACAAGGTGCAAGCCCTGTGCCAACATGGTCAGCCACGAGCTAATATCGCAGGTCATTGACTTTCAATTGATTTTTTTTGGAGCCGCCTGATTTCGTCCAGTCAGCGGGCTTTTCTGATTGTCAGTTTATGACCAGAGTGCCCGCAAATTGCGACAAGCACTTTACATATTTCCGCCAACTACATTGGCCAGACCCAGAGGATCATCGGCACAGCTACTAAGATGACCAAAATCTCGAGCGGCAACCCCATGCGCCAGTAATCGCCGAACCGGTATCCGCCCGGACCCATGATGAGTGTATTGTTTTTGTGCCCGATAGGCGTGAGGAACGCACAGGAAGCCGCTACTGCGACCCCCATTAGAAACGGGTCCGGATTGACCCCCAGTCCCGTCGATATTTCGATCGCTATGGGTGCCGCGATCACGGCAGTTGCGGTGTTGTTCATCACGTCAGATAAGGTCATCGTGACTACAATCAACAGCGTCAGAACGACCACCGGCGATGCACCGTTCGACAGTGAGATTATGCCATCTGCAATAAGCGAGGTACCACCTGTTGCCTGGAGTGCGCCGCCAATGGGAATCATGGCGCCCAGCAAGACGATCACAGGCCATTCGATTGAATCGTATACGCTGCGTATCGGCACAATTTTCAGCAAGACATAGATCGCGACCACGGATCCCAATGCCACAGGCAGATATACAAGACCCGTGCTGGCGGCGGCGATCGCCGCTGCGAATATGCCGACGGCCAGCCAGGCCTTGTCACGCTGGATGGGTTGTTGCCCCCGATCTTTCAGCGGCAAAAATCCCAGCCGCCCACTAACATCATGCAGCCGCTCGTCCGGCCCAAGCAGGAGCAGGACGTCGCCTGCCTTGATCTCCAGTTGTCGCACGTGGTCGCGAAAACGTTTGCCCTGTCGTGAGATTCCAACCAACGCCACGCCAAATCGATACAAAAGCCGAATTGAAGCCGTTGAACGTCCAACCAGACTCGATGATTCAGGCACAACCACTTCACTCAAGGTCAAATGCTCATCTTTGAGCGCAGCAATGCCGGTCCCCATATATTCCAGGTTCATCGTACCGAGGATTTCGTCAATTGCCTCCGGTTCAGCCTCGACGACCAGGATATCCCCTGCTTTGATCTCAATCTGGCGTGCGAGACCCGGCATTCTCCTGCCCTTGCGCACAAGGCCCAGAATCTCCACATCGCAGGCATCTGCATCAGCGTCGAGGGCAGAGACTTTCTGGCCAATAACCGTCGAGCCACTCGTAACTTTCAACTCCGCAACATAGTCAGCCAGTTTGATCAATTCGATTCCGGACTGACTTTTAGTGCGCTCAACTGGCAGAAGTCGCCAGCCGATAAGCGCAACGTATGCAACGCCAACTGCTGCGCAAGCCAGGCCAACCGGCGCAAAATCAAACATTCGATAGGGATCTCCCAGAGCATCGTTACGAAATTCGGCGATAACGATATTTGGCGGCGTACCTATCATCGTAATCATGCCGCCCAGTATCGATGCAAACGAAAGCGGCATCAGCGACAGTGACGGACTGCGACCGGATTTGGCAGCGGCCTGCAAATCGAGCGGCATCAGAATTGCCAGGGCGGCAACATTATTCATAATCGCCGAGAGCGCGGCGGCAAGCGATGACATTATCGCAATATGTGAGGCCAGTTCGCGAGATTTGTCGATCACGACATTGGCAATTAACTCCACCGCACCCGAATTCCATAATCCGCGGCTTACGATGAGAACAATCGCGATGATGATGGTCGCGGGATGACCGAACCCCGAAAACGCGTCATGCGTGGGAACAACACCGGTCATGATCGCGACGAGCAAAGCAACAAACGCTACAAGATCGTAACGCCATCGCCCCCAAACGAGAAACACGAAGACAAAGAACAATATTCCAAAAACAATGATCTGGTCCGTTGTCACTATTAGCTCCGTCCCGGCGAATTAATCCACACCTCACAATACCTCTATCGACATGTGTTTGGCAGACTTGGCCTGGTTTTGTTCATGCTGGAGTAGATTTCAACTATTACGCCGAACAAGTCAATGGAGACACCCAATGCGTCGATGGATAGCCGCACTTTTGCTATCGCTGCTGCGGACTAACCCGCATGCGATTCAGTCGCTGGCATAAGGTCGGTAAGGACGCCTGAAGTGCGCAAACAAGCCTACAAGAAGAACGAATAATGAGCCGTACAGAGACAATCGCCAGTAACTGGTTGCTGGCTCGACGATTTCGAATTCCTTGATAAATATGGTCTCACAGGCACCATCGCCAGTATCCGTCCTGGTCGTACTGGTCCCGCGTTTTCCGCCACCTTCACTGCTGTAACTTGCCAGCCAGCCACGTACCCGTATCTGATCGCCAATATTTATTTTCGTTACCTGATCGCGGACGAAATCATCGTTGGACAGAAGATGGTTATTCGACAACTTGTTCATATCAAAGGCTGCCCAGGCATCGCTGTCGCTGGTTTTGACGTTGCAGGTAAATATGCCGTTCCAGAAATCGATCTTGCGGAGATGATCGCCCAACGCGTTGTCGCCCCACACCACGCAAACGTCGAGCATGTTCAGGTGGTCGTTCGACTGCATGTGCATGCGGCTGTTGCCATCGTGATGCCGGTACGAAACGATCATGCCGTACAACTCGTATTCGTATTTTGGTTCAACCAGATAATCCACCTCGTCATACGAAACTTCGAAGGGCATCTCGTCGGTCCTGGATTGTTTAGGCTCCTCCGCAATTTGCGGCCGAAATTTGATAGCACCGGGGATGGTATTTCGCTTTACGAAGGATACAAGAAGCAAGACGAAACTCAGGACAATGAGAATATTATTGAATTTCATCGTTGTAATTCACCAGCCAGGGCCAATCAACAGTCTAATGACTACGCTCGGGCACGCAACGGTACGAATCCACAGTTTTGCCAATACGCAGATTCCGCCTATGATTGACAAATGCCAATAATTTTCCTGATTCTTGTGGTTCTCGCGCTGGTGTTTGTCCCGGGCTTCTGGGTTCGGCGCGTATTGGAGACCTACTCCAAACCTGACGATCGGTATTCCGGTACCGGCGCCGATCTGGCACGCCACCTGCTGGACGAAAATGGACTCAAGGCGGTCAAAGTTGAAGAAACAACCAATGGAGATCATTACGACCCGCAAGACAAAGCAGTAAGACTGACACCGGACAAGTTCGCGGGCCGGTCACTCACCGCGATTACTGTTGCCGCACACGAAGTCGGCCACGCAATACAGGACAGCGAGGATTACGGACCGCTGAAGATGCGCACCCGTCTCGTCAAAGCATCGCAAAAGCTCGAAAAAATCGGCGCCGGGATTCTCATTGTGTCCCCTTTCATCGGTATGATAACGCGCGCACCCGGACTTGGAATCCTCATGTTTCTGGGAGGAATGTTTACCTTGGGCACATCAACACTGGTTCATTTTGTGACTTTACCGACTGAAATTGACGCCAGTTTTTCCCGGGCGCTGCCGATGCTTGAACAGCACAATATATTGCACAAAACGGATATGCCGCACGCACGGAAACTTCTACGCGCCGCAGCCTTTACCTACGTGTCGGCATCCCTGATGAGCCTGCTCAACATAGCCCGGTGGTGGGCGATATTACGCCGCTGAGTCCATTATCCGGCTTGCAAACAATTTCTTGAATGTCTGCACGTAATAACGCATCTCTTCGGGTTTCGCCATACTGATTCTGGACCAGGTCGTAAACGGCGGGAATGGTCGACCCGCCATGATGCCATGCTCACGCAGCTCCGCATTGAGTTCCTCAACCGGGATGCCGGTTTCGAAGAACGTAAAGTTTGTCGGCGACTTGATGTAGCGCACGCCCAACTCCTCGAACATTTCCTCGACAATGGCCATGGACTCCTTATTCTTGCGTCGAGTGAAATCCTGGAAATCCATATCCTGGTAGCTCGCATACGCAGCCTCGACGCCCAGAATGTTGTTGGCCCCTGTTTTCAATTCATTGATCCGCTTGATGTGGTCCGGGTGCGAAAAGCCGAAACCGACTCGCAGTGCCGCAAGTCCATGAATCTTTGAAGCAGTGCGGGTAACGATTATGTTTCGGTGCCCTTCGGCAACGAGATCAATCAACGTCCCGTATTTCGGATTATCCACATATTCGAAATAGGCCTCATCGACAAACACCATTCGATCCTTCGAAATTTCCAGAACAAAGTCGCGCAATTCATCCTGGTCGAATATCGTCGGAATCGGGTTGTTCGGATTCACCAGGTAAACCATGACCGTATCCGAGCGAATCGCACTGGCAAGTGCTTCGAGATCGCCACCCATGTTTTCGTCGACAGGAACCCGAATAATCTCAGCACCCTCATGCAGTGCGTAACGTGTCAGGTCATGATAGGTCGGATCGGCGCAGACAATGGAGCCATTGTCCCAACTGGACATCAAGCCGCCTACTTTCAGAATTTCGCCCGAACCAGCAGAAAGTGCCATGTGATCCACGGGCACATTATTTATGTCACCAACCAGAGCCATTAATTCATTTCGATTCCCGCGACCGTACTGGTTTGTGAGGTTCATTGCCTCATTGATGGCCTGCAAGGCGACTCTGGAGGGCCCATACGGATTTTCATTGGTTCCTGCCCGAATCATGTGTGCTGGCCGGACGATTTCATCGGCAACTGCCTTTCGCACCAGGCTGGGCACAAAACTCGCTCCGAGCATCGCGCCACCGCCCATTAATATCTGACGTCTTGTGAGATTTCCCATGACTTTCCCCATTGTTTGTAGATCAATGCCCGTTGATGCGAGCACGGTAATGGCAAATGAGATGACATACAACCTCGTGAGATCAACGTGTTGCGCCTGATAGTGCCATCTCTTATTCCGTTAGTATGGACAGGCCGGACGCCTGCAAATTCCCGCAATTCCAGCGGGAAACGCCGCTGTGGGAAGCGGTCCTGTTCGAGCACGCAAAGGAAGGCTATCTGGGAATGCCAGCCAAGGGCGGCCACGAGGAATATACGGACTGCGAGATCGAGAATGTGGCTGAATATATGCGCTCACTCGTTCATGCGGACCGACCCATCGATCAGCAGTAACGCACGCTCTGCCGCCGGATTCTCGAGCGCCCGGCAGCTACCCTCACAGCGTACCGCGCCGACAAGTATTTTTTTGCTGTAAATCGGTGGTTTACAGCGCATTACGCTGATATCATGCGCGCCCGAAAGTCGATCGAACCGGACAATCCGGACCAACGAATCGGCAATGAATACGATGGCCGCCACTTTGTACGTAAGACCCCGTGCCGCTTGCTTCGAGAAGCTAAGCAATGGTTCTCACGCGCAGCAGGCTGCCGTTCAATTTTTTATACGACCCTATTGTAGAGCAGACATGACAGATCTTAATCTTTATCGAAACATCGGTATTTTCGCCCACGTTGACGCGGGCAAGACCACGACCACAGAACGCATACTGAAGCTGACTGGCAAGATTCATAAGATTGGCGAAGTGCACGATGGCGAGGCGACTACCGATTTCATGGATCAGGAACAAGAGCGCGGCATTACGATTCAGGCCGCAGCTACAAGTTGCGAGTGGGACGGTCACCGTCTGAATATCATTGACACCCCGGGTCACGTGGATTTCACCATCGAAGTATATCGATCGCTGAAAGTACTCGACGGCGGTGTAGGCGTGTTCTGTGGCTCAGGTGGCGTCGAACCCCAGTCCGAAACAAACTGGCGGTACGCCAATGACTCGGAAGTTGCGCGAATTATTTTCGTCAATAAACTCGACCGCATCGGGGCAGATTTTCTTCGCGTCGTCGCTCAGATCATCGATGTCCTGGGTGCCAACGCCCTGGTAATGGTGTTACCGATTGGTATTGAAGATGACTTCAAGGGAGTCGTGGACCTGCTGACCCGCAAAGCGTGGGTCTGGGACGAATCAGGCGACCCGACGGGTTACGAAATCATCGATCCGCCGGAAGACATGTCAGACCTCATCGAAGAGTGGCGCGAAAAGCTCGTAGAGACGGCTCTCGAACAGGACGACGATATTCTGGAACGTTATCTCGACGGTACAGAGCCGACCATAGAGGAACTCAAGCAATGTATCCGCAAGGGCACCATTAACCTTGACTTCTTCCCGACCTACTGTGGTTCTGCCTTTAAAAACAAGGCTGTACAGAATATACTTAATGCGATTGTTGACTATTTGCCAAACCCGACTGAAGTCAAACCGCAGCCTGAGATTGATCTTGAAGGCAATGAGACGGGCGGCCTGGTAATCGTCGATCCTGATAAGCCATTGCGGGCGCTTGCGTTCAAAATCATGGATGACCGCTATGGCGCCCTCACCTTCACGCGTATCTATTCGGGCAGGCTGAAAAAAGGCGACACCGTACTCAATACGTTTACCGGAAAAACAGAGCGAATTGGTCGCATTGTCGAAATGCACGCCAACGAACGCAAAGAACTCAGTTCCGCTCAGGCTGGCGATATTGTGGCCCTGCTCGGGATGAAAAATACGCGGACGGGACATACGTTGGCCGACGTTAATAATCCGGCAACGCTTGAGCCGATGGTATTTCCTGATCCCGTGATTTCGATCGCCATTGCGCCCAAGGACAAGGCAGGCAACGAAAAAATGGGTGTCGCGCTGAACAAGATGGTCCAGGAAGATCCCTCCTTTCATGTTGCAACGGACGAAGACTCCGGGGAAACCCTCATCAAGGGCATGGGTGAGCTGCATCTCGACATCAAGGTCGACATTCTTCGACGTACGCATGATGTTGATGTAGAGGTGGGTAAACCACAGGTCGCGTACCGGGAGACCATCACCCTGCAAGTCAAAGACAGCTATACGCACAAGAAACAAACAGGTGGTGCTGGCCAATTCGCAAAAATTGACTACATCATTGAGCCGGGCGAGAAAAACAGTGGCTACACGTTCGAGTCCCTCGTAACGGGCGGCAACGTGCCGCGTGAATATTGGTCTGCTATCGAAAAAGCATTTGGAACCAGCATGGCAGCAGGAACACTGGCTGGCTTCCCACTGCTCGATGTCAAGTTCAAGCTGATGGATGGCGCATATCACGCGGTCGACTCGTCCGCTATGGCGTTCGAGCAGGCCACGCGCGCAGCTTATCGTCAGTCGATTCCGAAAGCGGCGCCACAATTGCTGGAGCCCATCATGAAAGTCGACGTATTCACTCCCGATGCCCATGTCGGTGATGTCATCGGCGACCTGAACAGGCGTCGTGGCATGATTCGCTCGCAGGACACGGGTCCGACCGGCACACGAGTGAGCGCAGAGGCTCCATTGGCCGACATGTTCGGCTATATCGGTGACCTGCGGACGATGACATCCGGACGTGGCCAGTTCGGCATGGAGTTTTCACACTACGCTCCCTGCCCGAACAATGTAGCCGAAGAAGTTATCAAAGAAACGCTGGAGCGCAAGGCAGCGAAATAAAATAAAACTGGGGTAATCGAAAAGGCCGGACTTCAGTCCGGCTTTTTTTGTGCGCCACTTTCTCGCTACGGATATTTCTACCGCGCAGACTCCTGGCCCGGACTATCCATTGAGCAATGGATCATCTGTGATCGAATGACTCTGATTCAGGCAGATTACAGATCACTGGGTCGTGCATCCGCCTCCCTGCCGAGAAGCAGGTTTTTCATATCGCCAAGCCATACGCCAAAATCCAGTTGCAACAGGTAAAGCGATGGAATCAGAAACAAGGTGATGATCGTCGCGAATACAATTCCGAAAGCGAGAGAGATTGCCATCGGAATGACAAACTGGGCCTGCACACTCTTTTCAAGCATGATCGGCATCAGCCCAACTGCCGTCGTCAGTGAGGTCAGAACAATCGCCCTGAAGCGCTGCGTTCCGGACTGTATGACGGCCTGCTTTACTTCGACGCCTGCCTGGCGCGCTTTGTTAATGAAATCCATCATTATCAAACTATCGTTGACCACCACGCCGGCAAGCGCTATCAGACCGAACAAAGAAAACATGCTGATTGCCTTACCCATGATGATATGTCCAAACACCGCGCCGATCAGCCCAAATGGAATGACCGACATGATAACGAGCGGCTGGGTATAGGAATGCAGTGGAATCGCAATCAATGCATAAATCAGAAACAGAGCGGCAATTGAAGCTAGCGTCAAGTTCCGGACAAAGTCTTGTTCTTCGAGACTGGCGCCCTCCAGGCTGTAACTAATGCCCGGAAACCGTGCCAGCAAGTCGGGAATAAATTCCTGCGTTATTTCTTCAACAATCTCTGTCGTTTCGACAACTTCCGGGTCAACGTCCGCCAGAACCGTCACAACTCTCTTGCGATTCTGTCGCGAAATACTCGAATAAGCTTTTCCATACTGGACATTCGCAACGGACGAAAACGGAATTTCATCGCCCGCTGCGGTACGAATAAGCATGTTTTCCAGATCGGCAATGGATTTGCGATCTTCCTCCGGGTAGCGAACCATGACCTTGAGTTCATCCTTGCCACGCTGGATGCGCTGCGCCTCTTCGCCGTAAAATGCCTGTCGCACCTGTCTCCCGAGTGAAGACATTGTCAGCCCAAGAGCCTGTGCCTGCGGTTTTATGGATAAACTGATTTCTTCGCCACCTGAACTCAGCGAATTGCGAATATCAAAGACGCCTTGAAATTCCTGTAGTTTGAGTTCAAGTTCTCGCGCCGCCTGCTCGAGAGCAATGAAATCGGACCCGGTCAAATTGAAACTCAACGGAGCGCCACCACCGACATTGTTGCCGCCGGAAAAGGTCAGCTCTTTCACACCCGGTATTTCTCCAACTCGCTCACGCCACATGATTTCGACTTCATCACCGTCAAGAGGCCGGTCCTCGTTCATGGGCATTTCAGCAAAGATGACCCCTCCGGTATCACCCTGCGTAAAAACACCCATGTGGTTTATGGGCTCATCGTAATCGGGGTGTTCGGCCACCCAATCCCTGTTGAGATCGAGCGCTGCCTTTTCTATTCGGTCCAATGCGGCATTGCGAACGTGTGGAGCAGTTCCATTCTGCATTGACAGCTGTACCTGAATGAAATCACCGGGTACTTCGGGAAATAACACGGTACGGACAATTCCGCTGTTCATGACGCCAACAGTGAGAATAAATACCGCGGCAAATATGCTGACTGTTACGCCCCGATTATCAATTGCTTTTTCAAGCAATGGTTGGTACTGGTTGTCGATAAACCAACGCAGCCCGTGTTGCGTGCGTCGATTGATCCGTTGAAAAAATCGGGGCACCCGTTTGTACCAGCGCATTTCCCGGTAAGGTTTGAAGATCAATGCTTCATCGATTTCCTTGATATTCGCATGCACCAGGTGAGCGGGAAGGATAAGTTTCGATTCCACCAAGGAAAACATCAAACAGAGAATCACCACCATGGACAACGCTTCGAAGAATGGTGCGATGATGCCGCCCACAAACAGCATCGGAGCAAACGCGGCTATGGTTGTCAGCACTCCGAATGTTGCCGGCACAGCAACTTTCTGGGCGCCTTTTACGACATTATCGAGCGTGTGTCCGTCAGCGCGTATTTTAGTGTAAACGCTCTCGCCGATGATAATCGCATCGTCAACGACGATGCCCAGGACGAGAATAAAACCGAACAGGCTGATCAAATTTATCGTAACTGGCCACGGACCAATCGGCATCAGCCACAGGGCACCAAGAAAAGTAATGGGAATCCCGACAATGACCCACAGTGCTACTTTCAGGCGCAGGAACAGTGAAAGAACGATGAAGACCAGCAATGCACCCTGCAGCATGTTCTTCATCATCATATCCAGTCGCCCTTGAAGGTAGTGCGACCGGTCGATCCAGATATCCATACGGATACCCTCAGGCAGCGATTTGGCGCGCTCCTCGATATATGCACGAACATCACGGGCAGTGCTTAATTCATTCTGTTGCCCGCCAGCCAGTACCCGCAAAATTGCGGTGGGCTTGCCATCAAAACGACCATAACCGTCCGTCTCAACGAAACCGTCGTCAATGGTGGCGATATCACCCAGCGTTAGCCGGGTACCGTCCGGATAGGTTCGTAGCACCAGCTGTGCGAACTCCAGACCGGTGTAGACCTGGCCTTCGGTGCGCAAGAGAATATCGCCACCCTCAGTCTTGAGTGATCCTCCCGGAAGATCTACCGACGAATCCCGGATAGCCTGGGACACTTCACTCATCGTAAGTCCGTATTGGCGTAATACGTGCTCCGACACTTCAATGCTTATTTCATAATCCCGGTCGCCCAGGAATTGCACCTGGTTGACCGCCGGCATGGCCATTAATTCATCACGAACCTGTTGCGCCAACGACTTGCGCGCGTAGGCATCCATGTCCCCGTAAATAGATACGAATACAACGTGGATCGGCACTTCCTGTTTGAAAATTATCGGCTTTTCCGTCAGTGCCGGAAACGTCGAAATAGCATCTACTCGTGTCTTGACTTCACTAAGAATCTCATTGATATCCTCACCCGGCCCAACTTCGGCCGTAACGATACCGATACCCTCGCGGGCGGTCGCATTTATCTCGACGATGCCATCAATATCCTGGATGGCCTCCTCGATTTTGATCACTACGCCCTCTTCCACCTCCTGGGGTGCGGCGCCAAGATAGGGTACCTGGACCTGAATCGTGTTCAGCTCGAAATCGGGTGTTGTTTGCTTGCGAATCGTAAAACCGGACACGACACCGAAAGCCACAATCATCAACATCAGAAGGTTTGCAGCCACGTGATTGCTGGCAAACCAGGCAATGATGCCTTTTTCGGTCGTGATTCCCGGCTGATTCATGGCCACCTGCCCTAATCGTCGTTCGAGGTGACTTGCGGGCGATCCGTCCCGGCTTCAGTACGCACTTTCATACCGTTAATGGGATTTTCAATGCTGGTAAGGCTGATACGTTCGCCTTCGGTGATGCCACTGAGGATGTACGCATATTTTTTGTCGGTACGCAGCACCTCAACACTGCGAATCTGCAGTAGATTGTTGTCGTCAACAACAACAATCTGGCCGTTTCCTCGCAATACTGAGCGTGGCAAACGGACAACATCCTGCACGGTTTTTCCATCGATGGTCGCTGCTACGAAGGTCCCCATGGGAAGCACCGCGCCTGCGTCTTGTCCAGCGTGCAGGCGGTAGGGATCTTCTATTTGTGCAACTGCGTAGGTAACACGGGTCTTCTCATCGACAACACCCTCGCTACGAACGATGCGACCCTGCCAATAGGCCATATTTCCGCGTCGTTCCGCAGCGAGGGTTACCCTGGGTCCATTGGCATTGCCGGTTGCCGAGACGTCAGCAGCGCTGGGCAAGTCAATAAATGCCAGATCACGATCCGTAAGCGGCAGTCGAATCTCTGCGTAATCAGTTGCGAATGTCACGCCCAGGCGGCTGCCGATACCGACAAACTGGCCGAGATCCGCGTCCTTGGACCTGACCATTCCCGCGTAGGGCAGCGAAATGTATGTCCTCTCCAGATTTCGCCTGGCTCGAACAAGCGCCGCGCGCGCCGAGGCCAAAGCGGCAGCCGCGGATGCGTATTCGGATTCGGCCCGATATCCCTGGGTCCGCAATTTGGCCGCGCCGTCAAATTCAATCTGGCGCTGCTCAAGCAACGCTTCTGCCTGATCAACGTCGACCCGGTAATTCGTCGGGTCGATGCGCATCAGCACCTCGCCTTTTTCGAACACACCACCCGCGATGAATTTGGGCGACACACTGATGATCGCACCCGCTACTTCGCTGCCAAGAATCGTCTCCGTACGCGGTCGTACTGTGCCCTGGCTCTGCACGGTCAGGCTAACGGTCTCAGCAACGACGCGCATTGTCTCAATGAGGATGTCGACCTCGGCAATTTCTTTCTTTTCCGGCGGCGGCTTCATTTTGCCCAACATGATCGCGCCGCCGATGGCAAAAGCGAAAATTCCCGCTATGAGTGCATAGCGCTTCCATTTCTGCGACATGAAATCTATTCCTGGTATGTGTGCATCGCGACCATTCGAAAAGACAGGCCCCGGTTAGTTCTTGCTGTAAATGAATTATTCATCAATTCGCCGCGACTTGCACTTAGCCCGTCAATGCACCTGCCTCTCGCAAGCCCTTGATTCGTCGACTCTGGCGCCACGCATCGCCGATAAACAGGCTGATCGCGATCCAGATACAGGTAAAGCAAATAATACTGGCGGTCGTCAATTCCTCACCGTAGTACATCGCTACACCGAAATTCAATGAGGGCGCGAGAAACTGCATCATACCGATGGTCGTCAATCGGAGGCGTCGCGCGGCAATTGCAAAAAACAGCAACGGCAAGACAGTGAGCGGTCCCGAAAGAGACAAAGCCAACACAACCGGGTTGGTGATGGAGTCCACCACCGCTGTATTATTTTTCCAGAGCCAGCCAAGGTAAATCATGGCGAACGGCAATATCAGCAGGGTCTCAACAAACAGGCCCGGCATCGCCCCAACAGCCACCTGCTTTCGAATGACGCCGTATATCGTAAAAGAAACCGCAAGTAATATTGCGATTAGCGGAAACTGACCGCCGCTGAACGTCAAAATTGTCACGCCGAGCCCTGCGAGGATCACCGCCAGAATTTGCAAACGCCGCAATTTTTCTTGGAACAGGAATACGCCGACGATCATGTACATCAGCGGGTTGATGTAGTAGCCAAGACTCGCCTGGAAAATTTCGTTGCGCTGGATAGTGACGATATAGAGGTACCAGTTGAATGACACGAACGCCGCGGAGAGACATAGCAGGAAGAATGTTCGTTTGTCGCTCAACGCTCGTTTGACATCACCCATTTGCCGTCGGAACAGGAGGATGAGTGCACCGAATGGCACAGCCCAGGCGACGCGATGGGCAAGCATTTCCAGGGGCGGTACTGAATGTACCAATTTAAAGTAGATCGGCAGAAAGCCCCAGATCAAGTACGCGATAAGCGCCGCAATGAGGCCCTGGCGCAGCGACTCTCTCTCAAGCTCAGCGGTGGACATCCTCACGAATAGTCCGGGCTTGAACTCTCAGCGAAGAACCAGTCAGGCAATTGGCTTGTTGGTGCTCTTGGCAATATTGGTCGCAAGCGCAATCATGGATGTTATATCAGCCAGGTTCGCCGGAACGACCAGGGTATTACCCACTTTGGCAATGTTTCCAAATTCTTCAATATATTGCTCAGCTATGCGCAACTGCATGGCCTCGGTGCCACCATCCAAAATCACGGCTTTGCCCACGCTCCGAATTCCTTCCGCCGTAGCGTTTGCCACCGCCAATATCGCGGTTGCCTCGCCTTCCGCCTCATTGATTTGTTGTTGTTTTGTGGCCTCGGATTCTTTGATGATTCTTTGTTTTTGGCCCTCGGCCTCGTTAATCTGAGCATCACGTACACCCTCAGAGGTCAGGATCACGGCCCGCTTCTCACGCTCCGCTCGCATCTGCTTTTCCATCGCGTTCAGAACGTCATGCGGCGGATTAATATTCTTTATTTCATAGCGCAGAACCTTGACGCCCCAGGGGTCGGACGCTTTGTCCAGTTCCGCGACAACATTTGCGTTAATGGCGCCGCGCTCCTCAAACGTACGATCAAGATCAATCTTGCCGATTTCACTACGCAACGTTGTCTGTGCCAGTTGTGTTATTGCAAATAAATAGTCGCCAATTCCGTAGGACGCGCGACTCGCGTCAAGAACCTGCAGATACAAAACGCCGTCAACACCCACCTGCACATTATCATTGGTAATACACACCTGTTCCGGGATATCGGTAGCTCTTTCCTTCAGCGAATGTCGATACGCAACGCGCTCAATAAACGGTATCAGGATATGGAATCCGGCACTCAGTGTACGAATGTATTTGCCCAGGCGCTCGACCACGTAAGCGCTTTGCTGGGGTACAACGATAGCGGTCTTCGCCAGAATAAAGACAACGACTATTGCGATAGCCATGGAAACGTAAAGTGAATTCATCATAAATCCTTGTAATAAGCTTTCGATTGACCGTTAGTCGGTATCACCAATGATGTGCAGCGTGAGTCCCTCACTTCGCACTATTTTTGCCCTTGCACCCGCGGCAAGGTCGACGTCCCCCGCATTGACAACGGTCCAGTCCGTGCCGCGGAAACTCGCCCGGGTTCGCTTGCCTGGAGCGAGATCATCCGGCACAACCAGATATTCGCCGGCGACGCCTTCCTTGAAACCCGGCACAGTCCCTCGCATCTGCACGTAGATAGCCTTGCGAAACGTGAACATCGACACCAAAGATAATGTAGCGAACGTGAGCCACTGTGCCCACTCCGGATTTACGATTCCCGCCCAGGCCAGCAATCCAACGATTGCAGCCGACAGGCCAAGAAAAATGAGATAGAACTGGGCGTCTATCGCAAACATTTCGGCGCCCGCCAAAAAAGCCCCCAAGATCATCCAAGCCCACCAGGTCATGCTTGCTCCCTAAAACCGCGCAATTTGCCATTATACCTTGGCTCGCAACAATCAGTCATCTTCTCCGGTCGCGTTGGCAGTTTCGCCATTCGCATCTGCTAATCGCGCCCGCAGCACCCGACTCGCCGTTTTGTGCATCACAACGACGACAATAATGACGGCCACCAAACCAACAAGAAACATATATTTTCCGGCGGCGCCACTATTGAGATCGCCCGAAAGGATTTCATCGAAATTTTTCGCCAACGTGCCGACGTACGCCCACAAGACCATCATCGGTATAAGCCCAATCGTCGACGCGACCATGTAAGGAACTTTCTTCACTGCGGTAACGCTGTAGAGGTAATTCAGCACGCTGTAGGGAATTACAACTGACAAACGAGTCAGCATGACAATGATGAAAGATTGCTCGTAAAGCGCTTTGTCGAGAGCTTGCAGGCGAGGGTGTCCTGCAAGCCTGGCAACAGCCCAGCCGCGACCAAACATGCGACCGTTTAGAAAGGCAACAATTGCACCGAGCGCGCCACCGAGAGCGGCCATGGCCAGGCCAAGAGGCATGCCGTACAAATAACCACCGCTCATTGCGATGAGGCTGCCGGGCAGGAACAAGACGGCCGCTATTACGCAGCCCAGCAAATAAAGCACCACACCGGCAACGGGGTGCGAACTGTTCCACTCGGCAGCGG
>Ga0209988_10000191_pt1 | contig 34863 bp, 29 predicted proteins | sample N075metaG_FD_183115 | JGI IMG/M metagenome (GOLD analysis project Ga0209988, IMG submission 183115) | Deep subsurface microbial communities from Kermadec Trench to uncover new lineages of life (NeLLi) - N075 metaG (SPAdes) (version 2) | ecosystem: Environmental > Aquatic > Marine > Ocean trench... | reverse complement strand
CGGAACGAATTCCGTAAAGCCGCCCGTCTCCTTCTGAATCTTGCGCAACAGGTCGAGATGGCCCGCGATATGGCGGGGCTTCTCGATGTGGCCGTACATCAGGGTCGATGTCGATCTCAAACCCAGCTTATGGGCTGCCGTGACGATCTCAACCCATCGATTCGTCATGAGTTTATTGGGCGCGAGGATATTCCGAATCTCATCGTCGAGAATTTCCGCTGCCGTACCCGGCATCGTTCCCAGTCCGGCGTCGACGAGCCATTGCAGGTATTCCTCGAGCTTCATGCCGCTCTTTTTGTGCCCGAAGTCGATCTCCTCGGGCGAGTAGGCATGAATGTGAAGATCCGGATAGACGGCTTTGATCGCGAGTAGAATGTCGCGGTAGTGCTCGTGCGTCTTGTTGGGATGGATTCCGCCTTGGATGCAGACTTCCGTCGCGCCCCGCTCGATCGCGTTCTGGCATTTCTCGAGAATTTCCTCGTGACTGCGATCGTACGCGTCGATCGGATCGTCCTTGTGACGGGCGAACCCGCAAAACGAACAGCCGACATAGCAAATATTGGTGAAGTTGATGTTGCGACAAACGACGTAGCTGACATCGTCGCCGCAATCCTGTTTGCGCGCGAGATCGGCCGCCGCGATCAGCGCATGGAAATCGAGTCCCTGGACCGTCAGCAGCCGTTCGGCATCGCCGGTCGAGAGTTCCTCGCCACGCAGAGCCCCTTCGAGAAGGCTGCGCACATCATTGGATACGGCGTCATTGAATTGTTCGAACATGTCAAGCGGCCTCCTCGTCGGACTGGTTATTCATTCGCTGCGCGTAGCCCTCGTCGTTGGCATATTTCGGCAGCAATGCCCACATCTGCGGATCAAAGAAATCGGGACGATCGAGGATCCAATCCGGGTAGACCGGACCTCGCTCGAAAAGTCGGAAACCTGCGGCGGCGGTCGCTTCGCGAAGTTGTCGAAGAGCCGGCCAGGGGGCTTCCGGATTGATGAAATCGATCGTGACCGGTGAGACACCGCCCCAATCATCGACACCCGCAGCCAGTAGCCGCGGCAACATCCCCGAACCCAGATTCGGCGGCGCCTGAACATGCACCGCGCTGGGCAGGATCAGCCGCGCCATTGCCACCCATGCGACGACCTCGTCGTCGGCCAGCGATTGGACGGCATGCATTTTCGTATCCGGCTTGGGGTGGAAGGGTTGAATGATCGCTTCCTGGATATGTCCGTAGCGAAGCGACAAGTCGCGAATCGTCAGCAGCGTGTCGACGCGTTCTAGATCGTTCTCCCCGATGCCGAGGAGCATCCCGCTCGTGAACGGAATTTTCAGCTCACCCGCCTCTTCATGCATCTTGATGCGAACGGCCGGCTCTTTGTCCGGAGCGTGGAAATGGGGCATGCCCTTTTCGCGCAAGCGACGACTCGTCGTCTCCAGCATCAGGCCCATCGAAGCATTCCAGGGGCGAAGCCGCGCCATTTCTTGCTTCGAAAGAATCCCGGCGTTGGTATGCGGCAGCATGCCCGCCTCGACGGTGACCCGACAGGCCTCGACCAGAAGATCCGTCGTACTCGACATACCGCGAGCGGCGAGCATCTCCCGGTAGCTGCGGTAAGCGATCTCGGGCTTGTCCCCCAGACACATCAGCGCCTCGATACAGCCCGTCGCAACGCCGCCACGAATCGTCTGCTCGACTTCTTCGAGACTGTAGGTGTGGGCGTCGGGCGCATCGGGCTGCTTCGCGAAAGTGCAATACGAGCAACGGTTGCGACAAAGATTCGTCAAGGGGATGAAGAGATTGCGTGACACCGTGACACGATCGCCCGTCTCGGCACGCTTTTTCGCCAACGCCCCTTCGCAGAGAATCTGGCGAACTTCGCCATCGCCCAACACATCCGTCAGGCGTTCCGCCCGCTCGCGCTCGAGGGGGGCACCGGCAACGACCGCAGCGACCCAATCCCGCACTTCCGCCAATCTCGGGGAGGGGGGGCGAGCAGCGGATTCGGCGTGGGGGCGCAACGCATCCGGGTCGGCGTTTCGCAAGAAGTTCTCCAGGGATCGGGGCGGGCTACGCGGCTCTCAATAGTACACAGCCGAGTGGAACAGCCCAATCGCGCTGCAACGTCCCACCGAGAAATCGGTCTGGGCCTTGGTGAACCCACTGGCCCCGAGGGGCGAATTCTTCTCGAATCGTCAAGCGATCCGCGAAACAGGCCGAAAAGAGGCGTGGGCTCGGGCGAGAACTCGACTCGGCCCAGTCTTGCCTTGAACTCGCGCGCGCGGCGTCTCGCTACACCGCGCAAAGGACACGATGACGAACCTGTTTCGCAGCCTCGCTGGGCGAATCATTCTGCTCGTCTTTCTCGCCACGGTCGTGAGCGCGCTCACCGTGTCCTGGATTTCCGTGCAGTCGCTCGATGGGTTCCTGCGCCAAAAGGTCAATCAGCAATTTCCCCGGCTCGCAGGCCGAATCTCTCGCGACCTCGCTCTATGGTATGGGTTCCGCGCGCGGGAACTCGACGTCTTCGCAAGCAACACGATTCTGACCGAATTGGCCCCACGACTCTACGCCGACCTCGCGGGAGCCGACCGGGCGAGAGACGATATCGAACGATACCTCGGTCAGGTGCTGGACAATTTTCCGCAATTCGATCGACTGGTTCTCGTTGTGCGCGAGGGTGGATCGCCGATCGAAGTTGGCGCCGGGATGAAGCTCCCGCGAGGCCTGCTCTCGACTCTCCTCTCGACGATGGAAACCACCTCGATCAGCGACGCCATTCGCATCGACGGTCGACTCGTCCAGATCGCCTCGACCCCGGTGCGAGATGCCGAGGGCCAACCGATCGGACGACTCTTTGCGCTGATGGACTTCGACCGGCTCTCGCCGATCATCGACATCAGCGGACTCGGCGAGACTGCGCGGGTCTTCCTGGTCGATTCCGAAATGCGTTTCTTGAATCCACCTCCCGGACTCGGCGCCGATGCCCGCTTCGTCTCCCCCCACACCAATTCCGAGCGCGATGCCAGTGGTGCATTCGGCGTCGCGCACTACGACAATGTCCAAAATCTTCGCGTGGTGGGCACGCAACTCGCCTTTCCGCGTTTCGATTGGACGATCATCTTGGAGCAACGCTACGACGAAGCGTTCGCGCCCGTCATCCATTCGATCTGGCGCGTCGCCTGGCTCAACCTGGCGATCGTCTTCATCGTCAGCCTGGTCGCGTCTCGAATCGCGGGTTCATTCGTCAAACCCCTGCGCGGACTCTCCCAAGCCGCGAAACGACTCTCCAAGGGAGAGCGCGGAGTCGAGATCGACGAAACGACCTTCTCGAGCGAAGAAGTGAATCTTCTGACGCGAACATTCAACGAGATGAGCCGTGGCCTCAGCCGAAACGCCCAGGAGCTCGAAGAAAGTCATCGAGCCGTCGAGGTGGCCAACGCTGAACTCACCGCCAAGAATCATGAACTCTCGAAAGTAAATCTGGTTCTCGAGCAGCTCTCGATCACGGATGGTCTGACTAAACTTCACAACCATCGTTATTTCCAGGAATCGATCTCCACCGAGTGCAAACGCAGCCTGCGTTCGAGGAATCCGCTGTCCTTGATTTTGATCGACATCGACCATTTCAAGAAGTGGAACGATCGACTGGGACATGCCGGAGGGGACGAGATGTTACGTCGGCTCTCCGAAGTCCTGAACCGCTGCGTGCGCGAGACGGATATCCTGACACGCTATGGCGGAGAAGAATTCGCCTTGATCGCGGTGGGTACGAATCTCGAGGGCGCAACGGCGCTCGGCGAGAAGATTCGCCAGGCCGTCGAAGAAGAATCCTTTCTGACAGACGTCCCGAGCGAAAAGGAACAGCTCACCATCAGCGTTGGCGTCGCAACGCTTCATCAGGACCGGAAACAGCTCTTCGCCGATGCGGATGCCGCACTCTACGCAGCCAAGGACGCCGGTCGCAACCGCGTCGTCGCCGCGACCGCGAGCACCGAATGACTGGGTCCAACAAATCGGCGGGGTGAGCGCGCAAGCCGAGAACGCCGCTTTTCCCTCCGCGACACACGGATCGTAAAAGGCCAACACGAGATCGCGCCCTCCGAGGACGCGAAGCGCTAGTTCGGATCGGCCCCGGTACCGACATCGACCTTTTCAGGCTGGGTTTGCCAACGCCGATGGGTCCAGATCCATTGGCCCGGACAGTCCCGAATTTCCTTCTCGATCACCGCAGTGATCTGCTCGACGTTCCGCCGCAAGATCTCCTCGTCGTCGGACGCGCCCGGTTCGAGCTCGAGAGCGGGTTGGATCCGAAGCCGATGGGTGCGCCCGTCTGGCGCGCGGCGCACAAACGCCGTCAAGATCGGGATCCCACGCTGGATCGCGAGTGCGATCGGCCCATAGCGAGTGCTGGCAGGACGTCCAAAAAATGGTACGAAGAAGCCCTCCTCCCGCCGCGCATCCTGGTCGAGCAACACCAACACCTTGCGACCGGCCTCGAATGCGCGAACCAGACGGATTCCCGCGTGACCCATCGGAATCTGTTCCAGCGCGACCTCCCCCCGTCGAGGGTCCGACCCCCCTCCCCGGAGCGCCAGCAGAGCCCGGTCGAGGGCCGGATGACTCAATCCGCGATAGACGACTGAAATCGGAATTCCGATCGCCGCGACCTTGGCACAGGCGAGTTCCCAATTTCCAATGTGAGCCGTCACGATCAGCGCGCCTCCGGACGCAGTCAATCCTTCACTCGCCTCGACATGCTCGAGCCCTTCGACTTCGACCCGATCGAGCAGGGCTCGGCGATGACGCCCGCCTAGCAACATCAGCTCGGCCAGTCCACGACCCAAATGAACGAAAACGTCCCGCACCCAGACTTCGCGGCGAGCGGGTTCCTCATCCGAAAAGGCGTTCTGTAGCTGATCGCGTACGCGACCCGTTCTCGGCCCCCCCAGCCGATACCACATCCGACCAAAGCCACCGCCCAGCGCGATCGCGCGATCGATCGACATTCTCTCGAGAACGAAGATCAGCGCCGACAACAGGCCTAGCAGAGCGCGGTCCCTAATCCGCGGAGCCGAATCCGGATCGGACGAACGATCGCCATCCTTCGCCACCCTACGACTAACGGGACGCGTCGCGTCGCGACTTTTCGAGCGCCTCGATCACACGAAATCGAAGCTCGGACGGATCGAAAATTTCCGACAGCGACCCGACGTCGCGCGCGCGTTCGACGGTATGGATCGCATCGAATTCCACGGCGGTGGAGGCTTGCTTTTCCAGCGTGACTTCGCGAAGGACCGATTCGAGTGCGGCCCGATTCAGCTCGGTCGGATCCCTTCGCGCGATCTCCGCTTTGTCCTTCACGCGCGGATCGTCGAGGGCCTGTGCGCGCACCTCTCGGCCGAAGACCACGGCCGCCGCCGGACCCCCGCCGATCACCGAGGCATAGGAACCCGAAAGCGCGACCGCCTTCATGTTGTCGTTCAGCTCCTGGGAGAAAACGACGTAGGCCCCTCCGTGGTAACGCGAAACGACCACGAAATAGATCGGGCCCTCGAAATTCACGACCGCGCGCGCGATCTCGGCTCCGTTCTCCAGCTGCATTTTTCGCAGCGATTCCGGCGAACCGTCGAAACCGGAGAGATTGGCCAATACGACGACCGGACGGTTTCGGCTCGCGGCATTGATGGCACGCGCGACTTTCTTCGAGGACTGCGGAAAGAGAGTGCCTCCGTTCCAGCTTTCGGGTCCATCGATCGGGTGGTAGCCGTCGCGCGGAACGTTGCGGCTCTCGATGCCGATCAGCGTGATGGCCTGTCCGCCGACATGCGCATCCCAGATGATCGCGGTCTCGGCTCCGACCCAGGCACTCCAGCGTTCGAGATGACCACCGTCCGAATCGATCAACGCGTTCATCACTCCGCGCATCGCGAAAGGCCGCTTTCGCCCCGGGTTGGTCTCGTCGTCGAAAATTTCACCGACGGTCAAGAGGCCATCGGAATCAGCACTCGGGATCGGTGAATCCCCGATCGAGCGATTTCGATCGTCGGAGGTCGCAAAGACCCTGGGGCCGTCCTCTCCGGGCACGACATAGGTATATCGATAGTGCTCGTACAGGATTCGATAGGCGTCGGCGAGATTCCTGGCAAAATATTGGGCTTCGCCGTTCGGCCCCATGATTCGCTCGAATCCGCCGATCGCAATCTCATCCTCCGCGGACACCGCCCCGGAGGCTTCGAGCGCAGCTCGACCGGTCAGCACCATCGAAGCGTTTTGCGTCATGATGAGCACACCGGTCGTGTGAATCAGCATCGTTGCCAACGCGTCGAAATAGCTTTGGGCACCCACATTGACGCCTTGTACGATGACGTGAACGACGCCACCGCCCTGGGTGAATGTCACGATACGGCGCACGACCCGAGCCGTCGCGTCGAGGTTCTCGGTCCCGCTGTCCATCGCGATCTTCGCGCCCGAAGACACCGGCACCCATTCGACGGGCACAGCCAGATTTTCGGCGAGGTCGAAAGCGGCGACCAATCGGTCACATTCCGGGGCCGACAGCGCGCCCATGCCCATCGTCGGATCCGAAAGCACGAGGACGCGCAACATGCCCTCCGGCACTTTCTCCGTCGGCGTGCGGATCAAGCCGAATACCACGGCCGATGGGTTCTGACCGTAGGGACGGTTCGCGACGCTCACCGCCACGGGCTCTCGTCGCGTCGCATCGAGGTCGAATTCCTCGAAGGAGCCATCGGCGCGTGACCCGTCCGGCGACTCACTGATCAGCATCTTGACGATCTCGTAGGGATAGATCAATCGACGACGACGAGCAGCCGCCACTTTTCGTTCGTATTCCTGGGTCGGTGCCAAGGGCTCGTTATGTGGCTCTCGCCAGACGACCTCGAGTTGTTCCCCCGTGTCGGTGATGACGAGTTCCCAGGGTTTGGCAGGCCGGTCCGGATGCTCGCGATCGAGGCGATTCAGCCGAACGATGACCTTCTCGAGCCCGAGGTGCCGCGTCGCCGGAGCCAGACGGCGAGCGATGTCGCTTGCCACTTCCGGATCCACGAAGATCGAGGGCGCGATGAAGATCGCGATGCGATTCCATTGCAATCTGCGGCGCGGATCACGCGTCTGGAGCACCGTTCGAAGACGTCGAGCCGCGCGATTGAAGACTCGCTCGAACGTCGCGAGATGGTGATAGAGCTCTCGACCGGGTTCCGGTGAGCGGTCACGCGCGTCCGCAAGGACGAAGACGCGTTCGTCGCCCGGTACATCCCGAGATCGGCCGTAGAAGGCGTAGGTTCCCTCTTCCGCCGGAAGCCTCTCGAGATCGAAAGCCTCGTAACGTTCGAGTGCGATTCTTCCGGCGGTTTCGGGATGCAAGTCGTAGTGCTCAATCGCGATTTCCATCCGTCCATTCCGTCGGACGAGGGTTCGATAGACATCCCCCTCCCCATCGGGCGTCAATACGCCGATCGTCATCCTCCAGCCGAAATCGTTCTCCGAGTAGGCGTCCCGGAGCGCCCCCAAGATCGCTTCCCAATCAAACTCCGCTCCGGCCGGCGTCAGATATTCGAGTGCGAGGATTGGCGTTTCGGGATCTCGTGCCAGCAGCGATTCGGCTCCACGCACGAGTCGGTCCATCCACAGACTCGTCTCGGAGACCTCACCCGTCGCGGCAAGAACGACCCCCTTCCCGGTGTACTCCACGCAGTGAATCGGCTCTCCGTCGACACGAACCGCTCGGTATCCGACAGGAGTACTCGGCGCATAACGCCGCTGGACATGGGCCGCCAGCGCGATCGCCCGACGATTGCCATCCGAACCCGAAATCCAACGACCCACCCGTTCGAAGACGAGCCGGGGCGAGGAAGCGACTTCGAGCAACACGCCGACGGGCGGTGCGACGAGATCCACCTCCGCAGTCGCAAGCCATTTTTCCACGCTGGAGGAAGAACGCTTTGCCCGCTGCTCGATACCCGGCTGTTGGAAGACGACATAGGCGGCTTCGAGGGCCGCATCGGCGACGGTATCCGTGACCTGGGGCCGCATCCGTGTGATTCGGTTGAGTGCCCGCGCGAGTCGCTGGTCATCGCCCATGTAGATGCCACTCTGAGCAAGCGCCGTAATCCGACGCAGAACGCCCAGGAGCAAGGCCAGACGGAGTTTCTTGTCGACCTGACATGTCAAGATCCGCAACACGGCGCGGCGCAACGCGTCGGTCGGTGTCAGCCCGGAAACTCCGTAGTGTGAGAGCGCAGCTCTCATCAGATCGAGAAAACTCTCATCGATACCCGAACCCTCGGCCTCGATCCGACGCAAATACATCCTCAAGCGCGCGCCATTCGACGGCCCCGATTGTCCCGAAATCGATGCGCTCGGCGACCGGATGGAAAGCAATTCGACATCGGCGAAGGTCGTGACTTCGTGACGGATCTCGGCGAGTTCGCGGCGAAAGCTTTCCGAAATCGTCTCGGGCAGCGGCGCTTCGAGAAATGAAGCGAGCAGTTCGGCACGGTCTGGATTCGCGTCGTAGCCCAGCAACACACGACGAATCTCCTCGCGAGCGGCATCGATCGCCGTCCTCCGCGACGCCAGATCGGCTCGATCGGCTGCCAGCAGATCCGGTGCGCCGAGCGCGCTCTGACCGTCCTCGGGATTTTCGGACTGGAAGAGTCTGGCGATCGGATCGACCTGCGCCGGAAGGCTGAGCCGCGTGGGTGCCGACGCGTCTTGCGCGTCGGAAGCGGATTCCTCGATGACGAGAATCAGATCCCCCGCAGCGACTTGTTGTCCCTTCTGAACCAGAATTTCCTTGATCGTTCCCGCGACGGGCGCCTGAAAACCAATCTCCATCTTCATCGCTTCGAGCAGGCCGAGGGGGTCGCCAACCCTCACGCTTTGACCGACCTCGACCTGAATCGCGACAACGACGGCCGGCGTGCCCGATCGAACCTGGCCGGCCGTCTGAGAACCGAAGCGCAATGGATGGCCGTCCACTTCGAGCCGCAGCCCACGATCATTGACATCGTGAAGAATACGGCGAATTCGATCGTCGATAATCAGTCGTCCCGCATGTTCGCCTTCCTCTCGCATCGTCGCGCCAACCGCGATGCCCTCGAGATGTACGCGATAGCGCCACGACCCGATCGCGTAGACCTTGAGTCGATAGCTCTCCGCGCCGAAGGTCAGATCGATTTGCTGACCCTCCGAGGAAGGCAGGCGATCCCCACTGCCGCGTCCACCAAAGATTCCCGTCCGCAGCGTCGCCCGCGTTCGCTGATAGGAGAGAATCGCAGCGGCGACCAGCGCGTCACGCGCCAACAAAGGATGCGATTGCGCGACGCTTTGGCGCTCAGCACCCCAACGATCGAGCCATTGTGTATCGACTCCGCCGGCCCGAAAATCGTCGCTCGCAAGAATGTCGAGCAGGTATCCCTTATTCGTGGCACCGCCCTCGACGACGAGTTCGAGATCGCGGAGAGCACACGAGAGCCGGGCGATCACTTCGGCTCGATCGTCACCACTGGCGATCACCTTCGCGATCAGAGAATCGAAATCCGAGGAGATCACGCTGTTGGTCGTGACCCCGGAATCGATACGGGTGTGGGGTCCGAGAGCCGGTTCGAAGAGCGCGATGCGACCGGGGGCAGGCAGAAATCCTTCGTCAGGATCCTCCGCACAGACTCGCGCTTCGATTGCGATTCCGCGTCGTTGAATCTCGAGTCCGGCGATCGACTCGCCCCGGGCGATTCGAATCTGGATCTCGACGAGATCGATCCCGGCAATCAGTTCTGTGATGCCATGCTCGACCTGAAGGCGAGGATTGACTTCGAGAAAGAAGAAATCCTCCCCGGTGAGCAAGAATTCGACGGTCCCGACGCCATGATATTCGACATGCTGGATGAGTCGTACGGCCGCTTCCTCGAGACGCCTGATCACGGCCTCCGGAATACCCGGCGGCGGCGCTTCTTCGAGAACCTTTTGATGACGCCGTTGGACCGAGCAGTCGCGACTTCCGACCGCCAAGACATGTCCCTGTTGGTCCGCGGCAATCTGGACCTCGATGTGGCGCCCATTCAGAACCTTCGATTCGACGAAGAGAGTGCCGTTGCCAAAGGCCGAAGCGGCTTCGGATTGTGCGGATCGGAAGGCCTCGGGAATTTCGCTGGCCGCTTCGACCATCCGGATGCCGCGGCCGCCGCCGCCCGCAGTCGCCTTGATGACCACCGGAAAACCGATCCGCTCCGCGTGTGCGAGAGCTTCGGTCTCGTCCGCCACCGCACCCCCACTCCATTGCGTGACCGGCACGCCCGCCTTCTCGGCGAGATGCTTGGACGTGATCTTGTCGCCGAGCATTCGCATCGCGTCGGCGCTCGGGCCGAGGAATACGATCCCCGCCTCCGTCAGGCGTTCCACGAAATTCGGATCCTCGGCCACGAATCCCCATCCCGGCCAGACCGCGTCCGCGCCCACTTCACGGAGCGCCGCAAGCACTGCGTCATGATCGAGATAGGCCGCCACGGCGCCGCCGTCCGAGGGCAGAAGCACCGCGCGATCGGCTTGCCGGACGAAGGGTGCATCACGATCTGGAGGCGTATAGAGGGCGATGATTTCGAGACCGCCACCTTCACGTTCGCGAAGACTCTTCGCCGTTCGCAGGCATCGGATGGCGGCTTCGCCTCGATTGACGATGGCAAGACGTTCGATCCTCTTGCCCTTCGGTTTCGTGTTTGTCACGGAGCGCAGGTCTCCCCGGCGACTCGATCCTCGGAATCGATTCCCCGTTGCATCCAATTCTCGGAGTGCTGCGTCTCCGCACGGAGCCGCACTGCAAAACCGATCCAGTTTCCATGATGGGAGAACGAAAGAAAATGGGGGGTTCGAGAACCGTCGAGTTCGACGAAGGGAATCCGATCTTTCTGGCCGATCGAAAGCCGCTCCGCGTCGACCTCCAGACCGTGACTGATTTCGCGAATCGCCAGCGCACGAATGGCCGCGCTCGGGTCTTCGGAGGCGTGGCCCAACGCTTCGACGAGCCAGTCTACGCCTGCCCAGTCGGAACCGACCGGCGCGGCCACGACATGAACCCATGCGTCGCACTCGAAGCTTCGCAATTCCAGCATTCGGATCCCGCCGGCAAGCGCATGCGGCAATTCGAGGCGGCCTCGACGTTCGAATCGTCCACTCATCCGCTGCGTCCCCCTCTCGGAACAGCGACTCTGCTCGCGAATTTCCTGGTAATTCGGAACGAGCCGCCCGGGTGAGAACACGAAGGTCGAGTCGATCTGTTTGGCCAGCTTGTAGCTGGCCTCTTTCGCCGCCCAATGTGCCCAGCGTCGCGCAAGCGGATTCGCGTCATCCGCGATGAGCGACCGCTCCTTTGCGGAGAAGACACGCTCCTCAAAACGGGGACGAAAGCTCGCGGGCTGCGCCTCCGCATCTCGCAGATCGACGATGTCATTGCCGAGCATTGAAATAGTCTTTCTCCATCTGCAACAACTGGCCCGTGACTTGTCGCGCGAGGTCGCGCGAACGACGTACACCCCTGGCGTCGCTCTTCGGCTCGATACAAACGAGAGTCGCATCCAGCACGTCACCCTTCGCCGGGAAGTCGCCCCAGGTTTCTTGCTTGCGCCCGCGCAGATAAACGCAGAGCACGCGGCATCCTGGAATTCCGCCGACGACCCGACCGACGCCCCAGGCGGCGGCGTCTTCCTCGACGCGACCCGACCGGCTTCGACCGGCCTCCGGAAAGAGCAACGCCGTCTCTCCGTTCAGGAGCAGATGTTTGACGCGATCGAGCACAAGACCGATGTCTTCTCGCGGACCCCCCCGCGTGATCGAAATACATTTCATCACGTAGATGAGAATGCGCGAAAGACGAGTCCTGCCGAAATTCGTACTCTCCGGGGTATTCCAGGGCAACTCATTGGGATGACCCAGCCAATAGACTCCCGACCCCAGCGCCCAGGCAATCAGAAACGAATCGACCAGCGTCAAGTGGTTGGCGCAGACCAGCATCGGCGCATCCGACTGCGCGCGAATCCGCCGATATTGCGCACGTACCGCTTGGATATCCGCAATCCGATAGCGGAAATAGACTCGGATCGCGAGTATGGTAAAGAGGAGCCAAACCGGCGCCATGACCATGCTGACGACGCGCTGACGTGCGTGTCGTCGAATCATGTCCGAATGATTGACTGCTGGTCGTCTTGCCACAGTCATAGGCTTTACCCACAAATCATCTTGGCTGATCACGCCCGAGATTGGGCTAGAGCTTCCCCGAAATCAGATTGACCGCATCGCCAACCGTATTGACCTTGTCCACGTCTTCGTCGGCGATCTCGATATCGAAATCGTCCTCGAAGGCGATCACGACGTCGACGAGTCGCGCGGAATTGACCTTCAAATCATCCAGGATATTCGTCTCCATCGAGACCCGGCCGAGGGCCGCCTCATCCTTTACCCACGGCGTGAGAATCTTGACTACGCGCTCCATCACTTCCGACTCTTCCATTTGTTCCACTCCTCACTTCTAGGTTGTCAGCATGAATCCTGGACTCGTTTCGCACGAGCCAAGCGAGCACTACGCCTTGTAGCGCTTGAAAACCAGACAGGCATTGACGTCTCCGAAGCCGAAGCCCGCCTTGACCAGAACATCGAGATCCGGCACTTCGAGAATGCTATGCGGAATCGACGCCGCGTGCTTCTCGATCTCCGGATGGACATCTTCACAGTTGATACAGGGATGGACGTATCCGTTCTCCACCATCAGGATCGACGCGATCGATTCGATCCCACCCGCCGCGCCCAACGCATGTCCAATCATACTCTTCGTCGCCGTGATCGGCGGCAGCTGTCCGGGCTCCCGCCCGAGCGCGGTCGCCCACGCCTTGATCTCTGTGGGATCCGCTCCGGTGGCCGTCAAATGCCCATTGATCGCATCGACCTCGTCGGGATGGATCCCGGCGTCGGCCAGCGCGTCTCCGATACAGCGACCCACACTGGTCGGATTCGGGGCCGTCATGCTGCCCCCCATGCGATGGCCGCCGCAGTTGACACCTGCGCCCGCCAACTCGACGTGAATATGCGCGCCGCGTCCCAACGCGCTCTCGAGACTTTCCAGCATGACCACACCCGCGCCCGAACCCGGAATGAATCCTCCAGCCGAAGCGCTGAGCGGTCGCGAAGCCTTTTCGGGTGCATCATTCGAACCGCGGTTCAACACCCGCATCGCATCGAAGCCGGCCCAGATATAGTGACTCGCCGCTTCCGCGCCTCCACACAGCATTCGATCGGCGAGGCCCGCGCGAATGCGCTCCATGCCCATCGCGAGCGCCTCTGTGCCCGTGCTACAGGCGCTCGAGTTGGTCGTCACCTGATTGCCCAGGGCGAACAAGCCGGAGAGGCGTGCCGAAATTCCGCTCGCCATCACTTGTTCGACGCAAACCGAACCCATCCGTCGGACCTTCGCGGCGTTGGTGAGAGGGACGACCTTGCCGGCGATCGTATCCATTCCGCCAATCCCCGTCCCGACGATCGCACCCGTTCGCCAGTCGACTTCATCGGAGTCTTCCGCGGGCCGCGTTAGGCCCGAATCCTCCCAGGCTTCGAGCGCCGCCAGGCTCGCATAACGTTGGTTCAGGTTCATCGTCAGCAACAGCTCCTGGGAGAAGTTCTCCTCGCAAAGAGCCTCGACGCCGACCGGTGTTCCCGCGACCGTGCAGCCAAATTTCGCTTCGGCCATCGTCTCCTGGTGCTTCAGCCCGGACTGACCTTTGCGCAGGGCCAGGTCGAACTCGGAAATCCCATTCGCGTTCGGAGCGATGACGCCGAGGCCCGTCACGACGACGCGGATTCGCCCGTTTTCGTCCTTCCCGCTCATCTCGGTACTCCCATCCCGGACAATTCGCCCGAGCAAACGAGGCTCCCATCATCCAGTGTCATCTCGAAGTTGGCGCGCAATTTCTTGTGCCGGAAGAACTTCACGCGACCCACCGTCTGGACCCGATCTCCGGGCCGTACGGCCCCCGAGAAATCGACATTGCAATCCGTGAAGATCGTCAGCAGCTTGCCCACGTCCTCGCGCGAGGTCTGGAGGGCGTAGAGATAAATGCCCAATGCGACGACCGCCGCCTGTGCGGCCGTTTCGACCAGGATCACGCCGGGTGTGATCGGGTTTCCCGGGAAATGGCCGCGAAAGAAATCGGCCCCGGGCGAGAACGTGTACCTCGCCACGATATGTTCCGCGTCGAGTTCCAGGATCTCGTCGATGAACCGAAACGGCTCCTGTTGCGGAACCAGCGCGAGCACTTCTTCTCTGGACAGACTTTCACCCACCGTACATGCCCCCGTTGACGTGGAGTACGCTGCCATTGATATAGCTACCGCGCGTCGCGAGAAAGGCGACGACATCCGCGATCTCCTCGGCGGTTCCGACTCGGCCCATCGGAATCTTGGCGAGAATCGTTTCCCTCACTTCGTCTGGAAGTTCTTCCGTCATCTCCGTTTCGATGAACCCCGGGGCGATCGCATTGACGAGAATATCGCGCCCAGCGAGTTCCTGGGCCAGCGACTTCGTGAACGCGTCGAGCCCGGCCTTCACCATCGTGTACGGGATCTGGCCGGGATTTCCCGTATGGCCCACGACGCTCGAAATGTTGATAATGCGGCCGCTTCCCTTTCGCAACATGAAGCGCCGCAAGACGAGCTTTGTCAGGTACCAGGTTCCTCGCGCAATACTAGCCACGGCATCGTATTGATCCAGCTTCATCGCGAGCATCGGCGCATTGATATTATAGCCCGCGTTGTTGACGAGAACGTCGATTCGCCCGGCAACCCCCTTCATCTCCTTGATGAGTCCGTCGAGGCTCTCCGAATCCATCAGGTCGGCCTTGATGACAAAGGCGTCGTCGCCGAGCTCGGCTGCGAGCTTCAAGGCTTTCTCTTCGCTTGATCGATAGTGGATGCCGACGCGAAATCCTTCGGCCGCGAGTCGGCGGCAACAGGCCGTGCCAATTCCGGTCCCGCCCCCGGTCACGAGAGCGACGGGCAATTCGCTCATGCTTCGTCCCTTCCGCCGTGGGAACGCTCGGATTCGAAGGGGTAGTCCGGGTAGTCGATGTCGCGAAACAATCCGACCCGCGCGCCCTTCACCGAATAGATCTCTTGATCATCGATCAGAACCTGAGCGTCGCCGATCACGATTGCGGCGCCGGCCGTCTTGAGTTCGGCATAGCGCTTGATCTGGACTTCGTATCGCATGACGCCATCGTGGGGGCGAATCTGTCCGAAGAACTCCACCTCTCCGCAACCCAGGGCGCGACCCGTCCCGACGCCGCCGCGCCAATTGCAGTAGAAACCCAGCAATTGCCAGATCCCGTCGAGTCCGAGACAACCCGGCTGCACAGGATCGCCGAGAAAATGACATTGAAAGAACCAATCGTCGACCCGCGTGTCGCGGGAGGCGCTGATCTTTCCGCGACTCTTTTCTTTGCTGATATGGTCGATACGATCGATCATCAACAGCGGCGGCAAGGGCAGTCGCGCGCCGAAGCCTTCCGGCGGATCCTTGATCAAGCGGCCATGGGCGAAGGCCAGCAAATCCAATAATGTGAAAGCGTCGCGGCCAAGAAATTCTGCGTGGGTCAGCATCACTCGTTAGTTGTCCTCATGGAAGCGCATCAAATAGCCTCCCCAGGTGAGCCCAGAACCCACGCCGACGACACACACGTCATCCCTCGCGGTCCATTTGTGCCAATTCTGTGAGATCACTCCACCCGAACTGGCGCCACCGGTATTCCCGAAGAGTTCACAGTTGAAATGATGTCGGTCGCCGGGAATCTCGCAACGTTGGCAGATGGATTCGAGCATCCGCAAATTGGCTTGATGACCCACGAAATGGAAATTGCGATGCTCTTCCTGGTAGATCTCTCGCGTCTTCAGATAGAGGTCGGAAGACTTTCGGATTCCGAAAGTCTGGACGGTGCGGCCCTCTTGTCGAAAATGGCCGAGACGAGGAATCACGACCTTTTCGTTTCCGGACGGATCGGTCGTCATTGACTGTCCCAACAAGGCCGCTCGCCCCCGTTCCTTCGTCGAGAGCACGGCCGCGAGCGCACCGTCTCCCCAGAGCACGGCGGAGGATCGATCGTTGTAGTCGACGGTTCCAGTCATGGGCTCTGCGGTCACCATCAGAATGACCGCGGGCAACTTCGCGACGTCCATCAAGGAGAGCATGTAGACACCCGCGATGAAACTCGTGCAAGCCGAGCTGATATCGAGACACGGCGCTTCGACGCCCAAGAGCGCTCCGATATTGCACGCTTCTGCGGGCGATACGGTATTCGGGGCGCATCCCCCACCGATCAAGAGCCCCACATCGCTCGCAAGCACACCGGCACGATCCAGTGCCATCCGCGCGGCATGGGCACCGGCTTCCGCATTCGAAACCGTGGCCGCCTCGATCGCGGCGCGCGGATCCTTGTTTCGAGTCTCCCGGATATAGTCGAGAGGCAACGCGGTCCGCCGATTGCGAATACCCGTGCGCTCGAGAATCCACTCGTCATTGGTTCCAATGTCGAGATCCTCGAGAAACTGGTTCGTAATCTCGTTCTCGGGATGGAAATGTCCCATACTCAGCATGTTCAGACTCAAGACCCTACCCTCGACAATTCGCGGTCATCGCGTCGCACCGGAGATGTGTTCCCCTCCGTCGACCCGGATGATTTCGCCATTGATCCAACGGGCTTCATCTTGCGAGAGCAAGAAGATCACGCCGGCGACGTCTTCTGGCGTCGTCAGTCGACAGCCAGGGTTTCGAAGTCGAGCTTGACTCTTGAGCTGATCGCTCCCGGGAATCGCGCGAAGGGCGGGCGTGTTGGTCACCCCGGCCTGGATCACATTGCAACGAATCCCGTAGGGGCCAAATTCGATCGCGATCGAGCGGGACAGGGCTTCGAGCGAAACCTTGGCGGCAGAGACCGCCGCATACCCTCGCCATGCAACTTCGTTTCCCTCGCTGGTCAATCCGAAGATGCGCGTGTCGTCGGCGAAGAGACCGCGGGCAAAAAGCGTCTGGGTCCATCCCAATAGGCTCGTGCCCATCGCGAGGATCGTGCGGCTGAAATCCTCTTCGTCGAGATAGGAACTGTCGGGATAGACGGGCGCGGATGTCAGGGGATGAAGCCCATCCTCACCGGCCTCGAAGAGTTCATCCGCCAGCTCGGTCAGTTTGGCCGGATCGACACCGAGCCTCTCGGCCAGATTCGGGCCCGCCGTCCGTTTCTCACGTTTTTCGGGCGCGATCAATTTCAAATTGCCGAACGCGATCGAATGGAGGAGCACGCGGATTCGACCTTCGGGCCCGATCGCCTCGGCGATCGAATCGATCGTCTCGGCGCGTCGGTCGGCATTGATCGCGTCGGCGTTCCAGATATGCAGGCCGGTACCGAACTCGGCGATTTCGTCGAAATGAGGCTGGATCGCTTTCATCGAGCCACGGCGATCCCGATGCACGATCAGGATATTCAAGCCCCCCCGCGCGAGGCGTTTTGCCGTCGCCAAACCGAAGCCACTCGAGCCACCCAGAATCAGGGCCCATTCGTGCGGCGGAAAGGGCCCTCCGGAATCGCGTGTATCCTGCTTCTCGGCCAAAACAATCCCCTCCAATTCACGATCGCTGAGCCGAGGTGCCTCGGTCCGCGTCCCATCTCGACGAGCTTTCGCGCCGCCGGCGGTCGAACCCGAAGCGGCGGAGCCGGGCGCAGCGACCGACGCCATTCGGGCAGATCCAGCCCCTTCGCGCTCGGTCGGCCCGCGGTCGCGGTCCTTCGAACCTTCGCACTCTCAAGGCCAGCGATGTAAAAATAGCGGTAGATGGGGATCCGAATTGCAAATCTCTCGCAATATTTTGCGGAACCTCTACCTCGAGCCCCGCAAGCATGACCGCAAGTCAGGTTACGCCAGCCCTCTCCCCTTGGCTATGTGGTCTTCAAGCCCCGCTCCGAGGAATTCGACTCCAGACCCTCGTGCCCGGCGCCTCCACCCATCTCGCCAAGTCCGAGTTCGGCCACGATCCGGGGCAGATCCTCTTTCGCCACGATCTCCACCTTCATCCCCGGGGGCAACGCGTCGGGCAATCGACGAAAATAGCCTCGATCGTGACGGGCATCGACGATAACGACGATCCCCCGATCGGTTTCACTCCGAATCAGCCGGCCGGTCATCTGTTTCAAATGCAGCAACATTCTTCCCAACGAGGAGCGCATGAAGGGATCCTCGCCCGCCGCGCGGAGTCGGGAATCTCGCCGGCGACGTAGCTCTGTCGGGACGTCGAAGGGCAGTTTTTCGATCACCACCGCCTGCAAATCGTCGCCGCGAATATCGATTCCCTGCCAGAACCGACGTGCGCCCAACAGGACTGCGCCACCACGCGCCTTCCGAAAGCGTTCGACCAGCGCGCCCGGGTCATCGCCCGCCCGCCGTGGCAAGAGAATCTCGATGCCTTCCCCCGCCAACAACGTACTCAACCGATCCGCCGTCTCGCGCATCCGCGCAAGGCTGGTAAAGAGACCGAGCGTTCGACCCCTTAGCGATCGCGCGAGTACGGCGAGTGTCTGGGCGGTTTCTTCCACGAGATCCGCGACTCCCTCGATCGCGACAACCCGCATTGCGCGCTCATAGGGAAAGGGCGAACCCACCGAGTGGCTCCAGCTATCGGGCAGATCGCGCTCACCGAGCCCGACCTCACCCAACGCGGCATGGTCGTCGCCCCCAATGAAGAGGGTCGCCGAAACCACCGCCAGGCTCTCGATCCGCCCGAGGAAATGCTCTCGAAACGCCTCACCGGGAGCCACGGGCCGCAGGACCAACGACCAACGATCGTAGGGGCTCTCCAATCCTTCGAAGGCACCGACATAGTCCTGGTTGTCGGAACCGAATGCGATCCGCAACCCATGAGCCGACTCCAGCAGAGCTTCGACGTGGGATCCAATCGCGCGCTTGGCCTCCTCTTCGGCCTCGGAATCGTGTTCGGGAGTCGTCCCGACAGCCCCGGAGCCCGCCTTTTTTCCGATCGAAGGATCGGATCCGGCGGACGGCTCGGATTTCTCTCTCCGCTTCACGGGACCTTCCCGGGTGGCATGCGCCGCCAGCGATACCAGCCGAGCGGCCGCGTTCTCCGCGATCTCCGCAGCCGTCGGCATTTTCTCGCCGGCATCGATCGACAACTCCGCGCCGCCGAACGAATCGGCCTGATCGGCCATTATTCGGCCGAGTCCGGCCATTTCGAGCATGAGATCTCGACGATTCCGGTGTAGCGCCGTTTCTTCCCCTCGCGAATCGGCCGCCGCCACCAGCCCGAGACTCGCATAACGACCCCTTCCGCCGCGAACGGGTTTTCCGAAGAGGTCTTCGAGGCGTTCGGAAATGTCTTCGGGTCGAATGCGTATCGCGTAGACCTCTTCCGCGACGCCGCCGACTTCGTGACCTTCATCCATGATGACGTGCGAAAAGTTTGGGTAGTCGGGCGGCCAGCGAAGCAGAAGATCGTGATTGGCAACGACCAGATGGGCTTTCCCGAGCGATTTCCGATGTCGACCGAACGGACATTTCCGTTCATAGGCGCATTGCTCACGCGAACATTGTTCGGCGCGCGCGGCCACGCTCGAGCGCAACAACTCGCGCAGCCGCGGCTGGCGCTGGAGAAGCGCCGCCGGCACCGTGCCGACTTCACCGTGTGGACGAATTCGCGCACAGGCCTCGAGCAAAGCGTAGTCCGAACGCAGATCCTCCAGCAGAGCGGGGTCACGGGCTTCCGCCAGAACCGCGGAGAGACGGCGCTCACAGATATAGTTTGCGCGACCTTTGATCGAAAGAGCGCGCAACTCCGGATACCCGAGAAAACGCGCCGCCGCGGCGATGTCCTTGCGCAGAAGCTGATCCTGGAGAAGTTTGGTCCGCGTCGACAGCACGACCGGCTCCTTGAAGCCCTGTTCGGCGCGCCCGATCGCAAAGGGAATCGCCGCGGAGAGATAGGCGAGGGATTTGCCGACACCCGTACCGCCTTCGAGCCGCGCTACGCCGCCATCCGCAAGCACCGTCACGAATTCGCGAGCGAGTTCGAGTTGTTCTTTGCGAACGCGGTAGCCGGGAAAATGTCTCGCCCCGCGCTCGGGGTCGGCCAGAGCCGCCAGGATCGCGTCGGCTTCGAAGGGCACCGGCTCCTCGTCACTCTCCCCGATCCGCAGGAAGCGTTCATCGGCTTCCGTCGATTCGACCTCATCCTCCGATGCGACGTTCCGCGCGAAGTCGACGAAATCGCCCGCCTCGACGGAGGCGCTCGATCGCGGACTCAACAGGGAAATCCAGGGAGATTCCGGCAGGTGCCGATCGAGAATCCGACGCGCTTCGCGATAGCGGCGCTCGCCCGACTCGGCGCCCTTCGCCAATTCGGCCAGCACACAGGCCGCGTCGATCGCGTCGTCGAGCGCGCGGTGGCGCTCCTCGCGACCGAGTAGTCGTCGCGTAAAGGTTTCCAATCGAAGATCGGATGCGTCCGGATGGGTCAGGGAAAGAATCTCTTGGGTATCGAGATAGAGCGCGCTGCCGAATTTGGGATCGATGTCGCGCTTCAGGAAGCTCCGCTCGAAATCGCTCTGATGGGCCACGAGAATACGACCGCCGAGAAACTCGCAGACCTTTTCTCTCACCATCGAGAGTGTCGGCGCGGCGCTGACGTCGCGGTCGACGATCCCAGTGAGCCGGCTCACCAGGCTGGGAATCGCGCGGCTCGGCCGAACCAACGTACTGGCTACGCCGACCGTCGTTTCACGCGGATCGAGAAGCAGGATTCCGATCTCGAGAATCTCGGCGGAACGACTCTCCGGCAGACCCGTCGTCTCGAGATCGACGACCGCAATCGGCCCGACAGCTTCCAGCCATGGACCCAGAGCTTCGAGCGCGAGCCCGATGGAGCCGAAACTCCAAGACGAACCCCCTCCCGACGCGAACGCCTAGACGTAGATCCCGCCGGAGTATTCGCGATCCTGTCGGATGTCGACGTTGATCAAGGCCGGCAATCCCGAAGCGGCGGCGCGCTCGAAGGCGGGTCGCAGCTGATCGGGCTCGGTCACATATTCGCCGTGGCCCCCGAGCGCTTCGACGACCTTGTCATAGCGGGTTCGGTTGAGCAGCACGCCCTCCAGCCGATCCCAGCCATAGATCGCTCCCTGGGGTCGCATCATCTGACCCCAGGCGCCATCGTTGCCGACGATGCCGATGATCGGAAGGTTGAAGCGGACAGCGGTATCGTATTCCATCCCGTTGAATCCGAACGAGCCGTCGCCATAGACGATTACGACGGCTCGATCGGGATGCGCGAGCTTCGCGGCCAGCGCAAAGGGCATCCCGACGCCGAGCGTTCCGAGCGGACCCGGATCCATCCACGCGCCCTCTTTGCGCACCGGCAGGATCTTCGCCGCCGTCGCCACGATGTCTCCGCCATCTCCGATGACGATCGGGTCGTTCAAGGTTTCCAACCAATCACGGATCTCGCGACACATTCGCTGTGGATCGATCGGAACCTCATCACTGTTCAGCTTGGCCTCGATCTTTTTCTCGGCCGCGTTTTCGATCTCGCGAAGTTCGTCCCGCCAGCTCGAAAAGTCGAGTTGAACACTCTGGCTCTTCATCTCCTCCAGCAGACATTCGAAGGAGCAGGCGAGATTGCCGACGAGCGGCACATCGGTCTGGCGATTCTGCCCGATCAACGTCGCGTCCATCTCGAGCTGGATGATCTTCGCATCCGCGGGAATCGTCTGCCCAAAGCGCATGCGGAAATCGAGCAAGGTCCCCGCCAGGATGATGCAGTCGATCTTCTGCAGCGCATCCCGCCGCGACCGGCTCAAGAACTCGGGCGAATCCGGCGGAACGCTGCCCCGTCCCATGCCGTTCGTGTAGGTGGGAATATGGGTTTCGGCGATGAAGCGATTCATCACCGGCGCGGCCTGCGACCATTTCACACTGGTCCCGGCCATCAGCATCGGTCGCTGCGCGGCACGCAACACCTCGATGGCCTTCTGCACTTCGACCCGATCGGGCGAGAGGCGCGGCGGCTGGGTCCGGATTTTCGGAATCACGACCTCCTCATCCTCCGGCACGACGGCCATGAAGATGTCCATCGGAATCTCGAGATAACTCGGACCGGGGATACCGGATACCGCGTGTCGAATCGCCAACTCGATGTACTCCGGGATCCGCTTGGTCTGGTAGATCGCGTCACAAAATTTCGTGATCGGACGGACGACGCCGAGATGGTCCATCTCCTGCAACGAGCCACGGCGAAGGTTCTCGAAGGGACCCTGCCCGCCAAAAATGAGGATTGGAGAATTCGCGCGCCAGGCATTCGCGATTCCGGTCACGCCGTCCGTGACACCGGGACCGGCCGTGATGGCGGCGACGCCGATCTTTCCCGGATTGCAACGTGCCCAGGAATCGGCCGCATGCACCGCCGCCTGTTCGTGGCGTACGTCGACGATCTTGATTCCTTCGTCGATACATCCGTCGTAGAGCGGCATGATGTGGCCGCCGGAGAGCGTGAAGATGACTTCGACGCCCGCTTCTTTCAGGGCCTTGGCTGCGAGTTGTCCACCGTGAAGGGGCATGGGGGGATCTCCATCTTGTTTTGACTTGAATTGTTTGGACTTGAACACTTGGACATGTGGGTCAGGATTCGTTCGCCGGGATCCGTTGACCCGGCGCCCTAGGTTATCACCGCGCAGGCGGCAGAGCCAAGGGAGTTCGCCGGTTCGCGATCCGAAAAACGAAAAGCCGGTAGACGCACTGAGGCGCCTACCGGCTCGAATCGAGGTCGATCCCCAATACGGGAGGGGCTCGTCCGATCTGCGTAGATCGCGTTCGTGAAGCGATTCAGCGAATCTGGAACTCCGCACGTCGGTTCAATTGCCAGGCGGTCTCGCCCGTGCCATTGACGGCCGGCTGCGCCTCGCCGTAGCTCACGATCGTCATCTGGGCCATCGGGACGCCGAGGTTGTAGAGGTAGTTCCGAACCGAACCGGCGCGGCGTTCCCCGAGGGCGACATTATAATCATCGGATCCGCGCTCATCGCAATGCCCTGAGATCACGATCGTCGCACCCGATTCGATGAGCGCCGTGGCCCCGGCGCTCAGGATCGATCCGAACTCCGATCGAATCTTGGATTGATCGAGATCGAAGTAGACCGGCGCGATACTGAGCGAACGATTCGAGACGTTGGTGTCTTGCATGCTCGAGTCGGGGATGGGCTGATTCGAACCATCACTGAATTCGCTGTCGGTACCCCCGCCACCCGAATCTTCTGTCGCTTCCGGAGTCGAGGCACATCCCGCCGCGAAGACGAGCAGCCCAGCGAAGAGAATCGCAGCCCATCGCATGTTCATCGGAGTAAGTTTTCGTCGCATCATGATTCGGTCGTTGCCTCCGCGACGAGCTCGGTTTCGCGTGACGAACACGGCCGGCCCTCTCGTCGCTCTTCTTTTTAGAACTGCTTTTTTCGACTGCTCTCAGTCCTCAGTCGACTAACTCTCTCTCGAACCCTCGAACGAGTTTCTGTGGGTCTTCTGCTGACTTGATCGTCCGGGCGCATCGCTCGGAATTCGACCGAGATAATGGAGGCTCGCGGCAGCTCGTGCAACTGTGACGACCCGTCCGGGCGGTCTCGATCGACGGAAAGCCTGCCATTTCGGGTCCAGGAACGCCGATCTGTGATCGGGGACACCCCTATTCGAGGCGCGCCAGAACGTCGGCCAACGCTTCCGGGTCGAGCCAGAAGTGGTAGTTCTCCCGGATATCCACGAATTGGACGATTCCCTCCCGATCCAGAACCAAGGTCGTGGGGTGTGGAACCCCTATTGCGATGGCCTCCGGATTCTCCTTCAAAATACCGAGATCGCGGATCAGCTGGCTCTTCGGGTCGGCCAGGAAAAGAATTCGATCCGCCAATCCGAGCTCGTCGATGAAGATCCGACTCCGCTGATTGATTTGTGCGTCCGACATCACCCAGATGATTCGCAGATCGGGCGTCGCCGCAAACACTTCCCGCAGCTCCACGAGCCGCGCCTTCGTAAACGGTCACCAATCCACGCTGCGTTCGAAGGTGAGCAGGACGCGATGACCCCGGAGATCTTCGCGGCTGTAGGTCCGTCCATCGAAGCCAATCAGTTCCAGCGGTGGAAGCGCCCGACCGATCGCCAGCTGGCTCGGCCGATCGGCGCGAACCTTGTTCTCCGGTCCGCGATGGCTGAAGGAGCTATTGGGCAGAATCAGATTCAATGTAAAGAGCGCCGCCAGAATCAACGTCGCCAGTCCACGCAAGATCATTCGGCACTCCCCGAGCCCGTGGCCGTGCGATCACCCCGGCTCTCGGCCACCGTCGGACGCAGCCACACGAGCGCCAGCGAAATCAACAGAAACGCACTGGCTTCGGTTCGCGGCAGATCCCCGAGCCAGATGTAGTAGTCACCCACGTACCACGCGAGCATTCGAATCACCGCCATCAGAGCGAGTACGAAGGCGGTCATCGTTCCGACCGAACGAGAAGCCAGAGGATCTCGAGCCGCGCCGATCAGACCGCCGGCCCAACCCATCAAGGCACAGCCCGTAAAGCCAACGAAATAGTGGCCGACCGGACCGGTCGGAATCGACGGAACGGAGTTGGGCCGGTGGTATAGGAAGAACGAAACGACGAGACCGATTCCAAACACCAGAACGGCCACGCCCAGGGTGCCCATCAGAAAACGATAGAGTCGCAGCCGATTCATCGCCCGGTATGATGGCGTATCGACGAGCTCCCGTGCAGGGCGGGCTGCGATTTAGAGGAGTCGGTCATGGCGGGATCCCCGGTGCCCGAAAGCTCCGCCGGGAAAGCGACCGTCAATCGACTCTCCGACGCGGATCGCGCACGCGGTCGGCGGTTGGCGATTCTCAGCCACCCGGCCGGAAACGCCTTCGCGATGGCACTCAGCGAGCATCTCCCGACCCTCGCCCTGCTGGCGCTCGGCGCGGGTGAATCGGTCGTCGGGGGTCAGAGCGCAATCAGGACCGGCGCGAATCTCCTTCAGTTGCCCACGCTGCGCCGCGTGGCACGAATTCCGAAGCGCAAGATTCTCACTCGGGGACATCTTCTTGCGGTCGCTGGCATGTTGCCCTTGCTCGCCTTCACACCGCTTCGGGAAGCGGCCCAGGCGGGCGACCCACGGCCCGCCTGGATCGCGCTCGCGTCGCTCGCCGTCGCCTCCGCCGGAATCAGCATCTCGAACACGGTTTGGTTTCCGATGCTGAGGTCCTATGTCGAACCCGAGCGGATCGGCCGATTCTTCGGGCTGATTCGCTCGGGCTGGCACTCGACGCTGATTCTCTTCTACCTCGGCGCGGCGTTCTGGCTGGCCCGCGCACCGGGCGATTTCGCGCCGCTCTTCGGCGTGGTCTTCGCCCTCGGCATCGTTCGAATCCTGCTGATCTCTCGCATGCCCGAACAGAGTGAGCTGACGGAAGAACGAATTCGCGTGCGCGAGGCGTTCGGATTGATTCGCGACAGCCCGCCCTTGCGCCGACTCCTCACCACCGTTTCCTCGGGACAGGCACTGCGCGCCTCCGTGCTGCCCTTTTCCTTCGTCATGCTCCGGCGCGAAGTGGGCTTCTCGGAAGCCCAGTTGCTGGCCACCACGATCGCAATTTTCGCCGGGGGACTCGTGTCGCTGTATTTCTGGGGCCGAGTGATCGATCGACACGGCGCGGCGGTCGTTTTCCGAACGACATCGATCGGAATGGGAGTGCTCACGCTCTCGTTGCTCGCCATCTCCCGAAGCGGCGACGGCGCGTTCCTCGGCGCGATCCTGTTCTTCTTTTTCTACGCGATTCTGGCGGCCGGATTTGGAGTGGCCGACACGCACGTCCTTTTCAAGCTGACGCCGGTCGAGTCTCCCGCTCGAATCCTGGTCGCGGCGGCGGTGAGCGTGAGCATGGTCGCGGCCATCGTACCCCTGGCCGTGGGCTTCGGTCTCGAGTGGGGCCTCGCCACGACGTCCGACAGACGGCTGGTCTACCATGTCTTCTTCGCCATCGCGGCCCTGATTCAGACGATCCACTGGTGGCCGACGAGAGGTTTCGGCCCCGAACACCCCCGGACTTGATCCGCGCGGAGCTTCCATTCCATTGACCCCCGATCCGACCCATACGACCGACGCTTCCGACGCCTCCGATTCGGACGCTTCAGCGAATTCCAATTCGAATTCGGGCCGCCTGCTGCTGCTTCGATACAGCGGCGATTTAACGACCAAGGCCGAGGCGACACGACGACGGATGACCTCGAGATTGATCGAGAACCTTCGGGCCTCGATCAAGGAGAGCGGTCGCAAGGCGCGTGTGCGGCGCGATCGAAACCGCATCTTCGTCGAACTCGAAAGCGGCCCCGGGCCGAGCGACGACGAGATGGCCACCCGCCTCGCTCGCGTGTTCGGAATCGAGTCGGTTTCCCTGACCCACGTCGAGGAGTGGTCGTGTCTCGCAGATATCGTTCGTTCCGGCTACCGATTCGGCGCGCCCTTCGTGCGGGGCCGTCGCTTTGCGATCCGAGCGCGACGGGTCGGGGATCGCCATCAGGTCCCGCTTCGATCGCCCGCCATCGAGCGGGAACTCGGCGAGGCGCTGCGCCCGATCGCTGCGAAGGTCGACCTCTCGAACCCCGAAGCCACGATCTTCGTCGAGGTCGATGCCAGCCACGCCTACTATTTCGTCGCAACCGAGCGCGCCGCGGGCGGACTTCCCCTGGGCACAGAGGGTCGCGCGGTCAGTTTGCTTTCCGGTGGCTTCGATTCACCGGTCGCCTCGTGGCGGCTGCTTCGACGCGGGGTCGCGCTCGACTATGTGTTCTGCAATCTCGGTGGCCGCACGCATCAACTCGAGACCCTGACGATCGCCAAGCGCCTGGCCGACCTCTGGCAATGCGGCACGCGGCCCCGCTTCCATGCGATCGATTTCGACGCGGTCAGTCGTGAGATCCAGGACAAGGTCACGATGCGCTATTGGCAGATCATCCTCAAGCGGATGATGTTGCGCACCGCGGAGGCGGTCGCGGCAAGTTACGGCGCGATGGCCATCGTCACGGGGGAGGCCATCGGCCAGGTTTCATCCCAGACCCTGCAAAACCTCTCGGTGATCGCCGACGGCGCCTGTCTCCCGATTCTGCGACCCCTGGTTGGAAACAACAAGAACGAAATCATCGCCGAGTCGAGAATCGTGGGCACCCACGATCTCTCGGCCAAGGTGGGCGAATACTGTGCGATCGTCCCGAGTCGTCCTGCGACGAGTGCACGTTTGGCCGACATCCTCAGAGAGGAAGCCAAGCTCGATCCGAATGTCCTCGCCGAGGCGCTCGACACCCGAACCGAATTCCTGCTCTGCGATCTCGACCTCGATGTCTGGGACGCCAAAGAGCTGGTCGCAAGGGTGATCGAGAAGAGCGACACCGTCATCGATCTTCGATCCCAATCCGCATTCGACTCCTGGCACTACCCCAACGCGCTCTTCTTCGACTTCTCGAGTGCGCTTCGCGCTTTCGGATCGTTCGACGCCGCGCAGAGCTATATCCTTTACTGCGAGTTCGGTCTGAAGAGCGCGCACCTGGCGGATCTGATGCGACGCTCCGGAATGCAGGCTCGACATATTTCCGGGGGTCTGAATGCCGTGAGACGGCTTGCGGAAGAAATCGCGACCGAGAAGGCGGAAGAGAAGCCTTAGCCCGCGTTCTCTACTGGCTGGATTCCGAACGGGCTCGTTCGAGACAGCGCCGACAAATGCAGCTGTCCCCTCCGTCTCGTTCGGTTGCACGGGCGAGCAAGGACTCCGGAAACGACTGGCCGACACACCAACAGCGCAGACTCGCCTTGGCCCCCGCTTCTTTCTCGAGGGCACATTCGTTGGGCTCGCCGCAAAGCGCGCATCGACTCCGGTCGATCGTGATTCCGACCTCGGAACGATTCATTCCAGCAGAGCCCCACAGGCGGTATCGAAAGTCGCCGCAAAAACTCCGGCCAATACGAAAAGGCTGAATGCCCAAACCAGAGCGAATCGCAATGGAACCAGGACCCGGAAGAACTGGGCGACGACCGCATCCTCGCTCTCCCCGTCGCGCAAACGAAGTTCCATTCGACGCAACCACGTTAGGCCAAAGGTGGAAAGAACCGGAATCATCAGGTTGATGAATCCGATCGGCGCGCTGATTCGGGCGATCGAACATCGGATATCGGGTTCGCCCAATGCGATCAGAAATGCAAATCCGTTCACGACGGCAAAGGCAACGATCGTGTCGCAATAGACGATGATCCTGTCTGCGAGCGCGCGGCGATCCATCTGGCCAATTCTCCCGAACGGGTGACGCCAGAGCCTGCACCGCGTTCCTGTCTCAGGATAGCGCTACAGATTCCAGACAGCGGCGAAGCGAAGGAGGGGGCATCCCGGCCGGGGCGGCGTCAGTCCCGCTCGCGCCCGGACGCCGGATCGGCCTCCTCCCAGCGATCGAGCAAGATCCGTCTCTCCTCGGCGGACATCTCACGAAAGCGACGGAGCTGTTCGCGGTATTGATCGCGTTCGGACTCGGACATCCTTCTCCAGCGGTGCAGATTCCGGTCGATGCGGTCGGTCTCGGCTGGGGACTCGCTCAATCGATGGCGAAGTTCGGCGATGAACTTCTCCCGTTCTTTCGGCTCGAGTTCGTCGATTCCGCGAAGTCGTCGACGCAGCGCCTGCCGTTCGGGCTCCGGCAGGGTGAAGAATTTCCGCAGCAGAAGCCGTCTCTCGAGCGGGCTGAAATCCGGCAACGCGTGTTCCAATGCGCCCATCCCTCGTCGAAAGAGTCTCCGCTCACGGGGACTCGCGTCCCGCCACCGCTGACGCGCGCGCTGCCGCATCTGGTGCCGTTCGCGAGGGGTCATCTCCTGCCGATGTCTCGCGCTATCGACGCGTCGCACGTCACGCGACTCGACCCGCTCTGCATCCGCCAGAGCGATGTCCGGCCAAGCCCATACGCCCGCGCCGATCAGCAAGACGCCAATCGTCGCGACCGAGATGCCGAGAGCGAAGAGGGGCCGTCCCCCTCGCCGCGAACCCGAAGCCTCGAAGCGACGCCTCATCCGCGTTCCCCCCGACGACGGCCGGACAGGAAGTCGAGCAGATCGAGCCGCTCGATCACATCCAGATCCTCGTTCGAGATCGCGTTCAACTCGGACAGCTCATTGCCGTATCCGAGCGCGAGCACGAGTTCCTCTTCGATGGCGCTCATCACGCCCATCATGCTCGCTTCGTCGTCCAATTCGGGGTCCCCGACCCGGGCAAATCGGGACGGCGTTTCGGGCGAGGGTTCCGAAGTCGGAAACACCCAAAAGAGTAGGAGTGCGGCGGCCGCCGCCAGCGCCGCAAAGAAAAACCGTCTCCGCCCTCGGCGGGGTTCGTCGTTCGCGTCGGATTCGTCATCAAGGGGTGCGTCCGTCGAGGACTCCGACGAGTCGAGACCCAATCGAACGCGCAAGCGCGCGAACGTGGCCGCGAGGCGTTCCTCGCTGATCGACTCGAGACCGAGCGATTGCAATCGATCATCCACGCGCCGAAACGATCTCGCACGCGCTTCGAACTCTCCTCCCTCCGACAGTCGAGCGGCCAGACGAACTTGCTCCTCTGGCTCGAGTTCGTCGTCGAGGCCCGCAGAAATAATCTCCTCGTCACGATCGTTCATCGTTGAGCCTCCGCATCGATGGGCGCTTCCTCTTCCATCTGATCCGCCAACGTCGCACGCGCGCGATGCACGAGCGATTTGATGGACGGGATCGAAGTCTTCAGAATCTCGGCGATCTCCGCGTACGCATAGCCCTCGACGGCGGCCAGCCAAAGAGCGCTTCGCTGTCGTTCGGGCAGAGCCGCCAGCAAAACTTCCATCCGATCGGACGCACGCCTGGTTTCGAGTACGTCGAATGCAGACGGCTCATGCGAAACCAATGAGAGCGCGGGCCCTTCGGAGCGAGTCGAGGATCGACGGGCTTCGGACGGATCGATCGAAATATGTGGCATCCGACGATGCGCGCGATCGAGTTCGTTCAGCGCCAGATTTCGGCCGATCCGAAAGAGCCAGGTCGAGAAGCGGGCATCCGGTGAATACCGCGCGCGCGCACCATGCACACGCAAGAAGGTTTCCTGCAGGATTTCCTCGGCCGTCGCTCGTTCCTTCAAGATCCGCTCCAGATAGCGAAGCAGAGGGCCCGCCCATCTTCGGTAGAGATCCGAAAGGGCGGAATCGTCCCCATCCCGGAACGCGAGCATGAGCCGGATGTCCGGATCGCCGATCTGCATTCCTCCTCCGCTCAGAACGTTGAACCGGCCACGGCGGAGAAGGTTCCGGCCGACGCTCGGGCTTCCCGACGAGAGTCTTGGGACAGGCTCCTAATCGAGTTCGGCGAGGTATGCGATCAGCTCTCGGTTGAACAATTCGGCTTCCTCGATATTCACGATATGGCCAGCGTCGGGGATGACCAGCAGACGGGCCCGCGGGAGTTTTGCCACCATCACTTCGGCGGCGCGGCGAAAGGGCTTGTCGTTCTCGCCGACCATCACCAGGGCGGGCATCTCCAGCGTCGCCAACTCGTCGATCACCGGCGGCGCAGGTCCAGACACTTCACGACCGAAACGGGCCACACCGGAGACCGATTGGGCGCGGATCGCCTCGGCCGCAGCGCGCGCCGCCGGGAGTTCGGGCTTCGATCCAATGCAGGTCGGGCCGGCCCTTCCCGCGACGAACGCTTCGAAGCCCCGGGTCTCCAGAAAATTCGCGGTGCGCTCCACCTGCGCCGCCCAGCCCGCCGCCGCTTCAGCATTCTTGAAGCCCGGCCCCGAATCGACGAGCACCAGGGCCGCGACTCGATCCGGGTGGCCCACCGCGAAATGCAGGGATGCAAGTCCACCAAACGAGAGTCCGGCTGCGATGAAGGGCGCATCCGGGGTCGTCGCTTCCGCCACGGCCAGGAGATCGGCGACCACCCGCTCGATGGAATAGGCGTCCGGGCCTTCGGGCGATTCGGAATCGCCATGGCCTCGCAGATCCCAGAGAACGACCGGATGCCCCGATGCGACCAGCGGCTCGACCTGACCTCGCCAATTCTCGTGCGTCGTACAGTAGGCGCATGAAAAGATGATCGTGGCCCTCGCCTTCGACGCGGGAACATGGTGCTCGTAGTAGATCGACACACCGTCGTCCGTCGTCAACAACGTCAATGCGATTTTCCTCTTGCTTCGAATGGGTGGTTTCGGTTCAGCGGATTTCGATGATCACGGGCGGAATCAAGAGGGGTGTCCCGCTCGGAAGGTCTCGGGTCCATTCCGCGATCTGTCGCAAGGGCGACGGAAGGCTTTCGATCCAGCGCAGGTCGGGTCCGGCGACGCGAGCTCCCGTTTGCAAAAAGGCCTCCCTCAACTGTACGGACAGTGATCGGGGCTTCGGAAAGGGAATCAAATAGACATCGTCCGTCGGCGCCAGACCGACCTCTTGTTTAGCGCGACGCACCGCGGTGTAGAGCCCGCCAAGCTCATCGACCAGGCCGATCTCCAGCGCCTGCCGGCCGGTCCAAACCCGCCCTTGCGCGATCTTGTCGACCTCCTCGATCGACATGCCACGACCGTCCGCCACTCGCTTGAGAAAGAGCCGATAGGTGTCCAACACGGAGGTCTGAAGCCGATCGAATGCGGCGGGCGACATTTTTTGGGTCGACAACAAGAAGTCCGCATTTTTGCCTCGCGTAATCGCATCGATTCCGATCTCGAGCTTCTCGAGCAATCCGCCGATCACGGGCCGAAGCGCGAAGACACCGATCGACCCGGTCAGGGTTCCCGGATCGGAGACGATCACATCTGCACCCGAGGCGACATAATACCCGCCCGATGCGGCCACGTCCGAGAACGAAGCGATCACGGGCGTGCCCATCGCGCGAGCGCGAGCGATCGCCCGCCAGATCAGCTCCGATGCCAGGGCTGAACCGCCTGGACTGTCGATACGAAGAACGATCGCATCGATGTTCGGGTCCTCGGCCGCTTCGAGAATGGCCTGCGAGAGCGTTTCGGAAGCGAACGCAGGCGCGGAGCGAAACGCTGAACCGCCCGAGCCACCCTGCACGATCGTACCGGTGCCGTAGATCAGCGCGAATTCGGCGCGGGCGTCGAAGCCCAGGCTTTCGGGTTCGACCGTCGAATACTCTGCATGGGAAACGATGTCCTCCCCGAAACGGTCCAGGAGCTGATCGAGATGCATCTCGCCGTCGATCAAGCCGAGCGCTTCGAGGCGATGGTTGCGCACGGACCCGGTATCGATTGCTTCGAGGACCGCACTCTTCGTCATATGACGGCCCGAGGCCAGCGCCTCGACGAAGCGGTCGTAGGTATCGTCCAGAAGCGAATTCGCCATCTCTCGCGAAGCTTCGGACATCGTTCGTTCGGAGAAAATTTCCACCGCGCTCTTGTATCGACCCGCTCGTGCAACCTCGAATTCAACGCCCAGTTTTTCCCAGAAGCCACCCAGAAAAAAATACTCCGCGGCCATGCCGACCAGTGGAACCGCGCTGCCTGGCGCGAGGAATATTTCGTCCGCCGCGCTCGCAATGAAGAGTTCCTTGTTCGCCGAGAAATTCTGGATCTCCAGATGGGCCGCGGTGTGGATGCCCTTCTCGCGCAATCGACCGATGGCATCGCGAATCTCGTCCGCCTTGCCCCAGCCGAGACCGACGGGCTGGATCCGCAAGACCACAGTGCCAATTCGATCGTCCCGTTCGGCGAGTGCAAAGATCGCGAGCAGATCGATGAAGGGACGCGTCGTATCGCCTGCGAGACGTGCCAGCGGGGGCGCGTCAGGGGCTTCGACGTAGTCACCGCCCACTTCGATGACGAGTGTGCTTCCCGAGGCGATCTCGATCGGCGCCACGCCCGTAAACAGACGCGTCACGACATAGACGCCAAAAAAGACGATCAAGAGGATGATCAGAGATCGGATCTTGCGCACGCTGCCCCCGTTGGGTGTGGGTCCATTCGTTTTCGCTCGATGAGCGCTCGAGAAGATATCCCAGGCCTACCCTTTGGGACACAGACCGGGGCTCGCTGTCGCCCTCCAGCAAGTCGGGTAGGCTGGCGACATGTCTGAATCCACTCGTTTTCCTCTGCCCTTCGTCCCCGGCCATCGATCCCCCGAGAATCCCGGCGAAAATCCGATCCTGTTTGCCTTTCGGAAGCGAGAGCTCCTCGTGACCGGCGACCTCTTGATGCCAAGTGTCGAAGACATCGACGCGCAGGGCATAGAGGCCGTCCGAACTCAATATCTCGGCCAGCTCGACGAGCGCCATTGCTATTCCGCAGAGCTCCCCAAAGACGCCAAGGCGGGCGACGGATTCCGTTTCGCAGACCTCCGCACGCTCTTCGCAACCCTCGATCCAGTCATCCACGCGCTCGCCGGCCGAGCCGTCCAGATCGTCGAGTGGGATCGAACGCATCAATTCTGCGGAGCCTGCGCCAGTCCCACCGAACTCTCGACAACCGATCGTTCACGCAGTTGTCCCCAATGCAAGATTCCCACCTATCCCCGACTCGCGCCGGCGATGATCGTTGCGGTCGAAAAAGGCGACCAGATCCTGCTCGCGAGATCGCCCCATTTTCCGGCGGGCATCATGAGCGTGTTGGCCGGGTTCGTCGAACCGGGCGAGAGCGCCGAGGAAGCCGTCATTCGCGAGGTCTTCGAGGAAACCGCGATCGTCGTCAAGGATGTCGAATATTTCTCGAGCCAGGCCTGGCCCTTTCCGAACTCGCTGATGCTCGGGTTTCGCGCGAAATACGAGTCGGGTGAGATCGCGATCGACGGCGAAGAGATCGAAGCGGCCGACTGGTTTTCCGCGGATGCCATGCCGACCGCGTTTCCGGGCAACGTCAGCATTTCCCAGTGGCTGATTCGAGATTTCCTCGAACGAAACGCCCGATCCGTCCCGAGCTGACTTCAGGCCGCAGCCTCGGCAATGAGCTTGCCCAGGCGCTGAAGATGATGGGTCGACCCGCCGAGGATCAACTCGAGATGTCGCGCGTAGAGAGAGGTAGTAGCGATGTACCGGATATTCGCGATCGACCCCGATTCCTCCATGGATGTGTTGTGCGGAGAAGGTCACCCGATAGCTGGCCTCGCTCGCGACATATCTTGCTATCGCGACTTCGGCCCGCGCATCGCGGCCAACTGAAATCAGCCAAGCGACCTCGAGCGCGGTCAAGCGAAGGGATTGCGTATCGATATAGGCGTCCGCCTCCCGATGCGAAACGGCCTGGAACATCGCGATTGGCTGGTCGAATTGCTTTCGGGTCTTCGAATACTCCGCCGTCAACTCGAGTGCGGCTTCGCAGACACCCAACGCGAGACTGCAGAGCGCCGCATTGGCGCGCAATTCGATGAACTCGATGATCTCGCCGCCCTGTCCCACATCGCCCAGCAGCGCGTCGCCAGGGAGCGAAACCGATTCGAGCCGCAGCATCGACTCGGGCATCTGGCTGGTCGTTGCGAGCGCATCGAGGGTGACGCCCGGCGCCTGACGATCGACGATGAAAACCGCGAGGCCTTCGTCCGTCGTCGCCGGCACGAGAATCTGATCCGCGATCTCCGCCGCCGGCACGTAGGCCTTTGCGCCGTCGATCTGCCAGCCGTCCCCCACTCGTTTCGCACGCGTCTTGGGAGAAAGACTCGAGGCTTCGACTTCGACGAGCGCCGCCGTGAGAATTCGCTGGCCCGAAGCGACT
>Ga0209988_10000190_pt1 | contig 34881 bp, 33 predicted proteins | sample N075metaG_FD_183115 | JGI IMG/M metagenome (GOLD analysis project Ga0209988, IMG submission 183115) | Deep subsurface microbial communities from Kermadec Trench to uncover new lineages of life (NeLLi) - N075 metaG (SPAdes) (version 2) | ecosystem: Environmental > Aquatic > Marine > Ocean trench... | reverse complement strand
TGATACCCCGCTCCCGCTCCTCAGGAGCCTTATCAATACTGTCAAACGCCATAAACTCGTTATCCCCACCAACCCGCTCCGACAACACCTTGGTAATCGCAGCAGTCAACGTCGTCTTCCCATGATCAATATGACCAATCGTCCCCACATTCACATGCGGCTTGGTACGCTCAAACTTCGCCTTCGCCATCTCTCCGCTCCTCTAATCTCTTTCCTAAGTCGTCCGTCTTCAGCCCTCAGGATTCACCACGCCGATGCGCCACGATTTCCTCGGCGATCGACTCAGGCACGTCCTGATATGAATTGAATTGCATTGAGTAAGTGGCTCGCCCCTGCGTCTTGGAACGCAGGTCGGTGGCGTAACCGAACATCTCCGACATGGGGACCTGGGCACTTATGACCTGGCTGTTTCCTCGTTGGGTCATCCCCTCGACCTTGCCACGACGACCATTGAGGTCGCCTATGACGTCACCCATGTACTCCTCGGGAGTCGTCACCTCGACGTCCATCACAGGCTCGAGCAGCTTGACGCCGGCCCTGCGGGCCGCGTCTTGGAGGACCATTGACCCAGCAATCTTGAAGGCCATTTCCGACGAGTCGACATCGTGGAATGAACCATCGGTGAGGATGGCCCGGACGTCGACCAGCGGGTAGCCGGCGAGGATTCCCTGGTCGAGGGCGGCTTCGATTCCGGAGTCGACCGACGGAATGAACTCGCGGGGGACCTTGCCTCCCTTGATCTTGTCGACGAACTCGTAACCGCCCCCGGGGCCGGTGGGCTCCAGGTTGATGACCACATGGGCGTACTGACCCCTGCCACCAGTTTGTTTGATGTGTCTGTAAGTAACCTTGTCGATGCCCTTGCGAATCGTCTCGCGGTAGGCAACCTGTGGTTTGCCCACGGTGGCATCGACCTTGAACTCGCGGAGAAGGCGATCCACCAACACTTCGAGGTGGAGTTCCCCCATTCCCGAAATGATCGTCTGCCCGGTCTCTTCGTCGGATCGGACCAGAAAAGTGGGGTCCTCCTCCGAGAGACGGTGAAGCGACGATGAGAGTCTTTCTTCGTCCGACCTCGTCTTGGGTTCGATGGCCACCGAGATCACCGGCGCCGGAAACTCCATCGACTCGAGCTGGATCGGAAAGTCGACAGCGGTGAGGGTGTCGCCTGTGGTGGTGTCCTTGAAGCCGATTCCGGCGACGATGTCACCGGCAAAGATGTCTTCGATGTCCTCACGGCTGTTGGCGTGCATCCGGAGGAGACGACCGATGCGCTCTTTCTTGCCCGTCGTGGAGTTCAGCACGGTGTCACCCTTGGACATATGACCGGAGTAGACCCGGAAGTAGGTGAGCTTTCCGACGTGGGGGTCGGTCATGATCTTGAAAGCGAGGGCGCTGAACGGTTCGGCGTCATTGAGGTTTCGCACTATCTCGACTTCCTCGTCGCCCGGTTTGAAACCGACGATGGCGGACAGATCGGACGGACTGGGAAGGTAGGCAACGATGGCATCGAGGAGAAGTTGGACGCCCTTGTTCTTGAAGGCTGATCCGCCGAAGACTGGTGTGAAGTCGCCGGCAAGAGTTCCGACGCGCACACCGGCCTGAATTTCCTTCGTGGTCAAATCACCATTTTCGAGATACGCCTCGAGAAGTTCCTCGGAGGTCTCTGCGACCTTCTCGAGCAAGAGCTCGCGGTACTCGGCGGCCTTGTCCACCAGGTCGGCAGGGATGTCAATGGTGTCCCAGTGCTTCCCATCATCGCCCTTCCAGACATTCGCTTTCATCTCCACAAGGTCGACGAGGCCAACGAAATCGGCCTCGACTCCGATGGGTAGCTGCATGACGAGGGGTTTGCCATCGAGTCTCTCGACGATGGAGTCGACGCCGAAGAAGAAGTCGGCACCGGTGCGATCGAGCTTGTTTATGAAACAGATTCGGGGTACCTCATAGCGGTCGGCCTGGCGCCAGACGGTCTCGGTCTGCGGCTCGACACCGGCGACACCATCAAACACAGCAACGGCACCGTCGAGAACCCGGAGGGAACGCTCCACCTCAACGGTGAAGTCGACGTGACCGGGGGTATCGATGATGTTGATCCAGTGGTCGTGCCATATGCAAGTGGTGGCCGCAGAAGTGATCGTGATGCCACGCTCTTGCTCCTGCTCCATCCAGTCCATGGTTGCGGAGCCCTCGTGGACTTCACCGATCTTGTAATTACGGCCGGTGTAATAGAGGATGCGCTCGGTCAGGGTTGTTTTGCCCGCGTCGATATGGGCCATGATCCCGATATTTCGGGTCCGGCTCAGGGGCACCTGGCGTAGGTGCTGTAGCGCGTCTTCGTTACTCAATTTCTCAATCACTCCGGCTCGTTATTCGGTTGTGAACGTCCCTCGTCCGGTGGTTCGGGTCTCGGAGTTTTTCGAGTCCCCGCCTTCCTGGAACGTTCGGGTGAGTCTGTTGTCAGCTACTCCGTCTGATCTACCAACGGTAGTGGGCAAAGGCCTTGTTGGACTCCGCCATCTTGTGGACATCTTCTTTTCGTTTGACCGCCGCTCCGGTGTTGTTGGAGGCGTCAAGAATCTCGTTGGCAAGACGAACAGACATTTCCGGCTCCCTTCGCTTGCGGGCGAAGGAAACGAGCCAGCGAATTGCCAGGCTGTTGGAACGCCGTGAAGAGACCTCGATCGGCACCTGATAGGAGCTTCCACCGACACGGCGGGATCGGACTTCGACCGACGGCCTGATATTGTCGACCCCACGCTTGAGGACGACGGTGGGGTCCTGGCTGGTGCGCTGCTCGACAATCTCCAGTGCGTCGTAGACGATGGAGCGAGCCAGGTCCTTCTTCCCCTTCAGCAGGACTTTGTTGATGACCTGGCTGACGAGGGCGCTGCGAAACACCGGGTCCGGATCTACCTTGCGTTTCTGGGCTGGTGCTCTGCGCATCAGGAATCCTTCTTGGTGCCGTAACGGCTACGAGACTTCTTACGGTCGGCAACACCGGACGCATCGAGAGTGCCGCGGATCACCTTGTAACGAACACCTGGAAGATCGCGGACACGCCCACCACGAACGAGCACGATGCTGTGCTCCTGGAGGTTGTGGCCCTCACCGGGGATGTATGCGGTGATCTCAATGCCCGATGAGAGACGGACGCGACAGACTTTCCGGAGGGCAGAGTTCGGCTTCTTCGGAGTGACGGCGTAGACGCGGGTGCAGACGCCACGTCGCTGCGGGGCGCCGGCAAGACCTGCTGTCTTCGCCTTCTTCTGTTTTGGCTTCCTGCCCTCGCGGACAAGCTGCTCAATCGTCGGCATTGTGCTCCTTACGCGAGGAAGCGGCGTGGGGCGCACCCCAAGCGCCGTTCCTGTTGTGAAACTTTGCGTACCGGGTGCTGTGCAGCACCCGGCTCGTTCCCGGGGGACCCTCGCCAGAGGAGCCGGGGAATGATGACAGATTCTACGTGTTTGTCGTCGCCCGTACCAAATCGACCGGATCGACCGGACGGGCACGGAAGGGTAACACCGTCACGATTTGGACGCCAGAGGCATACTCTCGTGAGCCTGATGTAGTACGGCCCGGATACGGGCTGTACTACCTGAGGTTCGGGGATTATTCCTCTTCCGACACCGGCGACGAGTTGCCGAGGGAGGCCAGCCATTCGGCGGGATCGTCGGGGAGACCCTCATCTTCGACGGGAGCACGGCCACCTTCACCGAGAAGACCAAGGCTGGCAACCGTCGTGGCACCAGGCAGCGACGGCTGAAGCCCCTGGTACTGGGTCGCACCGGTGCCGGCCGGTATCAGTTGACCGATGATCACATTCTCCTTGAGTCCCCGCATGAAGTCCGAACGGCTCTGGATGGCCGCATCGGTGAGCACACGAGTCGTCTCCTGGAACGAAGCGGCAGAAAGCCACGAGTCGGTAGCCAGGGAAGCCTTGGTGATACCCATCAACTCGGGACGTCCCTCTGCCGGCCGCTTGTCGTCGGCGACCAGTTCCTTGTTGGTGTCCCGGAACTTCTGATCATCAACCAGCTCTGCCGGTAGGAAGTCGGACTCGTTGGGGGCGACCACTCGCACCCTGCGGAGCATCTGACGCACGATCATCTCGATGTGCTTGTCGTGAATCTCCACACCCTGTGAGCGGTATACCTCCTGGACCTGGTCGACCAGGTACTGCTGAGTGGCCCTGACACCGCGAATCTCCAGGACCTCCTTCGGATCGAGCGGGCCTTCGGTGATTTGTTCGCCTGCTTCGACGCCGGTGGTTTCGGTGAAGCGAACCTTGGCGAAGCGTGAGATCGGGTAGACGGCCTCATCCTCACCCGCCGTGACAACGATGCGACGACCCTCTTCATCGTCGAGATACCGGGCCTCGCCGGTCAGCTCGGACATAATGGCCCTGCCCTTGGGGGTGCGAGCTTCGAAAAGCTCCACTACGCGGGGCAGACCATGGGTGATGTCGTCACCGGCGATTCCGCCGGTGTGGAAGGTACGCATGGTGAGCTGAGTACCCGGCTCGCCGATGGACTGGGCGGCCATTATTCCAACAGCTTCCCCAAGCTCGACGATGTAGCCGGTAGCCAGCGACAGTCCATAACAGGCCTGGCAGACGCCACCACGTGTATCGCAGGTCAGCGGGGAGCGGACCCGAACCGTTTCGACGTCAGCATCTCCAACGGCGTGTAGTTCTTTGGTGCCGATCAACGTGCCGGCACGGAGCTTCTTGTTGTCCGCCGTCGCCACGAGACTACGACCTACCTTGAGATCATCCGCAAGGACGCGCCCGAAGATGCGAGAACGGAGGTTGCGGATCTTCTCGCCACGCTCGTCGTTGACGCTGATCACGATTCCGCGATCGGTCTCACAATCCTCTTCCAGGATGATCATCTCCTGGGAGACATCCACGAGACGTCGTGTCAGGTAGCCAGAGTCGGCAGTACGCAGAGCAGTGTCGGCTAGACCCTTGCGGGCACCGTGGGTCGAAATGAAGTACTCGAGAACCGACAATCCTTCACGGAAGTTCGAGATGATCGGCCGCGGGATGATGTCACCCTTTGGGTTGGCCACAAGACCACGCATCCCTGCGATCTGACGAACCTGCATCATGTTTCCACGAGCACCGGACCCAACCATCATGTCGAGCGAGTTGAACTTCTCAGACTTGAGGCCCACCATCATGGCCTCTGTCACCTTCTCGGTGGCCTCGGTCCAGATCTCGATCAGTTCCTGACGACGTTCGTCGTCTGTGACCACACCCTTGGCGAAGAGGCTTTGCACTTTCTCGGCTCTGTCCTCAAACGGGGCGAGGATCTTGGCCTTGTCTCCCGGCGTCCGAACGTCGTCGAGAGCGATTGTCAAACCAGCCTTGGTTGAGTACCGGAAGCCAAGCTCCTTGATCAGGTCGAGTGTGTCGGCCACCGCCGAACGCGGATAGCGCTCGATGATGACTTCGACGAGAAGCCTGATGTCGGACTTGATGACTACCGAGTCGATGAAAGGGAAACCCTCAGGCAGGGCCTCATTGAGAAGAACCCGACCGAGAGTTGTCTCAGCGAGACCGCCGGGATCGTAGGGCTCATCGTTCAGCAACCCGCCAAGCGTCTGCTTGAGGTCATGGTGCAGAGCCGGCTCTCCAGCCAACGTCCCGAGACGAATCTTGATAGGAGCATGCAACGACAGCTCGCCGATTTCGTAAGCCATCATTGCCTCGTCCAGATCGGAGAAGCGACGGCCGGCGCCTTCTGCATCCTCAACGAACTCCGAGAGGTAGTAGATGCCGATGACCATGTCCTGGCTGGGCGTGACGATGGGTCGGCCCGACGCCGGCGAAAGCATGTTGTTGACCGAAAGCATGAGAACTCTTGCCTCAGCCTGGGCCTCTGCCGACAGCGGGAGGTGGACGGCCATCTGGTCGCCGTCAAAGTCGGCGTTGAAAGCCTCACATACCAGCGGGTGGATCTGTATGGCCTTGCCCTCGACAAGCACCGGCTCAAAAGCCTGGATTCCAAGACGATGCAATGTGGGAGCACGGTTGAGAAGAACCGGGTGTTCCTGGATCACGTCAGACAGAACGTCCCACACCTGAGGACGTTGACGCTCCACCATTCGCTTGGCAGCCTTGATGTTCTGAGCAAGGTCGAGATCGACCAAGCGTTTCATGACGAAAGGCTTGAACAACTCGAGGGCCATGATCTTGGGCAGACCGCACTGGTGCAGCTTGAGGTCGGGGCCAACGACGATGACCGAACGGCCCGAGTAGTCGACACGCTTTCCAAGAAGGTTCTGACGAAAGCGACCCTGCTTTCCCTTGAGCATGTCGGACAGCGACTTGAGGGCACGATTGCCCGGACCGGTCACCGCACGACCACGGCGACCGTTGTCGAACAAAGCGTCCACGGCCTCTTGAAGCATGCGCTTCTCGTTGTTGACGATGATCTCCGGAGCACCGAGATCGAGCAGTCTCTTGAGACGGTTGTTCCGGTTGATCACCCTGCGGTAGAGATCGTTCAGGTCGGAGGTGGCGAATCGGCCACCGTCGAGTTGGACCATCGGGCGAAGATCGGGCGGGATGACCGGGACAGTCTCGAGGATCATGTCCTCGGGACGATTCTTGCCTTCCCAGAAAGGCTTGACGACCTTCATGCGCTGGGTGGCGCGCTGGCGCCGCTGCTGCGATCCCCCATTGAGATCGACATCGAGACGCTCCATTTCCGCGTCGAGGTCGAGATTGAGAAGCAGAGACTTCACGGCCTCGGCGCCCATGCCGCCCTCGTAGTAGTCGGCGTAGCGAAAATAGATCTCACGCCAGAGCTGCTCGGACTCGACGAGCTGCTTCGGACCGAACTTGCGGAAAGTATCGAACGCTTCCTCGATCAACTCTATTTCTCGATCAGACCGCTCCTGGCGTTCCTTGATCTCCTTGTCGACTTCCTTGCGACGAGAGTTGATCTCTTGAGTCTTGGCGCCGCCTTCTTCCATGCGCTCGAGCTCGTCTTCGAGGGCCTCGAGACGCACCTCGTGCCACTCCTGGAATTCCGCCTTGACGACCTCGATCTCCTCACCCATGGTCTCTTCCAGTTCGGGGAGGTCCTTCTGGCGTCGCTCATCATCAACCGAGGTGATGATGTAGCTGGCGAAGTAAATGACCTTCTCCATCTCCTTGGGCGACATGTCGAGCAGGTAGCCGAGACGACTGGGAACTCCCTTGAAGAACCAGATGTGGGTGACCGGTGCAGCCAGCTCTATGTGACCCATGCGCTCACGGCGAACCTTGGAGCGGGTTACCTCGACGCCACAGCGCTCACATATGATCCCCTTGTAGCGAATCCTCTTGTACTTGCCGCAGTAACATTCCCAGTCCCTCTGGGGACCGAAAATGCGCTCGTCGAACAAACCCTCCTTCTCCGGACGAAGGGTGCGGTAGTTGATCGTTTCCGGCTTCTTGACCTCTCCATAGGACCAGGCGCGAATCTGATCGCTGGAGGCAAGGCCGATCTTCAGTTCATCGAATAGTTGTTGTTTTGCCATAAATTTTTTGAACCCCTAGTCGGAATTCGGACGCTCCGGGCGGCTGAGGTCGATGCCGAGAGCCTCGACCGATCTGTAGGTCTCCTCTTCGAGCTCTTTGAGCTCGACTTCCTCACCGGCCGAGAGCATCTCGACGTTGAGGCAAAGACTCTGCATCTCCTTGATCAGGACTCGGAAAGACTCCGGAATGCCTGGTTCGGGGATGTTGTCTCCCTTGACGATGGCTTCGTAGACCTTCACTCGGCCCTGGACATCGTCGGACTTGATGGTCAGAAGCTCCTGGAGTGCGTATGCGGCGCCGTAAGCCTCCAGCGCCCAGACCTCCATTTCGCCAAACCGCTGGCCACCGAATTGAGCCTTACCACCGAGAGGCTGCTGGGTGATCATGCTGTAGGGGCCGGTCGACCGGGCGTGGATCTTCTCGTCGACAAGGTGGACCAGCTTGAGCACGTAGATGTACCCCACTGTGATTTGGGTGTCGAAGGGCTCGCCCGACCTGCCGTCATAGAGAGTGGCCTTGCCATCATCGCCAACAAGACGGATGCCGTCGCGATTCGGGTGGGCGCTGGCGATGACCTGCATGATCTCGTCTTCCTTGGCACCGTCGAACACCGGTGTCGCAATGTTGGTCCAAGGCTTGACTCCGACCGAAGCCGGTGACGGGCCCTTGAACGGTTCCCAACCCTGGGCAGCGGCCCAGCCGAGATGGGTCTCCAGGATCTGACCCAGGTTCATTCGGGATGGAACCCCTAGGGGCGACAGGATGATGTCCACGGGCGTGCCGTCCTCGAGGAACGGCATCTCTTCCTCAGGGAGGACCTTGGAGATGACACCCTTGTTGCCGTGGCGCCCGGCGAGCTTGTCGCCTTCTGAGATCTTGCGCTGGGTAGCGACGTAGATGCGCACCAGCTCATTGACGCCAGGTGGAAGCTCGTAACCATCGGCTCGCTTGAACACTTTGACGGCGATGACCTTGCCTGTTTCGCCATGAGGCACCTTGAGCGAGGTGTCACGAACCTCACGGGCCTTCTCACCGAAGATGGCGCGGAGAAGACGCTCCTCCGGGGTCAGTTCGGTCTCACCCTTCGGGGTGACCTTTCCGACCAGGTAGTCACCGGGTCCCACTTCGGCTCCGACCCGGATGATGCCTTGCTCGTCGAGGTTGGCGAGAACCTCTTCCGGGACGTTGGGGATGTCCCTCGTGATCTCCTCGGCACCCAGCTTGGTGTCCCGAGCGTCGAGCTCGTGCTCCTCGATGTGGACCGAAGTCAGGATGTCGTCCTTGACAAGACGCTGGCTGATGATGATGGCGTCCTCAAAGTTGAGGCCCTGCCATGGCATGAAGGCGACCAGAAGGTTGCGACCGAGGGCAAGCTCGCCGCGCTCCGTAGACGGCCCGTCGGCAAGGACATCGCCTACCTTGACCTTGTCCCCCTCCCGGACGATGGTCTTGTGGTTCATGCATGTGCCCTGGTTGGAGCGGTGGAATTTGTTGAGGGCAAAGGTGTGCCTCTGGTTGTTGTCCTTCGCCTTGACAACGATCTCGTCACCGCTTATCTCGACGACCTCGCCGGCAACCGTCGACATAACCATGTCGCCAGAGTCTTCGGCCGCTCGACGCTCGACGCCTGTTCCAACCAACGGAGCCTCGGCAGTGAGCAGGGGCACGGCCTGACGCTGCATATTCGAACCCATGAGGGCACGGTTGGCGTCATCGTGCTCGAGGAAGGGGATCAGAGAAGTGGAGACCGAGACAATCTGCTTTGGAGAGACGTCCATGTAGTCGACGCTCTTAGCCACGACGTACTCGACCTCGCCACCGGCACGACGCACCAGAACACGCTTGTTGACGAAACCACCGGTGTCTTTCAGAGGCGCATTCGCCTGTGCGATGACGAAACGCTCTTCCTCGGTGGCCGTCAGGTAGTGGATCTTCTTGGTGACCTTCCCAGCCTCCACCTTGCGGTAGGGGGTCTCGATGAATCCAAAGTCGTTTACCCGTGCGTATGAGGCGAGAGAGCCGATGAGCCCAATGTTGGGACCTTCAGGGGTCTCGATCGGGCACATCCGGCCGTAGTGGGACGGGTGAACGTCTCGAACCTCGAAGCCGGCACGCTCACGGGAGAGACCACCCGGACCGAGCGCCGACAGACGACGGCGGTGGGTGAGCCCGGCGAGCGGGTTGGGCTGGTCCATGAACTGGCTCAGCTGGCTCGTGCCGAAGAACTCTTTGATTGATGCGGTGACGGGACGAATGTTGATCAGGCTCTGGGGTGTTATCGCATCCGGATCCTGGGTGGTCATGCGTTCCCGGACGACCCGCTCCAGTCTGGTGAGACCGACCCGGACCTGGTTCTGAACCAACTCGCCAACCGTACGGATGCGGCGATTGCCGAAATGGTCGATGTCGTCGGTGCTGATCTGCACCTCGTTGCCTTTGTGCGTTTCCATCGTCGCCTCGCCGGCATGGAGAGCCACGAGGTAGCGAATGGCATCGATGATGTCCTCGTCGCGCAACAATTGAAGGCCCTCGGCGCGGTAGTCCTTGGGTGCCTTCTCGTTGAACTTCTGGCTCATCTTGTACCGACCTACCCGCGTGAGGTCGTAACGCTTCGGGTTCCGAAACAAGGTCTGAATCAGACCACGCGCCGACTCGACGGTTGTCGGCTCACCGGGCCGCAGCTTGCGATACAGATCGAGAAGTGCCTCGTCCTTGTCACCAGCAGTGTCCTTTTCGATCGTATTCTTGATCGACTCGGAGTGATCGAACATCTCGAGGATTTCCTCGTCGGTCTCGGCGATTCCGAGGGCCTTGAGGAACGCCGACACGTACTGGCGCCGTTTGCGGTCGACGCGGACACCGATGGTGTCCTTCTTGTCCGTGTCGAATTCCAGCCATGCGCCACGACCGGGGATGACCTTCGCCGAGTAGATCATCTTGTCCGATGTCTTGTCCTTTGAAACGTCGAAGTAGATGCCGGGAGACCGCACGAGTTGTGAGACGATGACCCTCTCGGTGCCATTGATGATGAAGACACCCTTGTCGGTCATGATCGGAAAGTCGCCGAGAAAGACCTGCTGCTCCTTGATCTCGCCGGTGCCCCGATTCATGAATCGGGCGGTGACGAACAAGGGTCGGGCGTAGTTGGCGTCGCGCTCCTTGGCCTCTTCGAGGCTCATCACCGGATCGTTGAAACGGTGATTGGTCAGTTCGAGCGCGAGCGATCCAGTGAAATCCTCGATGGGGCTGATCTCGTTGAAGATCTCGCGAAGCCCTTCATCGAGGAACCACTTGAATGATTCGTGCTGTACAGCAATGAGGTCGGGCAGGGGTAGTACTTCGGGAATCTTCCCGAAGGAGAGGCGCTCAGCCACGCGTGAAACCAAGAGGTGCCTCCTTGAGGTGATGAAATTGGGAGTGACGCAAGGGAAAGAACATGCTAACAGACGCGACAGCATGTCCCCAATTCGATCTTAAACTGTCGAACCAGCCCTCGCGACAATAACCGCAAGAGAAGTTCGGGTCCCGAGGGACTGATCTACATCCTATCGCAAATCCGCAAAACGAGTCAAGGGATTCCTGGTCGCGGGTGTTGTTCAGGATGCGGCTACAGACGTCAGCTTGTCGGTGTCGAGGATGCGGATGCTCCGGTATCCCGTCTCGACAACACCCTGATCACGGAGTCTCCCCAGCGCCTCGTTGACCGACTGCCTGCTGACTCCGAGGAGGGATGCAATCGTGGCCTGAGAGAGATTTACCTCCGAACGTCTCTCCCCTTCCTCTACGAGCAAATCGGCGACCTGGCCCAGGACGGTCTTGTGCATCAGTCTGATGACTCTCCTCTGAGTCCCTTCGAGCTGGCGAAGTCCGGCGACGAGCCACCGGAGACAAATCGCCGGGTGTCGCGCCAACTCCGGCAACAAACGAGTGCGCTCGAATCGGAACGCTCGAACCGGTCCAACAGCTATCGCCGACGAGATGTAGGGCGTGTCGCCAAACATCGCTATGTCGCCGAGCACTGACCCAGGGCCCACTCGGGAGACGACACGCCTCGTTGGACCTTCGCCCCGGTAAACCTCAACCTCCCCCGATTCGATGAGGTAGGCGGCATCCGCTGGAGCATCTTCCTTGAACAGGTGAGTGCCGGGGTATTTGGAGATGACCTCGCCCACATCACGGAGCAGGTCGACGTCATCAGGCGAGAGAGGTGCATAGTCGGGACGTCCGAAGGATCGGGCCAGCCAATCGAGATGTTGCTGCTCGGCGTGTCGTTCCACCCCTCGTTCAACGGACGGGCCGCCGACATTCTTCCATGTGATCAAATTGAGCCAGGCGACTCACTTAGTCCCCCCAACGCCAAGACACTGATTTTTCAACGGACAGATGACGCCGAAACATGCGACCGTACTCACGTCGGAGAACACCCACTATCAACGGGACGTGGCAAGGAACAAGGCTCCGCATCATCTCTGGCTGTGGGGAGCCGTCACTGCTGCCCCTATCTTCATCACTGCCACACTGACGTGGGCCAATCACCTTTCGACAGAGGGCACAACCGTCGCTTGCCGGGTATGGGTCACGACCCCAGGGCCTTTCCAGTTGCACGGGCCGTGCTCATGTCATCATCAGTCCTGTTTGTATTTCAATCGGTGCGGCTGACTGATCGTGTCAGCGGAGAGAAGCTCCTCATGACGGACGGGGCAATGACCGCGCGTTTTCCGGCCCAACTGGTCCGAAGAAATTCGTCATCGATTGGATTCAGGCTGCGTCCGCCTCCAGGTCACCATCCCCATCACGAGATCAGGGGCCCGGTTGGATCGGCTACCGCGGTAATCGGCGCCGGGATATCGGCACGAGAGGACCTGCCGCCCATGTGCGGCCCCCTTGATCGGGTCGTTGAGGTCGTGGGTCGACCACGACTCACTCGACTTCGACGTCTCCCCGAGCCTCGTTGCCGAGCTGTTTGACATCGGTACCGGGCTGCGCTCAAACAGCTCAGCCACGGCCTCCCGCCAGTTGTTGAGCGTACGGACTGAGCGCCAGCCTGACCATGGCCAGCACGCCAAGGGCCGGACCGATGGCCAGTATCGGAAAAGCCCACTGCCAGCCGACACTGTCGGCAATCGCCGGCACCCAGCGAATCGTGACAAGTGTGAGAAGGAAGCCGACCGCCGTCTGAAGGGTTAGTGCAGTCCCTCTCACAGCGTCGTCGGCCGTCTCGATGACCATGGTGGTGAACTGAGCAGAGTCGGCCACGACCGTCAGGCCCCAGACCAACATGAGGGGCACGACCACCCACGGGGCCGTGCCAAACACGACCGGGGTCAATGCTGCGCAGGTGCCTGACACCACCATCGCCCCTCCGGCAACCCGGGTTCGACCCACTCGATCGGCCAAGGACCCGGCCCACCACGAACCGAGACCACCGACACCGATCACCGCGAAAGTGATCAGTGGGATCGAGCCGTAGCTCCTTCCGAAGGCTGTCGCCGAGGCTGCGAGAAAGGCCGCGGTCCATGTCCACATCGCGTACAGCTCCCACTGGTGGCCGAGGTACCCGTACGTGGAGAGCCGCACTCCCCTATTACGCACCACGACGCCCAATTGGCGCCACTGGAACCGCTGTGCCGGAACCTCATAAGGACCGTCCCCCACCCGAGTCATCATCCCGGCAGCGACGAAGGTGAGCGCTGAAGCGGCAATCACCACTCCCTGCCACTCGAGTCCGAGTCCACGCACGAGATGGGGAGATGCCGAACCCAGAGTCAGCGCGCCGACGAGCACCCCCAAGGCCATACCACGACCCGTTTTGAACCATCCGGCCATCACCTTGAGTCCTGCCGGGTAAACACCCGCCAGAAAGACACCCGTCAAGAAGCGGAGCCCCAATGTGGTAGTGACCGTCGACTCGCTCATGAACAACAACCCGAGATTGGCCAATGCGCCGCCCACGGCGCTGATGAGAAAGAGTCGACGGCTCGGAATCACGTCGGCAAGGTTGAAGATGGCAGAGAACAGGGCACCAACCACAAACCCCAACTGGACCCCGAGTGTCAAGCCAGCCTCCTGGCCTGTGTCGAGCCTCCACAAGTCCCTGAGCTGCGGGGCTACTGCAGAGGCAGAGAACCAAAGGCTGAGAGCGAAGAGTTGACCGACGGCAATGGTGGCCAGAGCCCGACGCTGTGAAGAGGTGGCAACCAGGGTGGGCTCTGTCACAAACCAATCACTGACAGCGAACCGGGTGCAAACGCCCCGGATTCCAACACAGGATTGTCTCCAAAGCCGAGCGCCTGAAAAATCACAACACCTATCGCGAAGAGGACAGCGGCAATGATCATGCCGAGGAGCCAGGCCGGCATCTGTCGTTTCTGATCAGCTACGTCAGGATCCATGGGGCCAAGCTAGTGGTGATCGGCTGAGAAGAGACCTCAACCCTGCCATACCTTGGCATCAGGCCAAAAGGTTCTGGCGTCCTTCTCGAAGGAGGTGAACCCGGGCAACACATCGAGAATCTCGCCGGACAGTCGACCGGAGAGCGCCCTTCCATTTGATGGGTCCCAAATAGTTCCGGTCTCCAAATCCACCAAGTCGTCGCCGGAGACAGAAAGGGTGAGAATCTGGTCCCCGACACGTCGATGAAAGACCTTCCAACGGTCCGTCGTCTTCGGGTCGAGCACAACCGCTATCGGCACACCGGCAATGAGATCGTTGGCGGGCCCATGCTCAGTCAGAATCGACACCGGGTAGACCCCCGATTCGTCACCAAAGTCGACCACGATCGTCATCGATTCGAGCCTGAATCCCGACCCCCGGGCAGGAGCGTCGAGAGCAACTGTCGTCGGATTGTCTTCTTTCCAGGTGCCCCACGAAGTCAGTTGTGCCGCCATCAGTTCCAGTCGGTCGCCCGTGCGGGGTCCCATCACGGCTTCGCCCAGAGGCTGGCTCCAGACGCTTCCCGTCCCGTGGTCCCACCACGTCATCGCGTTCCCCAAGAGTGCCCCTTGGTTACCCAGCACGAGGACTTCTCCGTTTAGGTCTCGGCGATGGACCATCGCCGTAGCGCAGAGTGGTCACCAACTGACGAGGATCGGCGTGCCGCCGATCCAATCGATGACCATCTCCCGTCGATTGAGGAAACTGACCGGATATGCCTTGGCCTCGCCATCCAGCTCGATGCCGATAACGAGTACGTCGTCAGGCCAGTCCGATTCGACCACCGTTTTAAACATCGGGTTGTAGATGGGGGGGATTGCGTCCCGGCGAAGCAGTTGTCGGAAGTCGTCTGGAACCGGCTCACCGGCGGCGACCGGATCGTGGACACCTTCGGGCACCTCGACTGGGGCCGGGTCGACCGGAAATCGATTTGTGGGTGATCCGACCAACCACAAGACACCGACGGCCAGCACGGCCACGCCTATTAGCCCGTAGGCGAACTTCACGCTCCACTAAACGCATCAGGGCGGCCGGCTAATCCACCCATGTCGGATCCTTGTCAGTCGGCGTGGACGCGAGAGAGTCCCCACCCACGAGTCTGGCTGGGTGGGGACTCTCGGTTGTGGGGGACTAGGAACCCGCTGTCGAACTCGCCGTGATGGCGACCTTGTGGGCCTTGGAGGCCTCATTCACCGGGATCGACAGCGTCAAAACCCCGTTTTCGTAGGAGGCTTCGACGCCTTCGCCGTCGAGTCCATCGCCAAGGAAAAAGCGACGGACAAACCTACCGGTGGGACGCCCGCGAACGATTTCGGTGCGATCCTCGTCGACCAGCTGGTGACGCTCGACGGTCACGGTGAGATGCTTCTTCTCGACTTCGATGTCGATGTCCTCCAGTTTGACCCCGGGGACGTCGACTTCGAGATAAAAGGTGTCTTCGACTCGGTATGTGTCGGCAGCCAGGAAGTAGCGCCATGTCGAGGACCGATTGCGGGCCTCGAGGAACGGATCGAAACGATGAATCATCATCTTGCAATTCTCCTCTTTATACTTCGGTATATCATTTCACTAGAGATTATGGATCATAAAATCTGATATGTCAAGTAGCAGATTTGCTTACCCCCTGATGTGGACCTGGAAATACCATCTACCCTTTGGTCAGATGGCAAAACAGGTTCGAGCCACCATTGGTTGGCGGGAATGGGTGCAGATGCCGGAGTTCGGCGTGACCGAGATAAAGGCCAAGGTCGATACTGGTGCGGACAATTCGTCTCTGCACGCTTTCAACATCAAGCGCTTCGAGAGAGACGGGGTTCGCTATGTGAGTTTCGAGATCCACCCGAGACAGAGGAAACACCAGCCCTCGATCGTCTGTGAGGCCGAGGTCGTCAAGGAGCGAAAGGTGCGCAACCCGGGGGGAAGGACACAATTGCGGCCTGTCATTCGCACTCGGCTCAGAGTGGCAGGCCGGGAATTTGAGGCCCTCATCAACCTGACGACGCGAGATGAGATGACCTTTCGCATGTTGCTGGGGCGACGGAGTATCAGAAATGAGTTCCTGGTCGACTCGGGGCGCAGCTATCTCGGTGGACGTCCTGCCAGATTGGAGCAGACGTGAAGATCGCCATCCTCTCCCGCAGCTCCAGCCTCTACTCGACGGCTCGCCTCAAACAAGCAGCGCTGAGTCGGGGACACGAGGTAGCCGTGGTCGACTACCTCCGCTGCTACATGGACATCACCGCCCGACGGCCCAGGGTCTTGTTTCGGGGTGAGGAGGTCAGTCCGGACGCTGTCATCCCCCGAATCGGAGCCAGCTACACCTTCTACGGGGCAGCCGTCGTTCGTCAGTTCGAAATGGCAGACGTCTTCACGGTGTGTAGCTCCGACGGGATCAGCCGATCCAGGGACAAGCTCCGCTCGATGCAGATCCTTTCCAGGGCCGGCGTCGGCCTTCCGACCACGAGCTTTGCCCATGACAGCCAGGACATCACCGGGATCTTGGACGTGGTCGGCGGTCCTCCGGTTGTGATCAAGTTGCTCCAGGGCACACAGGGTGTGGGAGTCGTTTTGGCCGAGACAAGACAGGCCGCGGAGTCGGTCATCAGCGCCTTCCGTCAACTGGATGCCAACTTCCTCGTCCAGCAGTACATCAGCGAGGCCGAGGGTGCCGACCTCAGGGTGCTGGTAGTCGGCGGCCAGGTCGTGGCCTCGATGAGACGTCAGGCTCCACCTGGCGACTTTCGCTCCAACCTCCATCGGGGCGGCTCCGCCGAGGCGGTGGCGCTCTCGGCAAACGAGAGCGCCACCGCAGTGAGAGCGGCCAACGCCATGGGCCTCGATGTCGCCGGAGTCGACCTTATTCAGTCCGACGACGGACCCATGGTGCTCGAGGTGAACTCGTCTCCGGGTCTGGAGGGAATCGAAGGCGCCAGCAATGTCGACATCGCTGAGATCATTGTCGAACACATCGAGAACAACGTCGGTGCCTGACACCAGACGAAACGAAGACATCACCGTCGGTGGTGTAACGGTCAGACCGGGGCGCCGGAGCCGGATCGAGCTTCCCTTCGCCAAGGTTGCCACCGGATCAGACGACACCCTCCCAGTGGCCGTGATCAACGGCCGCTCGCCGGGTCCCCATGTCTGGCTCTCGGCAGCGATCCACGGGGACGAGTTGAACGGGATCGAGATCGTCAGAAGGGTGATGCGGCAGCTCGACGCCCAGAACCTCAAGGGTGCCGTCATCGCAGTACCAATCGTCAACCCGCTCGGATTCATGATCGAGTCCCGATACCTGCCCGACCGTCGCGATCTGAATAGGGCCTTCCCCGGATCGAGCCGTGGCTCCACTGCATCGCGATTGGCGCATCTGTTCATGGAGCAAATCGTGGCTCAGAGCTCGGTGGGCATCGACCTACACACAGCCAGCAACCATCGCATCAACATCCCCCAGATCCGGGCCGACATCGACGACGCTGCCACCCTGAAGCTCGCCCGGGCCTTCGGGGCACCATTCACAATCCATGCCAAGGAGCGCGACGGATCCTTACGGCAAGCCGCCAGGGAGTTGGGAGCAACTGTCCTGGTTTACGAGGCCGGTCAAGCCCACCGATTCGACTCCGAAGCCATCGAGAGCGGAACGACCGGTGTTCTACGGAGTCTGACGTCGATGGGAATGCTCGATGCTCGCTTGCCGCGGGCCAAGCCAACCCGACTCATCCGACACACACGGTGGGTCAGGGCGCGTCGCGGCGGTCTTGCTGAGATCAATGTGAAGCTCGGTCAGTATGTCGAGAAAGGTGAGCATATAGCCGCCATCTCCGATGCCTTCGGGGCCAGGCCCACACAGGTCAAGGCCACAGCAACGGGATGGATCATCGCTAAAGCACAAAGGCCGCTGGTGAACTCGGGAGACGCCATCGCTCACATCGCCATGGAAACCGGGCCGGACAAGGATGAGCCGGCCGAGAGAGGGTGCTAGCTCGCCTTTCTGATCTCCTCCAGCCAACCCCGCCGAATCGTCCTGCGTTCCTTCGACGTGTGCCCGCCCCAGATTCCTTCGGTCTGATTGGACTCAATAGCCCAGCTGAGACACTGGTCGGAAACCGGGCAGGTGGCACATATCGCCTTGGCCTTGGCGATTCCCAGAAGGTCTTCCTTGCTTGGGAAGAACGAAACCTGGTACGTCACGTCGATACACGCCGCCGCTTCTCTCCATGGGGTAACTGTCAGGTCGATCACTTCAGTTCAATCCTTCACAGCAATCATGAATGAGACCAGGTAAACGCAGAATCAAGATGTTTCGTTCCCCTTTTCATTCTGCTTGGCACGCGAGTATCAATGCGATGAAAGAGGCGCCTTATGGACCCGATCTGGCGTTGATCCACCACCTCGGATTCAGTGGGTATTCGGATCTCTGTGCCCCGGGAGTGGTTGAACAGTTAGACGCTGTCCTCGAAAAAGGGAGCACGGTTCTGGAGTTGGGATGTGGCAGCGGCGGGCTGACCCGACACCTGATCGACGCCGGGTACACAGTGATTGCCACCGACGCTTCTCCCGACATGCTCGATATTGCTCGGGAGCAGGTCCCCGAAGCGGACGTGCGCCGTTTGACACTCCCCGACGACCCCCTCCCATCCGCCGACGCGGTGGTCTCGGTCGGTCACACGCTCAACTTCCTGGAGTCTGCGGAGGCGATCGCACGAACTCTCCTGGAAGCTGCCCATGCCCTGAGAGAGGGTGGGGTCCTCGTTCTCGATCTCTGTGATCTCGAGTATGGACGAGCCCGAGCCGAGCCGACGACAAACAGCCTGGTTGGAGACACCTGGGCGATCATCTCCAGGACTTCGCTGCCGGCCCCCGACAGGTTTGTGAGAGAGATGACAACGTTCGTGCGGAATGACGACGGCACCTGGCGGCGAGCCGACGAGCGCCATGAAAACATCCTGGTCGAGGTGGAATTGGTCAACGAAGTTTTCGCGGGGATAGGGTTCGACGCAACGGTTCGGTCTTCCTTTGGCGACGAACACCTCCCGGAGGGGATGAGAGTGCTGGTTGTGAAGCGCTCCTCCTGAGACAGTTCAGGCCGGAGGAACAAAGTTGGCGCCAGCCTCCAATCGCCCCAACTCGGCGCGAGCCACGGAGCGACGATGTACCTCGTCCGGGCCATCGGCAATCTGCAGCCACCGGCCCATGGAATAAAACCGTGCCAACGGAAAATCCTCGGTGAATCCTGCTGCGCCGAACAACTGCATCGCCCTGTCGGCCACCGTGGTCAACAATTGGGGAGCGACGACTTTGATTGCGGCGATCTCGGTTCGAGCGGCCTTGACTCCGAGGTTGTCGATCATCCAGGCGGTCTTCAGCACTAGAAGCCTTGCTTGCTCGATGTTGATCCTCGCGTCAGCGATCCATTCACGGATAACTCCCTGATCGGAGAGTGGTCGCCCGAAAGCCGTTCTGGCCTTCGACCTCTGGATCATCAGGTCGAGACAACGTTCCGAGGCGCCGATCGCCCGCATGCAGTGGTGAATCCTTCCTGGTCCGAGCCGGGCTTGGGCGATGGCGAACCCGCCTCCCTCCTCACCGAGGAGATTCGACGCAGGCACCCGCACCTCATCGAATCGTATCTGGGGGTGGCCACCACGGTCCTGATAGCCGAAGACAGTCGGCTCCCTCTCAATCTTCACGCCTTGAGCGTCAAGCGGGACAATCACCATCGATTGCATCTGATGGCGATCGGCGTCGGGATTGGTAACACCCATGACGATGGAGAATTTGCATCGATCCGAGGCCGCGCCCGTACTGAACCATTTCCGGCCCGAGATCACATACTCATCGCCGTTCGGCTCAATCCGGGTGCGAATGTTGGTGGCGTCGGAACTGGCCACGTCCGGCTCGGTCATCGAGAAACACGACCTGATCTCGCCCTCCAGCAACGGGTAAAGCCACATCTCCTTCTGTTGGGGGGTGCCAAACATGTGGAGAATCTCCATGTTGCCTGTGTCGGGAGCCGAGCAGTTGAGAGCTTCGGGTGCGATATGAGGACTCCGCCCGGTTATCTCCGCCAGCGGGGCGTACTCGAGAAGCGATAGGCCGCCGCCAAGTTCGACATCGGGAAGGAAGAGGTTCCACAGACCACGACTTCGGGCCTCGTCCTTCAGGTCTTCGATGACGGGAGGGTGATGATGAGGGTTGCCGGAGTCGGCCATCTGCGTCGAGTAAACCGATTCGGCCGGGTAGACGTGCGACTCCATGAACTCCAGAAGCTGACCTCGCAGGTCCTCGACCTTCTGGGTGTACGCGAAGTCCATTGACCGGGACGCTAGCGGTGTATCGCCCAACTAGTCGTCGGGGTCGTCGGGGTCGTCGGGGTCGTCGGGGTCGACGTCGATCGACTCCCCCCGCTCCCCCGGATCGTCGATTGACTCGTAGGAGAGATCAGGAATGGGCGTTGGGGAGCGTCTCGGTTGCCCTGTGTTCAGCTCTGACAGGAGCATCCACCCTGCCAACACGGCAATGAAAATCCGTCTCGTGCTGATCGCCCATGCAAGTGCGAGGGCTGCGGTGACTGTGAAAACGACCCGGGCAATCATCTCGGCTCTCTGTGGCGCGAATTTCTCCAACAGCGCCTGAACGAGATGGCCTCCGTCGAGGGGTCGGATCGGTACCCAGTTGATGAGCCCCCAGAACACATTGATGAAGATCAGGTTGTCGATCACAAAACGGGTCATCCCCGTGTAGGGGCCGAACTGAGAAGCGACCAGCCACACGAGTCCCCCGAAGACGAACCCCACCGCCGACCCGGCCGCTGCCACCAACGCTCGACGACCCGGTCCGAATTCGCTGGCAGAGACGGACCATCGTGTCAGGCCGCCGACGCCGTTGAGTTCGATCTCGACTGCCGCGCCCATCTTTCTGGCGGTAAGAGCATGGCCGAGCTCGTGAACGAGGATGGACACGAAGACGATGGCCACCCAGGCCACTACCGACATCGGGTCCTGTCGGCCAATGAGTCCAAGAACTGCGGCCATCAGGAGGAAGGATCCCCTGACAGTCACTCGAATTCGGAACAGTGAGAAAGAAGGCAAGGAGACCATATTGCCCCAAATCGTCGGCTCAAGCGGAAACAACCAGGGGTACGCTCCCGATCATGCACGATGATTTGAGAGCGGCCGTTGGCGCCGACATGCCCCGTCTCAAGGACCTCCTGTCCGATCTCGTCCGTCTCGAGTCGGTCAGCGCCCATGGCTACGACCCGGCAATCGTTCGCAAGGCCGGCGAGACGATCGTTGGCCTTCTCGAGGAGGCCGGCTTTCAGAACGCGCAACTCCTTGATTCATCCAACGGCCACCCGGCGGTTTTCGCAGAAAAACCAGCGCCCGAGGGGGCACCGACGATTCTGCTCTACGCCCACTACGACGTTCAGCCTCCGGGACCGATGGAAGACTGGACCCGCGGGCCCTTCGAGCCTTTCGAAAAAGATGGGCGGATCTACGGGCGGGGCGCCAGCGACGACAAGTCGGGCGTGGTGATGCACATGGGGGCCGTTGCCGCATTCGGCGATGACCTGCCCGTTGGTGTTCAGATCCTTTTCGAAGGAGAGGAAGAGGCAGGATCCGAGGGATTGTCCGAGATCCTCGAGAAGTACTCCGACCTCCTCAACCCGGAGATCATCGTCATTGGCGACGGGGGGAACTGGGAAGTCGGTGTCCCGGCTTTTATCACCCGACTCCGTGGCGTGGTCGGCGTGGAGTTGGAGCTGCGAACTCTCCACGCCCCCGTCCACTCCGGGCAATACGGAGGGATCGTGCCTGACGCCCTCATGACGCTTTCCCGTCTCCTGTCAACCCTCCACGATGACAACGGCAAGGTCGCCATCGCCGGACTAGTCAGCGAGGAGATCGACGCTCCGATCGACATCACCGAGGAAAGGGCACGGAGGGAATCCCTGGCCGTCGACGGTCTCGAGCTGATCGGTGAAGGATCGATTCCGTCGCGACTTTGGTCACGACCATCGGTTTCGATTCTGGCTATCGACGCTCCGCCCGTCGCCGAGGCAATCAACCAACTCGTGCCGGTGGCAAGGGCCAAGGTGAGCATGAGGATCCCCCCCGGCCAGGACACCCAAGTCGCCCTTCAGGCACTGATCGACCATCTGACCGCCAACGTCCCCTGGGGAGCGAAGATCGACTTCTTCCACGAGGAAGCTGGCGACGCCACGACCCTCGACACGGATAACCCGACGGTAGCCGCCTGGAGCGAAGCCTTCAGGGAAGCGTATGGCACGGATCCAGTGGCCATCGGTGCCGGTGGCTCGATCCCCTTCATCGCTCTGTTTGGCGAGCTCTACCCGGACGCTCCGATCCTTGTCATTGGTTGTGGAGATCCAACCAGTTCAATCCACGCACCCAACGAGAGTCAGGACATCGGGGATTTGGAGAAGGCCACCCTTTCGGAGGCGATTGCCTTCAGATTGCTGGCCGACTCGACCCTTATTGGCATGTCGTCGAGATAGCGCCGCCGAACCCCAGCTGACGCCATGCCTCGTAGACGACAACCGCAGCTGAATTCGACAGGTTGATCGAGCGCACATCGTCCACCATCGGCAGCCGGAGACGTTTAGTGATCCAGGCGATGGCTTGCACGTCACCCGGCAGCCCAACCGACTCAGGTCCAAAGAGCAGCGTATCGCCTTCCCGGTAGTGGACATCGGTATAGAGAGTGTCGGCGTCGACCGTGAACGCGAATACACGCGATGGATTGGTCTCAGCTCTCCAAGCGTCCAAATCGGCGTGAACCGCCACGGAGGCCTTGTCCCGATAGTCCATCCCGGCCCGGCGCAGCTTGGCATCGTCCATGTCGAAGCCGAGGGGCTCGATCAGATGGAGCCGACATCCGGTGACCGCCGCCAGACGCATGGCATTGCCGGTATTGGGTGGGATTTCCGGTTTGTAGAAGACAATGTCAAACATGGTCAGTGGATATCAAACAGACGAAGCTCGGTGTCCTCGGCATCGCGCAACCCGTCGTAGTCGACCTCGATCGCCTCGATCCCCCTGGCTTCAGCCATCACCCGGGCTTGTGGAGCAATGACCTGCGCGGCAAAGATGCCACGTACCGGTGCGAGACGAGGATCGTTGTCCAATCGCTCGAGGTAGCGCCACAATTGCTCAACGCCGTCGATATCTCCGCGCCTCTTGACCTCTACAGCAACCATTCGCTGCGCGGTGTCGGCACAAAGCAGATCGACCGGACCGATGTCGGTTGGGTACTCGCGCCGGATGAGACTCAGTCCTTCTTCCAGCACCCACGGCTTGGCAGCCAGTAGCTCCTGGAGGTGGGCCTCGACCCCATCCTTCTCGAGGCCGGGATCATCGCCCAGTTGGTGGGTGACGTCCTCCAGCACCTGGTGAATCCAAATGGTCAAGATCTCGCCCTTGCCGTTGGTCACCACCCATTTGTCGTCGTGAATCTCCAGCACGTTGGGTGCGACCATCCAGTTGAGAGGTTTGGAAGCATTGCCGTCCGAGTGAATCGCCAGGGTTCCGTCCGCCTTCACCATGATGAGGCGGGTTGCCTCGGGAAGGTGAGCGCTGAGTCGACCTGAGTAGTCGACGCTGCATCGAGCGATGAGCAGTCTCACGAGTCGGCGAGCGTACCGCTGCCGGGGATTTTCCCGGCAATCACCGCACCCACTGCCAAGAGCGCGCCCGAGGCGAGCCACCCCGGGACGTAGGTGCCGAGCGTGTCCACGGAGAGGCCCATCAGCGGCGCACCAAGGGCCAAACCGAGTAGAAATCCGAGAAGAACGACACCCGTGCCCTTTCCAACCATTCTCGGAGGGGAGAAATCCATCACCGCCAGCATGCCAACGGAGTTCCAGGCGATAGCACCGCCTCCGAGAAGGACAGCGGCCGGAATCAGAACCCAGCTCTCCAACACGCCCAGGGCGGCCAGGACCAACAACACCGCGGTGACTGTTGACATGACTGCGAGGATTCGAAGGGTCCGACCGTGACCTATTCGTCGCTCGGATGCAGCCGGCCAGAGGATTCGAGCGGCGATGCCCGATACCCCGACTACAGCCACCAGCGATCCGGCGGCTTGGGGTGACCAGCGCTGATTCTCCTCTGCAAACAATGGAAGAAACCAAAAGAGAGCGGAAGTCGCCAGGCCGGAGAGGCTGCCGTAGACGGCGATCCACTTGACGGCTGTGGGAATGGCCACATGAGCCCAATCCGTCCGCGCGTCATGCTCGATCGGATTGCTTCGGCCCCTCATTCCGGCAAGGCCCGCCATGGGCATCACGAGGAAGATGAGCACGGCGAGTCGCCAGTCCCACAGGCTGGCAAACACAGGAAGCAGAAGACCACCCAACAAAGTTCCAAACTGGACTCCCGACTGTTTCACCCCGGTGACGATCCCCCTCGAGCCGGCCGGCACGTTGCCTACGATGAGGGAGTTCGTGGCCGGGTTGGACCAGCCGTTGGGGAGGCCCGTTGCAAGGGCGGCGAGTACGAGAAACCCGTAAGACGGTGCGAGTGCGAAGGCGGTCAGCGTGACCATTCCCAAGGCGAGAACGTTGCGGGTGGCCGCCACCGCCCCGATCCGGTCGGTGACCCGACCGAACAGTGGTGACGCCAATGCGCCCACCAAAGACGTGGCGGTCACCAGTAGCCCGACCTGAGACCGTGCAATTCCAAACTGATCTATCAATTCGGCCGCGAAAACGCTTGCAACGATCAAAGGGAACGTGGCGCTGGCCATAGTGGCGGCGGTGACCGCGCCAAGTCCCGCTCTGGAGAATGACCGCATCGCCGTCCAAGTTACTCGGCGTGAGCAGGAGTATCGGCTCGCCTCACCCCACCCATGTCCACACGCTCGTCTAGTTAGGCGACCGGTTCCGCCCCGCGGTTGGACGCCTGAAGGCGAACCAGACTGCGTAAACACCCACCAAGGCCAGCACGATTCGCAGGATCTGATCGTCAATCAGGAACACTGCAGACACCGTCAAGGAAAGAACAATGGAAATCGCGACGGTCCACTTCATTCTCACCGTGAGCCCTTGTTCGCGCTAGCCCTTGATGATCTTGCCGAAGTAGCGGTTATTGAGCATCCAGTTGTGCACCTTCTCCGAAGACATGGAGAAGAAGAACGCCGCCAGGATTATCAGATCGAATGTGGGAATCCCCGGCAGGTAGATGAGGGGATCTAACCGAGAGAGATGAGACCAAGCACAAATAACACGCCACGCAGCAGCGGGTTGCGCTACTTCTAGATGCGTCAGTACTGACTGGCCGAGCCATCAAGGGCGAAGCCATGGGAGGTGGTTGCCGACGGCGAGTCGGCAAACAAAACCGACTACCTTCGCGCCCTATCGAGAAGGATATGGAGTAACGGTTGCCAATCGCAACACCTGAGAAATACCGGGAAATGCTCGAGTCGGCTGGGAAGAGCATCGGGTAGATGGATCCACGCCACACAACCTGGGCCACATCTGACCGCTGGGTTCCACGGACGTTCATTCTACCCTTCGTCCGGTTCAGCGCGATCGAGGCCTCGTCTGGAATCGTTCTTCTCGTCGCCGCCATCGCCGCCCTCGTGTGGGCGAACAGCCCGTGGTCGGAAACCTACTTCTCGCTCCTCGAAGAGCAGATCACCTTCGATTTCCTAGGAATCCACTTCGAGCAGTCGGTTCAAGAGTTCATCAACGAGGGGCTCATGGCAATCTTCTTCTTTGTCGTCGGTCTCGAGATCAAACGAGAGTTGGTGATTGGAGACCTTCGCGATCCCAGGGCAGCGGCGCTGCCGGTCATGGCGGCTTTGGGAGGCATGATTGTCCCTGCCGCCATTTACATCGCGTTCAACGCTGGAGCGGGCGCCGAAGCGATCCGGGGCTGGGGAATTCCCATGGCCACCGACATCGCTTTTGCCCTGGGAATAGTTGCGTTGCTCTCGTCGAAGGTGCCCCCCGGAGCGAAGCTCTTCCTGCTCGCTGTGGCGATTACCGACGACATCGGAGCTATCGCCGTGATCGCCATCTTCTACACCGAGAACCTTCAAGCCGGGTACCTGGCCGCGGCCATCGGGATGCTTTTTCTCGTATGGGTGGGGAGCAAGGTCACCATTCGCTCTCGTGCCTTCTACATACCCATGGCAATCGTCATTTGGTATCTGGTGCTGGAGTCCGGCGTCCACGCAACACTGGCGGGCGTCGCTCTCGGTTTTCTCGCCCCGGCCCGGCCCTACTACTCGCCGGAGGAGTTCGACCGAAGATCCCGGGCCATCCTCGATCAGTTCCCGCGCGTGGCTGACAGCGCGGCAACACAGGAGCATGCCGACCACGAGGCTTTGCTCCTCGCCGAGATCGCCAAGGAGTCTGTCGCTCCGCTCAGCCGGATGGAGCATCACCTCGTTGGATGGAGCTCCTTCCTGATCGTTCCTATCTTCGCCCTGGCCAACGCCGGGGTGGACTTCAGGGCGATCAACCTCAGTGAAGCCCTCACATCGTCCGTGGCCCTGGGTGTCTCCGTCGGGCTTGTAGTCGGGAAACTCCTTGGCATCTTCGGCTTCACCTATGCAGCAGTCAAGGTCGGGCTGGGAAAGCTCCCACCGGGGACAGGGTGGACCCATGTCTTGGGCCTCTCAGCCGTGGCCGGGATCGGATTCACCGTATCGCTATTCATAACCGGTCTTGCATTCAACGATCCCCACCTCACAGAACTGGCCAAGGTCGGCATCTTTGCCGGTTCGGTGGTCGCCGGTGTTATCGGTGCCCTCATACTGATGCGAGCCCGGGCACCCAGCGAGTCATGAGAAATCCCCCCGAGTCAATCGTCTGTGTCGAGTGTGGCGGGACCGCACATCTGATCAGTTTTCTCCCCGAGGATGAACCTCCCGAGCCGGGGGCGGCCTATGCCTACCGATGCAGCGATTGCATCGACCGGTTCGATGTGGTCTGGGAAGAGGAGCCCGACTACGAACGCCAGTGGTGAACCCGGATTGAATCTGCATCAAAGCCCATCTCATTGCAGAAGACAATGAAGGCTTCCTTGGGAACCCCCCTCCATTCGAGATCAGATAGCTCCTCGGCGAGGGGAACATCCAAGCGAAGTGTGGTCAATTCGCGGTACAGGTAGACGTCTTCCTGCCGTTCTAGAAGTGTCACGGCCAGTTTCTCGGCCCCACGAGGTCTGACCTCCCAGTCATCGACACTCACCGGGATCATCTCCAGTCGCGAATAGCGCGCCAAGACCGTGGATGCCGACTTGGCGCCCCATCCGGGCAGGCCCGGTATGCCATCTGCGGCGTCGCCGACCAGGGCCAGATAGTCGGGTATCGACTCGGGGTGCACGCCGAACTTCTCCACGACGGCATCCTCATCGAGGATCTTCTGTTCCCGTCTGTTGTAAGTGACGATCCGCTTGCCGACCACAATTTGAGCAAGGTCCTTGTCCGGAGTTGCAATAACGACCTGATCCACATCCTCGACCCAGCGAATGGCTCCGGACGCCAGCGCATCGTCTGCCTCAAACTCGATATTGCGCCACACCACGACGCCAATTGCCTCCAGAGCACGTTCGGCCAGCGAGAACTGGCCGAGCAACTCGGCATCGATGCCGGCTGACGTCTTGTAGCCGGCGAACATGTCGTTGCGAAACGACTCGATCACGGTGTCGAAGCTGGACGCTAGATGGGTCACACCGGGTTCGCGGAGGAGGGCCAGGGTCGACTCGAGGATCCCGAGGGTTGCACGAATGTCCGTGCCATTGGGCCCGGGGACGACGTCACGGCGACCGAAGTGAGCACGAAAGAGCTCGTATGTACCATCGAGTAGGTGGAGACGCACGAGAACGATCCTACGACCGAAAGACCCGACGATCCCTGGAACAGCTTGACCGACGACTTCGGAGGGCTTGGCCGACAGCTGAAGGACACGTATCGAAAGGTCGCCAAGGACCGCGGCCCCTCAGACGATGAGATCAAAAAGGCATTCTCCACGCTCGCCGGTGCTTGGGATCAGGTCGCAGAGTCGGTGTCCACCGCGCTTACGGACCCAGACATACGAGATCAGCTCAAGGAGGCGGCAAGTTCCTTCGCCACGGCTCTGGGAGCGACCATCACCGAGCTCGGCGCTGAATTGAAGAGAACAACGACCTCGGCAGCGCCACAGATTGACGAGGAGGAGTGAGACTCACTCGAAGCCAGCAACCGACTCCAACGAATCACCTCCACATCTCGTCCACGAGTTGGGTGACTTCGGCTTTCTGAAGGTCCTGTCGTTTTGCTTCGTTGACCAGCGCCCTGGCCATCTCGCGGAGGTCGGCATCTCCCGATACGATCACACCGGCACGCCCTCTCCTCATCTCGACCAGTCGGCGTCGCTCGAGCTCCGAGTAGGCCTTCAGGACGGTGTGCATGTTGACACCGATGGTCTCACCCAACGAGCGAGCCGCCGGCAACCTTTCCTTCGCTTGCAGAGAACCCGACTCGATGTGACCCGCAATCGAGTCTGCGATCTGCATGTAGATCGGGTTACTCGACCCCGCTTTCAGGCGAACCAGCATATGCCAGATTCTAGACGAATGTTCTAGAACTAAACAAACGTCGGTGGCGGCTGCTGAAATATCTCCTCGATGCATCCATTGATCGACTGCCTGAATCTCGCCGGACGTCTCGATGCAGTGCAACTATGTGACATCCGTTGGGCTCTCGCCGATCCAAACCACGGACAGCTGACATATGAGGATGGTCACATACCGGGCGCCGTGTTCGTTGACCTCGACACCGACCTATCGGCGCCGCCGGGTCCGGGACGGCACCCACTCCCGACGGTTGACTCCTTTGTCAAAACCCTGGGACGACTCGGCATCACACCGGAGGACGAGGTTGTGGTTTACGACGACGTGGGGGGTGCCATCGCCGCTCGGATGTGGTGGATGCTGCGATCGTTGGGCCACGACCGGTCGCGGCTACTGGACGGCGGATACCAGACGTGGACATCTATGGGCTTGCCGGTCGAATTCGGTTCCAACACCCCAGAAGCGGCTGAATACGTGACATCGTCGACTTTCGACGGAGTGGTGACACACCATCGACTCTCGGGTCGGGCCATCGTCGACGCTCGGGCCTCCGAGCGTTATACCGGCGAAACCGAGCCGGTCGATCCCAAGGCCGGCCACATACCAGGGGCCGTCAACAAGCCGGCCTCGGGAAATCTGGACGCCGACGGAAGATTCCTCGATGCGGAGCTTCTTCGAGCACGCTATTCGGATGTCGATACGAACCCCGTCATGTCCTGCGGAAGCGGAGTCACTGCTTGTCACAACGCCCTCGCAATGGTCGTAGCCGGACATGAGATGCCCGACGTCTACATCGGGTCCTTCTCCGAATGGTCCCATCTCGACAAGCCGGTAGTGATGGGCAACAACCCGTGATCAGCCAGCGAGCCATCGACGCCATCGAGTCGACAGACACAGACGAGTTGATTCGGGTCATCGACGGATACTGCGAAACCGCCTCATGGGATGAGTTGGTGGAGCTGCGGGCCCGTTGTCACGAAGCTGTCTCGAGAGGCAAACAGGTGTGGGGTGTCGATGTCCTCATTCGCTACCGGCTAGCTCTCGAGGCACCCGGCAAATTCGCCGGACCAGTCGTCTCGGAGGGCGCAGCCCGCTTCGCTCTGGGTCCTCTTGCTGAAGTGGCGGCAAGTACCAAGACCTGGAGTGAGGTGCGCCCCTTTCTGACCGACGGGCCAGAGCGGATGACGTTCGCCTCCGAGCGGGTCGTCAGAGGTGAAGAAGGAATCGGACCCATTGCCGATCTCCCCGACCAACTCATGGATTGGGAACCCACCTATCCCGTCGCCAAATACAAGAAAGACAAGGTTGAGGCCCCCTCCCCCATGCCTCCCGCAGGCTCTGAAACAACTCTTCCGGACCAGGTTGACCGAATCGATGATGCGATGTCAGAGGGAGCCCTCGCCGATCTGGTCCAACCATGGACCGAGCAATCGAACGGGAAATGCGAGACAACCTCGGTCGAAGGGAAAGCCGGAGAAGCGATCAGGGCACTCGGTCTCACTCGGGCCAGGATCAAGGACCTGAACACTAAAGAGGCACTGGCCTGGATGGCATGGGCCGGCGCCTCGGGCGGAGCGCACGGCAGACGAAGAGGGGCCGCAGCAGGGCGATACGGAGCGTGGTGGGCCGTTGCCGCGCTCTGCGATCTCGATTGGCCACCTGATCCAGACGAGGTCGGGGCCGCGGCCAGCCACCTTCAGTGGCTCTGGTTCGACGACGGAGCCCCCGGAACAGGCTGGGCCCTCCGACTGGCAATCGAAGACCCGGCATCTGGTATTTCCTGGGCGATAGCTGCTGTCGACGCAGCCGACTAGTGGTGTGTCGTGGAAATAGCGCCCGCGTGTCTCCGAGTCATCGGCGTTATCTGGCCAGGACGCACAACGAAGACGCATCGGCGAGATGCGTCGAGGCGGAGGACGCCGCCAGGGGCGTCGAGGGCCGGAGAGAAGCGGCGATTATTTGTGCGACACACCACTCAGGCGTCGACTACGAAGCAGGGCCGGGCGTGCCAGCCGGTCGCCCCGTTCGGAGCGGGGTCTCGCTCGGTCACGTCCTGCAGTTGACCATTCCCATCCGTTGCCCGGACTCGAAGAAGGTGATTCCCGGGTTGGGCATCCCAGTCGACCTTCCACTGGATCCAGCTGTTGACGGAAAGTGGCTCCGATAGCTCGGCTTGGGTCCATGGCTCACCCTCGCCCAGTTGCACCTCCACCATCGAGATCCCGCGCCCTGGTGCCCAGGCCACCCCGGCGGCGACTCTTTGACCCGAATCAAGGAATTGATCTTCTAGGGGTGTGTCGATCCGGCTCTGGGTCTTGATGGGTGCTTCCTTCGACCACCCCCTCGGGATCCAGTAGGCATCGAACTCGTCCCATCCGGTCAACTCGATCTCGGTCAGCCATTTGGTCGCAGAGACGTATCCGTAGAGACCGGCGACCACCAGACGAGCAGGAAAACCGTGCTCGAAGGGAAGGGGCTCACCATTCATTCCCACGGCCACCAGGGCCTCGCGCCCATCGAAAGCAGCCTCCACCGGAAAACCAACCGTGAAGTCATCGACCGAGCGGCCAACAAGCTGCTCGGCGTCGTCTCGCACGCCAGCCCGGTCGAGAATCTCGGTTAGCGGGACACCCTGCCATCTCGCATTCCCCACGAGGCCTCCGCCGACCGGATTGGAGACACAGGAGAGGGTCACATCACGCTCAACCGTGCGCATGTCGAGGAGGTCGTAATAGGTCATCGTGTACGGCCGATCGACCCGACCCTTGATGGTCAAGGTCCAGTCCTGGAGGTTGACCCTGGGGACCGAGAACGCAGTGTCGATCCGGTAGAAGTCTTCGTTGGGAACGATGATCGGAGTCAGGTCCGCCACCCCCAGTTCTGTTGCAGCCGCAGGTGTCGGGAGGATCTCCGCCGGGCTGGGAAGCAGCACCTCGGCACGAAACGATGCCGCTCGCTTGGCTGTCTCGACAAGGGCCCGACCAACTGTCGCCGATAAAGCGGCAACACCTAACAAGGCTCCCGCACCAAACAGGAACGTGCGTCGAGAGGGGCCGATCGATTGGCCGACCTCGTCCTGAGCCGCTTTGGCAGACCCCAGGCCGTATAGCCATTGGAGGGTTCTCAGTCCTGTGATCGCGGCCGCCCCGCCAGGAATGACGGCCATACCCAGTGAGACCTGAGGATCAAGGGCCGCGGCCAACGCCGACACCACCCCGAACAGGGTGAAGACTGCGATGGCTATCCAGAACTGCTTTCGGGCGAAGACCCCGACCACCGCCCCGATGAGAAGAGTCGTCAGAGCGATGCCGACCAGCAAGGCCAGCTTGTCGTAAATTCCAAACAAGTCGATGGCGAAGTCCTTGACGAACTTGGGGACGTTGTCGATGACCCAATTGCCCAGACCCTCGACGAGAGATGGCGAACCACTGACCAGGCCGGCTATGAGCTCGGAGACGCCGAGGGCGAGACCGGCTGCTATTGCACCTGAAAGAGCGTCACGGACGCGTGTCGACTCCACGAGGGCACAGGCTATGCGATGCATCGCTAATAGGTGCTAAAACGTCAATGCGTGCCCAGCACGAGCCCACCCTGTATACCTGCACGCACATGATGGAATTGAACACAAGTGAAGATGGTGTCGCCAGGTGCTGGTGGGGTGTCGAACCAGAGATCTACCGCAAATACCACGACAATGAATGGGGGCGAGCGACAACAGACGACCATCGTCTCTTCGAGAAGATCTGTCTGGAAGGTTTTCAGGCCGGCCTCTCCTGGCTGACCATCCTCCGCAAGAGGGAGAACTTCCGAAACGGCTTCGCCGGGTTCGATCCGGAGAAAGTGGCTCAGTTCGGAGAGGCAGACGTGGATCGTCTCCTGGCCGACGCCGGCATCGTCAGGCATCAGGGAAAGATCAGATCCACAATCAGCAACGCTGCCAACGCCCTGGAACTGATCGACGAGCAGGGATCGCTGGCAGCCCACTTTTGGTCATGGGCCGGGCCGGAACAAGGTCCACCATCCGAACTGCCGGCGACAACATCGGTTTCGACCGCAATGTCAAAGGATCTGAAGAAACGGGGCTGGTCTTTTGTCGGGCCCACAACGGTTTACGCCTTCATGCAGGCAGTGGGCCTGGTCAACGATCACCTCGACGGTTGCCACGTCCGTGAGGCATGTGCCGAAGAACGCCGACGCGTGATGAGGTCCGCCCTCTAACGTCCCGCTCATGCTGGAGAGACCTTCATTCACCATCGGCATCGAGGAGGAGTACCTCGTCGTGGACCGGGAGACCCGCGACCTGATCAAGAGCCCACCCCCTGAAATGTGGGATTCGTTGGGCGAGGTCCTTGGCTCACAGGTGACCCAAGAGTTTCTCAAAGCCCAGATCGAAGTGGGCACCAAGGTCTGTTCCAACATATCCGAGGCAAGAGTGGACCTGGCTCGCCTCCGATCCGTCCTGTCGAAGGTAGTCGGCGAGTACGGAGCCGCCATCATCGCCTCCTCCACCCACCCCTTCGCCAATTGGGCCCAACAGGAGACCACCGAAGAACCGCGGTACATGCGATTGGCCGCCGATTACCAGCAGGTGGCCCGGCAACTCGTTATCTGCGGTATGCATGTCCACGTCGGGATCGACGATCCCCATTTACGCATCGATTTGATGAATCAGGTCCGTTACATGCTCCCCCACCTCCTGGCCCTCAGCACTTCTTCACCATTCTGGGACGGAGTGCAAACCGGCCTTCTCGCCTACCGCCTGGTCATATTCCAGAACCTTCCGCGAACCGGGATTCCACAGGAATTCGCCTCCTGGGGGGAATACGAGCGTTTCGTCGAGATTCTTGTCAGCGCAGGTCTCATCGAGGACGCGACGAAACTCTGGTGGGATATCCGTCCGTCGAGTCGGTACCCGACTCTGGAGATGAGGGTCAGCGATGTGTGCACACGTTTGGATGACGCGATGACCATCGCGGCCCTATACCAGTGCCTCCTGGGGTTTCTCTACAGGCTGCGTCGCAACAATCAGAAGTGGCGAGTCTATGCCCCGGGGATCATTGAGGAAAACATGTGGCGGGCGCAACGTTATGGAACCGACGGCTCTTTGGTCGACTTCGGAAAAGGCGTTCTGGTTCCGATGACCGATCTGATCGACGAGTTCATCGAGTTGCTGGCCCAGGACGCAATTGAGTTCGACGTTCGCGACGAGGTGCGTCACGCCCGAGCGATCGTTGCCGAAGGAACCAGCGCCCACAGACAGATCGCCACCTACCAGGCGGCACTCGAGGACGGAGCCTCCGAGCACGAAGCTCTCCAGTCTGTGGTCGACGAGCTCATCGTCGATTCGATGTACGGGATCGAGGTCTAGCGGTGTGTCCCCACTAGGTTCTCGACTTCAGACAACCAGGAGACAGCAGATCATGACGCGCCCCATCCGCATTGGCGTCGGCCTTCAACCCCAGCACGCCGAATACTCGACCATCCGCGATGCCGTGGTGCGTGCCGAGGAGATCGGTGTCGACGCCGTCTTCAACTGGGATCACTTCTTCCCACTCATGGGAGATGCGGACGGGAAGCACTTCGAGTGTTGGACGATGCTCGGCTCGTGGGCGGAGGTAACCGAACGTGTGGAGTTCGGGGCGCTGGTCACCTGCAACAGCTATCGAAACCCTGAACTGCTCGCCGACATGGCTCGCACCGTTGACCATGCCTCGGAGGGGCGATTGATCTTCGGCATAGGGGCCGGTTGGTTCGAGAGGGATTATGACGAGTACGGATACGACTTTGGGACTCCCGGATCACGTCTCGCCGAATTGAAGGCCGCCCTTCCCCGGATCAAAAATCGATGGGATCAGCTCAATCCGGCTCCGACTCGAGACATCCCGGTGCTCATCGGTGGTGGGGGCGAGAAGAAAACCCTGCGCTACACCGCCGAGTACGCCGACATCTGGCATGGCTTCGGTGGGGCCGACGTGATCAAACACAAGAACCAGGTACTCGACAACCATTGTTCTGACATCGGCAGGGACCCGTCCGATATCGAGCGCTCGGCCGGTGCCAAGGCATCCACTCCGGAGATGGGGGACAAACTGGTCGAGGCCGGTGCCACATTCATCACGGTCGGGTTTGACGGCCAGACCGGCTACGACCTTGCCCCCGTGGCCGACTGGGTCGCATGGCGCGACGAGAGAAACGCCGCCTAGTTGTGTTGAGCATGGAGGTTGTTGACATTGGGATGAGTTGAGCCTCCCTGGTTGTGTGGTGTTTGTACGCACCAACGACCAGAGGAGGCTCTTGTGCACCGTAACGCTCGTCTCACCCCTGAAGGAC
>Ga0209988_10000189_pt1 | contig 34887 bp, 33 predicted proteins | sample N075metaG_FD_183115 | JGI IMG/M metagenome (GOLD analysis project Ga0209988, IMG submission 183115) | Deep subsurface microbial communities from Kermadec Trench to uncover new lineages of life (NeLLi) - N075 metaG (SPAdes) (version 2) | ecosystem: Environmental > Aquatic > Marine > Ocean trench... | reverse complement strand
CCCATTCGCAAGGTCTTGCCACCGATGGGAGGTATCGATTTCTCTCCCTTGGTGCTGCTCATCGGGTTGCGAGTGCTGACGAGTCTCTTCTAGCCGAGGCGTGCGTGAGATCGACCAGCTCGGAAGCCGCCAGCCGATCCGCACTCGTCAGCCGTGATCTCGACGCCGCCTGGAAAAAGCTTCGTGACATCGCGGCCGAAGTCGATGCCGAATTGCATGCGGCGTTCTTCTGCCAGGGTGGGGTCGCGCGCATCTGCGGGTCGATTCACGAGCATCCACAATCGACGCTCGCATTGAAGCCCCGCGATGAAGCGGGATTTCGACAGACGATGAACCGACAATGCGATTGGAGTTCTCCCGACTAGATTTCTCAGTTTTTTCCAGAGGCCCTTTTGCCACCGCTTCAGTTCCGAAAATTCCTGGCACTGTGCGGGCACTAATTACGTCGAAACGGAAAAGGCGGCACCGATTGTTAGGCGGAGCCGTGCCATTTCCTCAATAATTCCAAAGGAAAAATGGAGCCGACGATCTGATTCGAACAGACGACCTGCTCATTACGAGTGAGCTGCTCTACCAGCTGAGCTACGTCGGCCCCGGTGGTGACCGCTGACGCTCTTTTCCGGTCGCCCGTCGCCGATCCGGCCTTCGCCAACCCACGACCCACGACCCACGGCTCACAGCCAAGAGTGCCTTCGCCCACCGATGGGCGGCCCGCGTTCCGGGAGCCATCCCAATTCTGGGCGGGCGTCCGATGGGGCAGACGACCTCTGGGGGTCGCCGGGGCGCTGAATGTAGCGCGGGGGCTTGGCGGCGCCATCGGTCTTCGAGGCGTCGGCCGGACACCGGCAGACCCCCGGCAGACGATCGGCATGCGACCAGCAAGTGATTGCGGCCGCTCCGGAAGGGTTTGACCGGGCGGGGGCTTGCCGATTACGATCAAGGCCAACGAAGAAAGGGATTCTGCGAGATGCCCGTGCTTCCCCTGATCGATCTGATGCTCCTGTCCGGATGGACCGCTCTGTTGGTGGGCTTCGTCTTGAAGGTGATCCATCTGAGTACGACCTATCGCCCCGCGATTTTCGGGCTGACGCCGATCGACTTCTTCTTGATGGCCATTGTGGCGATGCTCTTCGCGATCGCGTTGGCGGCTCGGACCTGGGTAAAGAGTCAGGAACCGACGGCGTCGGCGATTCGGCGGCGCGATGAGACGATCGAAGCCTGGAACGCGCTCAAGGGCGCCGAGTCCCGGCCCCTGGCATCTCGGCCTGTTTCCGAAGACGGCATTTCGGCCGGTGAGCCGCGCAGCGACGCGACTTCCTAGAACGGGCTGGATCGGGCCTGAATCGGGCGGATCCGGGCGCTATCGGTTGCGATAGGTCGCGGGCCGTAGCAAGTCGCTCGCCGAGACGGCGAACTCCTTGTAGAGGCGGGCGGCGCTGAGGATCACATTGCTGGCCTGGCGAATCGCAGTACTCATTAAAGACTCCACTAGACAGAATTGGACCAGAATTGGACAGAAAAATCGGTTTCCGCATCGGCGATGGCGAAGCCGTGGGCTTCGCTCGGTAGGGGGAGTGACGGGTTCGGGGGTCCGCGTGTCAGGAAAAACGCAACGACCCGAAAAATCTCTGATACCTTATCCGCCCGTGGGAAATCCAGCGTCGAACTCGAACGAATCGCAGGCCCCAACAGACCGTCTGGTGTGGGTCGACGGAACCCTGCGGCCCTGGGCGCAGGCGACGGTCCATGTCCTGTCTCATTCGCTCCAACGCGGCTCGCTGGTTTTTGACTATATGTCGGTCCATGATACCCCCCGAGGGGTATGTCTCTTTCGGCTGGACGCTCACGTGGAGCGATTTCTTCATTCCTGCGAGATGATGGGATTCATCGTCGAACAGAGCGCAGCGACCCTCGGCGAAGCGATTCGAGCGACGGTCCGGGCGAATCCGGGCGCGCGCGCGGTCAAGATCAGCGCCTATTTTGCCTCGGTCGAGATCGATGTCGTTCCGGTCGATACGCACGTCACGATCGCGATCGCCGCCTACGACCCGAAGGCCGATATTGCGGACCGATTGCCGCAACCGTCGCCTCGGAAGGCGCGCCATCTGAAACTCTGGATCGAAAAAGTCCGCGCGAACCGACGCGACGACATCGTTTCGCCCCAGGTCAAGGTCTCCGCGAACTACGCGTCGCCGATGACGGCCAAGGTTCGGGCGCGTGCCGAGGGCTATGACGAGATCGTGCTGGTCGACGAGGACGGCCACCTCGCGGAAGGGCCGACGACCAATCTCTTTCTCGTCGACGCCGAGGGCACGCTCTGGACACCGCCGAGTGCGAAGGTTCTCCACGGCGTGACACGCAGCGCGATTATCGAGCTCGCCCACGCAGAGAAGATTCCTTTTCGCGAGGCGCCGATCAAACCGGAGGCCCTGTTGAACGCTTCGGAGGCCTTTCTGACGGGTACGACGGCCGGTGTCTGGCCGATCGAATCCGTCGATGGTCGGACTCTCGGCGAGGCCTGTCCGGGGCCTGTTTCGGCCCGACTGCGCGAACGCTTCAAGCGAGCCTCGGCCGGAGAGGATTCCGAATTTGAAGTTTGGCTGACTCCGGTCGCAGACTGAATCCGCCGACCCGTCGAGTCGATAACCTCCCCCCACAGAAAAGAACCAAGAGTCGACCCATGGCCCACAAGACCGACAAGCCTTCGGATCGGGAATCCGAGAAGCCCTCGAAACGTGCTCTACGCGTCCTCTCCGGCATCAAACCGACGGGGGACCATCTCCATCTCGGGAACTATTTCGGCGCGTTGCGACAATTCGTCGAGCTTCAGGAAGAGCACGACACGGCACTCTATTTCATCGCGGACTACCACTCGATGACGACGGTGAGAAATGGCGTCGAACGACGGCATAACACGAATTCCGTCGCCCTCGACTATCTTGCGGCTGGGCTCGATCCGGAGCGCGCGATCCTGTTTCGACAGAGCGACTTGCCCGAAGTGACCGAGCTGACCTGGATTTTGACATCCATTGTCCCGATGGGAATGCTCGAGCGCGCCCATGCCTTCAAAGCCGCGAGGGACCGGGGCGAGGATGTCGACCACGGACTCTTCAGTTACCCCGTATTGATGGCGGCGGATATTCTCCTTTACGGGTCGGATCTCGTGCCGGTCGGTCGTGACCAGAAACAGCATGTCGAAATGGCTCGGGACATGGCCCAGCGATTCAACCGGATCTATCAAACGGACGCGTTGGTTCTACCCGAGCCCTATATCCTCGAAGCCGCTGCGTCCGTCGTCGGAACCGACGGGCAAAAAATGTCCAAGTCCTACGGCAACACGATTGCGATGTTTGCCGCGAGGGCTTCGCTGAAAAAATCCGTGATGGGTATCGTCACCGATTCGACCCCAGTCGAGGATCCCAAAGATACGAGTCAGGCGGTCTTCAGCCTTTGGAGCCTCTTCGCGAACGCATCGGAAAGAACGGAAATGTTCGCGCGCGCCGAGGCGGGCGGCCTTGGTTACGGAGAGGTCAAAAAGGATTTGCTGGCTCGACTGATGGACTACTTCGAACCGATGCGCACACGCCGCGCCGAACTCGAAAAGCGGCCCGCGGAAATCGAGTCGATCCTTTGCCTCGGGGCAGAACGGGCCAGGGCGCTGGCGCGGCCGGTGCTCGAGGCCTGCAGGGCGGCTGCCGGTCTGGGCGCGCCACAGCGCTGAAGTCCGTTCGGAAGCCTCGCTCGAGTGATTCCACCCTCAATCTGCCCTCAATCCACCCGCCGATCGGACCGATGACGCAAGCAGGTCGCAACCGACGAAGGGTTGGGCGGAGGTCTTGTGGATGTGGATTCGTGATGGAAACGATCGGCGCCGATCAAATCGCAAGCGCGCGAGGCGACTCGCTCTTGTCGTACTCGTCGCAGGTTGGCTGGGCGCTTGTAACGAGATCGATTCGACGCGGAATCCCATGAATCAGGCCGACGTGCTGGAGCCGGCGCTTCTCGCGCGCGCGGAATCGGGCGAGGTCGAGGCCGAGCTCGAAGTCGGAATCTTCTATCGGGACGCGGCGGATCGATCGGAAGGATCGGATCGCGCACGAAGCCAGGCGGAAGCGCTTCAATGGTTCACGCGGGCAGCGGAGCAGGGCAACGCTCCCGCGCAGGCGGAGTTGGGCATGATGCTCGTGACCGCCGCCGAGGAAGTCCGTAATCTGACGGAGGGTCGTCGTTGGCTCGAGCGTGCTGGGCGAGCCGGACAGGCCCCGGCGTATTTCATGTTAGGCGATCTCTCGAAACGCGGTGAGGGCGTTGCGCCCGATCCCGTCGAGGCGGTCGCATTCTGGCGTCTCGCAGCCGACCTCGGACATGGCGGTGCGTTGCATCGTCTGGGTCAAGCGCACGAGGAAGGGTTGGGCGTCGACCCCGACCCGGAGGCAGCGATCGGCTTCTACCGTGAAGCGGCCGATCAAGGCCTGCAGGCCTCGCAATATCGCCTGGGCGTGATCTATGACGAGGGCGTTGAGACTCCCCGCGATGCGCGCGAGGCTGTGAAGTATTACCGAATGGCCGCGGAGCAGGGCTACGCCCCGGCGCAGGCGCAACTTGGTTTCCTCTACGCGCGAGGTGACGGTGTGATCCAGCGCTACGACGAAGCCCTTCGCTGGAGCCGAATGGCGGCCGAACAGGGCGATGCCAATGGCTGCAACAATCTCGCGGTCCTCTACCTGAAGGGACTCGGGGTCGAGCAGAGTTTCGACGAGGCGTTGCGTTGGTATCGGGTGGCCGCACAGCGGGACCATCCGGGCGCGCAGAATATGCTCGGCACGATCTATCTGACCGGACAGGGCGTCACGATCGATGCGAGTGAGGCCGAGCATTGGTGGCGAATGGCCGCCGAACAAGGTTATGCCGCCGCGCAATACAACCTGGGTGGCATGTACTCTCGGCAGATTTCCGCGACCCTGGCCAGGGACGAAGCCCTCGATTGGCTCGGGCGAGCCGCCGAGCAGGGCCATCGCAGTGCGGCGCGGGAGTTGACACAGTTACAAGCCAAGGCTGCCGCCGCAGCGGCCGCGGCGCGTGACCTAAGCGAGACGGCATCGGCCGGGGAACCCGACCGGACGACGCTCTAGCGACGCTTCCTAGGGACGCTTCGATCGACGGCGGGCGTCGCGGGCTCACGAACTCCGGACGAATCGCGTGAGTACTTCAGCGACCGCGGCCGCGCTGGCCGGTCGATCCGCCACCTTTTTCGCCATCATCTGCTGGATCAGTTTCGCCAGCGCAGGCGGATAGTCCGCGACGAGCTTTCCAGGGTCGGGGCGGGGCGCGTCGCGATGCTGCCCCGCGACATCCCCTTCGGTAAAGGGCAGCTTGCCGGTCGAGAGTTCGAAGAGCGTCACGCCGAGCGCGTAGAGATCCGTTCGGCCGTCGCTGACGTTTCCGGCGGATTGTTCCGGGGCCATGTAGAAAGGCGTTCCGGCGATCAGCGTCGCGCCCTTGTCACGAACCGCTTCCAGGATTTTCGCGAGTCCAAAATCCATGATCTTCAACATCCGATCGTTCGTGATGAAGAGATTCGCGGTCTTGATGTCACGATGGACGATGCCCTGGTCGTGCGCAAATTGCAGACCCGCACAGATCTGGATGCCGAGGCGCGCCGTGTCCTTCGGTCCGAAGCGACCCCGTTTGGCCAGGATCGTGTTGAGCGGCAATCCTTCGAGCAACTCCATCGTGATGAAGAAAAGCCCGTTCTCCTGATCGGCGTCATAGAGCGTGACGATATTGGGATGGTTCATGCGGGCGGCGGCTTGTGCTTCGCCGAGAAAGAGTTGAACCGCGCCGGGATGGTCGCGAAGGTTCTCCGGCATCCGCTTCAGAGCGATGATGCGTCCGAGCCTTCGATCCCGCGCCTTGTAGACGAGGCCCATCCCGCCGCGCCCGATCTCTTCGATGATCTCGTAGCGTTCCTCGGCGACGAACGCGGTCGCGCCGCCGCGTGACGACAGTCCTTTCGTCTCGGTCAGCTTCTTGCGTAGGCCTTCGATTTTTGAGGCCACGTCGGGATAGGTCGGCTCGCGATCGCGCAACGTTTCCAGGACGCGCAGTGCGTGCGCCCATTCCCCGGTCTCGTCGAGGAGTTCGGCGAGATGGATTTCGAGCGGAGCAGAGCTCTCGCCCGCCGGGAGGGATTCGATTCGTCGCTCGAGATGATTGGCCGCGAGGTCGAGATGTCCCTCCTGCTCGAATGCCAACGCCAACATTTCACTGGCACGTCCGTATTCGGGGTCCATGGCACCGATCTGCTGGAGGAGTCGAATCGCACGCGCTCGATCGTCGTGCTCCGAGGCGAGCGCAGCGGCGCGAAAGAGATCGCCCTGTGCCTCGAACACGCCGATCAGGGCGTCGTGGTCGCCCACCCGCTCGAAACATCGCGCGGCTTCCGTCCAGTCCTCGAGCGCGCTATAGGCGCGCGCCGCCTCCGCCCAGGATTCAGCCGCATCGTACATTTCGGCGGCGTGGCGCAGGTCTCCGGCGTTCTCGAAGAGCCGCGCGGCCCGATCGAAATCGGAGATCGAGCGCCGCAGTTCGGCGGCTTCGCGGTCTCGTCCGGCATTCTCGAGCTCTTCCGCCGCACGCTCGGTCTGACCTTGTTCCTGGTGGAGTCGGGCGAGCAGGAGGGATGCGACATCCGATTGTCCGTCCCGTTCGAGGGCACGCGCCGCGACACCCAGGTCTCCCTGGAGGTAGGCGGAAACCGCAGGGGGACAACCCTTGAAGACCAATCCTTCGGGCGCGGCGAGATCGATCTGGATCTTTCGGGGTTCGTAGTCGTCGATCTGAATCGACTTTTCGACCACGCGATCTCCCGACCCGATCAGCATCACATGGTCTCCGAGAGGGAGTGTCGTATGGCGGAGACCGTGGGCGCAAAAGCGCAGGGTTTCGGGCTGGCCACGACGACTGATTCCGACATCGCGGGCGGGTTGTCGGTCCCACTGAACCTTGAACTCGACCGGGGCTTCGACGGCGCCTAACGCGTGTCGGATCGAGGCGCATTTCTTCGAGCGGATCGTGACTTCGATCTCCTCCGAGATCGTGGTGAGGATCGCGCCGGATCTTGGTGCGTGCAGAGTGCCGTCGATCACGAGGAACCAGACGCCGCTGGCGACGCGGTCGAATTGGGTCTCTCGATGGACACTCGAGCGTGTATGAGAGGCTGAACCCCGGGGATTATTCGAGCCCCCGCGATGTTGGCTGCGCCGAAAGAGCCGGACGTCGAATTCGCCGTCGATCTCCTCGGGAAAATCGATTCGAAGCGTGAGTTCGCCCGAGCCCCGGAGTCGCCGGCGCGCGACACTCAGCCCGATGACGAGACCGAGAGTGATTCCGAGCAATGCCAGCCGGCCGCTTTCACTCGTTGCGATCTGTTCGAAACGCCGCGCGAGAGGCGACCGAGCGAGGAGCGTCTGGTAGGCGTCGACAAGCGGCGCTTCAATCGTGGTCCACGCCTCGGATTCGGTGACCTCGCTCACCCATTCGTCGAGCGAACCTGCCGATGAGACGGGGGCGCTAAAGAGTGAGAGCGAGAAGATCGCCGCGGCGAGGAAATTCCGATTGCGAATACACATACCCGTTGTTCGCATCGGCCGAGTTGCACATGAAATCAAGGTCTGAAACCGAAAAACGCCAGCAATCCTGTGGGTTTCGCCAAGGATCGCGATTCAGCTGCGTCTCAGGATCCAATACCGGTTGAGATCGCCTTCGCCGCCGTCGGCGCGATAATCGTCGAGCCTTTCGAGGCCGAGCGCCCCGGGCCAGGCCGCGAATTCCGCGTCCGAGATCTGGTGGCAATAGCGAGGCGGTTGCGTCGGGTCGGCGCCAAAACGCAGCAATCGATCGCCCGGCTCGAGCTGGTCCCGGTCGAGGGGTTTGTCGAGGACATCGCCCAGCGTCGTCCAATCGACCGTGCGCCGCCGGAAGCGTTCGCGATCCGCAAATTGCCAGGTCGCGAGCGCGAGAAGGCCGCCGTGGGCGATTCGCTCGGTCGCCGATTGCAACAGCGCGAATCGCCACTCGCGACTGGGGACGTGGTGCAGCAGGCCCATCAGGACGACCAGGTCGAAGGGGCCGGAGGGCAGGGCGGAGCCGGGATGTTCCGAGCGCAGGAAATTCTGCAGCGTGAGCTGGCAGCGATCCGCCAACGCCTCGGACGCTCGCTCGCGGGCGGCGGCGAGCAGCGTCTCGTTTGCATCCACGCCGACATAGTTCAGCGAAAATCCGGCGTCATGCAGAAAGTGGGCGAAGCGCGCATTCCCGCAGCCGATATCGAGGACCGAAAGCGTGCGCGTTTCGTTCGAATCGATCGCGGGGAGCCAATCGAGAAGCCTCTGCCAACCGGGCCAGGCGTGATGTCCGCGACTCGCGTCGAACGCCTCTGCCTGAGCGACGTAGAAGACGTCGTTTAATACGAGAAGCTGGCTTCGAGTAAACGCGTCCATCGGCTGGCGAGTCTAGCTTGCGGAATTCGTCCGGGGTCCGGGCGGGGGGCGACCTCTGGCATGGACGAACAGAGGGGCCGGGGACGAAGAGGCCCGAGCGACCTAGACTCGGCGGTCGAGGTTCGAGGATTGGCGGAAATCGAAGACAACATCAGCTGGGCGTCCGGGGCCGAGAAGCGCGTGCCGGGCCGCTTCAAGGGCAGGGGGCCCGATCGCGATTTCGATCCGGAGCCGCTTCGCGAGGCGCTCTTGCCCCTCTTGAGGGCGATCGAGGCGGTGCCGGATTCCACGCCGGAACCCCTGGCGCCCGAGGTGATGGAGCCGCTGCTCCGTCGCCACTCGAAGCCGGGCGGCGGTTTCTTCTCGCGCAGTCAACTCATCGCAGGCTTCGGCGCCTTTGCGGAGCGCGAGGGGTTTCGCTTCGATGAGGCTCGCTTCCGGCGACGCGTCCAGAGACGGCCGGTGCGCACGCAAAGCGGCGTCGCGCCGCTGACGGTGTTGACCAAGCCCTTTCCCTGTCCCGGAAAATGTATTTTCTGCCCGAACGATGTCCGGATGCCCAAGAGCTATCTGTCGGACGAGCCGGGCGCGCAGCGCGCCGCCAACAACCGTTTCGATCCCTATTTGCAGACCTGGAATCGTTTGGCGGCCTTCCATGCGATCGGCCATCCAACCGACAAGATCGAGCTGATCGTGTTAGGCGGTACGTGGTCGTTCTATCCGGAGCGCTACCAGATACATTTCGTGAAGCGATGTCTGGACGCGATGAACGACTATGGGGCGGGACGCGACGGTCGAGCGGACTTCGAGCCGACCACGCCGGATTTCGAGGAGATCGGGGCGGACATTCGGGGCGATACGTTCACGAAGAATCCGTATAACCAACGCGTCAGCGCCTACCTCAAAGATCGGCACGCCGGGCAGTTGGTGCTGCCCGAAGAGGAATCGGATTGGGAGGCGCTCTTCGAGGCGCAGCGACTGAATGAGACGGCGGGCGCCCGTTGTGTGGGGCTGGTCCTCGAAACGCGCCCGGATCACGTCGACGAAGCAGAGGTTCTCCGCCTCCGAAGGTTGGGTGCGACGAAGGTCCAGCTCGGGGTCCAGAGTCTCGATGACCGGATCCTGCAGGCCAATCGGCGGGGTCATGACACCCAGGCGACGCGCCAGGCCTTCGATCGCTTGCGGCGGGCTGGTTTCAAACTGCATGTGCATTGGATGGCGAATCTGCTCGGCGCGACCCCGAAGAGTGATTGCGAAGATTTTCGGCGGCTCTTCGACGAGGAAGCCTATCGACCCGACGAACTCAAGCTCTATCCCTGTAGCCTCGTCGAGACGGCGGAGCTGATGGGCCCCTGGCGTCGCGGGGAATGGCGGCCCTATGACGACGACGAACTCCTCGAGGTCGTCGCCGAATCTCTGCCCTATGTGCCCCGTTGGTGTCGTGTGACTCGGGTCATTCGCGATATCTCGTCCGATGACATCGTGGTGGGCAACAAGCGCACGAATTTTCGTCAGATCGCGGAAGCGGAGATCGCTCGGCGCGGGGATCGTCTGGTCGAGATCCGCCATCGCGAGATTCGTGACGAGGCGTTCGAGCGCGACGCCCTCGCGTTGATCCAGACCGAATACGTCGTCGCCAGCGGAAGGGAAGTCTTCCTTGAATGGGTCACGGACTCGGATCGAATCGTCGGATTCTTGCGCCTCTCGCTTCCGACAAAGGCCTCTTTCATAGAGGAGTTGGGTCGCAACGCATTGGTTCGCGAACTCCACATCTATGGCGCCTCGGTGCAAATCGGCGCCGAAGCCGGCGATCGAGCCCAACATCGTGGCCTTGGCGCGCGACTCCTCGACGAAGCCGAGGCGGTCGCGTGCGCCGCGGGCTATCGCGTGCTGTCGGTCATTTCAGCGATCGGCACCCGCAACTACTACCGCGACCAACGTTTTGGAGACGGCGATCTCTACCAGCACAGAGCCATCAGCCCGCCCGCTTGAGCGGGACGAAGAGCGTGCTGTCCCCGCGCCGAATCAGCACGAGCACACTGTCCTTGGTGTCGTCGAGCTTCTTCACGAGATCGGCCACATTGGCGACGGCCTTGCGGTCGAGTTCGATGATGATGTCCCCGCGTTGGATTCCCGCCTCGTCTGCGGGACCGTTGGGCTCGACATCGGTCACGATGACGCCGCTGGTATCCTCGAGTCCGAGTTCGTCGGCCAAGGCCTGAGTCAGATCCTGGGCACGCAGACCGAAGGCTTTCGCGCCTTTGTCACGAGTCTTCACCGAAGCGGATTGTTGAGGCTCGTCGAGTCGAGCGATTTGGACTCGGAGATTCGTCTGCTCGCCGTCGCGAATCACGACGACCTTCGCCTTGGCATGGACCGGCGTGTTGGCGACGACGATCGGCAGATCACGCCATTCTTTGATTTCCCGGCCGTTGAATTCGATGATGACATCTCCTGGGAGAATGCCGCCCGCTGCGGCCGGGGTATCGGGAAGAACCCGCGAGACGAGTGCGCCACTGGCTTTCGGAAGATCGAATAGTGCGGCGATGTCCTTGGTGACACCTTGAATCTGGACGCCGAGCCAACCTCGCGTCACATGCCCGTCCGCGCGCAGCTGGGGCAAGATCTGCTTTGCTTGATTGATCGGAACCGAGAAGCCGATCGTGTTGGCGTTGCTTCGGATCGCCGTGTTGATTCCGATGACTCGACCTTGGAGGTCGATGAGCGGACCCCCGGAATTGCCGGGATTGATCGCTGCGTCGGTCTGGATGAAATCTTCGTACGATTGGCGGTTCAGGACATCGCGCCGGTGCTTGGCCGAGACGATGCCCGCTGTGACCGTGTGCGCGAGACCGAATGGATTCCCGATGGCCACCACCCAATCGCCCGGGCGCACGGCGTCGGAATCGCCGAGCGCGATCGTTACGAGAGTCTTGGTTCCGGGATCGACCTTGAGCAGAGCGATGTCGGTCTTGGGATCTCGGCCCACGATTGTCGCTTCGAGTTCGTCGCCGTCGAGGAAGAGAATCGTGATCTCGTCCATGTTTTCAACGACGTGGTTGTTCGTGATGATGTAGCCGTCCTGTGAAATGACGAAACCGCTGCCTTCACCGCTGCTTCTTCGCGATCGTGGCGGGCCGCGTCGATGCCACGGACTTTCGCCACCAAAAAAATCTTCGAAGCCAGGGGGCATGCCGGTCGGCGGACGAATGACAAGGGTCCCGCGTGTCTGGATGCTGACGACCGCGGGCGCGACGCGTTCGGCCAGATCCGCGAAACTCGACGGGATCCCGATCGGCTGGGCAATCGGAAAGCCACTATCCGTTCGCCAGAAGATTTCCGGCTCCGTCGATTCGCCCGGCGCGATCTCGTCGTTCCCTCCAAAGAAATCGAGCGCGGTAGCACTCCTTGGTCCGAGCCAGGAAGGGGCGTCGATGGGTCCTTCGAGACCGCCCGTGACACCCAAGAAGATGGTGATGGCGAATAGCGTTGCGACGAGAATGGTTCGCATGAATTGAATCTCCTGGTGCGGGAATCGTAGGGCTGGGTCGAGCGAGTGCGCTTCGGTCTGGGGTCAGAAAAGCGGCAGGGTCAGATGGTATCGGCCGGGTCCTCTTTGAACCACGACGAGTGCGCGGGTGCGACCTCGAAGGCGTGCGACGGCGCGCCTCAGGTCGTCGTCCGACGAAAGCGCTACGCCATTGATCCCGATCAGGAAGTCCCCCGGCCGCAGGCCGAGCGTCTCCGCGGCGGAACCCGAATCGACGTCGGAGATCTTGAAGGCACGATGCGGATCGGAAAACGTGAGCTCCAGCCCGAGCAAGCGGCTCGCAATGTTCCGGACCATCGCCTGGGGCAGCTCTTCTGCGATCGTCGTGATCGTTCGAAACTGGCCATCCCGATAGAGTTCGAGTCTTAGTTCTTGATTGGCCGTCATGCCCTCGAGCATTTCGAAGAGCTGCTGGGCGTTCTTGACTGCGAGGCCATCGAGTTCGGCGACGATATCGCCGCGTTTCACCCCGGCGCGCGAGGCGGGACTATTGGGATGCAGCCGATTCACGAGCACGCCCGCGAGCCCGCTCGGCAAACCCAGCACGCTGCGAAGGGGCGGATCGATGTCCTGGAACTCGAGGCCGAGCCAGACGGGATGGACCTCGCCATAGAGAAGCAGCTCGTGGATGACACGGCTCGCGACATCGATCGGGATCGCGAAGCCGATCCCCTGAGCCCCCGCGTAGATGGCCGCGTTGATTCCGATCAGCTCGCCCTCGGCGTTGAGCAGGGGGCCGCCGGAATTCCCCGGGTTGATCAGGGCGTCGGTTTGGATGAGGCCGTGGAAGGTGAAATGGGTGTTCTGGGTGTTCACCGATCGATTCGTGGCCGAGATGACGCCGGTCGTCACGCTATTCGAAAATCCGAAAGGATTTCCGATTGCGATCACGGGCTCGCCCACCATCAGGTCTTTGGAGCTCCCCGGTGGTGAGAAGGGAAGCATTTCGTCCGTCAGGATCTTCAACACGGCGAGGTCGTTGTTCGGATCGGCACCGACGAGCTCTGCGTCGAACTCTCGACCGTCGGCGATCGTGACTCGAATTCGATCCGCTCGCGCGATGACGTGTTCATTCGTCAGCACATGACCCTGCGGATCGAAGATCACGCCCGATCCGAGACTCTTTACCGTCCTCGATCGCGGCTCGAAGAGGTTGCGAAAAAATTTATCGATGTTCGGATCGAATCGCGCGCGGCGTCCGAAGGGGTTGGGGGTCTTGGTGATTCGTTCGGTGGTGATGTTGACGACACTCGGGCCGACCCGCTCGACGACGTCGACGGTGGCCGTCCTGCGCAAAAAGGGATCGGCGGCATTCGATGTCGGTACCCCCAGGAGCGCCATCGCGGCCATGAACGCCAGGAATCCGCGAATCGCGCAGGGGCGGGTCGAGGGCGATTTTTTCGTCCGGTTGGGTCTCGTCAAAAACATCTTCATCCCGTCATCGCTCGGTCCCGGGGCGCACCGGAGCCCGACAGGGGGTCGCTCGATGCCCCGTGAGGCGTCTCGAACGGCCTGCACTCTCTGAAGCCGCCCGGGCTCTTGCGGTTCACCGCCCGCCTGACTGTCGATCGAGACCCAGTCTACCCCGCCCACTCGCGAAGGACCCCTCCGAGCCCCGGCGCTTCCTTTCTCAATCGAGCCGATCGTCGAGCGCCTCTCGGAGCTGTCGCGCGGCGACGATCGGGTTTCCCCCCTGAGCCAGGATTCCGGTCACGGCGATGCCCGATGCACCCGCGGCGATGGCCTGTCGGGCGCGATCCGGGTCGAGTCCCCCCTGCGCGAGAATCGGCGGACCGATCTCGCAGGCGCGCGAGAGCAGTTCGGGGCCCAAGGGCGCTCGGGACGCCGGTTTCGATCGGGGGTCCCAGATCGGCGCGAGGTGGGCGTAGATTCGAGGCTCGAGCGAGGCGTGTTTCGACACTCTTTGGGCGAGCGATCGGACCTCTTCGATCGAATGCAGGGACACGCCGATCAGCCCGCTTTCGGGCAGTAGCGAGGCGGCGGCCTCCGCGTCGATGGCGTCGAAGCCGAGATGTACGCCGTCGGCGCCGGTCGAAAGCGCGATGTCCAGACGTCGATTGACCAGGATGGCTGCATGCTTCGCCGGATCGCCGATCCGATCGCGCGCGTCGAGCAGCGCGCAGACCAACCTTCGGTAGGCGTCGGCTTCGAGCGAGCGGTCGCGGAGCTGGATCCAATCGACGCCAGCCGCGAAGAGCGCCGACGCTGATTCGGTCGGATCCGATCCGAGTGCCGACGCGTCGAGCACCGCGCAGAGAATCGGGGCGCGGCTAGAAAATTGCGGTGCCATCGAGGGGGCTCGAAGCCGATGCGTAGAGGCGCTTGGGCATCCGACCCGCTTCGTACGCCGCACGGCCCGCCTCGACGCCCAGTCGCATCGCCCCCGCCATCTTGAGTGGATCCTTGGCGTGGGCGATGGCCGTGTTCATCAACAGCGCCGTCGCCCCGAGTTCCATCGCGACCGCCGCGTCACTCGCCGTGCCCACCCCGGCGTCGACGATCACGGGCACTTCGACCGTCTCGAGGATGATGCGAAGATTGGCGGCGTTTCGGATTCCCATCCCCGAACCGATCGGGGCCGCCAGCGGCATGACCGCGGGACATCCCATCGCTTCGAGTCGCTGGCAGGCGACCGGATCGTCCGTGATATAGGGCAGCACCGTAAAGCCATCGTCGATCAGACGCTGCGCGGCCTCGAGTGTTGCGGGAACGTCGGGGAAGAGAGTGCGCTCGTCGCCGATCACTTCGAGCTTGATGAGGTCGGTCTCGAGTAGTTCGCGACCCATTTGCGCGGTCGTGACCGCATCGTCGGCGGTATAACATCCGGCCGTGTTCGGAAGGATGACGAAGCGCTTGGGCGAGATCACATCGAGTAATCGAGGCCCCTTCGTCGCATCGAAATTGACACGCCGGAGTGCGACGGTGACCATTTCGGCACCGGCCGCTTCGGCGCAGGCCAGATTCTGTTCGAAGCTTTCGTATTTCCCTGTGCCGATGATCAATCGCGATCGGAATTCGAAGGATCCGACCTTCCAGGTCGCGTGCTCCGGTGTCTCGTTCATGTCGACTTTCCCCCCCACTCCTAGCCCCCTCCCACTGCTTCGAGAATTTCGACTCGATCCCCTTCGGCCAAGCAGACCTCTTTGTATTTCGATCGGATGACGATGTTCCGGTTGACGGCAACCGCGACACGTCGTCCGCCCATCTCGAGTGCTTCGAGTAGATCCGCCACGCGATAGGGCGCGTCGAGCGTTTGCGGTTCCCCATTCACGAAAAGCGTGAGTTCGGCGCGCGCGTCCGGGCGGGAGGGATGCATGTCGTGTTCTTTCGAGTTTCCGAGTCGGCGACCCCGAAATGGCGGTCCACGAAGTCGGCTTCGCCATGCAACATACCCGACGGACTCGCGCGCCGCTGCCGATTCGGCGGCGTGCGGCATTCGGTATTCTCATCGACGTGGGAGGCAGATCCGACATGCGCGAATTCGCGGAAGAGCGGCCGGTCTGGGCCTGGATCGACCTGGATGCGCTGGGCCACAACGCGCGCCGGGCGATGGCTTGCGCGGACGGCCGGACGGTGATCGGAGTCGTCAAGGCAAACGCCTATGGACACGGGGCCGAGGCCATCGCGCGCGGTCTGATGGCCGAGGGCGTTGCCCGGCTCGCCGTGGTGAGCGTCGGCGAGGGCGCCGCTCTTCGCCGGGCCGGAATCGCGGCCCCGATCCTGTTGCTGGGCGGTTTCGACGATGCCGCCAATGCCGAACGCGCATTGAAATGGGGTCTCACCCCCGTTCTGCACGATCGGCGGGGATTCGAACTCGCCCGCCGATTGGGTCGCAGCGATTCCCCGCTCTCGGTCGAAGTCGAGATCGATACGGGCATGCGGCGGATGGGGATCGAGGAGGAGGCCGCTCCCGGGCTGCTCGCGCAGATCGCCGAGACCCCCCAATTGTCGCTCTCCGCGGTCTTCACGCATCTCGCCCGAGCCGATGAGCCCGAACTCGAAGAGAGTCGGGAGCAGGCCACGAAACTCGCCGGGATCCAGCGCGCACTCAGCGCGGAACGGGGACGGCCGATCGACTCGCATCTTGCCAACTCGGCGGGGTTGCTGCGGCGCGAGGACATCGAAATCGAGGAGACTGGACTGGTCACCCGCGCCGTTCGGCCCGGACTGATGCTCTACGGGGTCTCGCCCTTTACAGATCAGAGTGCCGAGGCTCTCGATCTGGAGCCCGTCATGACGCTCGCGGCACAGGTCGTGTCGCTACGCCGGATCTCGAAAGGCGAGTCGGTCGGCTACGGAGGCGAGTGGCGGGCGGATCGCGCGACCTTGATCGCGACCTTGCCCCTAGGCTATGCCGACGGCATCCCGCGCTCCGCGATGGCGGGCGGAGAGGTCTTCCTGGCCGGGGCGATGCGACCCATCGTCGGCCGGGTGTCGATGGACTATCTCGGCGTCGATGTCGGCGAGGCCCGGGTCGAAGTCGGCCAACTGGCCACGATTTTCGGCCGGACACCGGAGGGGCGGCGAGTTCCCGTTGAGCATCTGGCGGCCGCCTGTGGAACGATCGGATATGAAATTCTGGTGGGCGTTGGCGAGCGCGTCACGCGCCAGGTCGGTCGTGGACTTCCGCCGGACGGAGATTCGGGATCGCTCGATCCGGCGGTTTGACGGGGGCTGCAGGTCTGGGTACAAAAGGGCCAGCCCGCCAGATTCCCCGATCGCGATTTGTGCCGCCGATGTGCCAGAGGGCCCCGACTTCGAGGGTTTGCGGCGGGTCTCTCGCGTCCGGGTGACGCCAGGTCGCGGACGGGAACGAGCGGTTCGGGATCCGGCCCGATAGAGGAAGCGGAAGCAAGAGCAAGAGGAGAAGGACTCGATGCCCCCCAACGACGGAAAGAAGGCGGCGACGCCGGAGTCGCCGCGCAAGGTCGTGCGCGCGCTGCTCTCCGTGTCGGACAAGGCCGGACTCGTCGAACTCGCGAAGGATCTGGCGGGATTGGGCGTCGAACTCGTCGCCTCCGGCGGGACGGCTGGTGTGATCCGCGACGCCGGATTGCCGGTGCTCGACGTTGCCGAATTGACCGCCAGCCCCGAAATGTTGGGTGGGCGAGTCAAGACGTTGCATCCCAAGATCCACGGCGGAATTCTCGCGCGTCGGGATCTGGCGGAAGACCGCGCGGATCTCGAGACCCATGCGATCCGCGAGTTGGATCTGGTCGTGTGCAACCTCTATCCCTTCGAGGCGACCGTGGCCCGCCCCGGTGTCACGCGCGCCGAAGCGGTCGAGAAGATCGATATCGGGGGGCCGTCGATGATTCGATCCGCCGCCAAGAATCACGCCTATGTCGGCGTTGTATGCGATCCGTCCGACTATGAAACGATCGTGACCGAACTCCGGGAACGGGGCGGCTTGTCCGCTTCGACTCGGCGCCGGCTCGCACTGAAAGCCTTTCAGCATACGGCGAGCTATGACGCTGCGATTTCACAATGGCTCGCGGACAACGACCCGGAGATCGAGGCCGAGGTGTTTCCGGACGCCTTGATCATTTCGCTCGAGAAGGCGGTCGAGCTGCGCTACGGCGAGAATCCCCATCAGAGGGCCGCGCTCTACGGCGGTTTTCTCGAGATCGCGCAACCGCTGCATGGCAAGGCGCTCTCGTACAACAATTTGATCGATGCCCAGGCCGCTCTGGCTCTCATCATCGATTTCGATCCCGCCGACCGCGCGGTGGTCGCGATCTTGAAACATAATACACCTTGTGGTGTCGGTTCCGGCGCGTCGCCGCTCGAGGCCTACGAGAACGCCTATGCCACCGATCCCGACTCCCCCTTCGGCGGGATCATCGTTTCGAATCGGCCTTTCGATCTCGCGTTGGCGACAAAGGTCGACGAGATCTTTACCGAGGTGTTGATCGGGCCGAGTTTTAGTGATGAAGCGTTGGCGCTGCTCAAGAAAAAGATGAATCGCAGGTTGCTTGCTTTCGATCGCGAAAAGATCGACCCCGCCCAACTCGACGTGCGACGCGTCTTTGGTGGGCTGCTGGTCCAGCAAGCGGATCCCGCGCCGATCGAGTTCGCGACGGCGACGCTGGCGACCGACGCAGCGCCTTCCGACGAAGAGCGCCAAGCGATGGAGTTTGCCTGGCGCGTAGTCAAGCATGTGAAGAGCAATGCGATCGTCTTTGCCGCGGCGGATCGAACGCTCGCGATCGGGGGCGGGGCGACCTCGCGGATCGATGCGGTCCACGCTGCGGTGGCCAAGGCCAAGCGAGTCGGTCTTTCGCTCGAGGGGGCGGTGCTTGCGAGTGACGCCTTCTTCCCCTTTGCCGATGGATTGGAAATCGCGGTCGCAGCGGGCGCGAAGGCGATCGTGCAGCCGGGCGGGTCCAATCGCGACGAAGAAGTCATTGCCGCCGCGAATCGGCTGGGGATCCCCATGCTGATGACGGGCAAACGTCATTTTCGCCACTAACTCTCGCCGCGCGGAGGGCAATCCTTGAAGGTTCTGGTGGTCGGGAGCGGTGGGCGCGAACATGCGCTGGTCTGGAAAATCGCCCAGAGTCCCGATTTGACGGCGCTCCATGTGGCCCCTGGCAGCTTGGCGATGGCTGAACTCGCGATCTGTCATCCGGAAACGAAGGCGAACGATCTGGACGGAATCCTGGCGCTCGCCGAGCGTGAAGAGATCGATCTCGTGGTGGTCGGTCCCGAAGATCCATTGGCTGCGGGCCTCGCCGATCGATTGCGGGCTGCGGGCATTGCGACCTTTGGCCCCTCGGCGGCCGCCGCGCAACTCGAGGGCAGCAAGGCCTTTGCCAAGGACTTCATGCAGCGGCACGAGATCCCGACCGCCGCCTACGCCGTCTTCGAAGAGCAGGCTGCGGCGCACGACTATGTCGACGCGATGGACCGTCCCTGTGTCGTCAAGGCCGACGGCCTGGCCGCGGGCAAGGGCGTGACCATGTGTGCGGATGTCGCGGCCGCACACGCGGCGATCGAGGAAATGATGACGGCCCGGCGTTTCGGGGATGCGGGCGATCGAATCGTGATCGAGCAATGGCTTCAAGGCGAGGAAGCTTCGTATTATGCGATCACGGACGGCGAGCGGATCTTGACCCTGGCCGCCGCACAGGACCATAAACGGGCGCTCGACGGGGATGAGGGCGAGAATACGGGGGGGATGGGCGCCTGTTCTCCTGCGGCGGTCGTGAGTGAGGCCGTCGAGAAGAAAATTCTCGAGCGCGTCGTTCACCCGACGATCCGCGGCATGGCGAAAGAAGGCCATCCCTATCAAGGTGTTCTTTACGTGGGATTGATGATCGACGCGGCAGGCGATCCCCTCGTGATCGAATTCAACGTGCGCTTCGGCGATCCGGAGACCCAAGCGCTGATGGTGCGCATGGAGGGCGATCTGTTGCCGATCCTGGACGCCTCGGCGCGCGGCACGATCGACGAGGCGACGGCGATCGGTTGGGGGGATGCGGCGGTCTGTGTGGTTCTGGCCTCCGGCGGCTATCCCCGTCACTACGCGACCGGTTGCGAAATCACGGGGCTCGAGGCGCTTGCGAACGCACACGATTCCGACGCAGCCAAGGGCTCTTTCGTGGCTGAGGGCTCTGTCTCGGCTGAGGGCTCTGCCGCCGCCGCGGGCTCCGTCGTCGTGTTCCATGCGGGCACCCGCGAATGCGAATCGGGCAGCGGATACGAGACCGCCGGTGGGCGCGTGTTGGGAATCACGGCGCGCGGCAAGACCGTCGCCGAAGCGAGGGCGCGGGCCTATTCCGCGGTGGACCGTGTGTCCTTCGAAGGCATGCAGTTCCGGCGTGACATCGCGTCGCGGGCGCTCGGGCGCTGAGGCGCGCGGGCGATGGACCTTCGAGCCTGCGTTGAACACGCGGTCGAACATCTCGCGGGCGAGGGTTTCGTCGCGTACCCGACGGAAACCGTCTGGGGTCTCGGGGCCTGTGCGGATCGAAGCCTGGCGATCGAGCGGTTGACGACGTGGAAGAGGCGTTCGATTGATGCGCCGTTTGCGGTGCTCGTCGTGTCTGCCGAGGCGTCGAGCGAGCTGGGCTGCGAGATCGAGGGGTGGGCACGGAGCCTGATGGAGACCTACTGGCCCGGACCGCTGACGATCATCACGCCCTGTCGCGAGCGATTTGCTCCGGGTGTTGCCCGCAGCGACGGCGCGCTCGGGCTGCGGTGTAGTTCTCATCCTCTGGCGGCGGCGTTGTGCTTGGCCGTTCGAGAGGCCGGACTCGGGCCGCTGACGTCGACGAGTCTCAATCGTGCCGGGGAGCCGGCGGCCGTCGACTTCGACGCGGCGGAGGCCGCGATGCGCGATGATGGTCCGGACGACCCCGAAGCGCCTCGATTGCTTTTCGCGAAGGGGCATGATGCGGGCGCTTCGGAGCCGAGCAGCGTCGTCGATTGCACAGGCGCCCGACCCAAGATCCTTCGCGTCGGAGCGATCGATCGTGAGTCGCTCGAGAAAATCTGGACGCAGTGAACGGCGCGGGAGCGCTTTGTTCGAGGAGAAAGTGATTCGATGACGGTCGTTCGTCCTTTTCGGGCCCTTCGCTACGACACCGATCGCGTCGACCTTTCGCGCGTGATCGTGCCACCCTATGACGTCATCGCGGCCGATGAGCGGGGTGCCTACTTCGATCTCGATCCGCATAACGCGATTCGCTTCGAGTTGACGCGAGACGCCGCCGACGAGGCCACGACGGATTATGCGTGGATCCGAGACACGATCGATTCGTGGCGAGCCGCGGGTGTGCTGATTCAGGACGATCGGCCCGGGTATTACGTGATGGGCCAACGCTATGTCGCGCCTTCGGGAGAGGAAGTCGAACGCGTGGGATTCTTCGGCGAGCTCGCCCTCGAAGACTATGCGTCGCGGGTGGTGCGACCGCACGAAAGGACCCTGGCGGGCCCCAAGGCGGATCGCTTGAAATTGTTGCGCGCCGCCGAGGCCAATTTGTCGAGTGTGTTTCTGCTCTACGAAGATCGCGACGAGGAACTCGGCAAATTGCTGTCGGAGGCGCTCGCAAAAGGGGAGATCGGTCGTGCCACCGATCAAATGGGTGTGAACTATCGACTCGCTCGACTCACGGCGCCCGATGAAGTCGAGCGTCTACAGAGTTTTCTCGCCGCGCGCCCGACCGTGATTGCCGACGGCCACCACCGCTACGAAACGGCGCTCGAATACCGCCGCCAACAGATCGAGAGGCTCGGCCCCGATGCGAACGCACCCTGGCAATCGACGGTGGCCTATTTTGCGAACGCCTACGCCCCGGGGAGCCTGCTGCTGCCGATCCATCGCGTCGTTCGCGATGCGCGCGCTCCGAGCGAAGAAGAGTGGCGAAACGCACTCCCCGATTGGACGATGAGCCGCTTGCCTGGGGTCTCGCCGGATGGAATCGAAGCGCTGCTGGCACGCGAACTGGCTCCCCTGGCGGATCGGCCCGCTTTCGTGGCGGAAGCGACGGGCGGCGAGACCTGGCTATTCACCCAATCGGCGTCTCGCAAAGACGAATTGATGGTGCGAATCGTCGAGCAGGAAGTCCTCGGAGCCGTTTTCGGGTTGGGCAGCGAGACGATTCGAGGGGGTGCGGTGGGCTTCCCGAAGAGCGCGGTGCGGGCCGCCCGGGAGATTCGCGAGGGGCAGGGAACGGTGGCGCTCTATCTGAATCCGATGACCCCCGACGATGTCTTTCGCGCCACGGCCGAGGGCGAAGTCATGCCTCAGAAGTCGACTTTCTTTTATCCGAAAGTCCCGACCGGGATGGTGTTTCGAGACCATCGCCAGCTTGGGGAGCCCCGTTCGTGAGTCCGCGAGCGGGCCGGCGCAAGGGAACGCCGACCGCAGTGGGCGATCTGATCGGCCAGGTTCTCGGCGATCTGGGGCTCGCGAGTGTCGCCAAGGCGCATCAAATCGGTGCACGATGGCAAGAGATCGTCGGCGCACAGGTCGCGGCCCATTGTCGCCCGCTGGGCCTGCGTGGTGAAGTGCTCGAAATCGAGGTCGACAGCCCGGTTTGGTCACAACAACTCCAACTCCGAAAGCCGGAGCTCCTGGCGGCGCTCGAACGCGTGATGGGGGGCGATGCGCCTCGCGAGCTTCGCTTCCAGGTCGGCTATGCTCGGCCGCGCCAACCGGGGGATCCACGATGCAGGGACGACTTCAAGTGAATGGCCAGACGCAGGCAGCGAATAGCCAGTCGCAGGACGGGCCGCGAGATCCGGGTCGACTGTGCGATTTCTGCGGGGATCGCGTCAGCACCGTGCGCCGGGTCGCTCTGGATTGGGGATATGACCGGCTCCAGAAGGTCCATCACGAGCAATATTCATGCTCGAGCTGCTTCGATTTGAAGGAAGAACGACGTCTTGGGATGAGCCGGCGCTAGGAGCCCGTCGGCAGAGCGCCCCGGAGGCCGTTTTCGAGGCCTGGGCCGTCGACGCGCGCCAACCCGTTGACCCACGCGGGTGATTTCCCTAAGTTGCGCGCCTGTTTAGCGGCGTCGGACTGCCAATGAGCGAGTCCGGGGCGAAACCAGAAGAGGTCGCGAGCAAGATGGTCAAGATTCGAATGATGCGCATGGGAACGAAGAAGCGTCCCTTTTATCGCGTGATGGCGATCGATGAGCGCAAACAGCGGGATGGTCGTCCCCTGGAATTTCTCGGCACCTACGATCCGCGGATCGACCCGCCCGCCGTCAAATTGAACCTCGAAGGAATCGACGGATGGATCGGCAAGGGTGCACAACTCTCCGATACCGTTCGCAGCCTCGTCAACCGGGTACGTCGCGGCGGAAACGCAGCGGCCGCGGGAGCATCGAATAACAATGTCTGAACGTGAACGGGGCGATGATTCGGCGGACTTGATCGAATTCCTGGCCAAGGCCATCGTGAGTCAGCCCGAAGAAGTCAATATCATCATCGAGGACGACGGCGAGTTGATCGAACTCGAGACCGCCGACTCCGATCGGGGTCGAGTGATCGGTCGTCAGGGGCGGGTCGCGAAAGCCTTGCGCGCAATCCTGAATGCGACCGCCGACGGCGATGGCACGCGGCTCGATATCGTCGATTGATGCGGCCGACCCACTCCGTCGGTGTTGTCCGCTAGAGCGGTTCATCTGGCCGAAGGCGCGCCATGACCGCAGTTCAACTCCAGAAACGAATCGTCGTAGGCGAGATCATGGGGCCCCACGGCCTCCAGGGTGAGGTCCGTGTACGGATCGCGGGGGACGGTCCGGACCCGCTGTTGAACGCGGAGACGCTTTGGTTGGGCAAGACCGCGACGGATCCCGAGGCGCGACGCTATCGCGTCAAGGGCTGTGGCCGGGGACGAAAAGGGGAGGTCCGGCTTCGCTTCGATGGGATCGAAGGGCGCGAAGCCGTCGCCGCTCTGGTCGGAATGGTCGTCACGTCGCCCGCCACGCTGCTTCCCCGATTGCCGGAAGGCGAGTTCTATCGCTACGAGTTGATCGACTGTCGGGTGGTGTCCGAATCGGGCCAGGAGCTCGGCACGGTGCTCGAAATCTGGGAGACCGGGGCGCATGATGTTCTGGTGGTCGAGGACGAGGACGGAGTTCGGCGGCTGATTCCGACCGCATCAGAACTCATGAAGCAAGTCGACCTGGTGTCGCGGCGCATCGTCGTCGTCGACCTTCCGGGCCTGCTTGAACCGATTTGAGGCGGGTGAGATGCAGAAGATCGATATCCTGACGATCTTTCCGGAACTCTTCGGGCCCTTTCTCGAGACCGCCTTCGTCGCGCTGGCTCGAAAGCAGGGGGCGGTTTCGGTCGAGACCCACAATCTGCGGGATTGGACCCAGGATCGGCATCGGTCGGTCGACGATTCGCCCTATGGTGGTGGGCCCGGCATGGTGATGACCCCCGAGCCTTTGGTGCCTGCGATCGAGGCTCTGGCGGGGGCCAAGGGACCCGATCGCGGTACACGCGTCGTTTGCCTCACGCCCCAGGGCCAACCGCTCTGCCAGTCCAAGCTGGCGGAAATGGCGGTTGGCCCGCCGCTCTTGCTGGTTTGTGGGCGATACGAAGGGATCGACCAGCGCATTCTCGACCTGGCGGTCGACGACGAGGTCTCGATCGGCGACTACGTGCTGTCGGGTGGCGAAGTGCCGGCGATGGTCCTCGTCGAGGGAATCGTTCGGCTTTTGCCCGGGGTGCTGGGCAATCCCGAGTCGATTCGAAGAGAATCGTTCCAGGGGGGCGGCGTTCTCGAAGGTCCGCAGTATACTCGGCCGCCGGTCTACCGAGGCCTCTCGGTGCCAGAGATCTTGCGATCGGGCGATCATGCCGCGATCGACGAGTGGCGCCGTCAAAACGCCCAAGCCAGAACACGTGAACGGCGGCCCGATCTGCTTGTAAAAGCTGGATCGGGCGGACCCTTCGACCAGCCTGAACAGGATTAAAGGATAGAACGATGCGAACCCTGGACTTCGTCGAGAATGAGACTCTTCGGCGCGATCTACCTCCTTTCAAGGTCGGTGATACCGTGGCCGTCCACGTGAAGGTTCGAGAGGGCGACAAGGAGCGAATCCAGGTCTTTCAGGGCCTTGTGATTCGCCGACGGGGCGGAGGGGTCGGAGAAACCTTCACGGTTCGAAAGATCTCGAGCGGTGTCGGTGTCGAGCGAATTTTTCCGGTTCAGTCGCCTCTGGTGGCCCGGGTCGAGATCAAGTCACGAGGTTATGTTCGACGTGCGCGGCTCTACTATCTGCGCGGCCTGTCCGGCAAGAAGGCTCGTCTGCATAGCAAGGTCCGGGATCTGTCGGGGTTGATTTCAGAAGAGGAGGCGGAGGGGATCGCCAACGCGAGCGCGCTCGAAGAAGCCGCCCCCGAAGTCGCCGCCGGTGAGGTCGAGGAATCGTCGGAGCCGACCGAGGACGGCAAGAGTCTGAAGGGCAAGGCCCGCAAGAAGGCCCGCGCCGCCGAGAAGGCCAAGCGCCGCGTCGTTCTGGATTCGGAAACCAGCCAACGCGACGCGAAGAAAGCCAAGCAGGCCGAGGCGCAGGCCAAGGAAGCAGCAGACGCTTCCAAGGCAGCCGAAGAGCAGTCCGAGGGCGCAGCCGAGGAGACGGCCGAGAAGACCGAATAGGCTCGTCACGCTTTTCCCTACCTCGACCCCCTTGAATCCCTTGCGGTGATGGACGGCGCTGGCGACTGCGTTGAATTCGGCGGCGTGGACGCATTCAGAAAGCCGCCTCCCAGTGTTCGATCGACCATCCCGCCCGCTTCGGCCGGTGGGTCTTCGCCTGGGCTTCGCGGGATGCAACAGGGGCCTCGGTCGGTCCGTCGTCTTCTGGGCCGGGATCGAAGAGGCAGGTGACGACGTCGAAGCGCCGACGGAGGGTGCGTCGCGCTTCGATCGGATTTTCGGCCAACCAGGCATGTGCGCCGCGTCGCAGGCGGCGCTGTTTCCGGAAATCGACGGCCTCCGCCGCCAGACCATGGCCATCGCTATCCGTATCGCTATCGCCATGTACGCGCCGGCTCTTGACTTCGACGAAGACCAGCGTTTCGGCCGCGCACACGATCAGATCGATCTCGACGCGATCGGCGCGGACGTTGCGGGCAACGATACGATACCCTCGCTCCTCCAGGAATCGGGCGGCACGAGCCTCGCCTTCGCGTCCGAGCCACTGCCTGTTCTTTGGGTTCTGTCGGTTCTGCAGGTCTCGCCGATTGGGATGGCGATTCGTCACGGTTCGACTCATGGATTGGCCCTCCGAGATCGGGCGGGACAGGGTAGGGGATGGGAACGCTTCACATCGTCGCGACACCGATCGGTAACCTCGAAGACGTGACCTTGCGGGCACTGCGGGTGCTTCGCGAGGTCGATTGGGTACTCGCCGAAGACACTCGCCGAACGCGCGTGCTTCTCGATCATTTCGAGATCCCCCAGAAACCGACCTCTCTGCATGCGCATAACGAAGCCGGTCGCATCGAGCGCGTGATTGCCGCGCTCTCGGAAGGCCGCTCGATCGCTCTCGTATCGGATGCTGGAACGCCACTTGTTTCGGACCCGGGCGCTCGGCTCGTCGCGGCGGTCGCCAAGGCCGGATATCCGATCGAGGCGGTTCCGGGCCCCTCCGCATTGTTGGCAGCACTCAGCGTTTCCGGCCTCGACACCGAACGCGTGCTCTTCCTCGGATTTCTGCCGCGCAAGGCGGGCGCGCGCCGCAGGCTGCTCGAATCCCAGAAGGGTCGGCCCGAAACGATCGTGCTCTTCGAGTCGCCGCGTCGAGTGGCGACGACGCTCTCCGAGATCGCGTCGATCCTTGGGGATCGAGCGGCGTGTCTCGCACGTGAATTGACCAAGCGGCACGAGGAAGTGATTCGCGAGTCGCTTTCGTCGCTGGCCCGCCGATTCGCCGACTCGCCTCCGCGTGGTGAATGCACGTTGGTGATCGCGGGTGCGACCGCCGACGAAATGCAGGCCGAAAAAGCCTGGAGCGACGACGAACTCGACGAGGTCATCCAAGCCGAGTTGGCCGAGGGCGCTTCGGTTCGCGATCTCGCACGCGACCTCGCCCAGCGAAGCGGCCGGGCGCGCCGCGACGTATATGCCCGCGCGATTTCACAGCGAGATTTGCAGCGTGCGATCGAAACGGAAGCGGCGCTCGGTTCGACACGGAACGATGTGAGCGAGGCCGAATGAGTCGAATTCGAGCGGGCGTCGAGGGGCTCGCGCGACTTCCGACGCTCGTGCGGACGCTGGTGCATCTTCGACCTGCACAGGCCCGAGCACAGATTCATCACCTGCTCTTCGGCCTCTCGGCTCCTCGGAAGGCGGCCGGCTCCCCGGCGAGCCTGGCGATCACTCGTCCACACACTCCATTCCTCGAGCCCCCGCGCCATGTCCAATCGATGGGTGGGACGCGTATCGAGTTGCTCGGTCTGCACTTCGATCTGACCGGGGGAATCGACTGGGCCGCCCAGGATCAAGGCCCGCTCTTCGCCTACCACCTCCATCAACATGAATATCTGCGATTGTCGGCGCTCCGGCCGGGCGAGCGCGCAAAGGTGTTGACGGATTGGATCGAAAACCATTCGAAGGGCACGGGTTGGGATCCCCACCCGATTTCGTTGAGGTTGCTCTGTTGGGGAAAGATGTTGATCACGCCGGACATGTATCCGACGGACGCGGGTCTGCGCGACGAGATGCTCCGGTCGATGGCGGACCAATTGGAGACGCTGGCCCAGGGTCTCGAGGTCCGACTCCAGGCGAATCATCTGCTTTCGAATCTGGTCGCTTTGGTGTTCGGCGGATTGTTGCTCGATGGGAGTTCGAGCGCGGCCTGGCGCGACCACTCGAAGTTGCTGCTGCGGGAACTCGATGCGCAGGTCCGACCGGACGGCGGGCACGAAGAGCGCAGCCCGATGTACCACTCGCTCTTGCTCGAGAATCTCTTGGATCTGCTCAACTTGTGTCTGGCCAAACCCTCCCGTGCGCCGATCGGACTCGAGAGTCGGCTGTCCGAAGTGGTGGCCCGCATGCTGGATGCGCTGGCCTTCTGGACGCATCCGGATGGCCGGATCGCACTCTTCGCCGATTCCGCCTTCGATGTGGCGGCGGAGCCCCGCGCGCTCAGGGATTATGCGAAACGTCTGGGCGTCGATAGCGTCGCCCATTCGGGTCCAGGCATTCTGGCGCAGACCGGCTATCTGCGACTCTGCTCGAGCGAATTCGATTTGATCGCGTCGGTCGCGGGTCCCGCCCCCGCGCATCAACCCGGCCATGCACACTGTGACGCGCTTGCCTTCGAGCTTTCGGTGTCGGGCGTTCGCTTCGTCACCGACACCGGCCTTTTCGAATATCGACCGGGCGCTCGGCGCGACCGTGCGCGCGCCACCGCGAGTCACTCAACGATCCAGATCGATGGCGCGGAGCAGGCGGAGGTCTGGGCGGCCCATCGCGTGGGGGGCCGACCCCGCGTCGAGCTGACGGCCTGGGACGAGTCGGGCTCGGCCGAGGCGACCTGTCGGGGATGGTCACGGGGCGCCGCCCTGCATCGCCGATTCTTTTCCGTCCAGTCGGACGGCGTCACGATCGTGGATCGGGTGGAGGGCCCTAGTCGGGAGGTCCGCCTGTGTTTCCCCATCGATCCGGTTTGGCAGGTCGAGCTTCTCTCGGACCGAGCCCGCGCAACACGGGCATCCGACGGGGAGGCGAATGGCTTGGTCGAGATCGAATTGACGCGCGATCTCGAATGGACGCTCGAGCGTCAGCCCTACTATCCGCGCTTCGGATGCGAAGTGGAGCGATTCGTATTGGTGGGTGTCGGGGCTCGCTGTGAAGAAGTGACGACTCGAATTCGTCGCTTGGCGTGATTCGTCGACCGAACGACCGCTTGCGGTTCGGATCGGGGGTTCAGCCAGCCTCTTCAGGTCCGGAAAAGAGTGTTTCGAGTTCGCTCTCATCGAGAACCGCGACGCCGAGCTGGGCCGCTTTCGTGACCTTGCTACCGGGGTCCGAACCGGCGACGACGTAGTTCGTCTTGCGGGAGACCGAGCCCGTGACCTTGCCGCCCGCCGCTTCGATTCGCCGCTTCCACTCGCTTCGCGGTCGGCTGAGGGAACCCGTCAACACGAAGATCAAGTCGTGCAGCGGTCGCGGACCGGCGGCCAATCGATCGCCCTTGTCTCGCGCGTCGGCTTCGACGACGAGGCCGAGTTCCAGGAAGCGAGCGATCTCCTCGCGATTGCTCGGGTCTTCCATGAATCGACTCACGCTCTCGGCGATGATGGGCCCGACGCCTTCGATCGCGGCGATCTTGCCCTTGTCCGCCGCCAGGAGCCCCTCGACGGTTTCGAAATGCGATGCCAACAATTCGGCCACGGTTTCGCCCACATGCCGGATTCCCAAGGCGATCAGCAGTCGCGGGAGGGTCGTTCGACGCGCACGATCCAACGCCGCGATCAAGTTGGCCGCCGATTTTTCACCCATCCGTTCGAGTCCGGACAGCTGTGACAGCTCGAGCGCGAACACATCCGAGAGTCGGGTCACCAGTTTCGCCTCGATGAGTTGATCGACGAGTTTCTGGCCGAGGCCGTCCACGTCGAGTGCGCCTCGGCTGGCGAGGTGGCGAAGGTTGTTCTTTAGCTGAGCGGGGCAATCGATGTTGGCGCATCGCATCACCGCTTCGCCTTCCAGTCGAATGGTCTTCGCCGAACAGATCGGGCATTGGGTCGGCTCGGGCTGGCGCTTGAGTCGGTAGCCTTCTTTGAGCGCCTCACGGCGCCGATCGAGTCGCACCCGAACCACCTGGGGGATCACGTCCCCCGCGCGTTGGATGACGATTCGATCGCCGATGCGAAGGTCCTTGCGCATCAATTCATCTTGGTTGTGCAGCGAGGCATTCGAGACGGTGACGCCGCCCACGCGCACCGGGCGAAGTCGGGCGACCGGGGTCAGGGCACCCGTTCGCCCCACCTGGATTTCGATCCCTTCGAGAACGGTCTCGGCCTGCTCCGGCGGAAATTTGAAGGCGATCGCCCAGCGTGGCGCGCGCGCCAGATTTCCGAGCCGAGCCTGATTCGCGAGGGAGTCGACCTTGAAGACAGTGCCGTCGATCTCGACGGGCAGCTTCCCCCGCGCTTCGAGGAGTCTTTTGTGATAGTCGATGGCGTCGTCGATGCCGTGGCAGGTCTCGATCTCGGGACTGATGATGAAGCCCCAGTCGCCAAGCAGGCCCAGAATTTCGGATTGCCTGCCAAGCGATGGCGGCCGACCTTCTTCCAGCGCATAGGCGCGAAACTCGAGGCTTCGCAGGCGTTCGAAGTCGATGTCGTGGAGTTGTCGCAGACTGCCCGCAGCCGCATTGCGTGGATTTTCGAAGGGGCGCAGCCCGCGCTCGATGCGCGCGACATTGAGCGATTCGAAGGAAGCCAGGGGCAAGATGATCTCGCCACGAATCGAAGCGATTTCCGGAATGTCGGCCCCCTTGATTTCCGAGGGGATCGACGCGACATGCAGGAGATTTGCGGTCACGTCTTCGCCACTTCGCCCGTCCCCGCGCGTGAGACCCTGAACGAAGCGTCCGGCTCGATAGATCAGCTCGATACCGGATCCATCGAGTTTCGGCTCGGCGACGAAAGCGAGATCCTCGTGCTCTTCGCCCCGCGTCGAGTCCTTGCTTGCGATGGCCTTGCGGACGCGGGCGGCAAAAGCACGCATTTCGTCTTCCGTCATGGCATTGTCGAGTGAGAGCATCATCGATCGATGATCGGCAGTGACGAACCCCTTGGCGGGCGCCGAGCCGACGCGTTGGGTCGGAGAGGCCGGATCGAGCAGATCCGGAAAACGGGTTTCGAGTTCGATCAGCTCACGGCGTAGCGCATCATATTCCTCGTCTCGAACTTCCGGCGAATCGCTCTGGAAGTAGAGGGCGTCATGACGGCGGATCTCCGCGCTGAGAGTTTCGACGCGCGTGCGCTCTTTCGCGGTCGGTTTCGATCCGATCGTCTTGCTAGGCCGGCCAGGCACGACTCGAACGCTCTCCTTACGTCTTTATTTCCGGTGTTTTGCGTATTGCCGAATGTCGGACTGTATGGGATTCCCTTCAAGGGGCCATCCTGACGCGCCGATGAACTCGAGGGTCCTTCGACGAGCGTTGGACAAGACTGACGATACCACGCTGTGGATCGGGCCACGGCCCGGTTCCTAGGGTGGCGAGGATGAGGCCGCGATGGACCTTCGGATCGAGACGACGCCCGGTGGCGAAAACGGAGTATCGATGGGGACGGATGAGGACACCGTCGATTCGCTCCGGAAGGAACTCGATGAGAGCCTGGCCCGGGTGAGCGCGCTGGAAGCAAAATTGGCAGGACAGGCCCGAGAACGCGCGGAACTCGTCCATCTGGTGAGTCACGAGTTACGCACCCCCATAACGGTCATCTCGGGCTTCGGACGTCTGCTGCAAAACGAAGCGCATGGGACGCTCAACAAGGAGCAGACCCACTATATCGACCAGAGCCTCAAGGCTTGTCGGCGCCTGGATGAGTTCGTCGTCGATCTGCTCGACGCCTCTCCCGAATCGGGCTCGCCCCTGTCCGTCGAGATCGAGGACGCCGATCTACATGCTCTGATTCGCGCGCGGCTGGAATCCTTGGCTCCGCTGCTCGACGAGCGAGGCATCAAGATCGAATTGGACCTCACTGCGAGGGGCTCGAGGCTGCCTTTCGACGAGCGGCGAATCGAACAGGTCATCACCAATTTGATGACGAATGCGATTCGCTATGGACGCTGGAAAGGCGTGATTCGGATCAGCACTCAATCCGTGAGAGTCGGGACGGAGAATACGATCGAGGTCTCCATAGAGGACGACGGCCCGGGAATTCCGGTCGAAGATCGAGAACGACTCTTTGCTCCCTATGTTCGCGGCGATGCAGGCAGCGGCTGTGAGGGTCTCGGAATCGGACTGGCCATCTGTCGGCGGGTCATCGCGTCGCATGGTGGAACGATCTGGGTCGACACCGGCGAATTGGGTGGGGCGCGATTCGTATTCGTTTTGCCTCAGCCCACGCCAACCCATCAGGGGAGTTGAGGTTCGTGGCTACCCCCGGTCAATCCAGGGACCCTCGTCGCTCGAAGAGATCCGATGCCGAGGATCGTCCGCGTTCGCCGCGCGTTCTCATCGTTGATGATGCCGAGGGTATGCGAGCGTATCTCGCGAGCTTGTTCGAGGCGCGGGGATTCGAAGTCGATACCTGTGGCGACGGTCGACGTGCGCTGACGCTGCTCGAGAGCGGCGCCGCGCCGGACCTCGTATTGCTCGACGTGATGATGCCGGGAATCGATGGCCTCGCGACGTTGGGCGAGATTCGGAAGGCCTGGCCCGAACTTCCTGTCGTGATGGTGTCCGTGATCGGCAAGGCGACGACGATTGTCGAGGCCATGCAGCTCGGTGCGTCCGATTATCTGACGAAACCCTTCGAAGAAACGGAGCTCGACATCGCGCTCGACCTGCTCGGCCTCCACAGCACTTCGGTTGGTGCAAGGAAAAAACAACGGGGGGCCGGCGCGGCTTCCGGGCAGACGGTCTGGGTGAGTGCCGCGATGTGCGAGATTCGATCGGTGATCGAACAGATCGGCACGACCGATGTGACCGTTCTCATTCAAGGGGAGAGTGGTGTCGGCAAGGAGATCGTGGCTCGCGAGGTTCACGCGGTCTCGGACCGCGTGAAGGGGCCCTTCGTGAAGGTGAATTGTGCAGCGCTGCCCACGAACCTTCTCGAGAGCGAACTCTTCGGATATGAGAAGGGCGCGTTCACTGGGGCGAACGCCCGCAAGCTCGGCAAGTTCGAACAGGCGAACAAAGGCACGATCTTCCTCGATGAGATCGGGGAGATGTGCCCATCCTTGCAAGCGAAACTCCTTCAGGTGCTGCAGGATTCGGAGTTCACACGCCTCGGTGGAAACCGGGAAGTTCACGTCGACGTTCGTGTGGTCTGTGCCACCAATCGGAATCTGTTGGAGATGGTGGCCGCCGGCGACTTCCGTGAGGATCTCTATTTCCGTCTGAACGTCGTTGCGATCGATATCCCCCCTCTGCGGGATCGACGGGAAGAAATTCCAATCCTCATCGAGACTTTTCTATCGCGTTATGTCGACCTCTACGAGCGGCCCCAACGTGGTCTCTCGCAGGATCTCATCGAGGCGATGAAGCAATACGACTTTCCCGGAAACATTCGCGAACTCGAGAACATGATCAAGCGGATCGTCGTGTTGGAGAGCGAGGATTCGGTCATCGCCGATCTCCGCCGACCGCGGATGAATCGTTCGCGTAGGCGAGAGGAACTCGACGCGATGCTATCCGAAATGGAAGAGACCGCGGGCGAGCTTCCCCTGCGTGAGGTGGGTCGCCGTTTTGCGATGGAGATCGAGCGTGAGGCGATCGAGCACATGCTCAAATTGACCGGTTGGAATCGCAAGCAGACCGCGACGCGACTCGGCATCAGCTACAAGACATTGCTTCAGAAGATTCGCGACTGCGACGTCACGATCAGCGCCTGATCACGATCAGCGCTGGACCGCATCCTTGCTTTCTTCGAGCACACGTTCGAGGAAAGCGGCCATATCCCTTGCCAGATCGTCCCGAATGAATCCTCGTTCGACCCAACGACGTCCGGAAATCGCCCGCTTCCTCGCTTCCTCTGGATGGTTCATGACCTCCTCGATCGCCGACACCAGCTGGTCCGGGGCTTCCGGATCGATCACCAGCGCCCCCCCGGCCTCATTTATCATGCGACGGATCTCGCCCTTCGCCGCGAGAATGACGGGCCGCTCCTCGGCGAGAAACTCGAAGATCTTCGACGGGATGACGGTTTCGAAGACCGGTAGATCCCGAAGCAAGACGAGCAGCAGGTCGATCGACGCGATCCACTCGGGCATCGCGTCGCGCGGTTGCAAGCCGAGTAGTTGAACGTTCTCCAGCCCGCGCTCGGCGATGTCGCTCTCGAGCTTTTCACGGTCGGCCCCGTCACCGATCAGAACGAAGCGCAGGGCAGTGTGATCTTTGAAGCGCTCGGCCACGTCGATCAGCAGCGAAAGGCCATGCGCCAGTCCGAGTGTGCCGACGTAGGCGACCGTAAAGCAATCCGACAGACCATGCCTTGCCAGAAGCTGGTTGTTCTTTGCCTGTGGGTGAAAGCGCGACGGGTCGATCCCGTTGTAGATCAATTCGATCTTTTCGGGGGCGACGCCTCGCGCCTCGATGTGGTCACGAAAGGTCCGGGTGTTGACGACGACGCCGCTCGCGCTGCGATAGAGCCAGCGCTCGAGCGCCTCGAGTGCGGAAAGAATCGGCCCCTCATCGAGTTGCCCGAGCTCCACGACGGATTTTGGCCAGAGATCCCGAATCTCGAGAACGAAGGGGCGTCGCTTCAGCCGGGCGATGATCGCGCCAGCGACGCCCACGAAGAACTGGGGGCTCGTGGCGATCACGAGATCGGGTTTGTCGACGCGCCTCGAGGCGAGCACCGCTGTGAATGCGAAGAGCAGGTAGTTGGCGATTCGTTTCACGAACCCCGAGTTCGACGTGAGATACATCCAGGTTCGGATCACTCGAATCCCGTCGACCTGCTCCTCTTGCAGCCAGCGATTCTCGAAGCCATCGAAAACGACTCCGCGCGGATGATTCGGCACGCCGGTGATGACCGTGACGTCGTGGCCGTCGAGCTTCCATCGTCGACAATGTTCGTGCGTACGATTCGCCGGAGCATTGACCTCTGGAGGGAAGTAGTGGGTGATGAAGAGAATCTTCATGAGCTGAACGGCGATCCCATCGCGCGTCGTGGCGCGCGAGTCAAGGCTTGCTAGTTGGGAATGAAGTCGGAAAGGAGTGGTGTGATGGAACTCGCCAATTCCTGGAAATTTGCCTCTGCGCTCTCGATGTCGCCATGCTCGATCGGAATCGTAAAGCGCACGAGTGAGCCGTCGGATCGACCCCGTCGAGCGCGGTCGAGAAACATCCACAAGATCTTCTCGTAATTTCGAGCGATGACGTGCCCACGCGAGTGATACCAGAAATACACCAACGCACGATGATTTCCCTTTGCGATGACGAATCGTTTCGCTTCGCCGACCCTGTCGGTACCGATGTCGATCGGAACGATCTTTGCATCGACGATGTCCCAGCCGCTTCCAGGGAGGCAATGCTCCGGAGGATGAATGACCGCGGCTCGACCGGTTTTGCGGTCGCGGGTCTGACGTTCGTGATAGCCGATGTAAAGATGGGTCGTGATCCTTTTCTTTTCATTGATGAATGCACATAAGATGTA
>Ga0209988_10000186_pt1 | contig 35132 bp, 28 predicted proteins | sample N075metaG_FD_183115 | JGI IMG/M metagenome (GOLD analysis project Ga0209988, IMG submission 183115) | Deep subsurface microbial communities from Kermadec Trench to uncover new lineages of life (NeLLi) - N075 metaG (SPAdes) (version 2) | ecosystem: Environmental > Aquatic > Marine > Ocean trench... | reverse complement strand
GCCGACATGCTGTGATGCGCCGACGCGTATCCCGTCATCACAACGGCAAGAGAAATGAAAGCAAGCATACTTTTTTTCATGACGATTCTCTTACAGCTTCAACGCGGTTCACAATTCCCAACGCGTCAACCAGACTGAACACATCCGAATTCTGCACCGCTGTACAGGCCTTTACCTGATGGAATTGTTGCGTTGTTCCAATGAACACTTAAGGTCGGTGAAACCGGTTTCCGGGACGATGCGAGGTGCCATGTTCTGCCCCCAACTTTCAACGGGTTTGGCTTTGTCGGTGTTGATAGTGATCTAAGTATAGTAGCTGGATGGCAATTCGCTGGCGGGCTACCGATGTCCGCTTTGGGTCGTTAGCGGACCTTTGGACTGATTCTAGCCTAAGGTCCGCTTTCGGGGGTAAAGCGGACGTCAGATACCCCGAAATCCCCAAAATTTGAGGTCCGCTTTCGGCCAAAAGCGGACATCGTAGAACCATTTTAATTTGATGCGTGTCAGCTGAATTTTTGGCCAAATGTAGCTTGGCGGGCTAAACGAATCTGTCCACTAAACGGGGGCAAGAGCATTGGGTCGAAGCCAGACATCATGGACTTAGTCTAAGATTCACCACTTGGACGCTGTTTGCTCCTGCCCGAATCAGAGTGCGGGGAAAGCAAATACCGTACAACGGAGCATCAATTAATGCCCGCGGTCAATTATCGTGGAGACCTCACGGCACGCGGCGCAGCGTCATCGTACTATCGATGGCCCCTTCGGGCGATATGCCGTTCGCCGAAGTCAGCTGTCGAATCTTCGTGGTCAACGTGTCGCCGTCAACAGTGAATTCCATAGTTGAGCTGCCGCCGATATATTCAGGCGACTTCGCAACCAATGGACGAAGCGTCAGCTCATTCCCTTCTACTTGGTAAGTGCCGGAATTGACAATGATCGTATCGTACTGCTCGACCATTTCTTCTTCGGTCGGATCAAACGCTTTTTCAGACTTCCGCCTTTCCGTGACGCCCACCGTATACACCGCGCTGTAGCGACCGTCTAAAAATATGAACTGGCCGGGGCCTGCTGGATCAATTGCCTCGCCTTCCGATGACTGCAGACTGGTGACGACCCACGCACCTTCCAAGGGTGATGCTGACGTCGCGGCACTGGGCATCGGATTCTCCGAATTCCAGATGTCGATCACGATCTTCCAAGACCCATCAGCCTGCTTCCGCCATACATGGAAGTCTGGGCCTTGTTCGGTTACCGGGTTGCCATCTGGTCCGGTGATCGTGATTACATAGTCGTTGAGGGTGTACCCCATGTCCCCGTCAACTGAGACCTCCACCTCCACCGGATCGAAGCTCGCCGCGAAATCCGGCATTCCGGAAAACTCGACCCCAAATTCTTGAATTGCGTCGATACCCGTTACCGCGCTACCGTTGGGTGGGTACAACGTCGCGTCAGCGACGTACCATGAGGCCCACCGCTCGATGTCCTTGGCCGCCGCCGCTTCAGAATTGTCGGCATCCGCCTGGCGCAGAGCCGCACGTTCCGCCTCGAGGTCAACGCCGGGCGACATATCGCAAGCGCAAAGCAATACGCCAGAAGAAATGATAAAAATTACCCCTTTGTATTTCATGATTCACCTCCCAGGTCGGGTGCTCGTGATCTCTTGGTCGCCAACATCTATAACTTCGGCAGCTCGGCGGTCTTGGGACCTTCGTGGCGTCGTGGGAGGCGTCGCGGAGAGAGCGAGGACCCGTGGCTTTCCGTCCCCGTCTTTCGGCGGGTTTGGCATTATCGGTGTTGTTAGTGACCTAAGTATAGTAGCTGCATGGCAGATTGGTAGCCGGTCACCAATGTCTGCTTTGGGTCGTTAGCGGTCATTACGACCAATATTAGCCTAACGACCGCTTCCGGGCGCAAAGCGGACATCGGCTTTCGAATTCAATGCCCAGTATGGTTGAAATATTGTTGCGCAAAACACGTCAATCGATTCATGTAGGAAACGTGTAGGATCCGGACGAAAGGGGGCGGCAACTTGGGGTATTTGCCGCCTACATAGTGCCTACACGAAAAATCAGCGGCCTAGGACGGGCCGATAACTTGTTGATTTAATGGCGCGCCCGGAGAGATTCGAACTCCCGACCACCTGGTTCGAAGCCAGGTACTCTATCCAGCTGAGCTACGGGCGCATTATTTGATTTTATTGGACAACCTCGTATTTATTGGACACGGGTCGTCGGTAACTTCCTAACTATAAACGTCTTTCTGACACAGAGCACATTATTCGAAGCCAGGTACTCTATCCATCTGAGCTACGGGCGCTTTGTTTTTATTGTCTGGTTGTTAGATTGTAAATACTCGCCCCAGCGAGCGATACAATTTATCGGGGTTTTTCTCTTTGGCCGCTGGGGCGGGCTCATGCGGTAACAAATCGCTTCTGACGATATCAGCGATTTTGGGACATCCATCCTTCTCATAATTCTAACTCTGGGAATGTGATGCAGAAATCAGCAACCGCAAATTGTGGGTGTCCTCAATTGCCTCCTCAATTGCCCTCAATTGCCTGCTCAATTGGCCTTTTACAAACTATGGGCGCTGGATTAACGGGGTTGTGGCTGATTCTGGAATGTCCTTTCTGGTTCATTTTTGACCAATTCATTAATTTACAATGTTTGATTGATATCGGTGACATGGCGTATTGTGGTTTTTGACTGGTGCACGTATACTGTGTAGCACAGTTTCTGTGCTTTTTTGGATAATCATGAAAGCGACCAATATTACGATCAAGGTTGATGCGGAACTGGCCCGGGAGGCCAGAGTCCTTGCAGCGCGCCGCGGAACGTCACTTAGTCGTCTTGTGGCGGAACAACTGGAAATGCTGGTTGGAGGAGATCAGGCTTACGCGGCGGCAAAGCGGCGGGCCTTGCGTCGATTGAATCACGGTTACGACCTGGGGTGGAAACGGCCAGCCAGTCGCGACGAATTGCACGAACGTGAAGTCCTTCGTTGACACCAACATTCTCGTTTACGCCTATGACCACAGCGCCGGCGTAAAGCACGAGCGGGCGTTGGAGCTGATTAAGAATCTCTGGATGGCAGGCAACGGAATCCTGAGCACTCAAGTCGTGCAGGAGTTCTATGTCAACGTTCGGCGAAAAGCACGCAGACCAATCTCGATCGGCGAGGCCAGGGCATTGGTGGCCGACTATCTGTCGTGGGACCCGATTATCAATGATGGCTCGGCAATCCTCGATGCAATCGACGCGGAGCAGCGCTACCAACTCTCGTTCTGGGATGCGTTGATTGTGGTAGCAGCCCAGAAAGGTGGCGCTTCAGTGATCTACTCCGAAGATTTTAATCACGGACAGACATTTGACACGGTAGAGATTCTAAATCCGTTCGAGGGTCGCGGCTGAAGCCGCTACTTATTTGCGGCAGGGAGCAAGATCGTGAAAAAGCACCGACCGTGGGTAACGATCACGCTTGATCGATAACAGCCTTCATCCGATTCCTTTCGCTATCGTCGGGCATGCGTCCAAAAGCTGCCCGAGAATTTTCCACCATGTGTGCGGGGTTGCTGGTCTCGGTGAGGACGCAGGTAATAGCCGGCTGAGGCAGTATGTACTTCAACGAAAATTGCGCCCAGCTCTCGCAATCAAAGTCGGCAGCCCACCCGGGTACGCGTCGCTGCCCAAGGCGTTGGAAATAGTCACCATTCATGAACGGCCGGTTGATGATCACAGCGACACCAAGGTCCTGGCACAGAGGCAGCATGCGTTCTTCTGCGCCACGCTCGGTGATCGAGTAATTGATCTGCACGAAGTCCGGCCTTTCCCGCCGCAGGAAACTTTCGAGTTGCTCGTAGAGACTGGCATTCGCCACCGTCGCGCCAATGTAACGCGTCTTTCCCGATGCTTTCCAGTCCTTCAGATTACGCCACTGGGTATCCAGGTCGGTAAGACTGAAGATCTGCACCAGATCCAGAGTCTCTCGCTGATACAGGCGCTGCGTCTGGCGAAACTGCCGGAGGCCCGCGTCCTTGCCAACCTTGTCGATCTTGCTGGCAACGAATAGCGACTCACGTAAGTCCGGCTCGTTGATTATCCGGCCGAACGCTTCATCGTTTGCCGGATTTCTCGGCCAGGTATCCACGACACTGCCGCCGCTCGCCACGAGTGCGCGAAGCACCGCGGCGATCGGCTCCGTACCTCTGTCCGCGATCTGCGATACCGGCTTGCTCGAACCAAGTCCGATAATGGGGAGCCACTCATTGGTCCCGGGAATCTCGCGGCTGGGCATTTGTTCCTGGGCGAACGATTCTGCCAAGTCCGCGCCGGTGAGGCCCAGCGCCGACATCAATGCAAGGAAGTCCCGCCGGGTAGTGTTGTTGCCGGTCATCTGTGAAGACTAGTCCATTGATTCGTAAAAGTAGAGCGACACGTTGTCGGTGACTCGCCGCTGCCTGATGTATGGCTTGCTATCCGTCACCTGAGGAACCATCAGGAACTGATCCTGAAGCGGTACGGCCGCAATGCATCCTCGGCGGCGTAGTCCACGCCGACTCGTGGGCCGGTGGCCACTGAGTTGTCCTCGACGTCAGTGCCATGATCCTCGATCCAGATCTGACCATTCATCAGGCTTAGTCTGGAATGCTCGGTGGTTATACCCAGTGCCTTCGCAAGCGAACCCGGCCCATTGAGCAGCGTTTTGTCGAGTTTCGTTTTGCCGCGACGCTGCAGCATGAGATCAGTGCCCGACAACGGCTCGCCCGCGCGAATCAGAACCGCGTGCGGCGTCTCCTCTGCGTTCGTTACGACATTGAACATGTGATGTATGCCATAACATAAATATACATAGGCGGTACCACCCTGGCCATACATCGGCTCGGTGCGCTTTGTTCTGCGACCACCATAAGCGTGGCTCGCCCTGTCGGTCACGCCTGCATAGGCTTCAGTTTCGACTATGATTGCTTTGGTCAGCGCGCCACTTAATCGCGTACACAGAACTTTTCCCAGCAGGTTGCGGCTTATCGCGACGACATCATCGCGAAGATAGAAATTTCTGGATAGTTTCACTGCAGCAATACGGGCGCCAGGATCAACGCCGCAATCGATACGATGACGATGCCGATGATATTGAGAAACACGCCGGCCCGCACCATCTGCGGGATACTAATTGCTCCCGTCGCAAATACGATGGCGTTTGGCGGTGTTGCCACCGGCAACATGAACGCGCAACTCGCCGCGATGGTGATTGGCACAGTAAGCATAATGGGCGGCACACCTGCCTGAATGGCGATTGCGCCCATTACCGGTAGTAAAGTTGCCGTGGTTGCCAGGTTGCTGGTTAGCTCGGTCAGGAAAATGACCATCGCGACCGACGCCACCACCAGCACCGCGGTGCCCCATGCATTGAGTGGTGCCAGCTGCTGGCCGAGCCACAACGCGAGGCCGCTGTCGGAAACTGCAGCTGCGAGGCTTAGGCCACCACCGAACAGGATCAATACGCCCCACGGGAGACGAGTTACATCCTCCCACGTCATGAGCCGCGGCTGTTTGGAGTCGCCGCTAGGCAGCATGAACAAGAGCATCGCCGCTGTCATCACAATACCGGCATCGGATATGCCGCTGATGCCGAGCCAACCGGTGATTGGCAGCCGTAGCATCCACGACATAATGACGCATGCAAATATAATGGCGATGCGACGCTCCGCAGTGCTCATTGCGCCAAGTTCCTCGCGGAGATCATGCAGATGATTTTTTACCGCCTCGTTCGCGGGAATGTCACAAGGAAATAAAAATCGCGTCAGCAAGAGCCATGCAATAGGCAACATCGTTAAGCTGACCGGGATGCCAACCAGCATCCATCGCGCGAAACTGATTTCGATATCGTAGTTCTCGGCCATGAAGCCCATCAAGAGAGCGTTCGGAGGGGTGCCTATCAACGTGGCCAGTCCACCGATGCTGGCGGCATAGGCAAGCCCTAACAGCATCGCAATCTGAAAATCCTTGCGAGCCTTCTCGGTCAGATCCGGTACGTTGTCGCGCATGACCACAGAAACCGAAAGCACGATAGGCAGCAGCATCATGGTCGTGGCTGTATTGGTCATCCACATACTCAAGAGTGCACACACCAGCATGAATCCACCGATCAGTCGCCGACCGTCAGTGCCAACATTATCAATAACGGCCAATGCGATACGCCGGTGCAGATTCCAGCGTTCGAGTGCCAACGCCATCATAAATCCGCCAAGGAACAGGTAGATGGTAGGGTTGGCATAAGGCGCTGCCGCGTCCCTGATGCTCGAGATGCCGAGCGGTGCGAAAGCCACAATCGGCAGAAACGCAGTTACGGGAACCGGAATCGCTTCAGTTGCCCACCAGACTGCCATCCAGAGACCGACCGCCGCGGTCCGCCAGGCCTCGGTCGACATCACGCCCTGCCACTGATCCATCAGCAACATGACGACAAAAATCGCCGGGCCGAGAATACGTCCGACGATCTGATAGGTTTCTACCGGCCGATTGACCGGTGTATCGGTTGGCTGAGATCGATTTGTCACTGTGTGCGGTGCAGGATAACGAAAAAGAGGGTGCTCCGCTGCCTATTTTTCCGGTCCGCGAAGTGCCGCCCCACGGCGGTCAGACGGACTGGACAAAAAGGCGGTAAGCTTTTGCTTACCGCCTTTCAGCCTTTCAGCCTTCTTGTGTTTCCTGATGTGACTATCGGAGTTGCACGTACCTGCGACTTTCCGCGAGATAAGCACGTGATGAGTCGCAGTCAATCAAGTGGCCTAGCAACCTGCCCCTGGTTGCGAATCCGCCACCAGTACCGTATCTGTCGTAGTCGGCGCCGAGGTCGGCAAGGTTTTCATAGGCCTGCAGCCACTTAAAGTCGAACTCTTCACCGCCACCGCCATATACCGGATACCAGTGCCAGATTCCAGTGGTAGAGCCTTGGTCACTCAGGTATTGCGACCACTCGGCCATCGCCCCGCTCACCGCCGAGAACGATGCACCTTCTTTATACGTGCAATCAGAAAAGGTCAGTACGGAGTTTGCAGGCGTTTCTCCCTCGGGTGGGGCCTTGTAATTGACCGAAGCGAAATTATTGTGTGCATTGCAACTGATCACCTCTTCGAAATCTCCCGCGAGCCCGGATTCGTCCGCCAGATAAGCGTCCTGTACCTCGCCCAACGCAACGGCATTTTTACCTGCGCCCAACCAGATCATGTCGAATTCCTGGTCGGGACCGAAATAGTAGGGCGTCAGCGTCCATGCCGCATAGTCGTCCGTTCCATTCCGATCCGCCCAGGCGTTCCATTTATCAATTACATCGTCCAGATCATCCGGGTCTTGTCGGTCGTTGTAAGTGCAGGTAAACAACTCAACCGGAATAACCAGCATGCCGTCATCCTGTGCTCAAACGGCCCCCGAACCCGCAAAGAATATGAGGCATGTGAAAATAGTCGAGATCAGTATCCTTTTCATGGTCTTACTCCTGGTTATTATTAACTGTTTTGGAAATAATAGTGCGCCTGCGACGGCGCCATAATGGCAGTATAGTAGATGCCGCAGCAATTGCCGGGCCACTCGAAGATAGTATCGGGCGCTGTGACTGCCGGCGGCAGTTTGACATTACGCTACGTTTGCACGCCGCAGGATGCTGTCCAGTGCGTTAAGGAGCTGGTCGATTTCAGCGACCGAATTGTAATGCACCGGTCCGATGCGGACTGCGCCTGAATCGTAGATGCCCAGCGATTTCGCGACTTCAATCGCGTAGTAGTGGCCGCTCCAGACAAATATGTTCTGCGCCGCCAATGCTCTCGCAATTGAGTCAGATGCGACGCCATCGACGGTAAATGACACGGTTGGCACCCGGCGGTGCATCGCATCGGCCGCTGTAATGCCCAGAATTCGCACGCCGGGCAATTGCTGCAAACCGTTAATAAGGTGTGCCGCAATATCCCGCTCATACGCGAACAGGCAATCCATGGCCGCATGCACGTATTTGCGCCGGCCTTCGAGGTGGCTGTGCTGCTCCTGATACTGGGTGGCCATCGACTCACCGATCCAGGCGAAATAGTCGACTGCTGCAGTGGTGCCGGCCATGCCTTCATGATTCTGAGTGCCGGTTTCAAAGCAGGCCGGTATCTTTTCTGACGCGGGCCGTACCTTGTACGGCTCGAGCAATTCCAGCAGTTCACGCCTGCCCCAAAGCGTGCCCTGATGCGGCCCGAAGAATTTGTACGCGGAGCAAACGAGGAAATCGCAGCCAAGGTCCTGCACGTCGGTGGCTACATGAGGCACCGACTGCACGGCATCGATGTAGGTCCACGCCCCGGCATCGTGCGCCATTGCGCTGATCGCTTTTATGTCATTGATCGTGCCTGTCAGATTACTGGCGCCAGCAACACAAACCAGTTTCGTCCTGGCCGTCAGGAGGGCATCGAGCTCGTCGAGATCAAACTCGAAGGTCTCAGTATTGAACGGCATCCATCGGACCTCAAGGCCAAGGTCCCGGGCCAGCAGCAGCCAGGGCGCGACGTTTGCATCGTGATCCATGCAAGAGAGGATGATTTCGTCACCCGGTTTAAAGCAACGTCCGATCGATCTCGAGATGTGCAGCGTCAACGTCGTCATGTTCTGTCCGAACACAATCTCATCGCCTGACTGCGCATTGAGAAGGTCGGCCATCGCCTCGTGCGCGCCCTCAATGATCGCATCGACCATTTGCGAGGTACGAAAGTATCCCTGAATGTTTGCGTTTGACTGGACCAGGCAGTCGCTCATTCTCTCGACGACCATCTGTGACACCTGGGTACCGCCGGGATTGTCAAAATAGATCCGCGGCGATTCGCCGTCGATGATCGAAAGCGAGGGAAACTGGGCGCGGATAGTTTCCAGGTCAAACGTCAATGGTTTTTACCCCGGTATTCCTGCACCTACCCACCCCATTTTTCGCGATGCGCCTCTTCTGCGCGTTGGCGGATTTTCGCATGGCGTCGGGTGAGGAGCAGGGTGCCGGGATCGCAGACTTCTGCCCTGATCAGGCCGAGATCACTTGCTGCGTCGAACAAACTCGGATACCACCGCTCCCAGTTCGGCAACAATTCTTCGACCTGATGACGCAAGTTCATCGTTGCAATGTATACGAGCAGCGTGATCGAAACAATGACCAGGGTCCATTTATGGATCACCAGATCATATTAAGGGTAACTTGACCGGTATGGACTTGCCCGTACTCGCACTGGTCTTGCTCGCAGCCGTCGCGAGATTGTCATCCGCTCTCAGCGAGCGCGCCTTATTCTTCCAGCATTCGCCCGATCATCAACATTGCGGCGAGCAACATGATGCCAGGAACAATAATGGTTCCCTGCAACATCCCTTCCAGTGGAAAATCAATGATGTTCACCAAACCCTGCGGAACGATGCCCACAATCTTCGGAAGAGAGTCTGCGAGCTGAGCAAGCGGCTTCACAGCGAATACGGCACCAATTGCAATCGCTATTGGCAAAGACAAGCGCCGCACCCACATCTGTCGCCGGACACGCACCAATACCCTGGCAGAAAATCCATCATCCCGCACAGGCTCGGACCTGAACAACGCCTCGAGCTTCAGGTCTGCATCATCCTTTAGTCGTTCAGCCATATTTATGATCTTCGATGCCAAAACTTTCTCTGATTTTTTCCTTGCCGCGAAAGATAATCGACTTGACGGTTCCAATCGGCATGTTCGCGGCGTCGCCGATTTCCCTGTGCGACAACCCGCAGGCATAAGAGAGAATCATCACCGCTCGTTCTTCCTCCGTCAAGACTGCAAGGAATTTATCGAGGTTTGAAATGTCCTCTGGTTGCTGCATTTGCTGGCCACCGTGCGCCTCTGCGTCGTGTCCCATTTCCTCAAGTATTTCGCGGTATCGAGATGACTTTCTTTTCGATTGCAGGAAAGTCGTGTAAGCAACTTTCAGCAACCACCCAATGAATGTTCCATGTCCGCGGTAGGTGTGTAGCTTGTCCCAGGCATGCAGGAATGCATCCTGCGCAAGATCATCGGCCAGAACAGGATCACGCGTGAGCTTGCGCAGGAAATTCCGCACCTGGGACTGATGGCGCCGGACCAGCTCGCCGAATGCGGCCGAGTCCTGTTGCGCCAACACCTGTGCGACCAGTTCATGATCGCCGATCCCTGGTGCCCCCGAGTTTTCACTGATCTCGATTATTCTTTCCGCGCCCCATATCGCCACATAATCAAGTAGGCTGCACCGACTAAAGCCGGGAACGCAGCGCCGCCCAGGAGTGGCCCGGTTGCGTCCGGTTCGCCAATCGCGACGCCCAATACCGCCAGCGCCAATCCAAGCGCCACCCAGATCAAGCCCCGTCTCAGGTCCTTGTCTTTGCTGGGCTCGGGCTCACCAAGCTGCCTGATAAATTCCGGGCTCAGCTCGCTGCCTTTCTCCAGCGCCAGCCGGAACGTCTGCTGGATTGCTAACCGTGACTTGTATCTGAAGAAAAACCAGAGACTGAAAACGACCGCGACGCAAATGAACATCACGATGGGTATAAATAATTCCTCTTCCATTACTAACTCCAAATTTTGTCTATACAGCTTAGCTGCTTTTCATCATTCAGATGCGCCTCGATCAGGTCTTGGATGCGGTGATGCCGATCTTTTTTCAATCGGTAATTGCATTAACAATCAAATAGTTACGATATAACGCCTGCGGCTGGGCGGATTTCCACCAATCCTGACCACTAATTGGCTCAAAATTTCGTACACGCCCGCGCATGGGGGCTTCCCCAAAATCATTCGCGGCTACGCGTTCTGCTGGTGCCAGCGCCGAAGCAAGTCCGCTTCCTTGTCGGCGCCCAAACCGGCTCGCAGCTTATCGGATCGATCTGCCGGTAAGGTCTTCCACCAGCTGATCGTATCGCGAGCTGTTTCGCGGGTCGGGCGATTCTTCAGTCCGGCAGCCGCCGCGCGGCTTCCGTCGACATATGAAAGTGCCGCAGACTCTCCGTCCGGATGTTCCCAGATCGGCAGGCCACCGCCCTCTGCGACTTCGTTCTCCGAGACGAAATCCTTGTCGACCCAGACTGGCGTCATATCGGCGTCAGTAACAGCCAGCGAATCTGCCAGCAAATCGCCCATCTTGAATGATCTCATCGGAGTCACTGTATTGAATATTCCGAAGATTTTCTTCTCCAGGCAATCAACCGTGAAATTTGCAAGATCGCGGACATCGATTATCTGAATATCGTCTTCCGGCGTTCCGGGCCACAACATTTCGCCGCCGCGCATCGTGCGCACCGGCCAGTATGTATACCGGTCAGTTCGGTCTCCCGGACCGCAGATATAAGTCGGACGAAGAATGGTCGTTCGATCGGCGCCAACCTCTGCCACTACCCGCTGCTCGCAGAGCGCCTTCATCGGCCCATACGTATCGCCGGTGACTTCCTCGACGGTCTCATCTTCCATTGTGGCCAGCCCGGTATCCTCGTCGATCGGCGCAGTAAATGAACCGTAAACCGATATGGTGGAAATATAGAGATAATGAGACACCGCTGACGAGAGCAACCGCGCCGAATCCTCCACCTGTCTCGGCACGTAACCTGAATTGTCGACAACGGCATCCCATTTACCGCCCTCCAGCGCCTGCAGATCACCGTTACGATCGCCGACCAGTAATTCCAGGTCGGGAAACAGCTCGTTATTTGTCCTGCCGCGATTAAACAGGCTGACTTCATGGCCGCGGCGCAGTGCCTCCCGAACCATGTGCGGCCCTATGAAGCCGGTACCACCCAGGACCAGAATTTTCAGTGGAGCGGATGGCTCGGGTTCTACTTCCTGTTGCGTGTCACCCCCGGGCGTACATCCTGCAGCAACCACGGCGCCACCAAGAAGGCTTGTTTTCAGGAATCGTCTTCTGTCGTTATTCATACTGGGGACCGTTGTTTTTTTATGCTAATTGGATCGCAGCGGGGGTCGCTGCCTGCGCATCCCTGTACGAAACGCCGCTCCTACTAGCGATACCGGTCCATTAGTTTCGCCAGTTGGTCGTTGCCGGGATTCAGTTCCTGGTATGGAATTTGCGACAACGGTTGTTCGACGCTCCCCGAAAGATCATGCATGTCGCCGGTTTCTTCGTCTATATATAAGAGTCCGGTTATGATTTCTCCTGCGTTAACGCTGTCACGCAGGAAAGAAAAGGCTGCGGCCCGGCTGGTTGGATCATACTCCCTGTCGACCCTGCGGAAGACAATTTTGCTGCCATCGTGCAACAGGACCGGCATTGTGTCGCCTTCCTCATAGGCCGTGCGGATTTCCTCGGTCGGAGGTATGAAATCGGCATCGATGACGTGATAGTAATGTTCTCGAGTGTACGCGTAGCTTTTGGTCGATCCTTCGTGGTCATTGAAGGTCACGCAGGGACTGATTACATCAAGCAAGGAAAATCCCTTATGCACTAATGCGCCCTTGATCAGCGGTACAAGCTGGTCTTTGTCACCCGAGAAACTGCGCGCAATGTACGTTGCACCGAGGCCGATGGCGGTGCTCACCGGGTCGATCGGCATCTGACGATTGGCCGGCCCTTTCTTGGCCTTACTGCCAACATCTGCCGAGGCGGAATACTGACCCTTGGTCAGTCCATAGACGCCGTTGTTCTCGATGATGTAGCACATGTCAAGATTGCGGCGAATGATATGTGCGAACTGTCCCATACCGATGGACAGCGAATCCCCGTCGCCGGATATTCCAAGGTAAGTCAGATTCCGGTTGGCGGCATTGGCGCCGGTCGTCACTGACGCCATGCGGCCGTGCACGGCATTAAATCCATGCGACTGACTTAGGAAATACGCCGGCGTTTTGGACGAGCAACCGATGCCGCTCATCTTCGCGAGCTTGTGTGGCTCCAACCCGAGTTCGAAAACTGCCTGGATAATTGCCGCCGTGATCGAATCGTGACCGCAGCCGGCGCACAGCGTCGAAACTGCACCTTCGTAATCGCGCGCAGTAAGACCGAGCTGATTGCGCGGCAGCCCTGGATGCGAAACTTTTGGTTTGGCGATATAACTCATAAGTCCAATTCCGATTAATTAACTCGGGCAGCTTTGCCTTTCGCCACTTCCTCCAGTACCCGGTCAATAACGAAACTTGCGTTAACCGGCATGCCGTCATAGTGCAGCATAGAGACAAGCTTGTCCGGATTGGCGTTCGCATCGAGTATCAAGAGAGATCTGAACTGGGCGTCGCGATTTTGCTCCACGACGTAGACCAGCTCGTGCTTGTTAATAAAGTCGCTTACTGACTGGCTAATTGGAAATGCCTTGACCCGGCAATAATTAAGACCAACGTTAATGCCCTTGAGATGCACGAGTGCTTCCCTGACCGCACCGTCACAACTGCCCAGTGACAGGATGGCGTTCTTGTTGAATTTGGAGTATTCAATCTCAGGCCCGGGAACTAGCGTACGGGCCGTTTCCCACTTCACCAGCAGCCGGTCCACGACCTCCTGGTATTCGGCGGAATCTTCCGTGTAGCGGCCATACTTGGTATGCCCGGAGCCACGCGTGAAGTATGAACCCTTCGGGTGCTCGCCGGGGATCGTCCGGTAGGTAATGCCATCGCCGTCCGAGTCGAGGTAGCGGTAGAACGTGTCCATCGACTCGAGGTCTTCGGCCGACAGGACCTTGCCTTTATCGGGCTGATAGTTGTCATCCCACTTCAGGTCGGGACACATCCAGTCATTCATTCCGATATCGAGATCCGACATCACCATGACTGGCGTCTGCAGGCGATCTGCAAGATCGAAGGCGGTGATCGTCAGGTAAAAACATTCTTCGGGATTGGATGGAAACAACAGAACGTGTTTTGTATCGCCATGCGACGCGTATGCGCAAATCATGAGATCACACTGCTGGGTGCGGGTCGGCATGCCGGTCGATGGACCGGCTCGCTGCACATCAAATATGACGGCAGGCAATTCCGCGTAATAAGCAAACCCGATGAACTCACTCATCAGCGAGATGCCCGGACCACTGGTCGGTGTAAAAGCGCGCGCACCATTCCAGGTTGCGCCGAGCACCATACCGATCGCGGCAAGCTCGTCTTCGGCCTGCACAATACAGAATTTTTTCTTGCCGGATTCCTCGTCCATGCGAAACTCTTTGCAAAACGCCTTGTACGCATCCATGAGGGAGGTGGATGGCGTAATCGGATACCACGCACCGACCGTCGCACCGGCGTAAACACAACCAAGTCCTGCGGCCGTGTTGCCGTCGATCAGTATATGGTTTGCAGTCTTGTCCAGCTTGTCCACTTTGACCGGTAACGGGCACTTGAAGTGTTCATTCGTGTAGTCGTATCCAAGACGGATCGCCTCGAGGTTCGACTCGACCATGTGTTTTTTGGTTGCAAATGTTTGCTCCAGCAATGCCGTGATGATGTCGAGATCGATTTCCAGCAGGGCAGCCAATGCACCAACGTAGGCAATATTCTTCATCAGGATGCGCGCACGCACGCCATCGAAGCGCTCATTGCACATCTTTGAAAGTGGAATACCGAAAATATCGATGTCGCCGCGATCAAGCAGCCTGCTGCGTGGCCAGGTCGAGTCGTAGATCATCCAGCCCCCGGATGCGACGTCGGCCATGTCCTGGAGATAAGTCTGTGCGTTCATCGCGACCATGATATCGACCCGGTTAGCACGCGACTGATAGCCGTCGCCGCTAACGCGAACCTCATACCAGGTCGGCAATCCCTGGATATTCGAGGGGAAGTAGTTCTTGCCGACAACCGGAATACCCATCCTGAAGATCGCTTTCATCAGGAGACCGTTCGCACTCGCCGAACCGGTTCCATTGACCGTAGCAATCTTGATGACGACGTCGTTGATTCCGGACACGGCTAGCTCGGTTGTTTTCTCTTGAGTTTAGACGGAATAAGGCTGCAAACTCTCATTTGCTGAGACGATAATACGCTTAAGTTGCAGACTTGGCCGCTTGTGGCCGCCTGCGGTCCGCCTCGTCAAGGGCATAGGGAATCAGGATTTCTGATTTTTGCATGTCCCAGGCACCGGTGGGGCAGCGCTCGGCACAAAGACTGCAATGCACGCAGAGGTCTTCATCCTTGACCATCACGCGCCCCGTCTGCGGCAGGTCTGCCGATACATACAGTAGTTGTTCGCGGTTCTCGGCCGGCGCAGACAGCCGTGTGCGCAGCTCATCTTCCTCGCCATTAGCGGTCATCGTCAGGCAGTTGACAGGGCAGATATCAATGCACGCATCGCATTCAATGCACAGGCTTGCCGTAAACACCGTCTGGATATCGCAGTTCAGGCAACGCTCGACTTCCAGGATCGTTTGTTCGGCACTAAATCCAAGCTCCACCTCGATATCGAGCTTTTTGAATCTGTCCTTGAGATCGACATGCGGCATGAGCCTGCGCTCTGAGGGGTCATAGTCATTGGAGAAACTCCATTCGTGCATGCCCATTTTCTGACTTTGCAGGTTCATGCCGGCCGGCAGGCGATCGTTGAGATCTTCCTGCTGACAATACTTGTGAATCGAAATCGCTGCCTCGTGACCGTGGGCCACTGCCCAGATGATGTTTTTTGGCCCGAAAGCGGAATCTCCCCCGAAGAAAATGCCGTCGCGCGAACACATCATTGTTGTCTCATCGACAACCGGACAATCCCATTCGTCAAATTCAATACCGAGGTCGTGCTCAATCCAGGGAAATGCATTTTCCTGGCCGATCGCGAGAATGACATCGTCACATGGCAGCGTAACCTCGCCGACCGCGGTACCGCGGTCGATGCGTCCATTGTCGTCGATGTTGTATTCCATCTGCTCGAACTTCATACCGACGAGTTTGCCGTTTTTGATGACGAACTCCGTCGGCGAGTGATTGACAATGATCGCTATATTTTCTTCTTCGGCATCGTCCAGTTCCCAGTCCGACGCCTTGAAGAATCCGCGCGGCTTGCGCGCCATCACCTTGACATCGTTTGCACCGAGCCGAAGTGAAGTACGGCAACAGTCCATCGCCGTGTTGCCTACGCCGATGATCAATACCTTTTCACCCACTTCCTCAATGTGCTTGAATGCGACGGACTCGAGCCAGTCGATACCGATATAGATGTTCTCAGTGTCATGACGGCCCGGCAGCTCCAACTCCTTGCCGCGGGGCGCGCCACTGCCGACGAATACCGCGTCAAAACCACCGTTGTCCAGCAAGTCCTTCATGCTCTCGATGCGGTGATTCAGCTTCAACTCTGCGCCCATATCGAGGATGTAGCCGATCTCTTCATCCAGCACTGCGGGTGGCAGACGGAATTGTGGAATATTGGTGCGCATGAGGCCGCCGGTCGCCGCAAGACCTTCAAATATCGTGACCTCGTAACCGATCGGCAATAAATCATTGGCAACAGACAAAGATGCGCAGCCGGCGCCAATCAATGCAACTTTTTTGCCATTGCTTCTGGCGGGCGCCTTCGGCAGCCGGTCCCGGATATCATCATGGTGATCGGCAGCGACCCGTTTCAGGCGGCAAATCGCAACGGGTTTGTCTTCAACGCGCCCGCGGCGGCAGGCAGGCTCGCAGGGACGATCACAGACACGCCCCAGTATCGCGGGAAAAATATTGGATTCCCGGTTAAGCATGTAGGCATCCGAAAATTCGCCCTGTGCGATCAGTCGAATATAGTTCGGAATGTCGGTGTGTGCCGGGCAGGCCCACTGACAGTCGACAACTCTGTGAAAATACTCAGGATTGGAGGTATCGGTTGGCTTCATTCAAGTGACGACCAGATAGGTTTTGTTCTGCGCAATCTGGAAATCTCCACCATTCAGAGTCCAATATCTCGTGTAGGATAACGGGATCGTCCGGAAAGTAAACTGTTTTCACACCGAGCCGCTTATCCGCCTGATGACTGTGACATTTATTAAATATGTGCCGCGTATAGAATGGCTGGGCACCACTCAGGCCCTGTAGCCTCAACGGCTGCGATTGCAATCGAGTCGCTGGCCGGCAATTTCATCGCTTACCACTCCATCCTGGTACGCGATAGTCCCGTTGACGATGGTGGTGTCTATGGTTGAGCTGAAGGTGTGGCCCTCGAACGGCGACCAGTGACATTTCGCGAGCAGATTGCGGGAACTGACAACATACTGCTTGTACGGGTCCACTAAAACCAGGTCGGCGAAGTAGCCCTCGCGCACATAGCCGCGATCCACAATGCCGAAAATATCGGCGACCGCGTGACTGGTCTTGTCGACGATTTTCTCGTAGGTCAGTTTCCGGTTCTTCGCGAGATCAAACAAGCAGAGCAAGGCGTGCTGCACCAACGGCAATCCCGCCGGTGCCTTGAAATAGCTCTTACCTTTCTCGCTTATCGTATGCGGGGCATGATCCGTCGCGATTATGTCAATACGGTCTTCATTGACGGCCTTAAGCAGGGCTGCACGATCCTCGGCGGTCTTGATCGCGGGATTGCACTTGATCCTGGCACCCAGGTCCCTGTAGCGGGATTCCTCGAACCACAGGTGATGCACGCATACTTCAGTTGTAATGCGCTTGTCATCGCGATGAGCTTTGGAGAAGAGGCCCATCTCGATTGCTGTCGTCAGGTGCAGCACGTGCAGCAGTGCATCGTGCCGACGGGCGAGGTTCACTGCCTGACTGGAGGACAGCAGGCACGCAGTCGCGGAACGAATTTTGGGGTGTTCCGACATTGGCACGTCAGCACCAAATTCAGCCTTGGCTCGCGCTTCGTTGTCGCGGATGGTGGGGGAGTGCTCGCAATGCGTGAGGACGATGACCGGTGCATGTTCGAACAACAGTTCGAGCGCTTGCGGATCGTCCACCAGCATATCACCGGTTGAGGCTCCCATGAACGCCTTGATGCCGCATGACTCACCAACCTGCAGCACCTTTATTTCTTCAATATTGCGGTTCGTGGCACCGAGGTAGAATGCGTAGTTTGCACGGCAGCGTCCGGCGGCGATTTGGTACTTGTCCGCCAGCGCATCCCGCGTCGTCGTCTGCGGGTTGACGTTTGGCATGTCCATGAAACTCGTGATACCACCTGCAACTGCAGCGGTGGATTCAGTCGCCAGATCGCCCTTGTTCGTGAGGCCAGGCTCTCGAAAATGGACCTGGTCATCGATCATGCCCGGCAGCAGGAACTTCCCTTTAGCGTCAAGGACCTGGACATTCTTACCTGCCGACAAACCAGAGCCGATTTTCTCGATTCGTTCTCCCTTGATCAGGACGTCAGCATCTTTTGTCCCGCCTTCATTGACGAGACGCGCATTGGCAATCAGTAATTTCTTCATGATCGCTGGCGAAAATCAGGCGAAGGCATCGCTTGCCGTGACCAGTTCGTGCACATTGCCCGGCTCAAAAGCTGCGTGACCGGCGCCAGGCACAATGCGCAGATCAGCCTCGGGCCAGGCTTCTGCCAGTTCCCAGGCTGAGATGACCGGGCAAATTACGTCGAAGCGGCCCTGAACAATGACAGCGGGAATATTCCGTATTCGATCTACATTTTTGATGAGTTGATCGTCTTCCATGAATCCACCGTTCACAAAGTAATGACATTCAATACGCGCCAACGCCAGTGCCATATCGTCGGCGGCAAAATCAGCGGCAATTTCTGTATTTGGCAACAGGGTACTGGTTGTACCTTCCCAGATCGACCAGGCCTTGGCCACCTCTACCCTGACTTTTAAGTCTTTGCCCGTCAGGCGCTGGTGATAGGCGGCCAGTAAATCGCCCCTTTCGCCCCTTGGTATTGGCTTAAGGAACGCCTTCCAGCGATCCGGAAAGATCTCGCTTGCGCCGTGCTGATAGAACCAGTCGATCTCCTTTTTACGCAGCATGAATATGCCACGGAGGATAATCTCCGTAACGCGCTCAGGATGCGCCTGCGAATAAGCCAGCGCCAGTGTACTGCCCCACGAGCCTCCAAAAACCTGCCACTTTTCGATCTGGAGTGCCGCCCGCAAAATCTCGATGTCGTTGACGAGATCCCAGATCGTGTTGTCCTTGAGGCTGGCATGAGGGGTACTCTTGCCGCTTCCCCGCTGGTCAAAAAGGACGATTCGGTAAACATCGGGATTCCAGAAACGACGCATGTTGGCAGTGCACCCGCTACCGGGCCCGCCATGCAGAAAAACCACCGGCTTGCCATGCGGAATCCCGCATTCCTCATAATAGAGCCTGTGTCCGCTGCCAACCTCCAGGTAAGCGGTGCGATGCGGTTCAATCGGCGGATAAAGCTCGCGCCGTGCAGTGTCCGTCGTCATAGCGGCATTATGAAAGGGACACGTCCCGAATGCTATTCGTATTGAACCTTGATCAATGATTCCAGTCTTTAGGCTAAACTTGAACCAACAGGATCCCGACGGAAGGACAAACAATGAAATATTCACCACTCAGGGCGTTCGCGTTACTTGTGGTATCGATAGCGATATCGATCACGGCCGTGGCTGTCGAAGTCGACATTAACTATACCGAGTACACGCTCGACAATGGACTGCGTCTGATCGTCCATGAAGATCACAAAGCGCCAATTGTTGCCGTCAATATCTGGTATCACGTCGGTTCGAAGAACGAAAAACCTGGACGAACCGGACTGGCACATCTCTACGAGCATCTCGCGTTCAATGGCACAGAGAATTATGACGACGAATATTTCAAACCGTTCGACCTCGTCGGCGCCACCGGAATCAACGGTACGACCGATTTCGACAGGACCAACTATTTTGAAATTGTGCCGAATACGGCACTCGATCTGGCCCTCTGGATGGAGTCTGAGCGCATGGGCCACCTGTTGGGCGCCATTACACAGGAGAAGCTCGACGCACAGCGGGCTGTGGTGCAAAACGAAAAACGACAGGGAGATAACCAGCCCTACGGCAAAGTCTTCTATAACATCCTGGCAGGCGTTTATCCCGAGGGGCATCCATACGCCACATCTGTAATTGGCTCAATGGAAGATCTCGATGCCGCGAGCCTCGAGGACGTCCACGAATGGTTCAGAACCTATTACGGCCCGAATAACGCGGTACTTGTGGTTGCCGGCGATGTGACACCGGATGACGTGCTTGCAAAAGTTCAGCATTATTTTGGAGACATCCCGCCTGGCCCGCCAATCGCGAAACATAAGCAGTGGGTGGTCAAACTCGATCGCGACAAGCGCGAGGTCATGCAGGATCGCGTTCCGCAGGCGCGTATCTACAAGGTCTGGGGTGGCCCGAGCATCACGGACGACGACTCCGAGTTGCTTGATCTTGCCGGGGAAATTCTGTCCGGTGGAAAAAATTCGCGCCTTTATAAGCGACTGGTCTACGACGACCAGATCGCAACCTCTGCAACGGCTGGCATGATGAGTGCAGAAATTGGCGGCATGTTCATGGTCTCCGCCACCGTGCAACCTGGTGGAGACCTGGCAGCGGTCGAACAGGCACTGAACGAGGAAATCGACCGGATGTTGGCTGATGGAATCTCAACCGAGGAACTGGAACGGGTAAAGGCACAGAACCGATCAGGATTTGTACGTGGCCTCGAGAGGATCGGTGGCAAAGCCAATTTGCTCGCTGCGAACGCCGTGTACGAGGGCGACCCTGGCGCGTACCGGGAATCCATGGTTCACCTGGACAATGCGACGACGGAGGATGTTGAAGCAGCTGCACGGCGATGGCTGACAGCAGGTGCATATCACCTCGAGATTCACCCGTTTCCGGAACTGAGTGCTGCGACGGAGGGCGCGGATCGATCATCTCTCCCTGAGACCACTACGTTTCCTGAGGTAAGATTCGCGGAATTCGATCGTGACTTCCTGAGTAACGGCATGGAAATCATCGTCGCCAATCGGAGCACGATACCAATCGTCAACATTCGAATGAGTTTCGATGCCGGTTACGCATCAGACCAGTTCGGAGAATTCGGCACCTCCAGTCTTGCAATGGCCATGCTGGACGAAGGTACGACAAGTCGCTCTGCCCTTGAGATCAGCGACGAACTGGACCGGCTGGGCGCACGCTTCAGTGCGAGGTCCGGAATTGATTCCTCATCTGTCGGCATCAGCGCACTGAAAGAAAACCTCGATGCATCGCTGCACATTTACGCTGACATTATTCTGAACCCGTCGTTTCCGGAAAGCGAACTGGAGCGTCTGCGCAAGATGCGATTCGCCCAGATCCAGCAGGAAAAAACCCGCCCGGTTGGGCTTGCCATTCGTATCTTCCCCAAATTGCTGTATGGAGAGGGTCATGCCTACTCGATGCCATTGAGTGGTTCGGGAACCATAGAGTCAGTAAGCCGCATCACTCGCGACTCGCTGGTCGACTATCACAAAACCTGGTTTCGGCCCAATAACGCAACGATGATTGTTGTTGGCGACACGACGATGGCAGAAATAAAGCCAAAACTGGAGCGGCTATTCAGCAATTGGGAACCGGCCGACGTGCCAACCAAGAACATTGCGGACGTGGGTCAGCAGGACGTGGAGCGCATCTACCTGATCGACAGGCCCGACTCTGAGCAGACCATCATCATCGCCGGCAACGTGGCGCCGGCCGTAGGAGACGGCAATGAACTCGCGGTAGAGGCGATGAACGAAATCCTGGGTGGCAGTTTTACAGCACGACTGAATATGAATCTGCGCGAAGACAAGGCCTGGGCTTACGGCGCATATACCGTCTTATTGAACACCAAGGGCCAGCGTCCGTTTCTCGCCTATGCGCCTGTTCAAACTGACAAGACAATGGAGTCAATGGCGGAGATCAAGCGCGAACTCGTCGCCTTCCTTGGAGACAATCCGGCAACCGATGAAGAAATCAACAAGGTCAAGAACAAGAATACTTTGAGCCTGCCTGGCCGCTGGGAAACGGCCTCCGCCGTGCTGCGGGATATCGACGAAATCGTCACTTACGATCTGCCCGATGACTACTGGGACACGTACGCTGACAACGTGCGGAAAATTTCCGGCAAACAAATCGCCGAAGCGGCGGCTGCGGTCATCAAACCGGATAAGCTGATCTGGGTGGTTGTTGGCGACCGGGAGAAGATCGAGTCACGAATTCGCGAGCTCGAACTCGGCGAAATCACGCTGCTGGATCAGGATGGGAATGAGATTCAGCCCACAGCGTCCAATTAAGGCTCCATGGCAATCGAAGCGGTTTCTGCATGAAAGGACGAGCATTTACCTGCACTATTTGATGGCGCCTCGATTTTGGCTCGATTTCGCCCGACGGTCCGCTGGCGCGTATTGTTATGTTTAGCGGTTAATCACTTGCATCAACATTTTTGTCTTGTGCGCGACCAACTCTGTAAGAATCGGCAATACCGATCAACCAGGAAACTAATAAGACAGCCAGGGCGATATCCAGCAGTTGCGATTCGGCGCCCGCAGTTTGTCCTGATACCAATTCCGAAATTGTTGCCGCATCAAACTGGATTTCACCACTTTGAATTTTTTCGGTTATTTGCAGAGCCGTCTCTACCGATTTTGCAATCAAGAAATATAGCCCGGCAAATGCTGCGCCGGCTAAAATGACACCAGGAATATACTTCTTCAAGAGAAAATGCCCGACGCCAGGAAATATAAAAGCCGATAACAAGGCTGCTTTCATTGGCTTTTTCATCAGCTATACCAGCGTTCAAAACACCGTGGATGGAAGGAAAACATAACAGCGCCCCCTGACATCTGGTTAAGGATACAAGATCTGATCTTTATTCACTACGAAGCGGCTGGGCAGCCGCAACCGGGACAGGCAGGGGTCGGATATATCTTGCGCCATGGCGCCGTGCGACAACCAATGCGACTGACCCCATGTCTCATGTTCCCAGGCTGATGACCTGCTCGGCGCGATTGATCGCTTCCGGTCGATGGGCAACGCTTACAACGGTGATGCCCAGTTCACGGATGTTCTGCAGCACCCGCCTTTCCATGCTGACATCAAGATGGCTGGTAGCCTCATCCAAAAAGAGCATTACGGGCCTCCGGTACAGTGCGCGCGCCAGCACGAGGCGCTGCACCTGTCCGCCCGACAGGTTTTTGCCCATGTCACTGATCTGCGTCTGAAGCTTCATCGGCAGGTTCTGAATGTCCGGCCAGATTTCCGCGATGATTGCAGCCTCTCGCAAACGCGCCAGGTCAGGCGCCGTATCGAATGCTGAAATGTTTTCCGTAACCGTCCCCTGAAAGAGTGTATCGTTCTGTAGCACAAAACCCGTTTGCCCTCGCAGCGAATCCCTGTTCCACAAAGGCAGATCCATGTTGTCGACATAAATTTGACCTGCGTTTACCGGCAGATGCCCGGCGAGCAGTTTCAATAAGGTTGTCTTGCCACATCCCGACGGGCCGGTGATGACGACATTAATGCCCGCAGCAATGTCGCAACAAAAGTCCCGCACTATCCATGGCCCCGCCGAGTAACGGAACGCGATGTTCTCGGCTGTTAACGATCCCTTTATGGTTGAATTAATCGCGCCGGCCGGAATTGCCGGCATTGGTTCGGCCAGCACGATATCCGACAGCCTGCCCGTGTGCACTTTCAGCAAAAAGAATTTCTGGACCGCTTCCGCAAGACCAAGCGCTGCAGACCCAAACCTGGCGCGCAGACTCATGAACGCGAACAGGACACCGAGCGTAAAGTGCTTGTCGAGAACACCGGCGATGCCGATGCCGAGAAAAAGCACTTGCTCGAACACGCCGATGATACCGGTGCCGGTTTCCTGTGCGATCGACAACCTGCCTTCGCGAACTCGTGCGTTGGTCGCGTTGGAGAAGTGATTTTGCCAGTGAGCGAGCCTTAAGTGCCCGAGTCCGAGCGCCTGCACCACATCGCATGCGCGAAGTGATTCAAGCAGCGAACTGTTCTGTGACGCTGTGTGAATGATCGCCTGCTCCCCCAGACGCCGGCTTGCGGGTAGAATCATTGCCATCAGGAGCGCCGAAAGCGCGAGCCCTGCCAAAGAGACCGCCGTCAGCCAGCCACTGTAAAGAAACATTATTGCCAGCGTCGTCAGCAATACAGCGCTATGTACGACGCTGTTGATAACATGGTCGGTTAACGCATGCCTGATTGGTGTGAGCGATTCGAGTTTGGACATCAGGTCACCAGGGTGCCGACTATTGATAAAGGTCGCCGGCAGGCAGAACAAGTGACTCATGACACTAACGGAACTGTCGACGGCCAGGTTGGTTCCGGTAAACAGGCTGATCCAGCGCCGTAACCCGTCGAGCATCACGCCAGTGAGCATGATCAGTGCGAGACCTCCAAGCGCACGGTACAGCCATTGACGATCCTGACCCAACACCAGTTCATCAATCAGAATCTGCGTGGCAATCGGCGGCGCCAGCGCCAGGACCTGAGTGCTCAGCAACAGGCAAAGCATCAGCCCGAGATAGCGGTAGAGGTGACGAAACGACCCGGCAAAATCCACGAAAGACAAAGTAACTCGCTCGCTCTGCCGGCGAAACCCGCGCGCAGGCAGCAGCTCCAGTGCCACGCCTGTGAACGATTCATCGAATTCTGCCGGCCCGACTTTCCTGCGGCCGGTTGCGGGATCATGAATCAGGTAATGTCGACGCCCATAGCGAACCAGGACCACAAAATGGTCCATGCGCCAGTGCAGCACGGCCGGAAGTCGTAAGCGATGCAATTCGGAGAGTGACAGTCGTAACGGCCGCGCCGTTAGCTGAAGATACTTTGCTGTGCGCAGCAGGTCACCGAATGTCGTACCTCGACCGGAGAGACCGTGCAACTTCCTTAACTCATCCAGAGGAGTGCGTTTGCCATAGAACGCGGCCACCATGGCCAGGCAGGTAAGCCCGCACTCTGCGCTCTCCTGCTGGAAAATGATCGGGACTCTTCGACGGCGCCGATTGCCGCCAATGGGATCAGGCACCCTGGTCTCCCGACCCGGTTGCAACCACGCGCAGGAGCCATTCGAAAAGTCTGTAGCGTCGCTGTACGAGGTCAGCCTGGAATGATGTGCCAGGTGCCAGCGGCCAGACCGCGTTGAACGCTTCAATATGGGTTTCGTTGAGTCTCGCCCGGACTTCGAAAACCGGACCGGTCAGCGCCAGCGGCACACTGATTTCCCTCGGTACGATCGCGATGCTCGATATCGAAGTAACCACTGCGGTGCTGGTGCCGAATAACTGGTACGGATAGGCGTCAAGGCGAAGCTGCACGACCTGGCCTTTCCGCAGGAACCCGGCTTTAGCGCTCGACAGGTACAGCCATGCCTCGAGTTCCTGATGTGGCCGGTAGACCTTGAGCAGGGCTTGTCCGGCGATGACTGCGGAACCTGGCCGCACGTTGACCCTGGCAACGACGCCGGCCTCGGATGCCCGGATATCCTGACTGATCAGGTGTTCATGCTCAACGACCTGGCGCTGCAAACGCCGTTGTTCAAGATCGTGCAGGATTGCCTGGCGCGCCGCCGCATCGCCTGCTTCGGCGCGCGCCCGCAAAATGGCGGCAACCTCCTGCTCGTAGTCCAGCATGGTACGCCTTATGGTGGCGCTCCTGGCCCTGGCCTGCAGCAACAGGGATTGCTCCTGGTCGAGAGCCTCAACGGAAATGCCTCCCTTGCCGGCAAGGCTCCGGCGTCGCGCTAACCGTCGCTCGAATAACTCAACCTGGTCCTGCTGAAGTTCGTATTCGGTTTTCGCAACGGCGCGCCGCTTGCTGATCGAATCCTGACGCTCGCCAAGCGCCAGCAAGCGGCTGCTGTCAATCGCCACCTGCCGTGCGTGCGCCTTGTCCAGCAACGCGATTTCTGCATGCAACGACGGTAATTGGAGCCTGGCAAGTTGCTCCTGGTTAGTGGTGATATTGAGCAGCAGGTCTCCGGCATTGATGACCTGCCCTTCGCGAACATTAATTTTGGTGACCCTGCCTGGCGCGCTCGCAACAATGTCGAGCAATCCGTCCGGTGGCATCAGTACCCCGACAGCCCTGGCGCGTTGCGGAATCTCCACATACCAGGCGACAAAACCAAGCAACAGCATGGCCAGCACACCAACTGCCAATGCGACAAAACCGGAAGGCGGCACGATCACTGATACCGAACCAAATAACCGGTGGCTGGCTGACTGTACCGCACTTCTGCGAAAAAGCGTCGTAACGCCTGTCTTGTTCGCAACCTCCTGTCGCATGAGATGAGTATCCGTTCCCACAGTCATAACATTTGATCATGGCGAGTCGTAATGAGCGATCTCATTTACACGGCGCTTTGCCCGGTTTTTCGTGGGGCCCTTGCCTGCGCCGGGCAAAATACATGACCGTATCGGGGCGCAATGCGATAACCTCCGAAAACTGTCCTGAGGAAATGTTTATTGGCGATTGCGCATGACGATTGACGAATACATAACGCTCATCGACGACGCCAGTGTCTATGACGTCGCGAGCAAAACTCCGCTGGAGCTTGCCAGCAATTTGTCCGCACGGCTCGGCAACCGAATCTTCATGAAACGCGAAGATTTGCAGCCGGTTTTCTCATTCAAGATTCGCGGCGCTTACAACAAAATTGCCAAATTGTCGCAAGACGCGCTGGATGCCGGCGTTATCTGCAGTTCAGCCGGTAATCACGCGCAGGGAGTGGCGCTTGCAGCACAAAGGAAAAACGTTCGGGCGGTTATCGTCATGCCGGTTACCACACCGACAATCAAGATCAACGCGGTTAGGTCGTTTGGTGGCGAGGTATTATTGCATGGCGATACTTACGACGATGCGGATGCGCGTGCCAGGGAACTTGAACAAGAGCAAGGACTGACTTTCATTCACCCATTTGATGATCCTGCTGTGATTGCCGGCCAGGGCACAATCGGCCGCGAACTGATCAATCAGCTTGAAGAGGATGTGCAGGCAGTTTTCGTACCGATTGGCGGCGGCGGCCTGATTGCCGGGATTGCGGCTTACGTGAAGGGAAAAAGGCCAGACATCAGGATCATCGGCGTCGAGCCGGAGGATTCTGCGGCAATGCAGAAATCGCTTGCAGCCGGAAAACTTATTACGCTGGATCACGTTGGCATTTTTGCAGATGGCGTCGCGGTGCGCCGCGTGGGTGATGAAACATTCAGGATATGCCAGCAATTGGTGGATGAAATCGTCACGGTTGATACCGATCAGATTTGTGCCGCTATTCGGGATATTTTTGAGGATACACGTTCGATTGTCGAACCCGCCGGTGCGCTGGCTGTTGCCGGTGTAAAAAAATATATCGCGGCAAATAGCATCGAAAACCAGGCATTTGTCGTCATTAACGGTGGCGCAAACGTCAACTTCGATCGCCTGCGGCATATCGCCGAGCGAGCGGCGATCGGTGAGCAACGTGAAATGCTGCTGGGCGTCGAGATTCCGGAAAAACCCGGTAGCTTCCGGATATTTTGCGAAGCCCTCGGCCGGCGCAGCATCACCGAATTTAACTACCGTTACAGCGATTCCAGAAAAGCGCACATCTTCGTCGGCGTGGAATTGAGGCATGGCGCCGATGAGCACGCCGAGCTTATTGAAAACCTGACCAGGCTTGGATTTCCCCTCGTCGATCTGAGCGACAATGAGATGGCTAAGCTGCATGTCCGCCACATGGTTGGTGGAACCGCAAAAATCGAGAATGAAAGACTCTTTCGCTTCGAATTTCCCGAACGGCCAGGTGCATTACTGGATTTTCTGAAAGCAATTGGTACCGACTGGAATATCAGCCTCTTTCATTACCGGAATCATGGCTCGGACTACGGAAGAATCCTGGCCGGGATCCAAGTCGCTACCGAAGAATCAGAAGAGCTGGAAGCCCACCTGGCCGATCTCGGTTACACGTATCGGGAGGAGAGTGACAATCCTGCGTATGCGATGTTTTTAGCGTAGGAGCCGGCCTGCCGGGGGATCGATGCCCGATACGTGTAGCTGGTTTAAATCGCTCGCCGGGGCGAGCTCCTACAGGCGAGCTCCTGCAGGTGCGCCGTTACGACGGATTGCCGCGAATCGTTTTGTAGGAGCCCGGCCTGCCGGGAGATCGATGCCCGATACGTGGACTCAGCCTTGATCGCTCGCTGGGGCGAGCTCCTACCGGCGAGCTCCTACCGGCGAGCCCCTACTCGCGAAAAGACGAATCCTTGCGATCCAGTTTCCGCAATAGTCCCGGCCATGCGAGATCACCGCCCATGCCTTTCAACACTGTCTCGATCTGCGCTTTGATGCCACTAACAATCGCAGGCTTTATCAGCGTGAGCTCCGCACCACCCGATTGCGCCATCAATTGCGTCTGACAGGCAGTCTCGAGTGCATACATATAAAGAAAAGCATCCGGTATCGTTGCGCCCACGGCGAGCAAACCATGGTTTCTCAGGATCAGGAAATTGTTACTTCCCAGGTCTGCGACCAGTCGCGGTTTCTCCTCCTCATTCAGTGCGATCCCCTCGTAGTCGTGATAGCTGAGTGAGGCAAAAGGAAACAGCGATATCTGCGAGATGGGCAGCAGTCCGTCGACCTGCGCAGACACGGCTACCCCTGCCTTCGTGTGCGTGTGCAGGACGCATCCCGCATCCGTGCGTGCAGCATGCACGGCACTGTGAATCGTAAATCCGGCCGGGTTAACGAAATACGGGGTATCGAGGACGATCTCGCCATCCAGGTTGACCTTGACGAGACTGCTCGCGGTCATTTCCTCGAACAGTAATCCGTAGGCGTTAATAAGAAAGTGTTCGTCCGAACCCGGCACTCGTGCTGAGATGTGCGTAAATATCAGGTCATCCCAGCCATGCATGGCGATCAGCCGGTAGCAGGCCGCCAGGTTCACGCGCGTCTTCCACTCCTCTTCCGATACCTGGTTTTTGACGGACAAGGCTTCTCTGGCGGTACTCATTGGATAACTCCGGGACTGTTCGCGTTTCTTGCATTATACGTCAGCGCAACCAGTTACAGCCGAAACGTACTTTCAGCTATATATGAACAACTTATTCCCGTTCGTTTGCAACTATTCCAGCCGCTTAAGCATCAAACAGTTATAGAACGGCAAGATTTTGTACCGAATTCTGGTCCGAGTGCACCTCGGCCAGGGTGGCAGACGAAACAAATAAATCTCCCAAAGGTTTTGTTTCGTTCTTTAGACGGTGGCTTCGGCCACCGTTTTTTTGTGTTGGTGCCGGCAGCTAGTCCACGTAGGACTGCGCGTGAATGTGGCTGATCTTTTCGTGTTGTGAGAGACGATAGAAATACCGCAACTCGTGCAGGCCCTCGCGACTGTCATGTGTCAGTCGCCTGCGAAGTCCGTGGCAGAAACGAGCGGCATAATTATTCGCCGTGGTGTATCGCTCGCGCTGAACTCTGCTCAAGCGCGGATTGAATCGCACATTGTCGAACAGCCAGCCATGCAACTTGTCAGTAAGCTCGTTGTCATCCTGCTCCAATGCCAGGAAAAACGTGCTGACAAACTTGTCAACCTCGGCCTGTATTTCCAGCTCCAGCAGGGAAACGCGTCGATTCTTGCGTGCACGCCAGGCGATGTAATTGAAATGGCTGATGCCCTCGAGGACCGTCCATAGATCGTTGAGTTGATCAACTTGCAGTTCCTGCAGAGGATTCGAATTTTTCAGGCGCGACAACATCGCACTATCAAGAAAAACACCGAGCGCGAGGCCGTCTTCATCTTCCCGCAGTAACACCGATTCTTCAGTTTCCGGGATCAGGGAACCTTCGCCGAGGGTCCGGGCAATAACCGGGTCAGTAATCAGAAAGTCATTGACGTCATATCCAGGGTCAACCCCGTAGATCCTGGCAAGGTGATCTTGCAGTTGCGAGAGCATCAGTGGTGATTGCGGCTGCCAGATTGCGCAATAGGAATGACGCCATTCTGTTTCAACAGCTCGGCGGCACGCTTGCTACCGGTTAACAACCAGACTTCGTAGGTTCGCAGCAGGTCGATATCCGATGATTGCCTTGCGCTGTCCCTTACCTCGTTCAGCACGTCGACAACGATCTGAAACTTTCTGCCGAGTTCTTTATATACACCGGCCAGCACCTGACCACGGAACGTACCGCGTATTTCATCGGACAGCGAGCCATATGCATTGCCACCCATATTGATGTAGTAATCAAGGTCGACGATTTTGTGCGCGAGGCTATCCGCGAAGAACCCGGCGACGAACAACGCCACGTCTCCGATGCGCTGGAGTGAAAAATTTCTATCTGCGACAGTCGGTGCATCTGCAGCATCCACCATCATTAGCGCCAACGGCTTGATTCCGTACGAATCGCCGTGATCTTCGTAAAGGTCTTCCGAGCGAGAAAATAGTATGAGCAGATTTACGACGTAATGGGCTGCGTGGGGGTCAACTTCGACCCCCTGGTGTTCGATCGCAGCATTAATCGATTCACGAAAGTAGTCGCGAAGATTATGCACCGGTACAACCCGGTCGCTCACTGTGTGACAGGTCATTCTTTAGTCTCCTGCATGCAAAAGACGATTCAGGTATATCTTAATCAGAGTAACTTAATTGTGACAAGGTTCACGATAAGAATGTGAAATATGCTGAATGACGCGAATCTGTGACGCTCTGCAGCTCCAGGATTGCATAATATCAGGGGCGGACTGACGGCATTTATGATATTCAGCTCTGCTAAACTCCCACTCGCAATAACAAGAAGGAGAGCAGGATGAACCTTGCTTATTCGCTGGCTGATATAAACTGGCTGGCCGTCGTCGTTGCTACTGTTATCGCATTTGCAATCGGCGGCCTCTGGTACTCAAAAGCACTGTTTGGCAGCGCCTGGCTGGAGGAAGTCGGTCTTACAGAGGAAGCCGTTAAAAACGCAAACATGCCAGGACTTTTCGGCGGCACTTTGGTATTGCAATTTCTCGCGGTAACGGCGCTCGCTGCATTGATTGGCACAGACAGCTCATGGCAAAGCGGCTTGTACAGCGGTCTGCTGGTCGGTGTTTTCTGGGTGGCGACGGCCTATGGAATTACTTATTTGTTCGAGCAGCGATCCTTGCGCCTGTTCCTGATTAATGCCGGTTACAACGTTGTCCTGTTTTCGATAGTGGGAACTATTCTTGGAGCCTGGCACTAACAGAAAAATTTGATCTTGTCGTCGCTTCGTCCGTTTGTAGTTTCTTGCCGGACTACAATTCGACCCTTCGTGATCTGTCATCCGCGCTCAAGCCGGGAGGACTGTTTGTGCAATGGGAGACTGGCTGAATGAAATGCCGATCGAGCGTATACGCGGTGCTTGCAAGGAGTCAGGGCTGATCAATCCTGGTGTCGAGGAGGCATTCGCAATGACGATGGAGGACGAGTCTATGCCGGTCGTTTTGGGAGTAGCTCGAACGCCAATCTGAAATCTGAGCCAATCGCCGCAAGATGCCGCTCTTGCGGGATCGCGGCGGGGCGCCGCTCCTGCGATGGTTACCACATCTCCAACAAGCTACTGGCAACGTCCAGCCGTTTGTTGGTCCTGGGGCCCAGGCGATTGCTTGTCGATTCATTGCGGCCATGGAATTGTGAGTCCATCGTCGCCAGCAAATTATCGGTCATGAATCTACTGCGCGCACCGTAAACATGCCGGTCGCCATTGCGCCGTTGCTGCGTAACGTGGTAGCGCAACGGCGCAATCAGTTGCAATGATTGCCTGGCCCGCGTCATAGCAACATATAGAAGGCGTCGTTCTTCTTCGATCATTTCGGGTTTGCCGGTCGCGAATTCGGATGGAAAATTCCCATCGGAAAAATTAAGGACGAATACCGAATCCCACTCCTGACCTTTGGCCGAATGCACGGTCGACAGAATGAGGTAGTCCTCATCGAGGTATGGATCTCCGGCCAGGTCTCCTGCGGCGCTCGGCGGGTCGAGCGTCAACTCTGTCAGGAACCTTTCCCTGGTCGGATAACGCCCCGAGATTTGTTCAAGCTGCTCCAGATCCGCCTCCCTGGTTTCGAGACCATCGTAAAGACGTTCAAGATGAGGTTGGTACCAGCGGCGTGCTTCGCCCAATTGCGACTGCCAGTTTTTTTCGGCAGGTTCGGCTGACGACAGCGACGTCATCAATTTGCAGAACAAAGGCCAGTCTGCCCGGGTTGCAGCCGGCGGCATGAACTCATCAAGCGAGGAAAATGCGTGACTATTGCTGGCGAGAAACTCGAAACTTCGCGCAGCGAAGGACGGCCCCATGCCGGGGAGTAGTTTGAGCACGCGAAAAGCGGCGATCTGATTCTTTGGATTCTCCGCCCACTTGAGTATGGATAACAGGTCCTTTACGTGACTGGCCTCGAGAAACTTGAGGCCGCCGTATTTCACGTAAGGGATGTTGCGACGCACCAGCTCGAGTTCCAGGCGGTCGCTGTGATACGAGCTCCGGAAAAGTACCGCCTGGCGTTTGAGCTGCAGTCCCTGTTCGCGATTAGCAAGAATCGCCTCGACAACATACTCCGCTTCGGCATCACTGTCCTCGACTGTTACGTAGGCCGGTTTTGCACCGCCCTGTTTCCTGGAAAACAAATTCTTTTTGTATTGCCGCTCACTCTCGGCGATCAGGCAATTGGCGCTGTCGAGAATCGGCTGTGTCGACCGGTAATTCTCCTCAAGGCACACGATCCTGGCCGGCGGCATATACTGGTCCGGAAAATTCAAAATGTTGTCGACGTCGGCGGCACGAAAAGAATAGATCGATTGCGCATCGTCGCCGACGACAGTCACACCGTCTCCGTCCGGCTTGATCGCGTGCAGAATATCGGCCTGCAGCAGGTTCGTATCCTGATACTCATCGACCAGCACGTGATCGAACCAGGAGCCGATTTCTTCCGCAAGCTCGGTGTCGGCGACCAAGTGACCCCAGTAAAGCAACAGGTCGTCGTAGTCGAGTGCCTGGCTGTCCTGTTTTCGCTCGACGTAGTGACGAAACAGCGACCGTAATTCCTGCTCCCAGTCAGCGCACCACGGATATGTTTCATCCAGGGACTCGAGTAACGGTTTGCGTGTATTGACGCAGCGCGAATAAATCGCGAGGCAGGTATCCTTTTTTGGAAATCGCCGGGACTTCCGCGACAGGCCCAGTTCGTGGCGTGCGACATCCATCAAATCGGCGGCATCACCGCGATCGAGAACGGAGAAGCCGGGATCGAGTCCGAGATTATGCGCGTAGCGACGTAACAGACGGTTGGCAACCGAGTGAAAGGTGCCGGACCAGGGCAGGATGCCCTGTGCAACCTGTGGCCCGTTGCTGCCACAAAGCGCCTGGCGAACGATCGACTCCACGCGCCGGGTCATCTCCTGAGCGGCACGCCGGGTAAAAGTAAGGAGCAGAATGCGCTCCGGGCTGACGCCCTGGATGATCAGGTGTGCAACGCGATGCGCGAGCGTCATCGTCTTGCCGGTCCCTGCGCCGGCTATCACCAGTAATGGCCCTGCTGCAAAAATGCCCTTGGCCGCTTTTTGCCCAAACGAGGCAGCCTGCCGTTGCGCGGGGTTCAGGAGCTCCAGGTAGTCTGTTTGTATGTCAGCCGCATACGCCATAACTGTTTTTTTATACAGTACTGGATGTATTTACACAAGCCGGCGAAGCATTTCAGGTCAGGAATTTCTCGACAGCAGCGGCCAGCGCGCCCGGCTGCTCGAAATGCACCATGTGGCCTGCGCCCGGGATCTCTATCAACTCTGCCGCTGTGAACGCATCGATCTCGTGCGGCCCCGCAAGTTTCGCTGCCCTGGAAAAAAAATCGCTCTCTGCTCCCTTCACTACAAGCACCGGCGCCATGATTTTCTCCCAGCAGGCTCTTGCCTCGGCGCGCCGGTATTGCACGGCATTGGGGAGACGGTGAGCGGGATCGGTGCGCAACATGACGGTGCCATCATCTTTCTGCTCTGCCCACAGACTTGCGACGAACAAGGACTTGTTCGCAGGCATGCGCGGATTGCGTTTGCGGATGCGCTGCGCGAGTTGTGCAAAATCCTGGTAAGTCGAATACGTCTGCATTTCCCGGCTTTTCTCTATCCAGCGCCGGTAATTCGCAGGTGCGTTGTCCGGATTGCTTTCCGGGAGACCGAAACCTTCTACATTGATGAATGCAGCAACCCGCTCGGGCATGATGCCTGCGTACAATCCGGCAATGTTAGCGCCCATGCTGTGTCCAAGCAGCCGCGCCGGCTCTCCCGGGCTGTACAGGTCGAGCAGCACGTCCAGGTCGGCAACGTAGTCCGGAAACCAGTAGCTCTGCGCGCGATGCGCGGATTCGCCGAAGCCGCGCCAGTCCGGCGCGATAGAGAACCAGTCTTTCGTCAGCGCATCGACGAAAAACTGGAATGAAGAGCCGGTATCGTTAAAGCCATGCAACAGAACCAGCAGCGGCTGGCTGCTGTCTCCCCACTCGCTTACCTGATAATCAACTCCCCGGATAAGGTGTCTGGCCGAACGTCGCGTAATTTGCGCCCGGTATGTTTGTTCGCTCTTCATCGATTGATCCTAGCAGGATGTTGAAAAAGTCATCCATGACTTTTTCAACGACGCGATCCAAAAAGTGCGATTTTCGGATCGCTCACATTTTCAACGGCTTGCAGCCATGGAAAATGACGGTACGTCCTTGTACCGACTATCAGGTTCACGAAAATCAGAGTTTTTCGTGAACCTGCCAAGGACCTTTGGCTTATAGGATGACTGTCGTGTATAAAATCACTGCATTCTCATCCAGGACTCCTCAGCAGTACAGGCCAACGCGATTAATGACTTTTGAAATCGCACTCGTGCTCGGCATTCTGGTCATCTCGTTGATTCTTTTTGTCAGCGAAGTGATTCGCATGGATCTGGTCGCGCTGCTGGTCCTGTGTGCTCTGGCAGTGTCCGGCCTGGTTTCCGCCACGGAAGCGTTCGCCGGCTTCAGTAACAGTGCCGTCATTACCGTATGGGCGATGTTCATCCTGAGCGCGGGACTGACGCGAACAGGCATCGCGGATATTATCGGGCGCCAGGTCATCCGCCTGGCAGGCCGGCGGGAATTCGCGATGGTCATCGTTATCATGATCACTGCGGCGGTGCTATCGGCATTCATGAACAATATCGGGGTTGCGGCCCTGATGTTGCCGGTCGTCGTCGACGTAGCAAGACGCACAAGAATCCCGCCATCACGCC
>Ga0209988_10000185_pt1 | contig 35141 bp, 28 predicted proteins | sample N075metaG_FD_183115 | JGI IMG/M metagenome (GOLD analysis project Ga0209988, IMG submission 183115) | Deep subsurface microbial communities from Kermadec Trench to uncover new lineages of life (NeLLi) - N075 metaG (SPAdes) (version 2) | ecosystem: Environmental > Aquatic > Marine > Ocean trench... | reverse complement strand
AATGTTTTCTATTATCTTTGGAGAGTAGTGGGGAATTGTGGTGAAAACAACCAAATGAGAAGAAATGTTTCGAGGACAATTTACATATTCAATTGATAATAAAGGAAGAATTAGTATTCCTGCAAAGCTTCGTAAGCATATTGCACCAGAGGCTAACGACACTTTTATTATAACAAGAGGGACAGCGACCTGTATTGATTTATACCCATTGGATCAGTGGCAAAAGTATGAGGAGAAATTTCTTAAGCTTAATTCATTTGATCCTGCCGAAGCAAAATTTATAAGAATGATTATGCAGTACGCTAATGATGATACATTGGATTCGCAGTCAAGAATTCTAATCCCGCAGTCGCTTATTAATTTTGCTCAAATTGAAAAAGAAGTTTTGATACTTGGAGTACTTCAAAAAATAGAAGTTTGGAGCCCGAAAGTTTATGAAGAATATATTAATCAAACTGGTGAAACTTACGAGCAAATAGCTGCAAAAGTTATGTCGGACTGATGAAGAATATTCATCATGTTCCGGTGTTGTTAAATGAAACTTTGAAATATTTAATAACGGATGAAGAGGGAAAATATTTTGAGGGTACGTTAGGATTCGGTGGGCATACATCAGAAATATTAAATCGGTTAGGTAACGAGGGAATGTTGGTCTCAACCGATGTTGATAAAGCAGCTTTCGATTATTGTAAAGATAAGTTTGAGAAAGAAACAAGAATTAGTTTATATAATTTTAACTATGCACTGATAGATGTAATTGCTAAAATTGAATCATTAGAGTTCTTTGATGGAGTATTTGCTGACTTGGGTGTATCATCTTATCAACTAGACAATGTGGCTGCAGGATTTTCTTACAGCGTGGACGCACCGCTGGATTTAAGGATGGATAAAAATTTAAAGATGAATGCAACTGATTTAGTGAATTCTTTCGATGAAGAAAAGTTAGCAAAGATTATTTACGATTATGGTGAAGAAAGAAATTCCAGAAAGATTGCAAAACAGATTGTTATTGTAAGAAAGAAAAAAAAAATAGAAAAAACAGGTGATTTAAAAAAATTGATTACTGAAATAACTCCAACCCAATATCAGATTAAAACATTATCCAGAGTTTTCCAGGCTTTAAGAATTCATGTTAATCATGAACTTGAATTTTTGAAACAGTTTCTTTCTAATTCAGTAGAGCTATTAAATACCGGAGCCAGGTTGATTATTATATCTTATCATTCTTTGGAAGATAGGATTGTAAAGGACTTATTTAAATATGAAGTGCTCGATTGCATTTGCCCAAAGGATGTGCCCGTGTGCATTTGCGATAAAGAACCGCGTCTGAAAATTTTAACTAAAAAACCAATTGTCCCGTTGGAGGATGAGATCAGGAAAAACAGAAGAGCCAGGAGTGCAAAACTTAGAGTTGCAGAGAGAATATGAAAAAGAGTGCTAAGCCTGCAATCCTTACAATGCTGATATTATTGTTAGTAGCCACTGCACTTGTTCTAAGTAATGTTGGTCTTCGATTTAAATACGAAGAATTGGTTCGAATAAAAGTTGAGCTTGATAAAAAGTTGAAAGATCAAAGAACTAAAAAAGTAAGCTTGATAGCAGGATTTCAGGCAGTTAGTTCAGAAAATAAAATAGTTTTTATTGCTGAAAGTAAATTAGGTATGGTAAGACGAACTCAACCAAAAATCATAGTTAATGTAAATAATAACCTTATTAAAGAAGTAAACAAAAAGTTAAAAGCCAAGTATGATTAATTCTCGTGCATTGTTAGTTATTGCACTTATATTAATCCTCTTTACCATACTTACAGTTAAGCTGGTGGAGATTCAAATAATTAAGAGTGAGGAATTAACGTATTATGCAAAAAAGCAGCAAACAAAACTTGAAACGATTCCTGCAGAACGGGGAGTAATTTATGATAGAAACAATACATTGCTAGTTTATAATCGTAATGATGTTTCTGTTTACTTAGATCTAAGAATGATCCCGAAAAATAGAAAAAACACTTTAGCTGAAAAATTATCTTCCACATTTGGTAGAAGTAAATCGTATTATAAAAAGTTAATGAACCAAAGCGGAAAAACAATACGCATTAAAAAAAGTGTTAATAGAGAGAAAGCATTCCGTTTAATAAATGATATTAATTTATCAGCACTTTTCACAGTTGAAAAGCCAACAAGAGTCTATCAATATGGTTCTTTAGCTTCACACATATTGGGTTATGTGAATAATGATTTTGTTGGTGTAAACGGAATTGCAAAAGCCTTTGAAGAGGATTTGAAGGGCGATGACGGCGCGCTTATTGTTGAGAGAGATGTTCGGGGAAGAATAATAACAACCATCCAGAATAACGAAGTAAGAACCGCTATCCCCGGATATAATCTTAATTTAACTATTGATATAAATTATCAAGCAATACTGGAGGATGAGCTAAAGCGAGGCAATAAGTTTTATAAAGGTGAATCTGCTACGGGAATAATAATGGATCCTAATACAGGAGAAATTCTCGCATTAGCTAATGTTGATGACTATGATCCTAATTATTATTGGAAGTTCAGCGATTCTCAAAGAAAAAACAAAGCGATTACAGATACATACGAACCCGGTTCAACTATAAAGGCTATTACTCTTGCAGCACTACTGGATATGGGTAAATGTTCTGAAAACGAACTTGTTAATGTTGAAAACGGTAAGTACAAATTCAGGAACACCTATATAAGAGACACCCATAAAAATAACTATTTAACTGTATCGGGTATACTTGAGGAATCAAGTAACATAGGAATTTCTAAACTCATTCAACGATTAGATGATGACACATACTACAAATATCTGCGAGGATTCGGTTTTGGTACCTATACATCAGTCACCTTGCCCGGAGAGGTAAAGGGAATATTAAAAAAACCGAATCAATGGTCTAAATTAACCAAGACCTTTATGTCTTTTGGATATGGGGTATCAGTTACTCCTCTGCAATTGATCATGGCTTATTCTGCGATTGTTAATGGCGGAATTTTATACGAGCCCCATATCCTTAAGAGTGCAACCGGTAAAAGCAGTGTTGTAAAGTATGAATCGTCTCCTGTTGCCGTTCGTCGTGTTATCTCCAAAGAAACATCAACGAGAGTTAAAAAAATCCTGCGTCGTGCTGTAAAGAACGGAACAGGTCATCTCGCAGATCTTGAGGAGATTTCGGTGGGTGGAAAAACAGGCACATCACAGCAAATAATAAGTGGAAAATATTCTCGACAGAAATATCATGCATCGTTTATAGGATTCTTTCCAGCAGATAATCCTCAATTAGTATGTCTTGTCATTGTTAACTCACCCCAAACTGAAAAATACGGTGGTAAAGTTGCCGCACCAATATTTAAAAAGATTGCCGAAAGAATAATTAATACAGATTTGAAAAATTTTCAACAAAGAGAAAAATATATTGAGAGTAAGACAGTAGACGAACATATTCTAAAAACCATTTCCGATAATGATAATAAGAAAAAAATAATCAATGCCAGCTATGTTCAGGAGAATAATGAATTAAAGAAAAATTATGATAATAATTTAATGCCGGATCTTAAGGGTCGTACAGTAAGAGAAGCATTAATATCTTTAAATCTTCTGGGATTAAAATATGATATTAGAGGCTCTGGAATAGTTGTCTCTCAAAGTATAAATCCAGGTATAAGAATAAAACAAAACCAGGTTTGCAGGTTAAAATTTTCTGAAGCAATAATTAAAGGGGCAAACATCTACTAATGATAATAGCAGAACTGTTAAACGGTGTGGAAACAATTCAGGTTGCCGGAAACATACGGAACGATGAAGTAGAAGGAATTGAATACGATTCAAGAAAAGTTAGAAAGAATTCTGTGTTTGCAGCAATAAAAGGATTCAATGTCGATGGTCATAAGTTTATCCCTGATGCACTTAGCAATGGGGCTATCGCTATTATTTTAGATAATGATGAGTCTGTACCTGCCGAACTTTTTCAGCATCACGAAGCAGCAAAGATTTTAGTTAAGGATTCACGATCTGCTCTTGCAGAAATATCCGATTATTATTTCTATCATCCATCAAGTAAATTAACATTAATAGGAATAACCGGAACCAACGGTAAAACTACAACTTCATACTTCATTAAGAATATTCTTGAAACGGCCGGATATAAAACCGGATTGCTGGGAACAATTTCAAACTACATTGGCAATCAAATAATTGAATCAAAATTGACCACACCTGAATCGAACGACTTAAATGAAATGCTTTCTAAGATGGTTAACAAGGATTGCGAGTATGCTGTTATGGAAGTTTCATCACATGCTATAGCTTTAAAAAGAGTTCACAGATTGTATTTCAGTTCCGCCATATTTACAAATATAACAGCGGAACATTTAGACTTCCATCATAATTTTAAGAATTACCTGAATGCAAAAAAAATATTATTTGATGGCTTATCTGCAGATGCACTCGTTGTTTATAATTCCGATGACAAGCAGAGTGAAAAAATATTACAGAATTGTAAGGCTAAAAAATACAGTTACGGTACAATTTCACCATCTGACTTTTTAATAACAAATATCAAATTTGATTTAGGCGGCACGTCGTTCAGGGTTAACTACAAGGAGCAAAATTATGATCTTGAAACATCTTTAGTTGGTGAGTTCAATGCTTATAATGCTTGTGCTGCATTCGCATTGAGCAAGCTGAACGGAATAAAAGTGAAACATATATTAAGCGGAATCAAAAGTACACCACAAGTACCCGGAAGATTTGAAGTATTAAAAAAAGGGAATAAAAATGTAATAGTTGATTACTCCCATACACCTGATAGTTTAGAAAAAGCCCTGGAAGCTATTAGGAGTTTAAAGCAAAATGGCTCGAAAATTATTACAGTTTTTGGCTGCGGTGGAAACAGGGATAAATTAAAGAGACCGGCTATGGGAAAAATAGCGTCAGAACATAGTGATGAAGTAATTATAACAAACGACAATCCAAGGTTTGAAAATTCATCAAATATTATTGATGATATAAAATCAGGCATATCAAAAAATAATTTTAATGTGATAGAAAACAGAGAAGAGGCAATTAAAAATGCTATTGAAAAAAGTGATGACCATACAATTATTTTAATTGCCGGAAAAGGTCATGAAGATTATCAGGAGATAAAAGGAGTTCGATCTCATTTTTCAGATCGTGAAGTTGCAGAAATTTATTTGGGTATTTGAAAAGGATAACTTTAAATATTGAAGATCTGTTTGAAATACCCGAAGCTACTATATATAATCCTGATAACATTGGGCTGATACGAAACGTAACTATTGATTCAAGAGAAATAAAAAAAGGTTCTTTGTTTATTGCAATTAAAGGGAAACGATTTGATGGGCATAGCTTTGTAAGAAAAGCTGTTAAAAAAGGCGCTGCTTTGCTAATGATCAACAAGAATAAGTTAAATGAATTTGATGATGTCGATCTTCCAATAATTACAGTAAGGAACACAACGAAAGCCTTGGGAGATTTGGCAAAACTTTGGCGCAGAAAATTAAATACGAGGGTAGTTGGAATAACGGGTAGTAATGGGAAAACTTCTACAAAAGATATGTTAGCAGCATTATTGAATGAAAAATACTCCGTGAATAAAACGGAAAGAAATAATAACAATAATATTGGTGTGCCTTTAACAATTTTAGCCACAAACGAAAAGCAAGATATTCTTGTAGTGGAATTAGGCACAAATCATTTTGGCGAAATTAAATACTCAGCAGAAATTCTTGAACCGGATTATGTTCTCATCACTAATGTAGGAAGCTCTCATTTAAAATACTTAAAGAGTAAGAAGGGCGTGTTAAAGGAAAAGTTCGCTTTGTTTGAAGAGGCAAAAAAAAATGCCGGAAAAATATTTATCAATTATGATGATCCATTGCTAAAAAAATATTCCGGAAAATTTAATAATAGCATTTCTTTTGGATTTGATAAAAAAGTTGATGTGTCAGGACGAGTAATCAATTACACAGATGATGGAAGACCGGTTATAGAGGTAATGAAAAAAAATAAAAAGTACATAAACACACTTCCTTTGTATGGTGAGCAAAATGCTAAAAACTTTTTGGCTTCTATGTCTATTGCGCTTGAGATGGGTTTAACAAAGAAGCAGATAAATAAGGGAACAAAAAAATTCCATGTTAGCCAGGGTAGGTTAAATGTTCAGCAATATAAAAATTTCTTGTTGATTGATGACACTTATAATGCAAGTCCTGAATCAACAAAAGCAGCAATAGAGTTAGTTGAGAAAATTAAATCTTTTCATAGAAAGGTTTTAATATTAGGAGATATGCTTGAGTTAGGTAAGGACAAAATAAAACTTCATTGCGCACTTTCTTCAGCAGTAATTAAATGCAGAATTGATGAAGTATATTCAATAGGATCCGGTATGAAAGCATTATGTGACAAATTGATAAATAAAAATGTGATAACAATAAATTTTAAAAAGAGAGAGTCATTAAAAAAATTTTTATTGGGTTATAATCCAGCGGGTGCTGCAATACTTGTTAAAGGATCGCGCGGAATGCAAATGGAAGAATTTGCATCAATAATTTTAAGGAATGCACAAAGCTAATGCTGTACTATCTTTTTGATTACATTAATGAACTTTATCAGCCACCCGGATTTGATATTTTCAGGTTTTTAACATTCCGTTCCGCATTAGCTGCCATCACGGGTTTAGGTTTGGCGCTATATGTTGGACCAAAAGTGATAAAACTTCTGTCAAAATATCAGGTTGCCGAAGCCAAGAAGAAAGATGGTCCGGAGTTTCATCGGTCTAAAGTTGGTACTCCCACCATGGGCGGAATTATTATCATACTTTCTGTAGTCATTCCGGTACTTCTTTGGGCTGATATTAAAAGCATTTACGTGATTCTAATTACACTAGGAACACTGTGGCTGGCTGGTGTTGGATTTTTAGATGATTATCTGAAAGTAGTTAAAAAATTACCTAACGGTCTAATTGCACGATACAAACTATTAGGGCAAATAATAATTGGATTGATTGTTGGTTCCGTAATATATTTTTCACCAGAGTTCGATGGATTCAGCACACTTACTACGGTACCGTTTCTAAAAAATGTGAATCTCAATCTTTCGATTTTTTACATACCGGCTGTTGTATTTATTGTTACTGCAACTTCAAATGCTGTTAATTTAACTGATGGTCTGGATGGATTGGCAATCGGAACAATTGCAATTGTAATGATCGCACTGGCAATTCTAAGTTATGTTAGCGGCAATGTCATATTCGCTAAATATTTAAATATTCTTTACCTGCCGGGCTCCGGCGAGCTTACTGTCTTCGTAGCTGCTTTAATAGGAGCATCTCTTGGCTTCCTTTGGTATAACTGCTATCCAGCACAAGTTTTTATGGGAGATACCGGTTCCCTGGCGTTAGGTGGTGCATTTGGAATTCTTGCGGTTCTTATAAAAAAGGAGTTGTTCATTCCGATTCTTGGTGGTGTTTTCTTTATGGAAACTCTTTCTGTAATCATACAGCGGTATTATTTCAAGTACACGAAGAAAAAATATGGCGAAGGTAGAAGAGTGTTTAAAATGGCTCCCCTGCATCATCATTTTGAAATGAAAGGTTTGTCCGAACCTAAGATAGTTGTTCGGTTTTATATTGTGGCAATAGTACTTGCAATACTAAGCCTTGTATCGTTTAAGATCAGATAATGAATTTAAAGAATAAAAATATATCTGTTATTGGTGCAGTTAGAAGCGGTGTTGCTGCTGCAAAACTAATTAAGCAATTGGGAGGCATACCCTTAGTTAGTGATATAGGTGATAAGAATGACTTTAAAGAATTTATTGATCAATTGCGAAATGAGAATATAAATTTTGAAACAGGTGGACATTCAGAAAAAGTTTATGATTGCGAAATGATGGTCGTCAGCCCGGGTGTTCCGTCTGATGCCCCTGTACTTGTAAAAGCAAGAGAGGTCGGTATTAAATTGATAAGTGAAGTAGAATTAGCTTATAACTATTGTAAAGGAAATATAATCGCCATAACAGGCACTAACGGGAAGACAACCGCAACTAGTTTATGCGGTCATGTTTTTAACCAAAGTGGTTATAATGCGTTTGCTGCTGGTAATATCGGCTTAGCATTTTCCGAAATAGCATTGGATGTTAAAGAAAGGGATTTTGTAGCTCTTGAAGTTTCTAGTTTTCAATTAGACCTTATTGATCATTTCAAACCAAAGGTTGCAATGATCCTGAATATAACACCCGATCATCTAAATCGTTATGATAATAATATTGATTTGTATGCAAACGCAAAACAGAGAATTTATAAAAATCAGGACAGCAGCGATTACCTGATTCTAAATAAAGATAACGGTGAAGTAATAGAATATTTAAAAGAACACAAAAGTAATTCATTTTATTTCTCCTTCGGGGAAGAACCTGAGAATGGTTGTTTCAGAAAGAATGATAAGATTTACTTTAATAATAAAGGTAAAGAAGAATTCAGTTGTAATGTTTCAGATATAAAAATTAAAGGTGAACATAATCTTGCAAATGCAATGGCTGTGATATGTGCAGCAAAAATATTTCATCTGAAAAACTCTGATATCATCAATGCCCTCCAAACTTTTAAAGGAGTTGAACACCGACTTGAATTTATTAGAGAATTTAATGGAATAATTTTTATCAATGATTCGAAAGCTACAAATGTAAATTCAGTATTATATGCGTTAAAAAGTTTTGATGAGCCGATATTTTTAATCTTAGGCGGACATGATAAGGGTAATGATTATGGCGAAATTAAAGGATTAGTTCTGGAAGGTGTGAAGAAAATCTATGCTATAGGTATATCAGCAGAAAAAGTATATAATTTTTTTAATTCTGTTATTGCTGTGGAAATTAAAAAGTCGTTGGAAGATGTAATCTTCGCTGCTGTAAAAGAAGCTTCAGAAGGTGATGTTGTCTTGCTATCACCTGCTTGTGCCAGTTTTGATATGTTTGATAACTTCGAGCATCGCGGAAGGGTTTATAAAGAAGCGGTAAATAATCTTCAATGAAAAAACTCGCAATAATAATATTTTTTGATGCTTTTGCACTAGTGCTTCTTGGGCTTGTTATTGTTATGAGTGCCAGCAGCACCTATAGTGTTATAAGATTTGATAGTGTATTTCATCTCTTCAATTCGCACTTAGTTAAAGTATTATTCGCATTTTTATTTATGATCATCTTTAGTTTTATTCCTTATGAGCTGTATAAGAACTTATGCAAACCGGCGATTATAATAATAACAATTGTATTGATAATTACTTTGATCATTGCGCCTGAGATTAAAGGTGCCGGAAGATGGTTAAATCTTGGTATTATATCAATACAGCCAGCAGACATCGCGAGACTAATATTACTAATACATTTAGCTTTTATGTTGGAAGATAAACATGAGATTCTCGAAAATTATCGCCATGGCTTTTTACCGATGTTTATCTGGGTGATGGTGATTTCTTTCCTAATATTTATTCAGCCTAATATTAGTACAGGTTTACTACTGATATTAATATCATTAACTATTTTATATGTTGGAGGGGCAAGACTAAAACATATTTTTTATTCTTTGCTATTACTATTTACTGCAGGTGGAATTGCTGCTATGATTTATACACATTCCAGAATAAGGATATTAACATTTATTAATTCTATTTGGAATGGAAGCGATATAAATTTTCAGGTGAAACAAGCAGAATATAGTCTTGGCAGCGGTGGTATTTTTGGTGTTGGTGTTGGAAACAGCATGCAAAGTAATCTTTTCTTACCTGAAGCATACGGAGATTTTATTTTTGCAATACTTGGTGAAGAACTTGGATTTATTGGTACTGTGTTGGTACTAATTAGCTATCTCCTGCTCGCTATTGCAGGTATCTTAATAGCAAAAAAAGCCAAAGATAGATTCGGGCAGCTCCTTGCATTCGGAATTACTGTTTCAATGATTGCTTATGCTTTTGTAAATATTGCGGTTACAACGGGACTATTGCCCACAACAGGGTTACCTTTACCGTTCATTAGTTATGGCGGCACTTCGCTATTATTTCTATGCATTGGTATAGGAATACTTGTGAACATTGCGCTTTCAAATCAAAAAAAATCGGATGAAGGAGATGAAAATTTTATTAGTGATGTTCTTGCCGAGATTAAAGTATGAGCAGGCAGGGCAACCGGAACAGGGTTCTGATTGCCGGTGGTGGAACGGGCGGTCATTTATTTCCGGCAATTGCAGTTGCTGAACAGATAAAAGAAATGAATAAGGAAACTGAAATATTGTTTGTCGGTACCAGATCAAAAATTGAAGGGAAAGTTGTACCTGAACTTGGTTACAATTTTAAATCAATATGGATTAAGGGGTTCTCACGAAAATTTAATTGGGAAAATTTATTATTTCCGTTAAAGCTTTTTGTGTCAATCATTCAATCACTAATTATTAATCTGAAATTTCTGCCTGATGTTGCTATTGGTTCCGGTGGTTACGTTTCAGGTCCGGCAATTTTTGGCTCATCAATTATAGGTGCAAAAATAATCTTACTTGAGCAAAATAGTTATCCCGGAATAACTACAAAATTATTAGAGCGATTTGCCAACGAGGTGCACATAAGTTTTAATGATTCCAGAGATTACCTGAAGAGGAAAGATATAATTCATTTTACCGGGAATCCTGTTAGAAAAAATCTTGGGACTGAAAAGAGATCTACAGCTTTAGAAAAATTTGAATTGAATTCAGAATATAAAACACTGCTTGTACTTGGCGGCAGTTTAGGTGCAGCTTCAATTAACAAAGCAATTAAAGAATATCTTGATGAATTATTAAATAATGATGTCCAAATAATCTGGCAGACAGGAAAAATTTATTTTGATGAATACCAGAATTTAGCGTCGAGCAAGGTAAAAGTGTTTGAGTTTATTGATGACATGAATGCAGCGTATTCAGCCTGTGATCTGTTATTAGCTCGTGCAGGTGCAACAACCATCGCGGAATTATTAGTGTTAGGAATTCCTTCAGTTTTAGTTCCTTCACCAAATGTAGCTGAGGACCATCAATATTATAATGCAAAATCTTTAGCAGATAAAAATGCAGCAGTACTAATTAAAGATGATGAGCTGATGGCAATATTATTTGAGAGTGTTATTACAATAATTAACTCGGATGAAAAACTTAACGAATTAAAGCAGAACGCTGTTAAACTAGCCAAGCCGGATTCGGCTAAGCGTGTTGCTGAAAATGTTTTACGTTACATAGAAATAAAATGATCACTGAAGATTTAATTACAAAGAATGATTTTAAGTTTCATTTATCATTCTACTATAAATCAACCATAATATACTTTGTTGTTTTTGTTTTGTACCTGGTTATTAGAGGTGAATTTGTTGAAGATTCATTTACACTTGTTATACACGATCCTGTGCTTTATTTCTTAGCGATGGTGGTAATATTTTCAATTGCTGCACTGATGTATAATTTTCTGATTAACAAGCATATCGAAATTACAGAAAAAGGTATTTCATTCATCAACCGGTTTAAAGAAAGAAGGTTCGAAATTAATCAGATAGTATTTATAAAATTTTTTAGACAAAGAAGATCAACCAGATTTAAGAGGTTTAGATTAGTAAGAATTAAAATTAAAAACAGAATGAGACCTATAATGTTCAGAATTTCGGATTATGAAAATGATGATGATCTTTATAATAAACTGCAGGTTTTAAAAACCGTTATTGAAGGTAATTAATGTTTAAAAATATTAAAAAAGTTCATTTTGTTGGAATAGGTGGTATTGGAATGAGCGGCATTGCCGAAATACTTATTGACCAGGGATTTGATGTCTCAGGTTCCGATAATTCACTTTCCGAAGTTACTGAGCGATTAATAAAACTTGGAGCAAAAATATATGAAGGACACTCGACCGAAAACATTAAAGATGCCGATGTACTTGTTTATTCTTCTGCTGTTACAACAGACAACCCAGAAGTTCAGGCGGCAATTGAAAAAAACATACCGATAATAAAAAGATCAGAGATGCTTGCAGAAACAATGCGTATGAAATATGGTATTGGTATCGCTGGTACGCATGGTAAAACAACAACAACCAGCATGGTTGGTTTAACATTAACCGAGGGTGGAATCGATCCTACAATTATTGTCGGAGGCAAACTAAGTGGTCTCGGGGGCACAAATGCTCGTTTAGGCAGTGGGGAGTTTATTGTTGTGGAAGCAGATGAATTTGATCGATCATTTTTAAAACTAGCCCCGGTGATTGCAGCTTTAACAACTTTGGAGACTGAACATCTTGATACATACAAAGATTTGGATGACATAAAAACTGCATTCATTCAGTTTGCAAACAAAGTGCCTTTTTATGGTTTTGTTGTTTTATGTTTGGATGAGGCAGCGTTGCGGGACATAATTCCCCTCATAAATAAAAAAATTATAACATATGGTTTAAATGAAAAAGCGGACATAAGAGCTGTCGATATATCCCATAGTGGATTCTCAAGCTCTTTCACAGTTATAAATAAAAGTGAAGAGCTGGGTAGAATAAAATTAAATGTTCCGGGTTTATATAATGTAAAGAACTCACTGGTTGCCGTAACAATAGCAAAAGAAATTGGAATAGACTTCTCTGTAATTCAAAAAGCACTGGAAATATTTTCGGGTGTTTACAGAAGATTTGAAATTAAATATGATAAAGAAATTTTAGTTGTTGATGATTATGCTCATCATCCAACAGAAACTACTGCCACACTTGAAGGGATAAGAACAGGATGGGACAGACGATTGGTTGCTATATTTCAACCTCATCTTTATTCCAGAACGAGAGATTTTTACAGAGAATTTGGAAAATCATTTTTGAATACGGATGTATTTATATGCACGGATGTTTATCCCGCAAGAGAAGAACCGATAAGTGGTATTGATGGAAGACTGATTGCAGACATTACACAGGAGTTGGGACATCAAAATGTTCATTACGTAGCTGATAAAAATAATATTCCGGAATTTGTAATTAACATAATTAAAGATGATGATATTGTTGTAACAATGGGTGCCGGTGATATATGGAAATACGGCGATTTGTTTATTGAGCGTTTAAATGAGAAAGTGAAATGAAAGAAAAACTTGGAACACTAATCGGAATAATTTTATTCGTAGTAATTCTTGGTGGAATTATTTACTTGAATGCATTCGCAGATACTTCAGATAAAGAATTGTATACTGAAATAATAATTGAGGGCAATCATTTTTTGCCTGGTAAAGATTATCTCATCAAATCTAAACTTGGTAGCAAAGGTGAATATCAGGAATTAACATTACAGGAAATTAAATCAAGAATTTTATCTCATCCTTATGTATTAAAAGCCGAAGTTCAATCAAATGGTATTGGTAAAGTAAAAATCAATGTGTTTGAAAAGAAAATAATAGCTGTTCTCCTAACGAAGGATGATCCCTATTTAATAACTGAAAATTTTAAACTCCTGGTTATGAATCCAAATTCAGATATAACCAAACTTCCTGTTATTAGTAATGCCACTTTAACCAAGGATGATATAAAGCAGAAGATTGCTATCAATAGTGATTTAAAAAGAGCATTTAAAATAATTGACGCAGCAAAAATAATTAATGAAAAAATGTATATGGATCTTGAAGAAATTAATTTAAGACACGGTGGAGATATAATCCTTAGCTTTTCCGGAATTCACTTCCCTGTAATATTTGGGAAGGGCTCTGAAGGGATAAAGACCGTTTATTTATCATCTATTTGGGAAGGATTAAAAAACCGGAATAAAATATTTAATAATACAACTTATGTTGACTTCAGATTTAGTAGGGAAATATTTATTGGCAAACCTGTAATTACGGAATCAAACGGATGAAAAAAGATATTATAACAGGATTAGATTTAGGCACAACAAAAGTTTGTGTCGTAATTGCCGAGAGAGATATTGAAACAAACAAATATAATATACTTGGATTTGGAGTAGCTCCGTCAGAAGGTCTTCATAAAGGTCTTGTTGCTAATATTAGTAAAACTGCCGAAGCTATAAAAAGTGCAATGGCTATTGCCAGTAACAGGGCAGGGTTAACATCTACTTTGGTAAATGTGGGTGTTGCCGGTGAACATATTACTAGTATTCGTCACAGGAATTATATAACAATTACAAGTGAAGAAAAAGAAATTACTAAAAATGATCTCTTAAGGTTGGAAGCAGATGTAAGAACAATTAATATTCCTTCGGATAGACAAATACTTCATATCATTCCTGAAGAGTTTTCAGTAGATCATCAGGAGGGAATTGAGAATCCTATCGGGATATCCGGTTCCAGACTTGAAGCAAGTAATCATGTAGTTTTAGCTTCTGTTCCAGCAATCCAAAATATTAAAAAATCTGTTGAGCGCGCCGGTTTAAAAGTGCGGGATTACATACTTCAACCTATTGCGTCGAGTACTTCGGTTCTTGAAGAGAGTGAAACAGACCTTGGTGTTGCTTTAATCGATATCGGTGGTGGCACAACTGATATAGCCGTTTTTCATAAAAAAGCAATAAAGCATACAAAAGTAATTGGCATTGCCGGAAATCAGGTTACAAATGATATTCGCGAATCGCTTGGTGTTATTACTGAGGAAGCTGAATATCTTAAAAAAGAATTTGGTTATGCTACAGAAAGAGCAATTATAAGAGATGAAGATATATTAATAAAAGGTATTGGTGCAAGAGGTAACACAAAAATTCCTATTAGTCTATTAACCCAGATCATCAGTTTACGAATGAAAGAACTTTTTACTCTGGTGGATAATGAGTTGAGGAACGCGGGGTTCAAAAATAAAATAAAAGCCGGTATTGTTTTAACGGGAGGCGGCTCATTATTAAGAGGAACGACGGATATAGCAGAAGAAGTATTTGGTCTTCCGGCACGAATTGGAGTTCCACAGGATTTAGGAATGGGACTATCAAATGAAATAGAGAGTCCTGAGTTTGCGACAGTTGCGGGTTTGATAAAAGGAATTCCAGGAGGAAAATCCAGTGAATATCAATCACTATTAAAAAGAAAAAATAGTCAAAAAAAAATAAAAGATTTGGTAAAAAAAGTACAAGAATTTTTTGATGAACTCTAAAACCCTAAAAAGGAGGGAAAATATGATAAAATTTGCCACACTCGATCGTGAGCATCCAACTTCTGCTGTGCTTAAAGTAGTAGGCGTTGGAGGCGGTGGTTGTAATGCAATTGGTAGCATGATTTCACGAGGGCTTGATGGTGTTGAATACGTAGCTGTTAATACCGATGCTCAAGCGTTGGAAAGCAATAGAGCTACTCACAAAATTCAAGTTGGTGCAACAATAACACGGGGTCTTGGCGCCGGAGCCGATCCGAATATCGGCAGAAAGGCGGTTGAAGAAGACCGTGAAAGAATTGCTGAAGTTTTAGCCGGCAGTGACATGGTTTTTGTAACGGCTGGAATGGGGGGTGGTACAGGAACAGGCGGGGCACCAATAATTGCTTCAATTGCACAGAGCATTGGTGCGCTTGTTGTCGGTATTATTACGAAACCTTTTAAATGGGAAGGTAAAACCCGGATGCTAAATGCTGAGCAAGGTATTCAGGAAATACGGCAGTATGTTGATAGTTTAATTATTATACCCAACGAAAGGTTACTTTCAATACTTGATAGCAGTACCAATGCATTTGCCGCATTCGATAAACCAAACGAAGTATTATATGAAGCCACCAGGGGTATAGCTGATATTATAACGGTTGAAGGTTTGATAAACGTTGACTTTGCGGATGTACGTGCAGTTATGAATCAGAGCGGTGAAGCCCTGATGGGATGCGGAATTGCCAGCGGCGAGAACAGGGCTATTGAAGCTGCGCAGAAAGCAATTTCGAGTCCATTGTTAGAAGGCTTAAACATTAAAGGAGCAAAAAGTGTTCTTCTTAATGTTAGTGGTTCAAGCAATTTAACAATGCAGGAAATCCACGAAGGCAACAATGTTATTTTTGAGGCTGCAGGTGAAGAAGCGAATGTAATTTTTGGCTGCGTTTGCAAAGATGATATGAATGATTACGTTTCTTACACCGTTATTGCAACCGGTTTTGATTCTGCGCGTAAAGGGTTCTCAACAGTAGAAAAGAAATCATATTTAAAGGGATCGCAGGAATCACTTGAGTTCAGAGGTGGATTTAATTTTATGGATACAGATCATGTGGATACAGAAGATCTGGAAGTGCCTACAATTCTACGTGTGCAAAGCCCAAAGTCATCACTTGATGAAACTGAAAAGGACAATGATGAAAAAGAGTTGGAAGATAGTTCATTCAAAATAGATGCTTCACGTTATAGCTGGGCAAAACAAAAAATGGAAAAAGATGATTCTGAAAATAATTCGAAAAACAATGATGATGAAAGTTCATCGTTTTTAAGAATGATAATGGATTGATACAGTTTATGAAGGATTATTTATAACAAATTAACATGAGGATTAAATGACCATACTAATCATCCTCTTAGTTTTTTCGGTAGCTCTAAATGTAGCACTCATTGCCGGTGCTATTTTTAGCCGTGCAGATCAAGATATGGAAATAATTAATCTAAAGGAAAAATTAAAAGGCAAAGTAAATACTAATAAAAATAATTTTCGGATAAGCAGGTTGTAATCAGCTCTAATGTTATTTGTCTGTAAGCCGGGCTTCAGCTAAAGGACCGCCCTCATCCTAAGCTGTTAAGATAACAATTCGGTTCGGTCTGCAGCGAATGTAACAATCTTAACTAAAATCCTGCTTATCCTTTATTATAAAATTAACCAAATAATATAAGAAGGAAATAAAAGGCAAAGTAAATACTAATAAAAATAATTTTCGGATAAGCAGGTTGTAATCAGCTCAAGTGTTATTCGTCTGTAAGCCGGGCTTCGACGGAAGGAACGCCCTCCTCCTTTTGTTGTGAGATGATTATTCTATTCGGTCTGCAGCAAATATAACAATCTTCAATAAAGTCCTGCTTATCCTCTATTGTTAAATCAACCCACAGTTCATTTTCCTCACTGCAATATTGGCAAGTCCATATTAGTACATCATCGGTAGTCATTTCCCCCTTCTCCTAAATTTATTTATTTCACTTATTAATAAAACATAATTTGGGTTAAAGTCAAGAAGCTGGAAGAAGAATTAAAAATTAAGAAGTTTGTAATAGCCGTCTTACACTGCGCAATGATTGAAAACCGCAGCTTGAAAGTTGCACTTGCCTAAAAAATAGCTTTACATGGGTTTCTTACTTCAATAGTTCTATTTGTCTTTTTTCCCCCCTTGCATTTAAACTTTAAAATTCTATATTATAGTGTGCAAATGTTCACTATAATATGTTTGAAAACAGCGAAAAAACAAAAGAATTACTGAACTATCAAATTCCTGTTGAGTGGCGGGACGTGGTAAGGATTCGTACGCTTTATCCGCCCATTCCTAAAAACACGGGCAATATCAACTTTGATATTTATGATTTTGATATGCTCTTTAACGATACCGCCACAAAGGAACTGATACGAACGGGAAAAACCATCGGGTGTTTTTATATTGAGTCTCCGGGAATGCGTTCATTGCTGCGCCGCCTTGATGTTGAAACATTTGAGATGCTTACTGCTGCAAGCTCGGTTATCCGTCCGGGGGTTGCAGAGAGCGGAATGATGCAGGAGTTCATTGCGCGCCATAAAGATCCTTCGCTAAGAAAATATCTTGTGCCGGAAATGGAAAAATATCTTGGCGAAACTTACGGTGTGATGATCTACCAGGAAGATGTAATTAAAGTTGCTCATCACATTGCAGGATTAAGTTTAGAGGAAGCTGATCTTCTGAGACGTGCAATGAGCGGAAAGATGAGATCGCACAAAGCAATGCAGCAGATTATTGATAAGTTTTTTTCTTCTGCAAAAGAAAAAGGTTTAAGCGATTACCAGGCAAAAGAACTGTGGCGGCAGATTGAATCGTTTGCGGGATACTCCTTCTGTAAAGCTCACAGTGCGTCCTTTGCTTTGCTTTCTTACCAGGTAGCATTTCTTAAAGCACATTACCCGGCAGAGTTTATGGCAAGCGTGTTAAACAATGGTGGCGGGTTTTATTCCGCTGCAGTTTATGTGCAGGAATCAAAACGTTTAGGTTTGAAGATTGAACTTCCCTCCGTTAATGAAAGCTATTACGAGTACATCGGCAAAGGTAAAACAATACGAATCGGTTTGATGGCAATTAAAAACCTTTCATGCCGTGCAACCGATACGATTGTGGAAGAAAGAAAGCGGAACGGCAAATACATTTCGCTTGCGGATTTTCTTGTACGCACAAAACTTGCTTACGAAGAAACTGCAATGCTTATAAGGTGCGGTGCTATGGGATGCTTTCGGCAAACAAGACCAACGCTTATGCGTCTGCTGGACGTTTATCTTCATCGCAGAAAAATTATTGAGGAAAGTTACAATGATCTTTTTATTAATGAAACATTCAAACTGGAAGAAGAAGTGAAAACTGATGAGAATTATTCGCTGGCAGGAATATGCAAGGAGGAATACGAAGCTTTCGGTTACATGGTTACACGTCATCCGCTTCACTTTTTTAAGGAATGGATAAACCAACCCGGAATTATACTTGCCAGGGATATGTTCCGCAATCGTGGAAGAAGAGTAAAGATGATTGGGTGGTATATGACTTCGAAAAGAATAAAAACAAAGAAGGCTGATATAATGAAGTTCCTTTCGCTTGAAGACCTTACAGGAACATTTGAAACGGTTATCTTTCCCAATGTTTATTACCGTGTTGCCGAGCTTACTCTTTCTATGGGACCATATATTGTTACCGGCAGAATAGATGTAAACGATCCTACCAACATTGTTGCGGAAGATTTGAAGGTGCTTTCCTCAACATCGGTGCTGGCTGTGCTGCAGAAAGATAGTGTTGAGCACAATTACTATGGAGATAAAGAGAAGATAACCGAAGAGGATTTTCAACTGGCAAAAGCTTTGGATAAGAAGAAATTGAAAGTTGCTTATGCGGGGTGAGGGGAGTGTGAGGTGAGGGGACTGTGGGAGTGTGAGACGATGAGACTGTGTGGTAAAGGGACTTTGAGACTTTGGGATTTAATAAATTGTCTTAATGTCTTTTTTGAAATCATTGAGTATTTCACGTTTAAATCTTACAGACAAGATTATAAAGTTATCAAAAGAAATTATTTCATATTAACATACTGAGTTGGAAAATCCAGATCAGCATCTTTAACCATACTAATTACTGTCTGAAGATCATCAATTTTTGCTCCTTGCACACGTACCTGTTCATCTTGTATTTGTGCATTAACTTTTAACCTTGAATCTTTGATCATCTTTGTAATTTTCTTGGCATTTTCTTTGGAAATACCACTCCGGAGATTGATCTTTTGTCTAAGTCTTCCGCTTGCAGCAGGTTGCGGCTCTTCAGGATCAAATACCTTAATAGACATACCTCTTCGTATAAATTTTGTTTGAAGAATATCTATGCTGGCTTTGCGTGAATAATCATCCTTTGTATTAATATTTATAAATTTATCTTTTTTGTTCAGTTCTATCTCTGTTTTGGAATTCTTCAAATCGAACCTTTGATTTATTTCTTTTTTTGCCTGGTTTACAGCGTTATCTGCTTCCTGAAAATCTATTTCGGAAACTATATCGAAAGAATGATTTTTAGCCATAATAATTTTCCTGAATCTTAAATATTTTAATCTTAGTTACTTGTAAATATAAAAACTTTTGTAATTATATTTTCAAAATAATTATTAATATTTAACTCCGTTGGTAATTAATGTTATAAAATGGAAGTTAATTTTATATCACCAGTTATTCAGGGTCTTGAATTTTATCGCAAGCATTTTTGAATAAAGATTATATATAAAAGTATAACATATTTTATAATTAACTTCAGTTTCCAATCATCACAGAAGACAATACTTGACATTATCAATAATTATTATTATATACAACTAAAAGTAATATTATCTGCCTAAAAACAAAAGCGTTACATCTTTACTCTCAAGAGAAACTTTAGGTATATAGATTAAATTAGTGATTTAGCTTTTACTTATTGATTTACCGAATCCCTAGAATATAGGATTACTGGTTAAATACATACTATGCTACTTTTAGTAAAAGAGCATCCGTTTCAGATATAGAGCAAAAAAGAATATGATTTTTTGAATTTCTTCGAAATTCTGTTGCTAAAATACTTTACATAACTTATCACAAAAAAGGTAAGCACTATGAAAGAAAATATTTCAGGTAACGAGTTAAATCAGCGACTCCCACTCAGTAAAAAAACTCAAATTTTTCATAATATTGCAGGTATAAAAAAATCTGAAATGGGGGAGTATGAAGAAGCTATTCAACACTTTACAAAGGCAATAGGGTTAGATCCTAAAAACGCAATATCTTACTTTAACAGAGCAACATTAAAGGTTCGTATTGGAGATATTGAAGGAGCAAGGTCAGACTTTAAAATGTCTGAGTATTGTCATCGTAATGGTGGTTTTCAATTTGAAGATTACCCTTTACTTTAAAACATATTCTTCTTGCCGCTTAAGCAATTAATAATTTGTTGATACTGATGAAATAATCCTGCTGAATAGTAAGGATAAGAATCCTTCAACTTGCACAACATATCCACTAATACAAATCAATTAGCTCATTTTTAGTTTATTTATAATTTACCAAATTTGATTCATAATTAACAGATTATAGATTATATAGTCGGGGTGGGGAGATTCGAACTCCCGACCTCTTCGTCCCGAACGAAGCACGCTAACCGGGCTGCGCTACACCCCGAATAAAATAGAATTCAAAAAACACTTGTCAAATTTATACTTTTAAGTATAAAAATCAATTGATCGTTTCTTAATTTTAATTTCGTTTAAATCGAAATTTTATTCTTTCTTTACAAACTATCTTTACATTAATTAAAAAATGATTTAAATTTGTAGAAAATTAATTAACCTTTTAATCTATCCGGAGAGATGGAAAAGGATGAAAAAAAAGATAGAAAAACAGGAGCCCTCCAAGGATAAATTCCAAGGAGGATTTTTTATATATGGATGAGTCTACAAAAGTTGCTGATAAACAAGGATTAAATAGAATTCTCACAAGAATTTCACATGAAATTCTGGAAAAGAATAGAGGATCGAATAATATTGTTTTAATAGGGATGAGAACTAGAGGTGAATTTCTGGCGAAAAGAATTCTGGCTATAATCAAGAGAATTGATAACGTAGAACTTCCATTGGGTATTCTTGATGTAACTTTATACAGGGATGATTTTAGAACCAGTCTAAAGCAACCCGAAGTATCAGTTTCGGATATTTCTTTTGATATAAATGAGAAGGATGTAATTCTTATAGACGATGTGCTTTACACAGGGCGAACAGTAAGATCCGCACTAAATGCATTAATGGATTATGGCAGACCGTCATCAATACAATTATGTATTCTTATTGATCGCGGACATAGAGAATTACCGATTCGTGCCGATTATGTTGGTAAGAATATTCCCACATCTCAAAATCAGGAAATTAAAGTGAAGATGGAAGAGATAGACGGCGAAGATGCTATTTATATTATAGAAGTATAAACTAAAAAATTACTAAAATAAGATGCCATTAGTCAGCAAACATTTATTAGGGTTACAAGGTGTAGCCAAAGAGGATATTGAACTAATATTGGATACAGCTAAAACCTTTAGAGAAGTTCTTGAACGACCGATTAAAAGAGTTCCTACACTACAAGGTAAGACCATTGTTAATTTATTTTATGAGGATTCAACCAGGACAAGAATATCATTTGAACTTGCCGAGAAAAGGTTATCGGCTGATACAGTAAACTTTTCACTTTCTAATAGCAGCGTAAAAAAAGGTGAAAGTTTAAAAGACACGGTAAAAAATATTGAGGCAATGAAAATTGATATGGTTATAATCAGGCACTCTGCAGCCGGCACTCCCTTATATCTCACTAAAATCTGCAACGCAACAATTATTAACGCTGGAGATGGGGCACACGAACACCCAACGCAGGCATTGCTTGATATGTATTCGATTAGAGAAAAAATTGGCAGGATTGATGGTCTGAAAATATGTATCGTTGGGGATATTGCACATAGCAGGGTTGCATTATCAAATATTTTTGGATTGAAAATTATGGGCGCCAAGGTATCAGTATGTGGACCTGCTACAATGATACCAAGACAAATTGAAGAACTGGGGGTTGATGTTATTAATAACATTGATGAAGCGATACAGGAAAATGATATCCTGAACATTTTAAGAATTCAGCTTGAGCGTAAAGCCGGAGAATCTTTACCCTCTCTTAGAGAGTATGCAAAGTATTTTGGAATTACAAAGGAAAGATTGGAGAAGAACGGAAAAAATATTCTTATACTTCATCCGGGACCGATAAACAGAGGAGTTGAAATATCTTCTGAAGTTGCTGATGGATCAGATCAAATAATATTGAATCAAGTTACAAATGGTGTTGCTGTTAGAATGGCGGTTCTTTATTTATTAGGAACACTTAATTAGTATTAAATATGAAGGTTATTCTTAAAGATGTTAATCTGTACAATCCTCATCAAAATATAGATGAAAAGAATACATCTGTCTTATTAATTGATGGAATAATATCTGAGATTGGAAACATTAATCTTAAAGATGTTAATGCTGAAGTATATGATTTAAAAGACAAAACCATTGTCCCTGGTTTTTTTGATATGCATGTGCATCTCAGGGAACCCGGCAGGGAAGATGAAGAAACAGTTATCACAGGTTGTAATGCTGCGGCAAGTGGAGGGTTTACCGGCATCGCTTGCATGCCAAATACCAAGCCTGCAATTGATTCAGCTGAAATCATAAATTTTATAAAAAAGCAGGCAAAGGATCATCTTGTTAATGTATATTCTATTGCTGCAGCAACTCTTGGTAGAGAAGGTGAAGTTCTTTCACCAATTGCTGAATTATTTGAAGCAGGTGCAGTTGGATTTTCTGATGATGGTGTCGCAATTAAATCTGCATCGATATTACGAAAGGTTTTGGAATATTCCCAAATGTACGATTTGCCTGTCATTGAGCATTGCGAAGAGGCAACTCTTGCGGATGGTGCAATGAATGAAGGATTAAATTCCACGTTATTAGGTTTGCCGCCAATTCCTTCAGTTGCAGAGGATTTAATTGTTAGCAGAGATATACAGTTAGCAGAATACTGCGGTGGAAAAATACATATTGCACATATAAGTACTAAAAATGCCGTACAGCTTGTAAGAGAAGCAAAGAAGAGAGGGATTAAAGTTACCGCTGAAGTTACTCCTCATCATTTTAGTTTAACAGATAAATCTGTAAAAAATTATGATACAAATTATAAAATGAATCCCCCGTTAAGGACACAAGAAGACGTTGATGCAATTATTGAAGGATTGAAGGATGGGACAATAGATTGTATTGCAAGCGATCATGCACCACATTCCATTGAAGAAAAGGAAGAGGCGTTCCAATATGCACCAAACGGAATTTTAGGATTGGAAACAATGATCGGGATAACCCTTTCTGAATTATTTCATAAAAATAATTTTAACTTGAAAGACATTGTTATTAAATTATCTATTAATCCGCGAAAAATATTAGATATTCCTGTTCCAGATTTTTCCGTTGGGGAAATTGCAGAATTTACTATCTTAGATTTAAACTCAGTGTGGACGGTTGATATAAAAAAGTTTAAAAGTAAATCTAAGAATTCACCTTTCGATAAAAAACTTCTCAATGGCAGATCAGTTGCAGTAATAAATAATAGGAAGATGTTTTACAATGATGAGTTTTTAAGTATATAATTCTGATAATCGGATTTCAAATCTAACTCCTTCTTTCTTACTGCATAATTTTATTTTCTCTCTGTATAATTTAATATACGTTTCAGTTCTTAATACATAGAAAACAGTTCATTTTCAAAGGAAATCTATGGCACTTCATTTGGATTTAGTGATGAAAATTCATTAGAAAATAAAATATTTGGTGCTAAAATGAAAAAGAAAATATTAATATTCGCATTTATAACTTTATTGCTAACTCAGGCTTGTGGTATAAATGAACCTGAAACTGATTATATACCTCCGGCAATACCTAAAGATGTTGTTGTTAACAACGGGGATAACAGGGTATATATTAGCTGGAACCGGAACAGAGAAAGCGATCTTTCTGGTTATAATATTTATGCAAGTGACAGCTATGATGGGCGCTACGAATTGATAGGTTCATCTCCTAAAAATAGTTTTATTGATTACGATGCTGTAAACGGCGTGTTGTATTATTATGCTGTTACTGCATACGATTTTAATGGTAATGAAAGTGAACTAAGCCTAGAAGATATTTATGCAACTCCGCGTCCTGAGGGATTTAATAAATCAATATCTGATTATAGAAAATTCCCGAACAATTCAGGATACTCGTTTCCTTTATATTCTGTAGTAGCTTATGATAGTCTTGATGTAGATTTCTTCTTTGAGAATTTTCAGGGAGTATTTTATCTGGACGTTTGGGATGATACAGATATTCAGGATATGGGTTTAACAAATGATATTTATGATATAGAATTTGCTCCAACCACTGGCTGGTCTGAAACAAAGGATGCCGTTGCAATTATCGGGCACACATATGTATTCTGGACCTGGGATAATCATTTTGCTAAAGTTAGGATATCTTCTATTACAAATGAAAGAATCGTTTTTGATTGGGCTTATCAATTAACTGAAGGTGAAACCCAATTAAAAGGCACCAGAAATGGAGATGTGAGGAATGGATTGAAGAGAATATTTGCAAGGTAAAGAATATTTATTATTGCGAAATGATATTTAGCTTTATCAAAATAAATTATTTAATTTAAGATGAGATGAAGAAAATTATAATCTTAATAGTGTTTCTGTTTTTCGGACAACTATATTTCCCACAGGAATATTCGATAAAGAAAGATTTAAAATCCAATTCACAAAACTCAGTAGTTTACAACGTATTGAATGATATTGAAAAAGGAATATTGAGAGCTAATATTTCAGATATTTCTCCATATTTAGCGTCGCATGTATACCTAAGTTTTTTAAATGGGATTTCTGGATATTACAGCTCCAATCAAGCATATTATACACTCGATAAATTTTTAAAAGAGTATAAAGTGATTTCTTTCAGTTTTTCTAAGATAAAAATTACCACATCAAATCCATTTGCAATAGGTACTTATTATTACGAATATAAGGGAAATCGATCTGAAGCGAGAGTTTATTTGACACTTAAATTAACAAGTAAATCCTGGCAGATAACTCAAATCTCAATCAATTAATATATAATAATTTGATATTAAACTATTTTATGATTTGTTCTCCTGCAAACATTTTAAAATCAAATTATTTATTAGCCATAAATTTGTTTTTGGAGTAATTCTGTTCATGAATAGGCTATTTAAGAAATTTAAAGACGATAGAATAAATATTACTATCGTCTTTTTGATTTTAGTATTAATCATTATCTCCGGAATAGTCACACCGTTAATTATTAATAATCAGAGGAAGAATTGGGATTCCGAACTGATTAATAAAACCAATGAGATCGAACAGGCAATTAAATATTCATTGCACCAGCGGGAACTGCGATTGCTTCGCACTAATGATTGGCTGAAACAGAATCTTTCCGAAACTTTTAAATCAAAATCATATCAATATAAAGAATTACTTGAATTAGTTAACAGCATCGAGAGAAAAAACTGCTCGTTAGAAATTATTGCACCCAACGGCAAGTTGATTGCTTGGAATGAGATTATAGCTATCCCCCAAGGGGAAATTTTTCCTCTTTCATATCCATTGGGTGAGACCTACTTTCATTCTGACGGTCTGATTACATATTTAACTATTATTGATACGATTGGTATTCAAAACGATGTATTTTATCTGATAGTTAGTGAAGAAATAGAAAAGCATTACTATATTCAAAACGAATTTTACTCGGATGAAAGTTTTACAAAGGAAATATCCGATAAATTTTTAACCAGATTAATTATTGATTTTGATCCTTTTGCTTCACCAAGAAAAGATGGCAGGTTTTACTCTTTCGATCTTATTAATTACAAAGGTACAAAAATAGGGCAAGCAAGCTTTTACAAACCTATCTTAAATGTATCTATTAATAACATTCGCGAAATATCAACAAAAATACAGGCGTCTTTAGTTGCCCTGGTTGGTATTTTTATAGGGCTTGGTTTTAGGAAAGATTTTTATAAAATAAAATACCGGATTATAAAATTATTAATAATTATAGTCTATCTGGCAGCATTCAGAGTATTAATATTCATTGTCGATTTTCCATCAATGTTTTTCAGCGGACCACTTATTGATCCGGCTAACTTTTCTTCAACCTTTGCGTGGGGATTGGTTAAATCTCCCATTGAGTTTTTTATAACAAATTTATTTTTGGTTATAATTTGTTTCCAGATATTTAGATATAATTTCCAATATTCCCGATTGAAGGAATCCATAAGATTATGGTTTTTAAAATTAATTTTAATACCTGTATTCCTAATAATATTCTTCTATTTATTAAGAGCATTCAGTGCATCGATTAAGAGTGTAATTTTTGATTCGACTATCAGGTACTTTAAATATCCTACACCTATCCCCGATGCTGATATATTATTTATGAATTTGAATGTACTGTTGCTTGGTCTATCTTTTACACTTGTGATGACCGTACTTATAATTTTAACCGGAAGATTTTCCCAATTATTTGGTCCAAAATACCAAATATTAAAATACTCTATTTTCTTTCTCACTATACAGATATTAGGATATTTCTTTTTTGCAAACCTCAGTGATGCTCTTCTAACTCCTTTATTGGTATTCATATTCATAACATTAATATTTTTGTTAGTTTACTCTATTTATTTCCGTTCTCAAACACTATCTCACTCTTTAGTGTACTCGACTATTTTGGCTTCTGTAATTGCGGTCATTCTTATGAATTATTTTAACCTTCAGTTAGAAAGACAATCATTAAAAACCGTAGCATTTGAAATACTAAGAGCGAATGAAAACTTATTAAATTATATGAGTGAGGAAACATTACATAGTGCTTTAAGAAATGATTATCTGATGAATAGTTTTTACCAGAGAAATATTAACTATGATGCCGAAGCCTTTAAAGTGTGGTGTGTTAGCCCAATGCAAAGAGAATCAATCAGTTCAGGGATATTTCTTTATGATAGTAATAAAAAAGAAAAAGGTAGTTTCTCGGTAGGGTTGGAACGGAATATTGAAATATTTAGTCAGTTCGATTCTATAAATATTGGAATGCCAAATATAAAAGAAGTATCTGATTCCGGAAATATTGAAGCTGTGATACACGTTGGGTTATTGCCGGTTGTAAAAAGGAATATTGTTGCTGGTTATATTGCTACAACTACTGAATTTGATATAAAAACTATTGGTTCGCAAAAAATCCCGGATTATTTAAAATCAAACATTGCATTGCTTGGTTCGGTAATAGATGAATCACTATTGAAAATATTTGAAATTAATAATTTAAAAGTCACTCGGGTTTACGGAGATATTTATCCATCCAGGGAACAAATGCTCCAAATCTATAATACAAAACTTTCCGAATTTAATGATGCATGGATAAATTTTTCTATCTATGGGGAAGACTATATTGCGTACATCAATAAGATAAATAATGGCGAAAATGAAAGAATAATTACAGTTGCTGCTAAAGAAAAAGAAATTACATGGAATCTATTCAATTTCTTCAAGATCTTTTTAATACACACAATATTTATTCTATTGCTGTTTGTTTTTCTTAAAATTACAAACCTTCTAAAAATTCAAAATACATTTAGAACAAGATTATTAGTTGCCATTCTAATTGTATCAATTGTTCCATTAGCGTTGCTTGCGGCATATAATAGGGAAGTGGTATCTGAAAGAAGCGAGAAGGCAATCTTTCAAGAATTAAATAAGAGATCTGATTATTTGGAAAACCATGTAAAATCGCAGCTTACCAAACATAAAGATCGTGAATTATCAACTGCATTTCGTAATGCAGGCAAAGAACTTGATATCTCTTTTGCAGTTTACCAGAATTCAGATTTAATATATAGTTCGCGTGAAGAATATTATCGAATAGGATTATTCTACTATAAGCTGAATTCAAAAGTTCATTTCAATCTAAATTATCTTAGCTACAGAGAATATTCGACAGTCGAAAATATTGATAAATATAAATTTAATGCTTACTACAGAAAAATATCTATCAATGATGCAGTGTTTGTAATTGGTGTAAATGATGCATTTAATAAAATTAATCCATCATTTACAACCGCGGATATTGATGTAATACTTTTTGGTATTTATTCTTTTGCAGTTCTTATAATAATAATCGTTAGTACAATTCTTGCTAATCAGATTTCAGCACCAATAAGACGATTAACTAAAGCAACCGAGGCGGTTGCGCAAGGTGATTTAAGTGTGGAACTTGATAGCACAGAAAAAGGTGAGATGAAGGATCTTTATGATGTATTTAATTTGATGACTCATGAAATACAAAAAAATCAAATGGAAATTGCCGAATTAGAAAGAGAAAATGCCTGGAAAGAAATGGCAAAGCAGGTTGCTCATGAAATCAAGAATCCTCTAACACCTATAAAGCTGGCCATTCAACACCTGGTAGCTTCCTATCATGAAAAGAGCAAAGATTTTGATAATATATTTGAAAAGGTTACCAAAACAACTTTAGATCAGATAGATAATCTAAGTCAAATTGCGTCCGAATTTTCAAGTTTTGCAAAGATGCCAAGTATTAAACTAGAAGTAATAAATATTGTACCAGCAATTAACGATATAGTGAATCTGTTTGATGATCAGAGAATTATTATAACATTCAAAAGTGAAGTAAAAGAAGCAATAGTTGAAGCTGATAATTCACAGTTCAGAAGATTACTTATCAACTTAGTAAGAAATTCTATACAGGCAAACGCAAGTAAAATTACTTTGTATCTGAATCAAAATGATGAGTCGTATTCCCTTACTATAGAAGATAATGGAGAAGGAATTGAAGATCAGTTTAAAAATGAAATTTTTAAATTAAACTTTACTACAAAGGAAAAAGGAATGGGTTTGGGATTGAAGCTTGCAAAGAGATTTATTGAAAGTATTAATGGAAACATTCTATTAAAAAAATCTGATACTTCGGGTACAATATTCGAAATTATTATTCCAATATATTCCCAGGATAAAAATGCATAGTGAGGAGGTATTAACCAATCTAACACCTCATCAAGCCAGGGCACTCGACATTGAACACTCAATCTCATTAAGAGCAAATGCCGGTTCAGGTAAGACATTTGTGCTTGCAAAAAGGTATTTGCAAATAGCTATTGAAGGTAATGTTTCGTTACAAAAAATAGCGGCAATAACATTTACCGATAAAGCTGCCGGTGAATTATATAAACGTATTGCAGAAGAAATAGAGGATAAAATAAATACCTCTAAAAAAAAAACCGATAAAATTAAACTTGAAAAAATCAGACGTCAGCTTGTCTCAGCAAACATTTCTACTATACATTCATTTTGCATCAATATTTTAAAAGAGTTCCCGGTGGAAGCCGAATTAGATGCAAATTTCACACCTATTGATCAGACAACTGCAGCAGAACTGTTAGAGTTATCGGTGGAAGAAACCTTAAGGAAAAAATTAGAGGATTCGGCTAATGAAGAAGTTAAAGATCTTATCAGGCTTTTTGCATCTAAAAAAAATCTTGTTGCACAACTGCATAAATTAATTGATCATCGTAAAATAGTCCTTTTGTTAGAGCAAGAAATCTATAAAGAGAACATCGATCAAATAGCTGATTTCTTCCGGGATGTATTTTCCGAATATTTTAAAATTGTTTTTTTACCTCTAATAGAAAACCTAATCAATGATTTGATAAAAATTAATGATGAAGTTATTAATGATGATCCTGATAATGAACCAGGTAAGTGCACATCAATATTGATTAATAAATTAAAAAATTCTTTTAATCCCGAAAAAATAATTCAATTGGCTCAAAGTATTAATGATACAATTTGTACGAAGGGGCACACTATTAGAATATCCGGTTATTTCAGGAGTGATTTGCGTACGGATTTTGAAAAAGAAATAAGCCGTATTGAAAATATTCTAAATACTTTTAGTAAGATTAAATTTGACAGCAATACCAGAAATGTTGAGCATCAATTAGCTCAGCTGGGTAAATATCTTATAAATTTATTTGACGATACAATATTCCTCTATGATAAGAAAAAAAAGGAACTTGGTTATATAGATTATGAAGACATATTACTTAAAACGAAAGAAATTCTTAAATTTGATGTTGTCATAAATTCTTTGTCCGATAAATTTAGCTATTTAATGGTTGATGAATATCAGGACACAAACGAGCTGCAGTACCAAATTTTTATGTCTATTCTCAATGATCTTAAAAGGGGCAATTTGTTTGTTGTTGGGGATGAAAAACAAAGTATATACCGTTTCAGAGATGCAGAATTAGAGGTTTTCAACAAAACAAATTTAGATATAATCAAAAAATATGGTGATGATTATATTATTTCTCTCCCGGATAGTTTCCGAATGGAACCGGCTATTTGTCTTTTTACAAATGTATTATTTCAAAAACTATTCAATGACCCGAATAAATTCTATAACGAAGTAGAACATTCTGAGCTAATTTGTGCCAAACCCGTTGGTATGCGTGGCAGGGTGTCAATAATTATAGCAGATGGGAAATCTGATATAAACGATGCCGGGTTAATCGCTAAGAAGATATTATGTTTAATCAATGACGACAATGATGAAATTGATTGGAAAGATATAGCGGTACTTGTAAAAAAGAGAAGATCTTTTGCTGAGCTTGAAAAACAGTTTACTCACTTCAATATTCCTAATAAAATAATCGGGGGAAGGGGATTCTTTCAAAGACAATGTATATATGATATTTATAACTACTTTTCTTTTCTGTTAGACAATAGTAACGATGCCGCCTTGGTTGGTATATTACGTTCACCATTCTTTTCAATTAGTGATTCTAAGATTTTTGAGATCTCACTGAATCACGGCTATTCTTTTTGGGATAAATTACTCTCATCAAATCCTGATGAAGAACTGATCTTTGTTGTGGAGCAGCTAAAGAGCAATCTTACAATTGCAGCGCGACAAGGGTCTAGTTTTCTTTTAAGAAAAATTCTTGAAGAAACAAATTTTATTGCTGTAACTGCATCCCGTAAAGATAGTGACCAGGAATTGGCTAATATTGAAAAACTATTTAAAATCACAAATACTTTTATTAATCAGGGATTTAAAACTCTTTACGATTATGTTAATTATCTAAAAGATTCAATCAACAAATTGCAAGCAGAAGCTCAGGCAGGAATGGCAGTGCAATTGAATGCAGTAAGTATTTTAACTTTGCATCAATCAAAAGGATTAGAATTCCCCGTTGTATTTTTAGCCAATTGTAATGATGTATCCCAAAATGATTTCGTAAAATCAAAATCAATAACCATTGATAAAACATTTGGTCTGTTAACTAAAGTTCCTGTAAATAGTAACTATTTTGAAGAATATGAATCCGCCCCGGTGCTAGCTGTAAGGGATTATATTGACGGAAAAAAAAATCTGGCAGAGATAAAACGACTGCTGTATGTTGGGGTTACAAGAGCAAAGAAATTTCTTTTCATATCAGCAACATCTAAAGGGAAAGATAAGTTTGCTTCTTCATCTTTTATGAACCTTGTGTTTGATGGTTTGAAATTAGAACCCGGTTCTGAAAAAATATTATTAGAGAAAAAGTTGAAATTCTTAACGAAGACTAAGAATAAGTATGAAAATGTTACAAAAAAACTAAAACTTACAGTACCGATTATTAGGGAAATTGAACTGAAAGATGAATTTATAGATATTCCGCATGCACAGTTACAACAAAAAAAATATTTACTGAAAAATATTCCGGATCACAGTAAAGGTGAAATAATCTCAGCAACCAAAGTTGCAGCATACAGTCAATGCGCGTTTAAATATAATCTGATCTATAAGTATGGTTTCTCTGAACTATATTCTGATTTTCGAAGTTTCAGTAGAAAAGATTACTACAGCAGAGATCTGAATGAACATCTGGATGAAGGTGATATGCAAAATTATGAAGATCGTTCATCGTTGGTTCTAAATGAAAATGCAGATATTCAGGGAAAAATAATTCATAAAGTACTGCAAAAAAATATTAAGGTAGAACAACTTGAGCAGTTTATTTTTGGAGAAATAGAATCTTTATATTTAAGTTTGTTTGAATCAGGAGATGCGAAAAAAACATTTTGTGAGGATTTGATACAGATTATTAAAGATTATTACAAATCATCAGAGTATATTCTCCTTAATAATTTTAAAGAATATAAAAACGAATTTGAAATTTACCTCAAAGCAGACAATTATTTTTTATATGGTATAATTGATAAGCTAATTGTTACTGAAACAAAAATTATTATCGTAGATTACAAGACTGACGACATTGACAAGGATGGCATTGAGGAAAGAGCAAAATATTATTTAAATCAATTGAAATTTTATATTTATATTGTTAGTAAATTATATACTAAAATTAATGAATTCGAAATAAGGATCGTATTTTTATTACACGCGGATAATCCATATTCAGTTTCATTTAATAGAACAGAAATAAATGGAATTGAACAAGATATCACTTTAATTATTGAAGGAATATTAAAAGAAGAATATCCTAAAAATCTATCACACTGTAATGATTGTGGATTTTCGATTAATGGCAGTTGTGTAGTAAAAAATTAATTGGTTATATGCAAATAAAAACTAAAACAATAAGAAATCTCAAAATAATTGAGAAAGAATTAAACACTCTTCCATCGGGTGTTGTGATGCTGTCGTTGGAAGTTGAATCTGAGCAATTTGCCACTACATTTGTTTATCATAATAAAAATATATATTTCTTTATTAATGATAATGAGTTGTACAGGAAAATAGTATTTGGATCCATTTCAAAGTTTACGGCAATAAAAAATTCTTCAATCTCAATGAAAAGCAAACAAAGTACAGATTACAACTATACTTTATTTTATATTTCAATTAGTGGAATTGTTAAAAATATAAAAGAAAAAAACACAATTGATAGTGTTTATCAAGGCTTCATTCAGAAATATTCTGGCAAACTTATAGATTCGGATAGTAAATCCAAATCATTCTCAAAACTCGTATATATTGATACAGAGGAAATGACAGCAACAGAGGAAATAGGATTGCAAAAATAAATCGTTTAATTCAGTGCTAATTTTTATTCCTAATTCTTTCCTATGCATTTGAAACTAATAAAAGGGACAGCTTTTTGCTAAACTACATATGGCTTTCTTTAATAGTTTTAGGGATTGTTTCTGCCCTGGTTATTGATCTTACCGATGTTTCATCAAACAAGTACCACAATAATGAACCTATAGAAATAACATTAGAACTTTCATCACCTTTTAAGCCGGATAAAATTGCTGTTTACGATTGCACAGCACAGATAAAAGCTGGTAATTATAATGCTCTGTACGGAGATTCGCTAAATGCAGATTTTTATCTACCTGCTCAATTTTCAATTAATGAAAAAGAAAATAAATATGGTATTCTCTTAAAGACAAATGATAAGACGCCTCCACTTTGGAAAGAAATTGCAAAAGAGTCGGGTAAAGAGGCTGAACTGTTTGCAAAAGTTAGTTCTTTTGAAATAGAGAATACTCACAAACTAAATGCTGTAATAATCCTGGATGCTGTAAGTTTTTCTATGATGAAGAATGTTACTAATGAAGTTATTAGCATAGCAGGAACAGCCGTAACAATTGCATTGGGTTTAATTGGAATAATGGCTTTGTGGCTTGGTGTTATGAAAGTAGCTGAAGATGCAGGATTGATTGCAAAGCTGGCAAACATGATTAAACCAATAACGAAAAAATTGTTTCCTGAAATCCCATCAGATCATCCGGCAATTGGCGCAATGCTAATGAATATCTCGGCAAATATGTTGGGATTAGGAAATGCAGCAACTCCGTTTGGATTAAAAGCTATGGATGAGCTGGATAAATTAAATCCGGAAAAAGGCACAGCAACAAATGCAATGGTAACATTTCTTGCAATCAATACTGCTGGACTTACTTTAATTCCTGTTACAGCAATTGCCGTTAGAGCTGCTCAGGGCAGTGCAGACCCTGCTATCATAATCGGTACTTCAATCTTCGGGGCATCCTGTGCAACGATAACAGGAATTGTTGCAGCAAAACTATTTGAAAAATTTCCAATTACTAAAGGAGAGTTTAGTAATTGGTTTAGAGAAAACTGGAAACTACCTGGTGCAATTATTCTGATTATACTTTTATTTCTTATCGGTTCGGTTACAGGATTGCTAAGTGTTATCGCATCTGCGTTCTCATTCATTAATTTTGAAATATTAAAAGATGTAATTCAGATATTATCTACTGTTGCCATACCTTTTTTTATTTTGTTTTTTATCGGTTACGGCGCTATAAAAAGAGTTAAAGTTTATGAGCAATTTGTTGAAGGTGCGAAGGATGGGTTTAATATAGCTGTTAAAATTATTCCTTATCTTGTGGCTATGTTAGTTGCAATCGGAATATTCAGGGCAGGTGGAGCGTTGGATAATTTACTCATACCCGTTATGAGAGTTTTTACGGATCTTATTGGTATGCCGGTAGAAGTTTTACCAATGGCACTCATCCGACCTCTCTCCGGAAGCGGTTCATTAGGAGTAATGGCGGAAACGATGTCTGTTTATGGTACCGATTCATTTATAGGAGTCCTCGTTTCTACTTTTTTTGGTAGTACGGAAACAACATTTTATGTGCTGGCAGTTTACTTTGGTGCGGTTAGTATTCGAAAAACACGCCACGCTGTTGTTGTTGGTCTTTTAGCAGATGTTGCAGGAATTCTTGGTGCTTTGTTTATTGTTAAACTTATGTTTAG
>Ga0209988_10000182_pt1 | contig 35348 bp, 37 predicted proteins | sample N075metaG_FD_183115 | JGI IMG/M metagenome (GOLD analysis project Ga0209988, IMG submission 183115) | Deep subsurface microbial communities from Kermadec Trench to uncover new lineages of life (NeLLi) - N075 metaG (SPAdes) (version 2) | ecosystem: Environmental > Aquatic > Marine > Ocean trench... | reverse complement strand
ATAACAGCGACAATGGCGGCTGCGGCTACAGGCCCACCACCGAACGTCGTTCCCAGGTCGCCCGGCCCGAAGCGGCCGGCAATCTCATCGGAGCACAAAACAGCGCCACAAGGAATGCCACCGCCCAGTGCTTTGGCGCTCGTAAGAATATCCGGTTCGATTCCATATATTTGCACGGCGAAGAACTGACCCGAGCGTCCGATGCCGGATTGCACTTCGTCGGCAATTAACAGCGTACCGTGGCTTGCGGTTGCAGCGCGCAGCGTCTCCACAAAGTCTGTCGATAAATCATGGGCACCGGCAACGCCTTGCACAGGCTCAAAAATAACTGCGGCAACATCATCGCCGATCATTTTTTTCGCTGCGTCGCAATCGTCGCGTGGAATGAAATCCACGTCGAAGGGAAGCATCGGAAAGCCATACCAGCGATCGCTGTTCCAAGTGACCGCGGCGGCAGCGGCAGTGCGACCGTGGAAGCCCTGCGTGATCGCAAGCATCTTTTTTCGGCCTGTGGTTACAAACGCCATGCGCAATGCATTCTCATTGGCCTCGGCACCCGAGTTCACGAAGAATGTCCGATGCAGATTGTTCGGCGCAATCGAGATCAGTTGTTCCGCGGCCTCGGCACGAATATCGAGCGCGACGGCATTGCTTTGAAACAGCAGTTCTTTGCTTTGTCGTTGTATGGCTTCGACCAATCGAGGGTGTCCGTAACCGAGTGCCGCGACAGCGTGGCCGCCGTACAAATCGAGAATACGTCGGCCACTGGCCGTGATGATGTCGCAGCCAGCGGCGCGTACGGGAACGAACGGTAGCTGGCCGTAAACCGGAATCGTTAATGCTGTCTCACGTGAACGTGCGTCGGTCATTTTCTTATCATGTCCAGGCGGGGGCCGGTGCGCCAAGCCCCGTCGTTTCAGGTAAATCCCATAAGCGATTCATCCACTGCATCGCACCTCCCGCCGCGCCTTTGACGAGATTGTCAATTGCAGACGTCACGACGACTGTGTCGCCGCTGGTAGCGATGCCAATATGGCAATAGTTGCTGGCGACAACATCCTTGAGTTTTGGCATTTCGCTGACGATCTCGACAAACGGTGCGTCAGCGTATGCGTCCAAAAAGAATTGTTGTAACTCGGCCTGCGATATTTCCCGATTCAATTTCGCCTGCACGCTTACGTATATGCCACGTGCATAGGGCCCGGAATGTGGTACGAAGTTGATCCTGGCCTCTTTACCGGATGCAGTCTTCGCGAGCCTGACAATCTCAGCTGTGTGTCGATGCGTCAGGGGCTTGTACGCGTAAAGGTTGCTGTGTCGTTCGGGGTGGTGCGTGCCCGGCTGTGGGCGCTTACCCGATCCGGTGCTACCTGTTATTCCTGTGACAAATAACTCGCCGTCGGTAGTCGCAGAGCCAAGCAGAGGAACAGATGCAAGCAGAATCGCCGTGGCGAAACACCCCGGGTGAGCGATGTGAGGTGTGTTGATGGCGCTGACATGCTCGGGTACGCCGCATTGAAAACGGGCCATGAGTTCGGGTGCGCCGTGCTCGATGCCGTAGATGGATTCGAAATCCCTCAGATTTGAAAAACGAAAATCAGCGGATGAATCGACAACGTGTACGTCCATGCCTGCTTTTTCAGCAGCCTCGAGAGCGACTTTAATGGCTCCGGCCGATGCGCCATGCGGCGCTGCAGAAAACATCGCCAGCCTGGATCCCGGGGCTATGGCCGCTAGCCACTCAGTGTGGGATACGAAGGTCATTTCGCCGCAGACGGCGGACAGATGCGGAAAGCACGCTGCAATTCTGTCGCCCGCACGGCTTTCAGATATTGCCGCCGCGAGTTGCAAGTCGGGATGCATTGAAATTAATCGCAGCAATTCTCCGCCGACATAGCCCGTGGCGCCAATCACGACTGCCTGTATCTTGTCGCTCATGAGGTGGCTCCGGCCAATACATCGGCTATAGCGTCACCGAGTGCGACGCCATTCGACAATGCGTTGATACCCGTCAGGCCGACGTGTTCTCGTATCTGCTGGATGCCCACGGCATTATCGGTGGCGGGTCCTGTGACAAGCAGTGGCTCGATATTAAAGTCTTCACGCAGAATTTTCGCGCCGCCCCAGGCCGAGACCGGGTCGTTGGCACACAAGATGACTGCAGTCAGTGCATCGCGAATTTCATCGTCTGTCAGAATCGCTTCCACGCCGTAGCAACCGAGTAGTCCATCGCCCAGTTCAAGCACGATGACGTCGGGCCGGTTTTCGGCAAGCAGCGTGAGTAGTGAGCGCGTTAGTGCGGGACCATTGTCGGCCGTGGTTGTCACTACGCCAAGATCCGAAAAAATCATGGAATCACGTGCGCCGGCGTCTTCCATTGCGAGAATATCCCGCCGCAGCGACACGCCCGTTGCCTTGCACGCCGCGACATGCAGCCCTCGATGGCGCAGTCGACCGACGATTGCGCACGCAGCGGCCGTTTTGCCGGAGTCCATGCAGGTGCCGGCCAGGGCCACGACAGGCACGCCGCCAGTGTCGAACGTCGCGTTGTAATCAAGCCGGCTTGCGCCCACGCGGGCGGGTACGCCTATGCGTTCGCCCAGATAGGGGAAATCCAGCACAGTGCCGAGCACAGTGCAGTCGAACGGCGGACCGACGTCCGGGTTTGCCGAGTCACAGATGCCGAGTACGCCCCCGATATTCAGAATTTGGATCGTGTCCCCGATATTCAATGCGCTCGGCAGGTGGCCTGAGTAGCCTCGCAGTGCATTGCGATGCCCTAGCGCGCCCACAACGATGTCGCCCTGATTCACGGTCGCCATGCGTCCTGACGTAAGTTCGAGCTGGTTGTAGCGCGTCTTGTTGTTCAGCACTCGTACGGCAATGAGTACGCCTTCCTCACACGGAATGTCTTTTGACAGTCGTAACTCGCCGCCCACGTCATTGTGTTGCGCCACGGATGCCACCTTGTCGACGATGACGGACTTCATCCGGAACCCTCGCCGGCGCGTTGCTGCAGCAATCCAGGCAAGGCCAGAATGCGTGCGTAACCGAGTGCGTCCGCGGCCGTCCATTCGCCGGCTGCCTCGCCGTAGACAGCTTTCGATGCTGCCAGCAGCGAGTAGGGTGACGTAACGCCATCGATGAACAAGTGTCCCGGCCGGAGTGTGAAAGCGACGTTGCCGCTTACTCTGCGTTGCGATGATTCGAGCAAGGCCTCGATGTCTGCGCAGACGAGATCCAGTTGCTTGCCTTCGTGCACGAGGTCGCCGTAGGTCGCAGCGATACGCTCCTTGACGCGGGCCTGCTGCGCACTCAACACGAGTTTCTCAAGTTCCCTGTGTGCGGTGATGAGCGTGATCGCGGCGGGTGCCTCGAATGCAACGCGACCCTTGGTGCCCAGCACCGTGTCGCCAAGATGAATTCCGCGGCCGATGCCGTAGCGGCCGGCCAGAGATTCCAGCGTTTCGATCAGCTGTACGGGTGACATTGCTTCGTCATCGAGGGCTATTGGAATACCCTGATCAAACTCGAGGCTGTGCCGTGACGCCGGCTCTGGTTGATCGAATGCACCGCAGGACAACACCCAGGCGTCCTCGGGCAATGAGTTTTCCGAGGTGAGCGTCTCGCGTCCACCGATCGTGATGCCCCAGAGACCGCGATTGATTGAATAGTCCGAGCCTTGTGCAGGAAGCGGCAGCTTGTGCTCTTTGAGGTAGGCGAGCTGTTCCTCCCGTACCCAGTTATTGTCTCTGACGGGTGCAAGAATATTCAGCCCGGGATTAAGTGTGCGCAGCGCGACCTCAAACCGAACCTGGTCATTGCCGGCAGCCGTACAGCCATGTGCAACAGTTGTTGCTCCCCGGTCTGTCGCGAGTTGCGCAAGTCGCGCGGCTTGCACGCCGCGTTCGGCGCCGACGCACAACGGATAGGCGTTACCGCGTAATACATTGCCGGCGATCAGGTGGCGGATAACGTCGTCGAAAAAACTCTCTCGGGCATCCACCCGGACATGCTCGATCGCGCCGAGCGCCAGCGCCCGTTGCGCCAGGTCCTCAGCTGCGCTCGCATCGATTCCACCTGTGTCGATCGTCGCCGTAATGACATCGCGGCCGTAGGAAGCCTTTAGCCAAGGCACGCAAAATGACGTATCGAGGCCGCCGGAATACGCAAGAATTATGGGGGATTGATCGCTGCTCACGAGAGACTCCAGGAAAACTAAAAGGCGTTATCGCGCGACTGCGCGATCGATTCTGGACGTGAGGCGCTTTTGGCCGCCAATGCTCACGGTTGCGACAAATACCGTGTCATCGCCACCGATGTTGCCCACGATTTCGGGCCAGCCGCTGCGATCGAACGCGAGTGCAACCCGCTGCGCTGCGCCAATGGCCGTTTTTACGACCAATAAATTTGCGCCGGCTGCCTTTCTTCCGCGAATCAGATTTGCGACAGACGCCACCTCCTGATCGCCGTCGCGGCTGGAGTCAGGCAGTTCATAGCCGCTACCGGTCTTGATAACGCCGAGATCTTTAAGATCGCGGCTGACGCTGGATTGCGTCGCCGTCAGGCCGCGCGCAGATAATTGCCTGACCAGATCCTGCTGTGTCTCCACTGCATCCATGGCCAATAGCTCGCGAATCGCGTCGCGCCGCGCAGTCTGCTCTGTGCCCGAATTCGGCATGCGCTTACCTTGATTGCATAAATATGTGCATAACAATAGCAAAATGTACATAGTCATTCAAGCATGAATTTCACCCTGCCGGATCCGGTACACTGCGGCGCTTTCCAGCGTGTGAGACAGAAATGCAATTACCGGAGACCGTCGAAGTTGAAACAGGCGCCAACCCAGGCGGCACTGTGATCTGGCTGCACGGCCTCGGCGCTGATGGCCATGACTTCGAGGCGATCGTTCCGGAGCTTCGATTACCCGCGTCATTGCCCTTGCGCTTTGTTTTTCCGCATGCGCCCGTGCGACCGATAACAATCAATGGCGGCATGGAGATGCGTGCGTGGTACGACATCGTGAGTTTGGATAAAAAAGGGCGTGCAGATGAAGCGGGGATTCGCGCCAGCAGTGCGTTGGTCGATGGGCTGCTTGATCGCGAACAGCATCGCGGCATTCAAAGTTCGAAAATCGTGATCGCAGGCTTTTCCCAGGGCGGTGCAATCGCCTTGCACAACGTAATACGCTCGCCGCTGAAACTGTGCGGGCTGATGGCGCTGTCATCGTACCTGCCGCTGCGCGACACAATCGATGCGGAGCTTGCAAACAATCCGCATACGGGCGACGTGTCAGTACCGGTCTTTATCGGCCACGGCACCTCCGATCCGATGGTGCCTTACGAGGGTGGTCGCGATTCTGCCGATGTTCTGAGGTCCCTGGGTTATCAGGTCGAGTGGCACGAATACGCCATGGGGCATTCTTTATGTGCTCAGGAAATTGCAGACATCAGTCATTGGCTGCAGGCGATCTACTCCGACTGAGCCGCCACGCCACCGGTGAAATCAGAACGACCGCTGCTGCTGCCGTCGGCTGTGAAGCGCACTTCTGTAAATCGAAACCGATTCTCATTATTGCGTAGCAAAACGCTTGAGCAGCGCGTGCCGTAATCCGCTTGCACAATAAACGGTGCTGACATGGCGTGCGCCTTCTCGAATCCAAGCTGCCCCGATTCGACCTCAGCGACGCGGGCCTTTTCCCGATCGCCCAACAGTGTCAGCAGCGTCGAAGCATTGACACGACCCGATGCAATCAGTTCGCTCAATCTGCGCGTGCTGCGCTCGACTTTGACCCACGGCGAGTCGAGTACTGCGTTCGCGACGCCGTAAATTCCAGGCGGTAGAACCCTGCAGCCACCGCCCCGATTCGACAGGTACGCGAGTTCGCTGCCATCGCTCACGAGCAGGTTAAATCCGGCATAAGCGTCGCCATCGATATTTTCTAGATAGTCGCGGGGAGAGCAGTCGCTGTTGAGGAATTCCGTAATGAGGTGGCCGCGCGAACGCAGCTTGCCGGACTTGGGTACCGCGTCGCGGAAATTGGTGACGGTCGCAAATCGCCCGTTACGATGCAGCGCCAGCCAGGTACCACCCGCTTGCTGGTCCCTGCCACCCAGTATGTCCGGCATGTCGGGCCACCAGTGCGCATCCTGTGTTGGTCGGGCATGAAACTCATCGCGATTACCGGCGACAATAAGCGGGTAGTCGGCGCTGACCCGGTGCGCGATGACGACGAGGCAGATACTCAGGCTCCCGGGTAATCGATCCAGTGATCAACCAGGCGTCGTGCGATGGAGATCCGAAACGGCAATTTCGGAAATCCCGAGCGCAACTCCTTACGCGTAAACCACTGCGCGTCTTCAAGTTCACTGTCATTCAGGACGATGTCCGTCGACGTCGCTGTCGCAACGAATCCGAGCATCAGTGACGATGGAAATGGCCAGGGTTGTGAACTTTGGTAGGCAACATCGCTCGTATGCACATTGGTTTCTTCGTAAACCTCTCGACGCACGGCATCTTCCAGGCTTTCGCCCGGTTCGACAAATCCGGCGATCGTCGAGTAGCGGCCGTCCGGCCAATTCTTCTGCCGACCCAGAAGGCAACGCTCGCCGTCCGAAACCAGCACGATGATCGCCGGGTCAACCCGCGGAAAAATCTCTCGTCCGCAATCGTGGTTGGCACAGACCCGGGAATTACCGGCGGCGGCCGAGCGTGCTGACGAGCCGCAAACGCCGCAGAACATCTGCGAGGCATGCCAAATGACCAATGCTCTCGCATGAGCGGCCAGATTAGCTTCGTCCGGCGGCAGTACTGTGCCGAGAAAGCGCAGGTCATGAAATTCGCCAAGCTCACCGAAGGGTGGGTCGACATCTGCACTGATCGCAAACGCGAACGCAGGACGATCGTGAAACAGTCCGAGAAAAATCAGCTCGCCGGGATCGTCGATGAAGCGATCGATCTGCCGTCGCTCGAGCATGATGGCGTGCAACGGCTCGCCGCCCACCAGCGACTGATCGCCCCAAACAGGCACAAAGCGACTCTCCTGGCTCTGCAGCGCGCTTGAGAGCCAGGCGGGATCCTTGCGCCGGTCACCGATTCGATCCACAAACGCGCCGGCAAAGACATTGTAGTTTTCCATGCAAACTCCGGTTGTCGGGCGATTTTACCGGATTCTGTCGAGACGAACTTAATGAAAGCCAGGTTTACGATTGCGCTGCGCTTCTATATCGCAAGATGGACAGATCCTCAGATCGAGGGCGTAGGCATCCTGCACATATCGTGATCGGCAGGCATTGCATACCGCAAGATATAGCTCGTCGTTGTAGCAAATGCTTTGCAGGAGATTCCAGGCCCACTCAAAACTGAAAAGTGGTTTGGTATGCACCATCAAATAGGTCTCGAACGCGCGGCAGACTCGGTGGCCGAACTCGACACCGGGGCGTGGCCAGCAGGAATGAACGTTATTGTCTTGCTCAACCCGCAACAACCGGCCGGCGCAATACAGGGCGACCAGCGTCGTTGCCTGCAGCTGATGGGCCGGGTTTTTCACGAATCGCGTGATTTGGCGCGGTGACTTGCCGCGTCGCCGGCGCACCTCCGTCTCGCCCGAATCGCGGAAATACCTCGAGTAGAGCTTACGGATGCGGTCATCCGACAGTCCCGTGCAGTTTCTTATTGTTCTCGTTCGCGCTTCGTGACGAATCATACGAAGCGCCAGCTCGAACTGCCTGCGTTCACCCGCGTAGCGGTCATCGGTCAGGCGCATTTGTTTCCCCTTATGTTAGAAATAGCCCAAATACAGTCTACATAGATCTGTATTATCCATAAATGGTAATAAACGACATTATATGGCATTTTCTTATATTTAGCGGACACACCGGCAGGAGAGCTCAATGGATTTTCAAGGACCTGATGCAGCAGATCTGGACAACGTTTACTCACTTAATCGGGCTTATCTCGATGGGCTGAGTCGGCCGCCAGCCGCAGCGCCGAGCGCCCCGTCAGGCGCCCCGTCAGGCGCCCCGTCAGGGGCGGCCGGCATTGTCGAAAAGCTCACGGCGTTAAGCCTCAGGAAATCCACGTTGTTATCGCAATGCCCGTTCCTCATTTACTCGCTTCCTGAAGCCGCCGACAGACGTTGGACCCGTCTGTTCAGCGACGATGCGCAGCCGGACCTGTTTGACGCCACGAGCCTGTCTCCTGAATGTGTTGGCGGACTGGCGCCGGCAACACTGGGTTTTTTATGGGAGCTGGCCAAACGCAACCCTTACGCCACCCGCCTCGTCAGTGGCGCATCACTGGACTGGTGTGAGCGTCTGGCCGACAGCTCTCCCGTGCGCGTGTTCCGATTTGCGACGGGCGAACCGGGCCTGCTGTCGCCGCGGCTCCCGTCGCACCGCGAATTCTGGTCGAAGCTTCTGGGTGCCGGGACCAGTAATGACGAGGAGATCCGGCATGCAGCACAGCTGACGGCGTTGCAGACCGTGTTGACTAACCCGGCCGCAGAGCATTATCAGCGCTTGCCCGCCGCAGCTTGCCTGATGCCAACGCCAGCCCGCCGGGTAGCGGAGAGCGACAAAGGAGGGCCGGAGAGCTAATTATCGCTTCACATATGTCGATTTGGCCGCGCCGTGGTTACAATACGCGGCTTGATGACGGCGCTACGCATAAAAAATCTGCAAAAGACCTATGCCAACGGCAATCAGGCGTTGAAGGGTATTGATCTGACGGTTGAGGCCGGGGATTTTTATGCGCTTCTGGGGCCGAACGGCGCCGGCAAGACGACGGTTATCGGGATCGTCACGTCTCTGATCAACAAGTCCGGTGGTGAAGTAGAAATATTCGGTCACAGCATCGACGATGATCTCGCGGCAGCCAAATCCTGCATCGGCCTGGTACCACAGGAGATCAATCTGAATCTGTGGGAACGTGTCGAAAACATCGTCGTTAACCAGGCAGGATATTACGGCCTGCCCCGAAAACTCGCGCAAGAACGCGCCGAAAAATACCTTCGAACACTGCGACTCTGGGACCGTCGTAATGACATTGCTCGGATCCTGTCTGGTGGAATGAAACGTCGTCTTATGATTGCACGCGCACTCGTACATGAACCAAAATTACTGATCCTGGACGAGCCGACAGCCGGTGTGGATATCGAGATTCGGCGATTCATGTGGGATTTCCTGCGGGAAATCAATGCAGCGGGTACGACAATTATTCTGACGACGCATTATCTCGAGGAAGCGGAAAGCCTGTGTCGTGACGTGGCGATCATTGACGACGGACGAATTATCGAAGATGCGCCCATGAGCACAGTGCTCAGAAAGCTGCAGCGAGAGATAATCGTACTGAGTCTTTCGGAAGTAATGAAAGAAGTGCCCAGACTCGATAATTACGAGATGTTGCTGCGCGAGGATAACGATCTCGAAGTGGCAATAGAGCCGTCGCACAATCTCAACGATCTGTTCAGGCAGCTGAATGAACGCAACATCACTGTCGTGAGCATGCGTAATAAAACCAATCGCCTCGAAGAATTATTCATGGGGCTTATTGAGAAGAAGTCGAACAGCGCCGCAAAGGACCCGTCATGAATCTCAAGCTAAACGCGGTTGCGATTCAGACGCTGGTGCGTAAGGAAGTGGTCCGGGTGCTTCGAATCTGGGTACAGACTATCGTGCCGCCGGCAATCACGATGACTTTGTATTTCATTATTTTCGGCAACCTGATTGGTCGCCGCATTGGCACCATGGATGGCTTTGACTACATGTCTTACATTGCGCCCGGTCTGATCATGATGTCGGTCATCACAAACTCCTACGGCAATGTTGTGTCGTCTTTTTTCGGCGCCAAGTTTGCCCGTCATATTGAGGAAATGATCGTCTCGCCAATGTCGAACGCGGCGATCGTCATTGGTCATGTATCGGGTGGACTGATCCGCGGCTTGTTTGTCGGCCTGCTGGTCACGGCCATTGCGTTGTTTTTCACCAAGCTCGAGGTTCAGCATCCGCTTGTTACAGTGTCGATTGTCGTGCTGTCATCTATTGTGTTTTCGCTTGCCGGGTTCATCAATGCGATTTTTGCGAAAAAGTTTGATGATATTTCCATCGTTCCGACATTCATTTTGACGCCGCTGATTTACCTGGGTGGCGTGTTTTATTCGATCTCGTTGCTACCCGAGTTTTGGCAAAACGTGTCGAAAGCGAACCCGGTTCTTTATATGGTTAATGCGTTTCGCTACGGCATTCTTGGTCGCTCCGATATCGATATTTCTCACGCCTACATCATGCTGTTCGTCTTTATGATTACGTTGTTTATGGTTGCTGTGACATTGATGAATCGCGGCGTCGGAATTCGAGAGTAGCCATGTGTGGTCGTTTTGCCTTTTACTCTCCAAGTGAGGCAGCGGCAGCATTGTTCGGCGTAAGCGACTCGGGTCCGGTTGAGCCGCGTTACAACATCGCGCCGACGCAATACATCGCTGCTGTTCGAGATGGCGAGGACGGGAATCGTGAACTGGTCATGCTGCGCTGGGGGCTGATTCCCTCGTGGGCCAGGGATCCGTCTGTCGGTAATCGCATGATCAATGCACGCGCTGAAACGATCGCCGAAAAGCCGTCATACCGGGCCGCCTACAGTCGTCGACGATGCCTTGTACTCACCGACGGATTCTACGAGTGGCGTCGCGAGGGAGACGTGAAGACGCCGTATTTTATTTCAATGCAAAGCGGCATGCCCTTCGCACTGGGCGCCTTGTGGGAACACTGGCATGACAGGCAGCGAGATGAGTCCATCCAGTCCACAACGCTTGTTACAATCGCCGCGAACAATTTCATGCGTCCAATACATCACCGCATGCCAATGATCCTGGAGTCCGAAGCAGCCAATGACTGGCTGGGTGGAGACAGGTCAATGCTCGATGATGCCGCCGGGAAATGTCCACCGCTGCGGGCCTGGCCAGTCGATCGCCGCGTCAATAATGCGCGCAACGATGGCGCAGGGCTTATCGATCCGGATGGAGAAAGGCTGAGCGACTAGCTTGCACTGGTCGGAATCGGGCGAACTGGCTGAGTCGAGACCATCAGCATGCCCGGCCCCCCATGGACACCTAGCGCGGTGCCGAGATCAGTCGTAATCAGGCGCTGGATGTTTGGAATTTTCTTACGCAACAAACGGGCCAATTCAACGGAGTCATCGAGACAGACGGCATGACCGATGGCCACGATCAGCAATTCCCCGGTGCTGGATTTCCTCGCAATATAGCGAGCAAATTTTTCAAGGCGGTTGCGTCGCCCAAAAAAGAAGCCGGCTGTTGCGATACGGCCGTCCTCAAAAGTCCTGATGACCGGGGTCAGTCGCAGCAAGTCGGCGATCACTTTGATGTAACGCGGTATTCTTCCGCCCCGTACCGCGAAACGAAGGTCCTTTGCCAGCGCAAAAGTCAGCGTCTCCGGAATGAGTGATTCGATGGCGTGAAGCGTGTCGTCGACGGTGCTGCCCGCTACTGCGCATTCCGCAGCAAACACTGCTAACAGGCCCTGTCCTGTCGAGGCATTGCGCGAATCGATAACGCTGATTCGCCCGGGCGCGTTTACACGCTCGGCAGCAGCAACAGCCGCCTGAAAAGCGCCGCTGGCTTGTGCCGTCAAACTGATCGAAATCACATCTGAAAAGTGGCTGGCGAGAAATTGGTATTGGCGTCGAAAGTCGCCGGGTGCCGGCTGTGATGTGGTTGGGTGGTTTGGGTTGGTTTCGAGTTCCGCGAAAAACGCTTCGGTCGAGATACTGATCTTGTCGAGATAGCCCCGATCACCAAATTGAATACGGCAGGGCACCATGTGTATGTCGAGTCGCTCCATGTCTTCATCCGCGATGTCCGCGGCCGAATCCGTAATGACCGCGAAGTGCCGCACATCGTTGTGGCTACTAGCGAATTGCCGGTGCATGTCGTCGGCTTTTTCGGCGCTTAGTTCACCGAACTGGCGGCCAATACCGAATACCTTCTCGGGCTCATCGACATGAATGTGAATCTTGGCCTTCCGCCTGGTGCCGGCAAGTACGAGTGAGTCACCCAGTTCATCCAGTGCCTCGCGCAGCTTGCGGCGGTCGATATTCGCACCAGTTACGATGCACTCTGTGCAATATCGGTAATTCGATTCCGCACCGTCCGTCGTGATGTTGAACGACAACTCCTCCGAAAACAGCAGGGACAAATCCGGTTCCGGTGCGATACGGCCGTGGAGAATGTATTCGGTCATGCCAGTAAGCAGTATGACGAAGCCCTTGGCTCCTGCATCGACGACGCCGGCCTTTTTCAATACGGCCAGCTGTTCGGTGGTGTTGGCGAGCGCTTGTTCAACCTGGATCATGGCGTTTTTCATGACCGATCGAAAATCATCACCGCCGGCTTTATTCGCCTGATATTGCAGGCTAGCGGCGAACGCTGCGATGACGGACAGAATGGTGCCTTCCTGCGGGTCCGACAATGCATCGTGGGCGTAGTCGCTGCCAAGCATGGCAGCTTTGCCAAATGTGTAAGTCGTGAATCGACTTAGCTCGCCGGCCGAGTCGCTCATGCCCTGAAAAAACTGTGCGACGATCGCACCCGAGTTTCCGCGCGAGCCGTCCAGCAATGCGTCCGCAAGCGAGGCGAGCATTGTGCCGAGGTGTTTGTCACCTGGCGCGACCAGAATCGGCAGGGCCGTGCCCAGTGACAGGCTCAGGTTGGTTCCCGTATCGCCATCGGCGACCGGAAATACGTTGATGCGATTTAGAAAATCCTGTTCATCGATGACTCGATGAATACCGGAGACGAGGGCGTTGGCCAGCCTGTTGCCATCCAGATGGGCAGAGACTGTGTCGCTCAATCGTTCGATGTCCTGATAGCGTCTACTCGCGCGGCAATATGAATACGATGCCGTTGTGTTCGAGGATCACGCCATCGCTGGTAATTTCTTTCAGGACGGGGCCCTCGTCGAGACTCGAATTCTCCTTGTACTTGTGCATGTTTATAAACACAAAACGTTCAGACTGGACGTCGCTGTAAACGTGAATATCCACGTGCAGATCCGGCAGCTGCAGCCTGCCGTTCATACGCAATTCGGTCAGACTTGGCAAAATAGCGGCGGCCGACTGCGGCAGGTTTTTGACCGAGACGACGGGCGTGATGTTTGTTGCTGTTACCTGTTGCGGCACGGGCGTGATGTTTGTTGCTGTTGCCTGTTGCGGCACGGGCGTGCTGCGCGCAGGCTGCTTTTGACGCGCAACGGCGACTTGATCGGAAAAGGAGGCTGACCCTGTTGTTGGCGCATTGGTGGGCGGAGTTGCATCCACGGCCGTAATGTTCGCGGTCGGGCCTAAAGGCCCTCCTACGGCCGTTCCTGCGGCGGCCTGATTTGGCGCAGCCTCGCTTACAACGGGTGCTGCGTCCGGTTTGAGCATCAAGCCAAGCAGCACGATAATGTTGATCATGAGCAGGATACCGAGTATCCACATCCAGCGCGGCGCGGCGGCTGCCGCAGGACTTGACGGTACCGTTGCAAACTCGGTGTCGGCCTGCTCTTGCCGGTCGCTTTCGGACTTCTTTAGCGCGTCGAGAATAAATGACATGAATCAGTCCTTTGCGAGCTCGTAGTTTGTGAGGCGAGGCGTGTCTGACGACGCGAGTAATGAATTAATTATAATTTGAGTCTGTCGCCCTGCAAGGCCGTCAACGACCAGTCGATGCTCGCGTTGAAACTCGCGTACGCGGTCGGCAAGACCACCGTCATACAATTCGGAGTCAAGGGGTTCGGCTCGATAGCGCTCATCGATCGTTGCCAGGCTTTGTCTTAACCAACCGACGTAAGGATCCCTCATTCCAGGATTCAGGGCCATGGCGACGCCGCTCGCGGGTTTCCAGATGAGTAAATACTGCCCGAACCAAAGATCGGACACGACATCGAGATCATGAGATACGGTAACGCCGGCGATCGAGAGTACGGCGCGATCGTTTTCGATGGCCGTCAGCACGACGCGGTGTGAATCACCCAGTTTGTCGGTCAGCGTCAGAATAGCGGGGCGGTTGAGTTGTCGCAGGTTGTTCCACGAACCACGCTGTCCGAGACACTCGTAACCCATTGTTACCAGTTGCTCGCAACTACTATCGGCCAGGCCCCAGCGTTCGATTAGCGTGGTGAGTGCCGTATCAAAGTTTGTCAGATCCATCGCGAGTCTTAATTGTTCGTCGAGCGTTACTTCGGGCAGCGGCGCATCAATCGGCGCTTGGCTGGCGTTAAAGGCCGGCTCTTGATGGCTCAGGTCCGGCAATTCAAGCGCAAGATTCGTTGTGACGGGCGAGACGGTCGCCGCTATCTGCTTTTGGTTTGCCTGCGGTTGCGAATAAAAAGACCAGCCACCGACAATGATCAACAGCAGGCCCATGCTGACCATTACTGGCGTTGCCCAGCGTAACAACGGTGACACATACACTTTGCCGGAAATTTCCGCCGCGGCGCGTCTCACCAGCGTACGGCTGACACGACGCGATTCATTGCTGTACGCGCCCAATAACGCTCGATCGCAAATCACATTGATCAGTCGCGGCACGCCTTGCGACAACCTGAAGACTTCCCGCTTGGCCGCGCTATCGAATATTTCCCCAAGCGCGCCGGCGACGCGCAAGCGGTGTTCGATGTACTCCGCCGATTCGTCGCGAGTCAGTGGTTCGAGGTGGTAGCGGCCGGTAATGCGTTGTGCGAGCTGTCGCAAGTCAGTTCGCGCGAGCAATTCACGCAACTCGGGCTGGCCGATCAGGATGATCTGCAGCAGTTTTTGTTTCGATGTTTCGAGGTTGGTCAGCAGGCGGACTTGTTCGAGTACGTCGCGCGTCAGATTTTGTGCTTCATCAACCAGGACGATCGTACGGCGACCTTCGGCATGTGCTGCAAGCAAGTAGCGGTTCAGCGCGTCGATCAGCGCTTTGCTGCTGCCTTTCGCCTCTACGCCGTCAATGCCCAGTTCTTCGCAAATCGTCTCGAGAAACTCGATGGCCGAGAGCTGTGGATTCAGAACGACTGCCACGTCTGCGTTATCTGGCAAGCGGTTCTGCAGCAAAGTTCGCACAAGAGTTGTCTTGCCGGTGCCCACCTCTCCCGTGAGCTGCATGAAACCGCCGGACTCGGTGACGCCGTATACGAGGTGTGCCAGGGCCTCGCCATGACGTTCGCTCATAAACAGATAACGCGGATCAGGCGTTATCGAAAATGGTTTTTCATTGAGGCCGAAGAAACTCGTATACATTTAGTGCTGCCGCTGTTGTCCGCTGCATCGGGTCCTGAGATCGGCCCCCGATTCTACCTCATTCGGTGTCCGGCCGACTCAGCATGCTGGCCCGCCCAACTGCAGCGATGCCGAAGCGATCTCTGATCTGATCGACGGTCTTGTCGACGGGCGCGCTTGCTGCATCACTGTCTGCGAACAGATCACCTTGACTGGACCGTGTGAGCCTGGCCGCGCCGACACCGAGCAAGCGGATTCGCGAGCCCGGATGTTCCGCCAGCCAGCTTTTGAGTAATTGGCAGCTTATGGCGTGGATCTGGTCCGTAGCATTGCCCGGAGGTTGTAAAATCTTCTGCCGCGTAAATGTGCTGAAGTCGGCTCGTCGTATTTTCACCTGCACGGTGCCGGCTTGCAGGCCGGCCTTGCGCAGGCGGCGGCAGGTTCTTTCTGTCAGTCGCAGTAACTCGCGCTGCATGACTTTGCTATCGCTCAGGTCGCGCTCGTAGGTTTCCTCGGCGCTAATCGACTTTTCGCCACGCGACGATATGACGGGTCGATCGTCGATGCCCGCTGCTCGATCCAGTGTCTTGCTCGTGAAGCGGCCGAAGATAGGCTCGATGTCGCGGCGAGTCGCAAGGCGTAGATCGCGAACACTGCGAATGTTCGCTCTGTGCAACTTCTTGAGCGTTTCGCGGCCGATGCCGGGGATCACGGAGACGGGCAGCGGGTCCAGCTTTTCCTGACAATCGGCGGCGGTAATAACGACGAGGCCATTCGGCTTGTCCATGTCGGAGGCGATCTTGGCAACCAGTTTGTTTTCGGCAACACCGACCGAGGCGGTTAATTCTGTCTTTTCCAGAATGCGAGCCTTGATCGCCCTGCCAATGTCCTTGCTGTTGCCAAATAGTTTGAGGCTGCCGCTTACGTCGAGAAACGCCTCATCAAGAGACAAACCCTCGACGAGCGGTGAAAACTCCCGAAACACATCGAATATCTGACGCGATACTGATTGGTAGTGAGACATGCGCGGCGCAACTCGCAGCAAGTCGGGGCATCTTCGTCGTGCTTCCGCGATGGGCATCGCAGAGCGAATGCCGAACGTGCGAGACTCGTAACTCGCCGCTGCGACAACGCCGCGATTGTCGCCACCGCCAACCACAAGCGGTTTGCCGCGGAGTTCCGGATTATCGCGTTGCTCCACTGACGCATAGAACGCATCCATGTCGACATGCAGGATGCTGCGTGGCCGCATCGATCAATGTCCCCGCTCGGTTATGTAGCTAGCGAGCCAACGCAGAGCCTCGGCGGAATGCCCGAAAATTTTCAGATGCTCAACGCCGCTTTCCAGCAGCTCGTCGCAGCGTTTGCGTGCTGCCTCAACACCGAACAACAATGGATAAGTTGCCTTGTTAAGGCCCGCATCGGAACCGGCGGTTTTGCCAATGACATGAGTTTCCCCTTCGACGTCAAGAATGTCGTCCTTGATCTGGAAGGCGATGCCAATCGCACGTGAGAATTCATCAAGCGCCTCGAATTGCCCCTGCGGCAGATCAGCTGCCAGCAAGCAGGCCGCAACAACCGAGGCTTGAATCAACGCACCTGTCTTGAGCGAGTACATGTGCTCCAGATCTTTCGCCGACAAGGTCTTGCCTTCGGCGGCGAGGTCGATTGACTGACCGCCCGTCATGCCGATCGAACCGCAGGCTTCGGCGATCAATGCCACGAGTTTCATGCGCACGTCGGCGGAGGCATTATCGGTGTTTGCGACCACCGAGAATGCCAACGGCTGCAGGGCATCCGCCGCGAGTATAGCCGTAGCCTCGTCAAATTTTCGATGCACAGTCGGTTGGCCGCGTCGTAAATCGTCGTCGTCCATCGCCGGCAGGTCGTCATGTACGAGAGAAAATGCGTGGATGAGCTCGATTGCGGTGGCCGGTGCATCAAGCGAGGTCTCCGCAATTCCAAGACACTCGCCGCTCGCATAGACCAGCAGGGGACGTATGCGTTTGCCACCATTGAATACGGCGTAATGCATGGCTTCATGGAGGCGTGCCGGTTTTATTTCGGCGGCAGGAAGCGCCCGGTCCAGCATCTTGCCAACACGCTGAGTGTAATACTCCAAACGACTTTCAAAGTTTGCGGACAATATTACCTCGGTGCGGGCGACAGGGCTGAGTAGCGTACACGATTGCCGGCTTGATCAGGGGCTTGCCAGAAAATCCTCACGCCGCTGTTGGTCGATATTGCCAACGCCTGAGCTATAATTCGCGTCCTTCTGAATGACGCATCCGGCAAGGAATTTCGCAATGCGGGCAACGGCCAGGGCACAACCAAATATCGCCCTGATCAAATACTGGGGGAAACGAGACCGGGTAAACAACTTGCCGGCCGTGGGGTCAATTTCTGTGACGCTTGCCGATCTGTACACCGAAATGTGTGTTTCGCTCGATGAGACGCTTGCCAGTGACCGGCTTGTCGTTAATGAGCTGGAGAACGCGGCGATGCTGCCACGCATCAGCGCCTGCCTCGACAACGTTGTTGGCCGATCGCGACGTTACGCACAAATCGACAGCCGTTGTAATTTTCCGGTCGCCGCAGGTCTGGCATCGTCCGCGTCTTCTTTTGCGGCCACGGTGGTTGCCGCCTCCGCTGCGTCCGGTAGTACATCGTCCACAGCCGAACTCGCCAGTCTCGCCGGCAGATCGTCCGGCTCCGCGGCGCGCTCTTTGTACGGCGGCTTTGTCGAACTTCGAAACACGCCGGGCGATGTCAGTGTGGAGACGATTCTCGATGGAGACCAATGGCCGCTGAAAGTGATCATCGCGGTTACGTCGGAGGGACCCAAGCCCGTGAACTCAGGCGAAGCGATGGAAATCAGTCGCAAGACGTCGCCATTTTACTCGAGCTGGCTTGAGAACCAGTCCGATGATCTCGATGTTGCGCGTGCAGCTATTCGTGAGCAGGATTTCGAAAAACTGGCCGGCGTCTGCGAACATAACTGCCTCAAAATGCATTCCGTCATGTGGGCGTCGCGGCCGGCAATTGTCTACTGGAACTCGGCCACGCTCAATTGCATGCAAACCGTGCGCGATCTGCGATCGACAGGTTCAGCAGTTTTCTTCACGATCGATGCGGGTCCGCAACTAAAAGCCATATGTCTCGAGTCCGATGAGCAGCGTGTTCGTGAAGCCTTGTCCGCAACGACAGGCGTCGTCGACGTTCTCAGTAGTGGCCTCGGCGACGGTGCACGTCTTCTGGAAAGCGCATGACAACGCTGCAAGCCAGCGCGCCCGCTAAAGTGATCCTGTGCGGCGAATACGCCGTTCTCGACGGCGCGCCGGCGATATCGATGGCGTTGGATCGGCGGGCCGTGGCCACACTTACACGCGGTTCTGGCGCTGGCAGCGGCCTGCAATGCATTGGCCTCGCGGGTGCTGCTGATCGGAGCCTGTTCGACTGCGCGGTGGCAGCCGCCGGTGCCAGGAATACAGATGAATGTTGCTTCGTTCTTGATACGAGCGAATTTTCGGACGCGGCCAGCGCCAGAAAATTTGGCATTGGTTCAAGTGCCGCGTTGATGGTCGCGCTTTGTCGAGTGCTGGCCGGTGATGCGGCCAGCGACAGCGACGTTGGCGATGTTGCTGCAACGGCGCATCGGGCGTTGCAGGGCGGAACAGGCAGTGGTGTCGATATTGCGACCAGCGTCGCGGGTGGGCTTATCGAATTTCAGATGGCCGGCAATGCCGTGACTGGTCTGAGCTGGCCATCCGGCCTGACTTTCGCGTTGTTATGGAGCGGCGTGCCGGTTAGTAGCAAAGAGCGCGTCGACAAACTGTCGGCAGGTGTGGAACAACGGAGTCGAAAAGCCTTGTGCGCTGCCGCGGCAACAGCTGCCGTTGCCTGGAAGTCCGGCGATGCTGACGCTGTTATGACGGCCCACGCTGAATACGGCGATGCGCTCATGCGTTTCAGTGTTGACCACGGTCTCGGCATATTCGAAGCTGGGCACGAAGCGTTGTCACGAGCGGCAATTGACGACGCTGTCGTGTACAAGCCCTGTGGCGCTGGTGGTGGCGATATCGGGATCGCGCTGGCAACAGAGGCGTCGAGGCTGGATGAATTCGTTGAACGTGCGTGTGCGATGGGATTCAGGCATCTGGACTTTGGTATCGACCTGACTGGCGTCAAACTTGAGAGAGAAGGCGAGTGACTAGCTCACGTATTTCCGGACTTCACAGGCTCGACATTGGCGAGCGAATTGATGAGTTGCAGCGCCGCGGCTGGCTGGCCGAGGCTGATGCAGCTGCACTGCGGCACGGAAGGTGCGTTCTTTCACCGTCGGCCGCCGACAAGATCATCGAGAATGTTATTGCGACATTCGGCCTGCCGTTTGCGATCGCGCCAAATTTTGTCGTGAATGGCAAGGCCTACGTCGTTCCGCTGGTCGTCGAAGAACCGTCTGTCGTGGCGGCGCTCAGCAACGCCGCGCGTTTGGCGCTAAACAGCGGCGGCTTTGAAGTCGAGTGTGAAGAGTCGTTGCTGGCGGGCCAGGTTCATCTTGCGAACATCGCAGACGTCGAAGAGGCCAAGCTAAAAATCGTCGCCGCAAAGAACGAATTACTGGACAGTGCCAATGCGGTTCATCCGAATCTTGTCGCCCGGGGTGGTGGTGCACGTGACCTCGAACTGCATGAACTGGATTTGCCCAATGGCGAGCAAACCCTCGTCGTACATCTGCTGGTCGATACCTGTGACGCGATGGGCGCCAACCTCGTCAATACGATGTGTGAGGCCGTTGCACCGGCTTTGGCAAAATTATCCGGCGGCACGGTTGCCATGAGTATTCTGTCGAACCTCGCCGATCGTTCGCTGCTAACGGCGCGTGTTCGTTATGCGCTTGCAGAGCTTGCGGATACGGATGAACATGCGCTTGTTGTACGTGACGCGATCGTGCGCGCAGACCAGATCGCACATGCAGATCCAAAGCGCGCCGCGACCCACAACAAAGGAATCATGAACGGCATCGACTCGCTGGCCATTGCGACAGGCAATGACTGGCGCGCGATTGAGGCGGGTGCGCACGCATATGCCGCAAGAGACGGCCAATATCGTTCGCTGACACGATGGTACGCCCATGAGTCCGGTGACCTCTGCGGCGAAATTTGCTTGCCGCTCAAGGTCGGAATCGTCGGCGGGACGCTTGCTGCCAATCCGGCTGCGGCAGTGGCATTGCGAATTACAGGCGTCGACTCGGCTATCGAGCTTGCGGGTTTAATGGCTGCGGTTGGTCTTGCACAAAACTTTGCTGCGATTCGGGCGCTCGTAACCACCGGTATACAAGCAGGACACATGCGCTTGCATGCACGCAGCGCTGCAAAAAAGATCGATGTGGACGATGTCGATTCGACTGCCGCAAGCGCAGCGGCCAAGGTGATATTGCTGGGAGAGCATGCGGTTGTATACGGTCGATATGCTGTCGCATTGCCCATACCCGAAGCCGTGTCCGCACGTGTTAGCAGAGACAAACCGCAGCCCTCGTTCCCGGAGGTCTTCGCGGACGGTATCGCGCTGATCGCCAGGGAACTGGATGTCGACATGGCGGGCATCGACATCCAAATCCGATCGAGGGTTCCGCGTGGCATGGGGCTAGGGTCGTCGGCGGCTATTGCAGTTGCAATCATTCGCGGCATGAATAGCGAATTCGACCTGGGCCTGGCAGACGAGCGCGTGAACGCTATCGCATTCGAGTGCGAGAAGCTGGCGCATGGAACGCCATCGGGTCTGGACAACACAGTTGCGACCTACGCGAAAGCCATGCTGTTCCGGCGAAGCAACGAACTTGAAATTTCGCCGATCAGTCTGTCGGAACAAGCTCCATTATTGATTGCGTTCAGTAATTCTACAGGCAAGACGATCGAACAGCTTGCGGGTGTACGAGCGAGACGCGAGAAGAATAAAACGCACTACGACGCGATCTTCGACGAGATTGATGCGTTAAGTCGCGCAGGTGCCGAGGCCCTGGCAGCGGCAGATTACGTGCAGCTGGGTTTGCTAATGAATATTTGCCATGGCCTGTTGAATGCCATCGAAGTGTCGACGCCGGAATTGGAAGGCATGATCTCGATCGCAAGAGCCAGCGGTGCCGCAGGCGCAAAACTGACGGGCGCAGGCGGTGGAGGTGCGGTCGTCGCTGTTTGTCCGGAAACACTGGATGCGGTTGAGGCTGCGTTTTCTTCCGCGGGATTTGGCACGATGAGGCTCAGCGACGAGTGAGAGTGGAATTGCATAGCGCGCACAGAATTGTGTCGTCGGAGTCTGAGGATCTGATCCTCGTGGATGCCGATGACCAGGAAACCGGATTTGTGTCGAAAGCGAAAGCCCATCACGGCTGGGGAATCCTGCACCGCGCGTTCTCGGTATTCCTGTTCAACGAAAAAGGCAAATTATTATTGCAGCGGCGCGCGACCTCGAAGCGACTCTGGCCCGGATTCTGGTCGAACAGCTGCTGCAGTCATCCGCGCCGCGGAGAAACCATGCCCGTGGCAACTCGTCGTCGTTTGCGCGAGGAGCTGAATATCGATGCTGAGCTCGAGTATGTCTACAAATTCATGTATCAGGTGCAGTTCGGTGAGCTCGGAGCAGAACATGAACTGTGTCATGTGTACCTCGGACGTGTCGATGGCGATGTTCATGCCAACGATCACGAGGTCGAAAGTATTCGTTTCCTGAGTGCGGCTGAGCTGGAAAATGAGTTCGCAGGCGGATCCGGGAACTTCACACCGTGGTTTAAGATGGAATGGCAATCCCTGAAAAACAACTACGCCGAGCAACTGCTGCGGTATCTGGCCGACTAGCTAGCCCACGTAACGGTAATACTCTATTCCGAGATCCGTGAAATGCCGCTCACTGCTTCTGCCCACCCGATCGATGACAAACTCGTTTCGCGGGATGTAGTCCAGGCCTGAGATTCGTTTGCCGTCGTGCAGCGCGTGGTACTGCTCCTGGCTAAGATCGACTGACAAACTCATCGCTTCAGCAAATTTAATCCTGGCCGCAGCTTCGCGCCAGCCGTCGGCCATGAAGAACGGAATAACTTCGGCCGCGTCGCCGCTGCCGTAGCCCAGCGTCAGCACTTCTTCTCCGGTTTGCAGCGAGTCCTCGTCCTTCGCCTGCTCAAATCCAGCGGCCAGCCAGGCCGGCAATGCGGCCGTGTACAAATTGCCAAGGTCGAGCATCGTGTCACTGCCGAGTGCCATCTTGTCGAGTATTTCGCGGCGATAGTGTCGCGACGCGCGGAATGATCGTAATACGGCCATCGTAAGCGGATAGACTTCGACGTTGAGGTACTCGGGTTCGGCCAGGCTTGACACAGCGGGTTTGCCCAGCATCTCAGCGCACAGATCTTGTGGGTCGACGCCTGTTTCGTAGCAGTAGGATGCCAGCTCCGCCTTGTCTTCGGAGTCTCCGCCGCTCAACGCGAACAGGTAGGAGACTGCCCAGCCCGTTTCCGGCATACGCCGATAGGGTCGATGCATAAAGATCGAGCGCAGCGACCGCAAATACTCGATTGCGTTAAGTCCGCGCTTCTCGTACATGTCATCCAGGGCATGCAGGGTCTCGTCGATGTAGCAGGTGGTTGAATACTTGCCATTGAATACCGGGAAATCCTGAACTTGTTGGCCCTCGGACCGGTCCTGGCCGCAAAATCGAGTCATCGGTTTGCGAAAATCCATGATGCGGTAGTCCGACGCAGAGCCGGAACCGAACAGATCGACTACTGCGAGCTGCGGGTCTTCTTCGAGCAACATTGCGACAGCGCCCGCGCCCTGGGTAGGTTCGCCGCTGGAGCCGCGCGCGTATTCAGCAATATCCGCACAAACGACGATTGCCTGACTGCCTGCGCCGTCCAGTGCCAGGTGGCGAATCGCGCCTTTCATGCCGTACACGCCGCCGAGGCAGGCGTGCTTGAATTCCGGGACTTCGCAGCTACGCGCAATCGGTGCTTTGCCGCGGCTTTCGAGCGCTCGGTCAATCATGCCTTTAATGATGATTGCGCCGGCGGAATTGTCAGTACTGGACTCGGTGCCCAAACCGAGGAACTTCACACGAGTGGGGTCGATATCGTACTGGTCGATCAGCCGCAAAACAGCTGTGGCGGCCATTGTATAGACACTTTGGTTGGGCCCGCGCAGGCGGAAACTGCGGCCGACCACTTCGCGAATCTTTGGCCACTGATTGTCAGTCCAGTCGCACCAGTCCTCCAGCCATACCTTGTACGGCGGCACATAGGCGGCGAGGCCACTGATTCCGATCAATTTCTTGTATGAGGACTTATTCATATTTAGGGATGTGTTCAGGCCCGGAATTCTAGTGGTCCCGGGCACACCACTCAACTACTTATTGCATTGTGCCCCGGGCGTCAACTTCAAGCTTATTCCACAATGATCGTAATTGTCGTCGAAAGTACTGGCGGATCGTGCGGAATATGCAGGAAATCACCGAGCAGGAGCTGCAACGTGTGGGAGCCCGGTTCCAGCGTCAGTTCGGTAGAGGCACTGGCGTCGCCAAAGTGTATGTAGTGCTCGTCGGCGGGAATAGGCATGCTCAGATCGGGCGGCCCGGCGTCGATTATGAGGTGGTGATGGCCCGATCCGGCCTGATTGTCGCCGGCTTTTACGAGCTCCATAGCCGAGATCCCGAATTCGACCACGAACGGATTAGTGACGGTTTCGCCGTCTGTGGGACTTATGAAAAACACACTTGCGCCTTCAATGGAGTCCGTCCGCGGCAAGACGGCTGCTGAAGTCGCTACGGCCAGATCGTCGGCCACGGCCTCGACGGTGGCGTCTGCGGCCTCTTCGGTCGCGACATCAGTTGCTTCCTGGCCACACGCGGTCAGCATGATCGTAAAAATAAGCGTGATGAGATAATTCTTATTCATCTTTCTGCCTCTTGTTGGCGTCGCGCGGAGGGTCAATTCGCCGCGCTCCTAGATCGAGAATACTGTGATTAGCATAACAGCCAGCATCAACAGGATGAATTGCACCACGTAACTAATTACCAGTGGAACGTATTTAAGGAAAGTCAGTGCGCGCCCCTGTCCATAGACTCTGCGCATCCCGACAAACAGATAGACAGGTATATAAAGCGTCGCAGCAATAACAATCAGACTGAATAGTGTCTCCGCAAATCCCAGCCATTCGCCTAATCGAGTGAAAAGTATTTCCAGCGTCAGAATGAAAAACACAAACGAGTGAAAATGGACGAAGAACAGCACGTGCTCGACGTAATAGCGGCGCGATAACGAGTATAGCGGTTTGAGAACGAATGCCATAATTGGCAGCAAAACAATCAGCGCGGCTGGAATGTTCTCGAGGACTGCCTTTTTCACGCCTGCCTCACCAATGGCTTGTACGCGCTTGCAAACCGCTGCAAGTCTCTCCGGCGTCATTCGGCGTTTGATCCACCCGGACTCAAGGTCCAGATCTAATTCACCGATGCTGCAGTCAGTTAGAAACCCCGCATCGGCTTCCTCCGGCTCATCTTCCTCAGACTCGTCCTCCGCCGATACTTCGTCTTCCGGCATGATTTCGACAGTCGGCGCGACAACGGGTTCGTAAAATATCGCGAGGTCGTCGCGCGGATTGAAAAAGGCGACGACGAAGAACAACAAGCTGAGAACCAGGTACATGCGAAACGGTGGCATGTAACGAGCGCGTCGGCCTTGCAGGTAGTCCTTGGTGAGCAAGCCAGGACGAATCAAAAGCGGAATCATCGTTCGCCACAAGCGCGAATCGAGTTCCAGCAGGTCACCGAACGCGTCGCGCAATAGTTGCCAGATACTGATGAAGCGGCCAACCGCACGCTGCCCGCACTGGCCACAGTATTGGCCGGTGAGGTGTGCGCCACAGTTCAGGCAATTTGGCGAATCCCCAGGTCCGCTCATGTCAGGTTGACCTTCCTAGCTGTTCTTTTTCCCAGACGATTTTTTCCTGGCTGTCTTCTTCTTTGCTGTCTTCTTCTTTGCGGGCTTGTTTTTCACTGTCTCGTTTTTCACGGACTCCGGCATCTCCCGAGCTAATTCCTCGGGGGCGAAATCATCGACTGCAAGCAATGCGGCGACCTTGTCGTGATATTCGCGCAGCGACGCAGCTTCTGCTGAATCGATGATTTTGGCTCGCAGGCCTTCGTCAATTTGCAGGCCAACGTATTCTGCTTTGATTGTACCGTCCTTGTACGCTTGCCGCAGGCGGCGCTCCAGTGGCTCGTTCTTGCCAGTGAGTTCCAGCGCTTCCTGCAACAGGCCGAGCGGATTGCCCGGTTTCAGGGTCTTGTACGCGTACTGGCTGAGTCGCTCGCGTGCCTCACCCGGCGTGGACATGAGTTCGACGATCTTGCCGCCGAGCTCATCGGAAGGCGAGGAGTAGGTACGCCCACGAGGGAAAATGAAAATTCGCAGGAACGCTGCCGCCCAGCGATTGGGCAGGTTACGCAGGAACGCGTGCAGCGACTCCTGGGCGCGATACATGAGCGTTCTCACCGACCACTCAACGAGCGGCAAGTCTGTCGCCCGGCGCCCCTGATTTTCGAAGTGTTTGAGCACGCAGGATGCGAGATAGATCGAGCTCAGCACATCACCGAGGCGTGCGGACAGCAGTTCGCGTTTCTTCAGCTCTCCGCCCAGCGTCAACATCGCAAAGTCCGATGCGAGCGCGAACGCAGCGCTGTAACGATTGATGTTCTGGTAGTAGCGTCGCGTTGGCGTGTTCAAAGGCACGCGACTGAACTTGGCATGCGTCAGAGCAAGAAAGAGCGATCTGGCAGCATTACTGATTCCATAGCCGATATGGCCGAACAGCGCGTCGTCGAATTCAGCCAGGCCGCGATCACGATCTTCATCGCCCGCTGCCTGCAATTCACGCAATACAAACGGGTGACAACGAATCGCACCCTGACCAAAAATAATCAGGCTGCGTGTCAGAATGTTTGCACCTTCAACGGTGATCGCGATGGGCGCCGCCATGTAGCCGCGGGCCAGGTAGTTTTTGGGCCCCATCATGATGCCCTTGCCGCCATGAACATCCATTGCGTCGGCACTGACCGCACGACCGAACTCGGTGCAATGGTATTTGAGAATCGCCGAGGGAACCGATGGCTTTTCGCCCTGATCAATCGCGCCTGCCGTTACCGACACCGCGGCATTCATCGTATAGGTGTAACCGGCGATTCGTGTCAGTGCCTCGCCAACGCCTTCGAAGTTTGCAATGGACGTGTTGAATTGCTTGCGAATCTTCGCGTAGGCACCCGTTGCGTAGCTGGCTGCCTGGCCGCCTCCGCATGCACTTGAGGGCAAAGTGATCGCCCGGCCAACCGACAGCAATTCGACCAGCATCTTCCAGCCTTTGCCGGCCATCTTCTGGCCGCCGATTATGAAGTCCAGCGGTACGAACACATCCTTGCCGGACGTGGGTCCATTCTGGAATGCGATCGTTAACGGATAATGGCGACGGCCGACTGTCACACCGTCCATGTCGGTTGGAATAAGTGCGGCCGTGATGCCGTACTCGTCTTTGTCACCGATCAAATGATCCGGGTCATACAGTTTGAATGCGAGGCCGAGAACCGTCGCCACGGGCGCGAGTGTGATGTAACGCTTGTCCCAGTTGAGCCTGATACCGACTATTGTCTTGCCTTCCCATTTGCCTTTGCAAACAATGCCGTTGTCGATGAGTGATGCCGCGTCTGAACCTGCCTGCGGTGACGTCAATGCAAAACAGGGAATCTCGGAGCCGTCTGCAAGACGCGGGAGGTAGTGATTTTTTTGCTCTTCGGTGCCGTAGTGCAGCAGCAATTCCGCGGGTCCGAGCGAATTCGGAACGCCGACAGTGGATGACGCCGTCGCACTGACGCTGGCCAGTTTCTGGATGATGACGGCATTGGCATAGGCCGAAAATTCGAGGCCACCGTATTGTTTCGGGATGATCATCGCGAAGAAGCGATGTTTAATTATAAAATCCCAGACGGGTTTTGGCAGGTCGACAAGCGTGTGGCCAATTTCCCACTCGTCGAGCATCCCGCAAAGCTCTTCGCAGGGCCCGTCGAGAAACGCCTGTTCCTCGTCTGAGAGAGTCGGTGCCGGGTATGACATGAGGCGGTCCCAGTTCGGCATGCCCGAGAACAGCTCACCATCCCACCACACGTTGCCAGCCTCGAGCGCCTCGCGTTCGGTGTCGGACATCGACGGCAACATCGTGCGATAGATGTCGAGTAGCGGTTTGGTCAGCTTTTCGCGTCGAAACGTGATTATGTTCGGCACGATCATGAGCCCGAATGCGGCCCACACGAATGGCAAACCCCAGGACCAGCCGTTCATGACGGTATAGGCGAGTGCGGCCGCACCGGTCGCAATCGTTGATGTGCGCAGGTCAATGCGGCGGTAGGCCAGAAAAAAGGCGCCGCCGATGAACAGCAGTAGCCAGAAAAGTGTCATCGCGAGACTGGACACGTTTAATACCTCTCAGTTGAGTTCTTGTCTGCCACCTTACAAAAGTTCCTCGATCGCCGCGCGTTCTTCGCGCAATTCGGTCTCGGTGGCGTCCATGCGTGCGCGACTAAAGTCGCTGATTTCAAGGCCTTGCACGATTTCATAGGCACCGCCACTGCAGCGAACCGGGTAGGAATAAACGATGCCAGGCTCTATGCCGTAGCTGCCGTCTGCCGGAATCGCCATGCTGGTCCAGTCGTCACCCGCTGTGCCGAGCGCCCAGTCGCGCATGTGATCGATTGCGGCGGATGCGGCCGATGCCGCGGACGATGCACCGCGTGCTTCAATGATTGCTGCGCCACGCTGTTGTACAACCGGTATGAATTCATCTGCCAGCCATGATTGATCGATCAGACCTGCCGCATCCTGACCATTGATTGTTGCGTGAGCGACGTCGGGGTATTGCGTTGCTGAGTGATTGCCCCAAATTGTCATGCAACGGATGTCCGTGACGTGGCTGTCTGTCTTCTCGGCGAGTTGCGCCATTGCGCGGTTGTGATCAAGTCGCGTCATCGCCGTGAAGTTTTTCGGATCGATGTCAGGTGCATTGCTGCTCGCGATCAGCGCGTTGGTATTGGCCGGATTACCGACGACCAGAACATGAATATCGCGGCTGGCGAAATCGTTGATCGCCCTGCCCTGCAGCGAGAAGATCGCGGCGTTAGCCTGCAACAGGTCATTACGCTCCATGCCAGGTCCGCGTGGGCGTGCGCCGACGAGCAGCGCGTAATCACTGTCCTTGAACGCCGTGTCCGGATCGTCTGTGGCGACAACACCGGCGAGCGTGCTGAATGCGCAATCCTTGAGCTCCATAACAACACCGTTCAATGCTGTCAGTGCCGGCGCTATCTCCAGCAATTGCAGGATCACTGGTTGATCCGTGCCCAGCATCTGGCCGGATGCGATGCGAAAAGCGAGTTGATAACCGATCTGGCCGGCGGCGCCCGTAATGGTGACGCGAACTGGTGATTTCATTGCTGCTGTCCTGAGGGTAGTCAGTCGGGGTAAGGGGCGGCGATTCTAGCACCCACGGCAGCAATTCGGCACTGTGGTTTGTCGCAGTCAGGGTAATTTGAAGTCCGGAAATGCCTGCTGCAGTTGTTCACGTTGGGAGTCCGCCAGCTCAACCAGGCCGTCGCTCTCCAGCCTCTTAATGCATTCGAGCCAGGGTTCGGGCAAATCCCGAATATCCCCGGCGCATGGCATTGAGATCATGGAGCTGGTCGCGGGTACCGCAGCCTCTGCCTTTTGCAGGCTGCCCGCGTTCTGCAACGTGACACGGCCATCGTCCGTAATTGTTTTTCTCGCTCTCGGCCCGAATGGCTTCATCTCGACGGATGCAGGTATTTCAATTACCGGTATTTCGAATGCAGGCTGCGGCACAGTGGACAGTTCGATGACAATAGCCAGGGAAAGGCCAATAGTCGCGGCCCAGGCCATTGGTCGCAACCAGACAACGGGCCGGAAAAAACGCGTACGCAGCTGTTCGCCGGCTTGTCGCATCACGGCTTGGTTCAGCGCATCGGGTGTGCGCTCCGCGGCCGATTCCCGATACGCACTCGATACGAGCGGATCGTCAATCCCGTCGAAATCAGCAGTCGATCGTTGTTCAGTCATGATGTCTCCGATGGCTCACTGATTGCCGTACGCAGCTTCTTGACGGCGTAGCGGAGCCGGCTCTTCGTGGTCTCTCGATTTGCTCCTGTGACCAGAGCGATTTCATCGAGGTTCAAGCCGCTTTCTTCGTGCAGAAGAAACACGTCTCGCTGTTCCTCGGGGAGGTCTTGCAAGGCTGCGTCGAGTCGGCGTCTTGCAAGGCTGCGTTCAGTCTCGACCTCCGGCGTGTCTGTGGGGCTCGCCTGACTGTCCGGCTCAACGTCGGCCGTATTCTGGTGTCGCCGGTTGCGCCGAATGTGATCGATAAAGCAGTTGTGAGCGACTCTATAAAGAAAGGTCGTGAACTTGGCGGTCGCCTGATAGCGGCTGCGTGCCTTGATGATCTTGCCCCAGACCTCCTGGAAAATATCTTCAGCGGTGTCGCGATGGCGGCAAAGCCGGAGAAGGTATCGATATAAGGCATCGTTATGACGCCGGTACAGGGTTTCGAACGCGTCCACATCGCCGTCCTTGTAGCGCAGCATCAGAGCGCTGTCTTCGGGGTCTGGATCCATTGCAGGAGCATAGGCTACGGCTTGTGCCTGCGAAAGCGACAGATCACCAGGGTTCAGACTTATTGCATCAATCATGAATCTTTAAACGGGCTGCAGCGGCCCACGGGGTTTGCATCGGACCTAAAAAAATGGCTTGCAAATAGTATTCTTAGTGTTATAGTCAACTATAACACTAGTTCACCAAGAGCAGCGAAAGCTGCGGGAGCCATCAAAATGCGAGCCAGATTTGCCCAATATGGCAACGAATTCATCAGCTTGGTCGTTATGGCGCTGATGTCGATTGCCCTTGTTGCAGGCCAGGTGGGTGCCGTACAGGTGATTGACGATAGGCCAACGATCGATATCGCCATGCACGTAATGATCAACGGCGAGAATTTCAGTATCCGTCACGAAGGCGAGTAAAGTAGCGACGGATTTGCGCCGGCCTGCCATGAGAGCCGGCGCCTTTTTTGCACAGGAAAGTTATGGATCCTAAATGGAATGAAGACCTGCCAATTTATCGACAGCTACGCGATCGCGTAGTCGCGATGATTCTGGAGGGTGTCCTGAGCGATGGTGACGCGTTGCCATCGGTGCGCAATGTTGCGGCCGAATATCGCCTGAATCCGCTCACGGTGCTGAAGGGCTATCAGGAGCTGGTCGATGAGGGGCTGGTCGAAAAGAAGCGTGGTCGCGGCATGTTCATCAATGACGGCGCCTGTATACAGCTGCTGAAGAAAGAGCGGCAGCGATTTGTTGAAAAGGAATGGCCGAAGGTTGTGGAAATGATAAATCGGCTTGGCCTCGATACTGAAGAGCTACTCAGGGACGCACGGAAACCGGGAAAGACGGGTGATGGCAAATGACTAGCCTCGTGAGCGCGCGGAACGTGTCCAAGAGCTTTGGTGCAGTGCACGCTGTTGACAACATCAGCTTTGAAATTGAGAAGGGTCGGATCATGGGTCTGATCGGTCCGAATGGCGCCGGTAAGACCACGCTCTTGAAAGCGCTGCTGGGTCTTACCGATTGCGACGGCGAATTATCGGTGCTCGGCCTGGATCCCTTCAAACAGCGCAAGGAACTCATGCAGAACATTTGTTTCATCGCAGATGTTGCTGTGTTACCGCGTTGGATTCGTGTTGACCAGCTGCTGAATTTCGTCGCAGCGACACACCCGAATTTCTCGCGCGAACGCGCCGAGAAATTGCTTAGCCAGACGAAAGTCATGAAAAAATCCAAAATTCGGGAACTGTCGAAAGGCATGGTGACGCAATTGCATCTGGCTATCATCATGGCTGTTGATGCGAAATTCCTGGTGCTCGACGAGCCGACACTGGGACTCGACATACTTTTTCGCAAGGAGTTTTATAGCAACTTGCTGAGCGACTACTTTGACGAAGACCGGACTATCCTGATTACGACGCATCAGGTAGAGGAGGTCGAGAATCTCCTGACCGATGTCATGTTTATCAACGACGGCAAGATCTTGCTGGATTCCAGCATGGAGGCCGTGGCCGATATTTTCGTGCAACTCGAGACATCCGGCGAAAGCGCCGCGAAGGCCAGGGGTCTGGCGCCAATATCCGAGAGCGAGTTGTTCGGTAAATCGGTCATGCTGTTCGAGGGCGTCAGCCGCGAACATCTTGCAGGGCTGGGCGAACTCAGCACGCCATCGGTGGCCGATCTGTTTGTGGCCAAGGTCCGGGAGGCACGCTCATGATTGGAAATCTGCAGGCGCTGGTCCAGCGCGAGCTCTGGGAGCACCGGTCTATTTTTGTTACTCCTGTGGCCATTGCCGTCGTGTTGTCTTTACTGACGGTACTTGCATTGGTCTCCGCTGCGGCGTTTGGTTCGCATGTCGATCTGGCCGTACTGACTGCGTCGAACATCGGTGAACTCGAAAAACGGGCGGCACTGATGGCCTTCCTGTCGATGCCAACGATGGTTTTCGCCATCGGTGCCTGGATCCTCATTGTTTTCTACAGCCTGGATACGCTGTACACCGAACGCAAGAACAAAAGTATCCTGTTCTGGCGGTCGTTACCGCTGACAGACACAGAGACTGTGTTGTCAAAACTCATCACGGCCTTGTTTGTGATACCCGTTGTATCGCTCGCGATTGCCGCTATAACCCATATCGTGCTGCTGATTCTGGCGAGCTTCTGGATCATGTCGGTGGGCGCTGATGCAGGGCACCTCATCTGGAGTTCGGTGCCGCTGTTCGATATCTGGCTCGGAACGTTCATTGTCGCCATCGCGATGGTGCTTTGGCTGTCGCCTTTTGTTGGCTGGTTCCTGTTTGTGTCGGCTTTTGCCAGACGATCGCCGTTCCTCATCGCGACGATGGGTATTATCCTGTTACCTATTGTCGAAAAAATCGTATTACCGACGTCGTTTTTCGGTGCTGCAATCTGGGAGCGAACATTTCGACCGCCGCTTGCCGATCTCGATTTTGTAAAATTTCTCGATGACGATGTTCACTTCGAGATGACTCCCGATCTGGTCAGCATCGTGTCAGCAATCGATATTCAGGGTTTCGTGACCAGTCCGTCTCTTTGGGCCGGTATGGTTGTTTGTGGCTTGTTTACGACAGCAGCTATTTACGTGCGTCGTTATCGGGACGACAGCTAATATCGTACTTGCGTAATTTGCCGCGCAGCTGATCGTAAGTCAGGTTTAACAGTTTGGCGGCCAAGCGCTGGTTGAAGCGAGATTTTTCCAGCGCGGCCCGCAGTAAATCCCGTTCGGTATCTCTTAGTCTTTCGGTCAGGTCGGCTGGTAACAATGGCGAACGCTTGATCTGCACGCCCTGAGGTGTCGCCTGTCCCTTAGGAGCCACGGGAACATAGGGCGAGTCGAATGGATCGAATGCGATCGCTTTGATCACTTCCTCAGGGTCTGTTGATCGATACACCGATCGCTCGACGGCATTCTTCAGCTCACGCACATTTCCCGGCCAGTCCTGTCGTAACAGCGATGACGATGCGCGCGCCCCAAAGCCCGGAAACAGTGGTCGCTTCAGCTCACTCGTCATGTTGATCGCGAACGCATAGGCCAGCGGCAAGATGTCCTCGATGCGCTCACGCAGGGGCGGCACAGTAATGACGTCGAATGCGAGACGGTCGAGCAGGTCCTCGCGAAAATGGCCGGACGCCGCTAATGCTCGCAGGTCAGCGTTAGTGGAGCCCACAATTCGCACGTCGACATGGATCGTGTCGCTGCCGCCGACTCTTTGAATTTCTCCGTATTCCGCAACGCGCAGGATCTTCTCCTGCATGCGCAGCGAGATGGTCGCGAGTTCGTCGAGGACCATCGTACCTTCGTCGGCTCGCTCGAAGTGACCAATGTGTGTTTCACGGGCGTCCGTAAACGCGCCGGCCTCGTGCCCGAATAATTCGGATTCCAGGATCGATTCGGTCAGCGTTGCACAGTTCACTTTGACCAGGACGCTTTCCCAGCGGTCCGACAGAAAATGCAGGCGTGAGGCGATGAGTTCCTTGCCCGTGCCCCGTTCGCCCACCACGAGCACGGGCTTCGACAGCGGTGCTGCACGCGAGACGTGTTCAAGCATTGCCAGGAATGCGGGAGCCTCACCGATGATAGGTTGAACGGGGCGGGATTCAGACATTGGTCTATTTACCCATAATTGGGTTAAAATTACTAATAGTTAGTGAAAAAAGCCAACTTGTAACAGTAAACCACAGCCCGAAAAGAACCACCATCTACTTTAATATCAATGAGTTAAATAGCAATCAGGCAGCTTGGCACGGAAGCTGCAGCTTCTTAGTGACACTGACTAAGCAAGAGGACCGGACATGGGCATTTTCACGAGATTCTCAGACATCGTGAACTCCAATATCAACGCGATACTCGACAAGGCTGAAGACCCCGAGAAGATCGTTCGACTGATGATTCAGGAGATGGAGGACACGCTGGTTGAGGTGCGTTCAGCGGCGGCACGATCGATCGCGGACAAGAAGGACCTGAACCGCAAACTGGAAATACTGGATCGCGATCAGGGCGAGTGGGACGAAAGAGCGGAACTCGCGATTCGCAAGGGCAGAGAAGATCTGGCCAAGGCCGCGTTGGTCGAAAAGTCGCGGGTTGCGGCTGCGACCGATGCGCTGAAGCAAGATTACGTTGCGATCGACGAAGGCCTGGCCAAATTGAACGAAGACATCGCTCGCCTGGAGGCGAAACTTGAGGACGCGAAGGCGCGGCAGAAGTCTTTGATCGCCAGACACAAGACGGCAAGCAGCCGCCTTGCCGCGCGACGCAAGATTTATGATTACAAGATCGAGGACGCGATGGTTCGATTTGAGCAGTACACGCGCCGCGTCGATGATATAGAGGGCCGCATTGAGGCATACGACCTCGGACTGCCTAAAGACCTGAATCATGAATTTGCGAGTCTGGAGGCAGAGGAGTCTGTGCAAAAGGAACTGGAGGATTTGAAGCGGCGCGTATCGGGCGCTCAGACAGCAGAGGTTGAATAACAGCAATGGCCGATCTCGCAATTATCCTGTGTTTGACGATCATCGTTCCGCTGGTCGTTGTTCTGCACTTCATAACAAAATGGAAGCAGTCTCGCGAGTTCTCGGGCGATGACGAGAAAATGCTGGAAGACATGTATGTAAAGTCACAGCGCATGGAGGAACGAATCACCACGCTGGAGAAAATTCTCGACGATGAACTGCCGGATTGGAGGAAAAAAACATGAGTCAACGCCACTGGAATATTGATTTTGGCCCCGTACGTGGCTTCTATCGCGATCGCGAGAGCGGCTGGGTATTCGGTGTATGCGCTGGCCTGGCCGACCGATTCAATTTGAACGTTGGTGCCGTCCGGGTTATTGCAGTCATAAGCCTGTTGCTCTTCTTCTGGCTGACCATGGCGATCTACCTGGGTGCAACCATGCTCATCAGTAAGAAGCCATTGATCTACTCTGGCCGTGAAACCGAATTCGAATTCTGGCGCCGCCGTCACAGGGACAGCTGGAGACATTCATGACTCAGTCGGCGACATTTCCCAATCGTCGTTTTTACCGCAGTTCAGACAGCAGAGTTCTCGGCGGCGTTTGCGGCGGCCTGGCAGAGTATTTCGGTTTCAATCTGAAGGTGACTCGAATTCTCGCTGTGATAGGGTTCTTAATGAATCCGCCACTGGGTGTGCTGGCCTATCTGGCCATCGTGATACTTGTGCCGGCACGCTCAACAAGCGTATTGGAGCCGCGGGTCGACAAGAACTTTCGCAAGGCACTTCGGTCATCTCCGGCACAAACGATGAGTGATGTCAGGCGACGATTTAGTGCGCTGGACCGCCGGCTTGCCGGGCTGGAGAAATACGTCACGTCGTCACGTTATCCGCTCGATCGTGAGTTCCGGGAGCTTGAACACTAG
>Ga0209988_10000180_pt1 | contig 35440 bp, 46 predicted proteins | sample N075metaG_FD_183115 | JGI IMG/M metagenome (GOLD analysis project Ga0209988, IMG submission 183115) | Deep subsurface microbial communities from Kermadec Trench to uncover new lineages of life (NeLLi) - N075 metaG (SPAdes) (version 2) | ecosystem: Environmental > Aquatic > Marine > Ocean trench... | reverse complement strand
GCAAGGGGATGTGGGGATAGGAGGGGATGTGGGGATGAGAGTCAGCTGTGTGGTATGGATTTAGAACGCTTTCAGGTTTACCTGGCTAGATCTAGAACGCGAACAAAATCCTTGCTTCTAACGGGTTTGGGCTAGAGCGCCGCGATTGCCGTTCGGAGCGAGGGCTCATCTTGTTCGGCGACGGTACGCAGATCGATGAGAACGCGGCCGTCGCGAATCCGCGCGATCACGGGAGGCCGATGGGCGCGAAGCGCGGTAACGATTTTCTGAGCTGGCGTCGAAGGATCCACGATCGAGATCGCGTAAGTCGCGATCTCGGCATCGACGGCCGCACCGCCGCCGATGCGCGACGTGGTGGCTTCGATGGCGAGCTCGAGCTGACCCGTATCTCCTAGCGAGGCGATGAAACGTTCCGAGCGTTCCCGTATCTCCGACTGCGGCGCCGACAACATGCGAAGTACGGGGATCTCTCGAGTGGCTTTCCCTTCCACGAAGGAAAGAAGCGTGGCCTCGAGAGCGGCATAGGTGAGCTTGTCGATGCGGAGGGCGCGCGCCATCGGATTCTTGCGACACGTTTCGATCGCGGCATGGTCGCCGACGAGGATGCCCGCTTGCGGCCCTCCGAGCAGCTTGTCTCCCGAGAAGATCGAGATGTGGACACCGCTCGCGAGGCTTTCAGCCACGGTGGGCTCGTGCGGAAGGGAGAAAGGCGCTAACGAAAGAAGATTGCCGCTGCCGAAATCTTCGATGACGGTGAGGCCGCGCTCTCGACCGAGCTCGGCGAGCTCTTCGGTTGAAGCGGACTCGGTGAAACCGACGATACGAAAATTCGAAGGGTGCACTCTCAAGAGCACTCCGGTCTCGGTACCGATTACTTGCTCGTAATCGGCGATGCGCGTTTTGTTCGTCGTGCCGACCTCGCGAAGACGCGCGCCGCTCCGCTCGAGAATATCGGGCACGCGAAACGAACCTCCGATCTCGACGAGCTCGCCACGGGAGATGATGACCTCTTTGCCGGCCGCGAACGTATTCAAGCTCAGCATGATTGCGGCGGCGGCATTGTTCACGACGAGCGCGCTCTTTCCTGGAAACAAACGAGACAACAAGTGTGAAGCATGTTGATGACGGCTACCGCGTTTTCCCGTTTCGAGATCGAGCTCGAGGTTCGTATATCCGCGCGCGATCTCGGAGATTGCGTCGACGGCGCGGTCCGACAAAGGGGCCCGGCCCAGATTCGTGTGGACGATGATGCCCGTCGCGTTGATGGCGGGCCGTAAGCTCGCGCGGATTTCTTCGCGTAGCTTCTCGCCCACGGCCTCGTCGAGCGCCCTGATCCTCTCTTCGAGCTCTTCTTCCGTTAGGCCCTCCGTGACCGCTCTCTTGAGCTCGGCGCATAGGGTTCGGGTGGCATCCGTGACCGCCTGTCTTCCGAACGTGTTTGCGAGGGAGTGTAGGGCGGGTCGCGACAGAATGCGCTCGATGCTCGGCACACGCCGGAAGAGCGCTTTGCTACGGTCGGGTGAGGAGGACGTTGTGCTGAGCCTCTTTGACAACTCGGAACCTTGAACGCTAGGATTTTATCATGGCCCCGAGCAGGCTAGTGGAAATTTACACGTGTAGCCCGCGCGAGCACGTATTAAGATTTGGAGACCATGCCGGACGAACGCCCGAAGAACTTCATCGAACGCCTGCCCGAGATCATCGATCGAGGTGAAGAGGACGTCTCTCATCTCGACCCCGAGATGATCGAGATTCTCTACCCGGAGCGTGCCGACAAGTCTTTTCACGTGACGGTCGTCTTCGGACCAGCGCCCGCCGCGGGAGACGATCCCGACTCCCATGAACGGGCGCTCGCGATCGCTCAAAAATCGATACGCTATCGCTCGGAAGGCAGCGGCAACTACGTGCGTCATTTCGCCACTTTCGGGATCGACGAAGTCAACGCCCTTCACGACCTCTTTTATCTCGTCAGCGAATATCCGAGCTGCGAGATCCTCGTCTGCGGCAAACGCGTCCCCTATGGGCGCGAGCTATGGCTTCCTCTGCTATGGTTCTTTCGCAAAGATCCTCTGGAGATGTAAACGACATGGGTTTCAAAGAGGACATGGCCACGTTCCAAGTAAAGTTCAAGGCTCTCGAGCGCGAATACGAGCAATGGTTCTCGGGTGCTTTGCCCACGCCGCCGTGGAACACGCAAAAAATCTGCGAACGGATCGTCAATCAGTACAGCCGAAACCCTTCCCGGAACCTCTCGGAGCAAACTATCTTCTCGATGCACCAAGCGAAGTTCAATACCTATATGGAAATGTGGAATCGGCGGATACGTCTCAAAGAAGAGGGGAAGCTTCCGACCGGACGGGAAGAACGCTCGAAGCGCTTTGTCGCGTCTCCGCCGCGGCCGCAGAGCGCTGAAAGCGGGAGTGCCGACCCTTACAAAAAAGTTTTCGACAATTACGTCACCGCGAAACGGCAAGCCGGCGAGTCCACGGAAAAGCTCAACTACGACAGTTTTAGAAACGCGCTCAAGAAGCAGGCCGAGCAGCTTCGCTCGAGCCGCGGCATCGAGAACGTGAACTTCGGCGTCTCCTTGAAGAACGGCAAAGTCTCCGTGGTCGCGAGACGCAAAAAGGCATAAAATCACCCATGCGCGCGACACCGCTAGTCCGGTTCTGTCTGGTCGCGCTCTATGTCCTTCTTCTGCGTAGCGCCCCCGCGGAGGCGTGGCCGAAAGAGGCCTACCGAGCGATGGTCTATGACACGCTGCGGCTTCTTCCGCCGCGGCTTTCCCGAGTGCTCTTGAAGCGTGAAGCCGCCATCCTTCGCGGCGCCCTCCGCCTCGAGGGCGAAACGGCGTCCTTGATCGCTCGCGATGGCGTACGTGGGCGGCTCTCGGCGGCTCTCGTCAAAGACGTGGAGACGCGGATCGAGAAGGTCGTGCGCATGGTAGGCGCGCACGAATCGTTCGACGACACCGCTTACGAGCTCGGCCGCTTGCTGCGCATTGCCGCCGATCTCGCGGACCCCGTGATCCTCGGTGCCGGGCGGCGCGACCTACGACGGGTGGCGTCCGAGCTCTACCGATATGTCGATCTCAACTTGACGAAGTTCCCGCTCGTCCATGACGGGGCGCTCTCGTCGCCCCTCGCAGGCGCCTCGATCGGGCGCCTTCTCGTCGAAGTGACGTCGGCGACGAGCGCGTCGGTGACGCCCCTCTCGAAGGCCTTCTTGCGCGACGGGCGGATCGTGTCGGCCCGAAGCTTCGATTTCCGCTCCGTCCCCTACGCGGAGACATCGCTCAACTATTCACGCGGCGTGACGGCGGCTTCTTATTTGTGGCTCTCCGCGTGGGCCAAGGCGAACGGCGACTTCACCGGATATCGATTCGCCCCGAACGAGCCCTGACCGGCAAGGCGCCCTCCGCTGTAGAATCGGCCATCATGAGGAAACGTGCGCTCCTGAGCGTGGCTGATAAGGCTGGCCTGCCCGAGTTTGCGCGCGGTCTCGCGGACCGCAACTACGAAATTGTCTCGAGCGGAGGCACTGCCAGAGCGCTGGAGGCGGCGTCGGTTCCCGTAAGGCGTGTTGCTGAAGTCACGGGCTCTCCGGAGATTCTCGGCGGGCGGGTGAAGACGCTCCACCCTGCGATCCACGGTGGGATCCTCGCGCGGCGTCACCTTTCGGGCGACCTGGAGGAGCTCGACCGTCAAGGCATTCTCCCGGTCGACATCGTCGCGGTCAACTTCTACCCGTTCGAGAAAAAAGTCGCTGAAGGGAGCCCCATCGACGAGATTCTCGAGAACATCGACATTGGCGGTCCGTCGATGCTGCGCGCCTCGGCGAAGAATTTCAAGGATGTGCTCTCGGTGACGGACCCGGCGGACTACGCGCTCGTTCTGTCGAAGCTCGATGACGGCGTCGACCTCGCGACACGGCTCTATCTTGCGAAAAAAGCCTTTCGCGCGAGTGCCTGCTACGAAGAAGCCATCGCGTCATTTCTGGCGCGCCTGTCCGCCGAAGCCGACACGTTGTCCATCGGGGCTGAGCCTGAGACTAAGCCTGAGACTAAGCCTGAGACTAAGAAAGACGAGACGGACTCGAGCTTCCCGAGCAGGCTCGTCATGAGCTTCGAAAAAGTGCAAGACTTGCGCTACGGCGAGAACCCACACCAGGCCGCGGCTTTTTACCGCGACGCCGATCCGCGCACGATCGCTGTGGCCGGCGCGCGCCAACTCCACGGCAAGGAGCTCTCCTACAACAATATTCTCGACCTCGACGCCGCCTGGCGTCTCGCCCGTGAGCTTCCGGTGGATCGCGCCGCGGCCGTCGTTATCAAACACACGAACCCCGCGGGCGCCGCCATCGGCGACTCGCTCGTCGAGGCCTATGTGAGCGCGCGCGCAACCGACCCGGTCTCGGCATTTGGAGGGATCGTCGCGCTCAATCGCGACGTCGACGCGAAGACGGCCGAAGAGCTCAAAACGACGTTTCTCGAAGCAATTGTGGCCCCTGGCTTCGACGAAGAAGCGCTCGCGATCCTCACAAAGAAAAAGAATCTTCGCTTGATGACCATCGAAGACGGCGCGCGCGCTTGGCGAGGTTCCAATCTTTGCCGCGTGCTCGGTGGGTTGCTCGTTCAAAGCTGGGATCAGGAAGGGACCGAAGAGCGTTTCGAGGTCGTGACCCAGCGCGCGCCGACCGAATCACAAGAGCCCGCGCTGCGCCTGGCCTGGATTGCGGCGAAACACGTGAAGTCGAACGCCATCGTGCTCGCCAAAGGCGACGCGCTCATCGGCGTGGGCGCGGGTCAGATGAGCCGCGTCGACTCTTCGCGCATCGCGGTCGAAAAAGCCAAGAGCCGCGTCGAAGGATCCGTCGCCGCGTCGGATGCGTTTTTCCCCTTCCGAGACGGCGTCGACGCGCTAGCTGAAGCCGGCGTGGTCGCGATCGTGCAGCCGGGAGGGTCGGTTCGCGACGAGGAAGTGATCGCGGCCGCGAACGAGAGGGAAGTCGCCATGGTTTTTACTGGGCGCCGCCACTTTCGGCACTAAGGGAGGTTGATTAGCTCCTCGGGCAGAACGGTTGCGGTTCCTAATTTGCCGACGACGATGCCGGCAGCCCGATTGGCGAGCTCGGCAGCGTGAGCGAGCTTGGCGCCTCCGGCGAGGGCCAGGGCGGCCGCGGCGATGACGGTGTCTCCGGCACCGGAGACATCGAAGACCTCGTGGGCAAAGGTCGGGATGTGTAGCGGCGCGCTCTCGGCCGCGAACAGGCTCATCCCTCGCTCGCCGCGCGTGATGAGAACCGCCTCGCATCCCAGTTCTTTCAAGATCGAGCTTGCGGCCTGCTCGAGATCGTCTTCGGTCCGAACGACTAGCCCGGCGAAACGCTCGGCCTCGATCAGGTTTGGGGTTACGAGCGCGACCCCTCGATACATCCGGTAGCGCCGAAGTTTCGGGTCGACGAGGACCGGGATGGAGCGCTCTTTGGCGAGCTCGATCGCGCGGCCAATGATGTTCGGCGTGAGCGTGCCTTTCGCGTAGTCGGAGAGCACCACGGCGCGGGCCTCGCGCACGAGACCGGCGAGAGCGTCGAGGGCCCGAGCCTCGACTCCGCCGGCCAAGTCGTCTGAGGACTCCCAATCGGCGCGCACGACCTGTTGGCTGCCCGCGATGATACGCGTCTTGACCGTCGTGCGGCGCGCGTCGTCGTCGATGATGAAGGCATCTTCCGCCATGCCGCGGTCGCGGAGCTTTTTTCGGAGCTCCCTCGCGGCGCTGTCCTTGCCCACGACGCCGAGGAGCAGCGGCCGCATCCCGAGGCTCGCGAGGTTGCGCGCCACGTTCGCCGCGCCTCCGAGGTGAAAACTCTCGCGGTCAATCTCGACAACGGGAACGGGCGCCTCGGGCGAGATGCGCGAAACGTTTCCCCAGACGAATTTGTCCAGCATCACGTCGCCGATGACGGCAATAGGAACCCCGCGCGTCGCGGTGAGAAGAGCTTTTGTGTCGAGCTCGTTTGCAGACTTCACGACTCGCGATCCGTTGGGTCATCATTGACGTTTGGGACGTTTGGGGCGTTTGGCTCGGAGCTCGTCCCGAGCATCCATGGCACGGTCATGGCGAAGAGAAACAGCATTTGAAACTCCGAGTCTCCAAAGTTGTACTCGAACTGCCCGGCGAGGAAACTGGCGAGCATCACCCCCAGCGCCCCCGCGGCGAGCGCGCGCTCTCTCGGATCGTGGCGCGCGCGCTCGAAGGCGCGCGCGCTCGCGGCGAAGGTGACGACGATGAGAGACAGCCAGGCGAGCAGGCAGGGGAGTCCCCGCTCCGCGGCGATCTGAGCGATGTTGTTGTGAAGGTGCGGGTTCTTGCGGAGGGGCGCTTCGGGCATGCGGTAAATGGGATAGACATCCTCGACCATGTTCAGTCCGACCCCGAGCCAGGGATGATTCGCCACCATTTGCATGCCCGATTCGAGCATGTAGATTCGATCCATACCCGATGTATCCGGGGTCAGAAAAGAGCCGAGACGCTGCTCCACGCCGCGGGGCAACACCGTAATGGCGGCAAGGGCGAGAATCGGAGCGAGGAGCAGGAGCCTTCGATCTCTCAGGAAGGCGAGCGTGAGTGTAGCGACGATTATCCCGATCCAAGCACTGCGCGTCAACGTGAGTACGAGCGCGAGGCCGATAACGGTGACGCTCCCCAAAAAAAAAGCACGATGGCTACCGCGGAACATTAGCCCCGCTATGGCGAAGATGCCCACGCTCATGAGCAGCCCCGAATAAGTCATGTAGTGGCCCATGAAACCGTGTATGCGGTGGTCGATGCCGCCGAGCTCGCCGAAAAAATACTGCCAGAGACCGACGAGGGCGCCGATATCCGCAACGAGGATCAGGACCAGCACGAGTGTCTCGACGCTCCGTGTATGTCGCACCGAACTCACCAGCATCAAAGGCACCATCAAGAGCAAGAGCTTCCTGCTTGCATGAAGGCTCATCGCAGGATCGAACGACACGAGTGCCGCGGCGAAGCTCAACAAAGCGTACAGCGCCAACGGTTTGTTCATGGAGAGCCGTGGAAAGGAAAGCTCGCCGCGCGCCACGCGATAGGCCCAGATGCACAAGAGCACCGCCAAAACGATCTGCGAAGCCGCGATCGAGACTTGAATCAAGGCGAGCCAGAATGCGATGCCATAAAGAAAACGGGCTTCACGACGCGGCTCGTCGGACCACGGTCGTGCTAACGCCCAACTGCTCGCTGCGACGGACATCCGCCGTGAAGTGTAGTGCAGCCACCGTCCACCCGCTACCTCCTCCGATCAAACGAGGGGGCTTGCCCGCCGTAGCCCGAAGGGCGCAGGCGGGCCTCCGCTGCGGTATAATTCTCATAGTGAAGCTACTCTTGGTTGTCGCGTCCCTCGTCGGGGCCTTGACTGTCACTCCATTCGCGACCGCGCAGGACACCGAGCCGGCTATTGATGTCGTTGATGCCTTTGAGGTCGATGCGAAGGCCGAGGCCTATTACTACTACTGCATCGCCCGCATGCACGAGAGGCAGTTTGAGGTCACTCAGGCCATCGAGAGCTACGAAGAGGCCGCGCGGCTCGATCCGGAATCTGCCTATCCGCATGTTGGCCTAGCGGGTCTCTACCAGCGCACGCGACAGTTCGACATGGCTCTCGAGGCGGTGAAACACGCGATCGAGCTCGACCCCAACGTGGCGGCGGCGCAACGTATTCTCGGCACGCTCTATTTCGCGATGCTGCGCAATGGCGGCTCGCCCGACCTCGCGCCCCAGGCGATCGACGCTTTCCGTGAGACCGTGCGCCTCGATCCCGGAGACATGGATAGCCGGAGCAGTCTCGCGCGCTTGCTTCTCGCGCGCCGGCTATCTGACGAGGCGGCGGAGCATCTCGAAGAGATCGTCCGCTTCGCCCCGAGCTCGTATCACGAGATGTTCCTGCTCGCGCGAATCAAGCGAGGCCAGGGCGACACGGAGGCGGCCATCGGCCTGCTGAAACAGTCGCTCGGCGTCGACGCGAGGCAACCCGAAGCTCGCGAAATGCTTGTGGAGCTTCTTCGGGCCGAGCAGCGTTTCGACGAAATGGCCGAAGTGTACAAGGGCGCTTTGGAAGAAGTCCCCGCGGACCTCGACGCGCGCGTCCGCTTGGCTGATGCGCTCGCTAATGGAGGTCAGCTCGACGAAGCGGCCAAGGAATTTCAAACCATTCTCGATGAGGATCCGCAAAACGTCGTCGTGCTCGTCGGCCTTGCCATGGTGCGGCGAGATCAGGTTGATTTCGCGAGTGCTCAAGAGCTGCTGCTCGAGGCTCTCGCCCAGGCGCCGAATCACGTGCTTGGGCGCTACACGCTCGCCGGTGTTTATGAGCAGAAACGCGAATATCAAAATGCGATCGACGAGTGGATGAAGTTGCTCGAGGGCCCAGACCCGAATCCGAACCAAGGTGCCGTCGAGCGCAAGGCGGAATATTTGGCGCATCTCGGTTTTGCGTATGAGCAGCTCGACCGCAGCGAAGAATCCCTCGATGCCTTTCGCAAGGCGCGCGACCTCTCCGGTGGTGACGAGCGTTTTCTGACGTTCTTCGTCCAAGGTCTTCTCGCGGCTGAAAAGGGCGACGAGGCGATGGCGGCCATCGAAGAAGCGCGCGAGCGTTTTCCGGAAAGTGCGCGCTTCGAGGTCCTCGAAGCGCGAGCGCTCGAGGTGCAGGGCGAGCACGAGCGTGCCGTCGCGACCGCGCTCCAGCTTTCCGAGCGCGAGCCCAAAAACGAGATGTTCGCGCAAAGTGTCGTCGAGATTTATCAACAGCAGAAACGCTTCGCCGACGCGGAAGCGTTCCTCCGCAGCAAGCTCGATCATGTTCCCGAGAGCGTCACGCTTCGGTTTCAGCTGGGTGCAATCCTCGAGCGTCAAAAGAAATTCGACGAGGCAGAGGCCGCGTTCGAGGCCGTGCTCGAGATAGAGCCCGACAGCGCCGCCACGCTCAACTATCTCGGCTACATGTTGGCGGATCAAAACCGACGCCTCGAAGAATCGATCGCGCTCATCAAGCGCGCGCTAGCGCAAGATCCGCATAACGGCGCCTATCTCGATAGTCTGGGTTGGGCCTACTTCAAAATTGGCAACTTGGAGCTCGCCGAAGAAAACCTCTTGAAAGCCATCGCTAGCCTTCGTCTCACCGGGGTCGTCTACGATCATCTCGGGGATCTTTATCTGAGCAAAGGCAATCCGGACCGGGCCGCCCAATATTGGCAGAAAGCCCTCGAGCAAGATGACGACGAGGTCGAAAAAGACAAAGTCGCTCAAAAGATGAAACGGGTGACTTCCACGCCGTGATCGCTCGGCGGCTCTTTCTCCTTGTCGCCAGCCTTTTCTTTCTCGGAGGGTGCAAGCCTCGCGCCCCGGAAGCGCCGCGCGTTCCGGTCGACCTATCTGAGATCGAGAGCTCGTTGAGACAACTCGAGCGCGAATCGCAAGCGATAAGGCGCTATCAAGGCTTCGTCAGGATTCGCGGGAAGGGGCCAGATGGATCTTTCAACGGCCGGCTCGTTGTGATTTTCGAGCGGCCCGATGATCTTCGGATCGAGCTATTGGGGCCTTTCGGCTCGACGAGATGGAGTGCCGTCGCGTCCGAGAACGGCATCCGGGTGCTCTTTCCCGGCAGGAAGGAATATGTCGAGGAGCTGGACACGGCTGATATCGTTGGCCGACTTCTCGGTATTCCGCTCGACGCCGAAGAGGTGATGGCGCTTCTATCCGGTGTAGGCATACCGCCCAATGTCGAAGTGATCTCGGGTTACCGGCAAGGCACGGCGACGATTGGCGTGCTTGCGGAGGGCGGGCGGCTCGAGCTCGCCGAGGATGGGCAAGTCTCGAACGCGCAAACCCGCACCTATCGGGTGTCCTATCCGACGTTGTGGAAGAAAAAACGGCGGCAAATCCCGGACCGCTTGCTTCTTTCGACACAATCCATGCGAGTCACGCTGAGCGCCGAAGATGTGGACATCAACGTGCCGCTCGACCCAGAAGCCTTCGAGCTCGAGATCCCTGACGGGGCCACGCGTTTGAAGCCTGCCGATATCGCGGGCGAAGCCGTCTTCGTGGTGATGAAGAGCTCCGAGTCGAAATAGGCTAAAGATAGGCTAAAGATAGGCTAAAGCTAAAGATAGGCTAAAGCTAGGCTAGAATGACGCTCGTCGCCCGTGCCTTCGCCAAGATCAATCTCGGGCTCGAAATCCTGGCCAAGCGCGAGGACGGTTATCACGAGATTCGCACCATTCTACAAACCATCGATTTTGGTGACGAGCTCACTTTCCGCCCAACTCAGGAAGGTATTCAGCTCACGACGAACCGAACCGATATCCCCGAGGGCTCTAGCAATCTTGTCTATCGGGCCGCTGCGCTCGTGGCTGAGAGGGCGCCTCGGGCGAGCGGTGTTTCTATCCAACTCAAAAAGCGCGTGCCTCCTTGCATGGGGCTCGGCGGCGGGAGTGCGGACGCCGCGGTGACGCTCCGGGCGCTCGACCGGCTATGGAGGCTCGAGCTTTCCGAGGAGGAGCTCCATCGGCTTGCGTGCTCGATCGGAATGGATGTCCCTTTCTTTCTGCACGGCGGGACGGCGCTAGCGGTGGGGCGCGGGGATGAGGTTTTCCCCACGGGTCTCGAGCTCGACTGGCCAATCGTGTTGATTCTTCCGGACTTCGGGGTCTCGACGGCGGCGACCTATGCGAATTTGACATTGACAAAGCGTCAATCGGAGCTTACACTTCTCCAGAATTTCACTTGGAGAAGTCCCTCCATTCGGGATGGATTGGGCGAGCTGGTGAATCATCTTGAAGTGGCGACAGGCGAGCGCTTCGCTTCTATCCAGAAGTTCAAGCAAAAGCTTCTCGAGTGTGGCGCGCGAGGGTCCATGATGGCGGGTAGTGGTTCGGCCGTCTTTGGCGTTTTCCAAGATGCGGGCTCAGCCCACACGGTCGCCGATGCGTTATGCCAAAACGGTCTCCATGCTGTTGCGACGAGAATGCTTCCGCGAGAGAGCTGCCGAAGCCGATGGTTTTCGAGCGAGGGCACTCGCGCGTGAACCCAGCGCGGTGAAGAAATGAAGAGCGGCGCTCCCAGTTAGATCGAGAAGGAGAGCTTCTATGGATATCACCGAGGTGCGAGTATTCCCAGTCGACGACGAGAAGCTGAAGGCCTTTGTCTCGATCATTCTGGACGATTGTTTCGTCATCAGCGATATCAAGATCATCCACGGCCCGAAAGGACTGTTCGTGTCGATGCCGAGCAAGAAGCGGAAAGACGGAACGTTTCGAGACATCGCGCATCCTTTGAACAGCGACACCCGTCGACGTATGGAACATCAAATTCTTACCCGTTATCGCAAAGAAGTATTGCACGGGGACGAGCTCGAGTCGCGGGTGTTGCCCGAAGGAGCCGTCGCTTCGGAAGCGCCGCCGCCGCCGACGGGAGAGCTATAGGCCGAAAACGCTGAATCATGAAAGCTTGTTGGGGCGTGGCCAAGCGGTAAGGCGCCGGATTTTGGTTCCGGTATTCGAAGGTTCGAACCCTTCCGCCCCAGCCATTCTTGCGGCCGCGACAAGACGTGCTCTCGGCCGAATCCAGGTCCCGAGCAACGAGCGAAGCGAAGGAATGCATGCGCCTGACAAAGAGGAACCAAAGACGACATGGGTAGACCACTGAAACTGTTTGGCGGTAGCTGCAACCCGACATTGACCGAGGATATTGCCGAGAGCTTGGGCGTCCCGCTCGGCCAAGCGCAGTTGACGCGCTTCGCCGACAGCGAGGTTTCTTTCCAGATCACCGAGAACGTACGCGGAGCGGACGTTTTCGTGGTGCAACCGACAGCCCCGCCCGTGAACGAGCATCTCGTGGAAGTGCTGGTAATGATTGACGCGTTCAAACGCGCCTCCGCGGATCGGATCACCGCGGTGCTCCCTTATTATGGCTACGCTCGACAGGACCGCAAGGACCGCCCGCGCGTCCCGATCACGGCTAAGCTCGTCGCCGATCTTCTTTCGACCGCGGGCACCAACCGTGTCGTCGCGATGGACCTGCATGTCGGGCAGATCCAGGGCTTTTTCGATATCCCCGTGGACCATCTCTTTGCTGCCCCCGTCATGCTCGACCATGTTTCGTCCTTGAACATCGAGCCTCTTGTGATCGTGTCCCCCGACGCGGGCGGTGTCGAAAGGGCGCGGGCCTACGCGAAACGTCTCAAAGTGGCTCTCGCGGTCATGGACAAACGTCGCGCGGACAATCACGAGATCGAGACCATCCATGTCATTGGTGATGTTTCCGGCAAGACGGCTCTGATCGTAGATGACATGGTTGACTCCGCGGGGACTCTAGTGACAGCCGTCGATGCGTTGCACGAGGCTGGAGCAAAGCGCGTGCTCGCAGCGTGCACGCATCCGGTGCTGTCTCCACCCGCCATCGAGCGCATCAACGCTTCACCGATCGAGAAGGTCATCGTTTCGGATACCATCCCGCTTCGCCAAGACGCGCAAGAATGCGATAAAATCCATGTGCTCTCGGTTGCTTCGCTGTTGGGCAAGGCCATAAAGAGCGTTCACGAGGAGACGTCGGTCAGCTCGCTTTTCGTTTGAGCATTTTTTTGCCACAGAGCCACAGAGTTTGAAGAGGTCTCTTCGTGCTACGTGTTGTAAAGCCTCGCGGTAAGCCATCGCTCGGCGGTTGTGCTGATTTTGAGAATTATCTGCTACTAAGCCACATCGAACACAGAGAAAACCGATTTCGCCGAGCCCATTTTTGCGCCCTCTCGCCGCGGCTCAGCCGGGCTCCTCTTCACTCTGTGTCTCTGTGCCTCTGTGGCCGTTCTTTTTTCCAGTTTCCACAATTTTTGGCTACCGACGATACCGACGACGAAGCGATGGCTCGCAGCCGATAGCTGAGCTATACTCTCCGTTTGTCCCTATGGGGGCCTATAAATGCGAAAGGAAAACCTTCGATGGCATCGATGGTGATGAAAGCAGAACCACGCTCGAGTTTCGGCAAAGGGCCGAACCGGCAGCTTCGCAAAAAGGGCAGAGTCCCGGTGGTTCTGTATGGGGACAAGAAAGAGTCGATCTCTTTGAGCGTGGACCCGAGCGAAGTCGTAGGCATCATCCGGTCTCACGGTGGCGTCAACACGATTTTCGAGCTCTCCGTCAAGGGTGCGAAGGGCAAGCAAAACGTCATGATCAAGGACTATCAGCTCGAGCCGGTAGATCACGAGCTGCTGCACGCCGATCTGATCCGCGTCGCGATGGACAAGCAGATGACGCTTTCCGTTGCCATCGAGCTCACGGGACTCGCAGTGGGCGTCAAGACCGGTGGCGGCATGCTGGATTTCGTTGCCCGCAATGTGGACGTCGCGTGCCTACCGAAAGACATTCCGGAGACCATCGTTGTGAACGTCGAGAGTCTCGAAATTGGTGATTATTTGAGGGCTTCGAGCCTCGAGCTGCCTGCAAACGTAGCGCTCATCTCGGAAGGCAGTCTCGTGATCGCGCACGTGCTCGCGCCGAAGGTCGAGGAAGTGGAAGAGCCGGAGGAAGGCGAGGCCGCCGTGGAGGGCGCGGAGGGCGCCGAAGCTTCGAAAAAAGATGCGTCCGGGGAGGCCTCGAAAGAGTAAGGTCCGTTGCGATTGCTCGTGGGCCTCGGAAACCCTGGGCCTCGCTACGAGGGTACGCGACATAATGTCGGTTTCGATGCGGTGGAGCGCATCCTCGAAGCAGGTAGCGGTCGATGGACGGCCGCGACGAGAGATGCCGTCAGCGCAGAAGTTGAGCTCGAAGGTCGGAAGCTGACGCTGATGAAACCGCTATCGTTCATGAATGTTAGCGGAGGGCCGGTAGCCGGGCTGGTGAAGGAGCGCTCATACGAGCGACAAGAAGTGATGATTATTTTGGATGACGTGGCGATTCCGCTTGGTACGCTGCGGCTGCGCGAGCGCGGCAGCGACGGTGGGCATAACGGGCTCGCTTCGGTGTTAAAAGCGCTCGGCGGCAATGACGTCGCGCGTTTGCGCATCGGCGTGGGTATCGAAGAGGCCCCCTCCGATCTCGCGGAGTGGGTCACCTCGTCCTTCGACGCGTCGGAGCGGCTGGTGATCGAGGGAGCACTCGACCGGGTTGTCGATGCCGCCAAAGCAGTTTTGAACGACGGGATGATGAAAGCGATGTCCCGTTACAACCAGCCGCTCGAGGCGCAGCCGGACGCGCGGAGCGGTCAAGGAGGAACGCTTGCGTAGCTATGAATTGATGTACATCCTCGATCCCAAGCTGGACGAGGATGGGTCCAAGGCGCTCTTGGTAAAAATCGAAGCGTTGATGTTGAAGCAAGGTGTCGAGATCGAAAAGACCGAGCCGTGGGGCAAGAGGCGTCTCGCTTATGCCATCAAGGGGAATTGGGAAGGCAGTTATATCCTGAGCTATTTGAAGGCCGAGCCCACCGCCATTTCGGAGATGGAGCGTCGCCTCAGGGTGACGGAAGGCGTGTTGCGTTTTCTAACGGTCCGCACGGACGAACAGCAGGCAAAGCTCGATCGCCGCAAAGCGCGCGGGGACGAGAAATCTCAGGCCCGTCGCCAAAGAAAAGCCGCGAAAAGTGCTTCGGAGAGCGAGAAAACTCCGGCCCCCGAAGCGGCGGCGGAAGCGCTATCCGCGGAGTCCACGAATTCGGCCGAATAAGGCCTGTTTTTCAAGGAGAGATTGATGCAACAGAGGAGATCGAGCAGCGGCCCGCGGCGTGGCGGCAAGAAACGATTCTATTACCGCCGGGCGAAGGTGAATCCGCTCCTCGACAAAGTCGACTTTATCGATTGGAAGGATTTTCGCCTCCTGCAAAACTTTACGCCCGAGCGGGCCAAGATTTTGCCGCGGCGCATCTCACGAGCCAGCGCCCGTTGTCAACGGATGCTGAAAGTTGCCATTAAACGCGCGCGCTATATGGCGCTTCTTCCATACGCCTAGCGCGCCCGCCTTCGCCCTGCGGGCTTCGGCGAGGCAAGCCTCCTGGTGGCAGAAGCGCGAACTAGGCATTATAGAATTTGCTCGGCAGGATTTGCGTTGACCGCGCAAATGTTTGGTGTTATTGAAAAACAGATATGGCCACAGAGACACCGAGACACAGAAAATCAAAAGGGTTCGTTCCCGCGCTCCGTTCGCGCTGTCACGGGTCGCGACGGAATTGTCAGTCAGTTCACCGACGGTTGTACCAATCCCGAGCATTCTTGCCGCTAGCAACGTCGACCACAGAGAAAGGCGGAGTCAAAGGAGCTGCTTCGGCCGGCCCCGTCGCTTTTCTCTGTGCCTCTGTGGCGATTCCCCTTTTTGGTTGCGGCTGCGCCGCGCTAGGTACAGGTTAAGGAGAACAACACGTTATGCGACTCATTTTGCGTGAAGAGGTCGATCATCTCGGTGGGCGCGGCGACGTCGTCAACGTCAGGCGTGGCTATGCGCGCAATTTTTTGCTGCCCAAGCGCCTCGCGATGGAGGTTAACGACGACAATCTTCGTCTAATAGAGAAGGAAAAGAAGATCTACCTGGTGAAGCTTGCGAAAGAGAAAGGGGAGGCTGAGGCTCTCGCCAACCGTTTGTCGGCAGTGAAGCTCAACTTTCAGCGCAAAGTGCATGGCGAAACGGAAGAGCTTTACGGCTCCGTGTCTCCATCAGACGTCGCCGAAGCGCTGGCAGAAAAAGGTTTCACGGTCGAGAAGCGGAAAATCACGCTCAGCGAGCCCATCAAATCGATCGGCGAGTTCGCAGCCACCATCAAGATACATCCCGAAGTGTCGGCGACCTTCCCAGTGACGGTCGAGAAAGACGACACGACGGAAGAAGTAAAGGACGAGAACAGAGAGACCTAAATTTGGCTCAGCTGGACACCGCTCTCGAAAAGCCCCTGCCCCAGAATCTCGAGGCAGAGCGCACCGTCCTCGGCGCCATCCTCATCGACAATGAGGTGTTTCACAACGCTTCGGAGCTCATCACCGAAGCGGATTTCTACCGGGACGCCCATCGCAAGATTTTCTCGAGGATGGCGGCGCTCGCCGAGCGCGGCGATGCGATCGATCTCGTCACTCTCAAAGAACAGATGTCGCGAGCCGGCGAGCTCGAGCGGGCTGGAGGTGTTGCTTATCTGAGCTCTCTCGTCGAGGGCGTTCCCCGAGCGACCAACGTCCCCTATTACGCCCGGATCGTCAAAGACAAGGCCGTCCTGCGGAATCTCATCTCCGCGGCGAATCGGATCTCTCAGGCTGCTTTCGATCAGCCGGAAGAGACGCAGTCCGTTCTCGACGAGGCCGAGAAATCTATCTTCGAGATCGCCGAGGGCGCGCTCCATGTCGGCTTCGAGCCCGTGAGCTCGATTATCAAGACCACGTTCAAGACCATCGATGAGCTCTCGGAAAAAAGAGAGCTCATCACCGGAATCCCGACAGGCTTCGTCGAGTTCGACGAGTTGACCTCGGGCCTTCAGTCCTCCGACCTCATCATCGTCGCGGCTCGGCCCGCCATGGGTAAGACGAGTTTTTGCATGAATATCGCCCAATATGTCGGCCTCAAGACCGGCAAGACGGTTGGGGTCTTCAGCCTCGAAATGTCGAAAGAGCAGCTCGTCCTGCGCATGCTTTGCGGCGAGGCTCGCGTGGACATGCACAAGTTGCGCTCGGGCTTCTTGTCCGAGAAAGATTGGGCCAAGCTCGTTCAGGGCGTGTCCGACATGTCGCAAGCGAAAATCTTCATCGACGACACCGCTTCGATCTCGGTCATGGAGATGCGCGCGAAGACGAGGCGGCTCAAGCTCGAGCACGGTCTCGACCTCGTCATCGTCGACTACCTGCAGTTGATGCAGGGTCGCGGACGCTTCGACAACCGTACGCAGGAGATCAGCAACATCAGCCGCTCTCTCAAGGGGCTCGCAAAAGAGCTCAAAGTGCCGGTCGTGGCACTCTCACAGCTCTCGCGCGCGACGGAGAGCCGCGGGGACCACCGGCCCCAGCTGTCAGACCTCCGCGAATCGGGCGCGCTCGAGCAGGATGCGGACCTCGTGGTCTTCATTTTCCGCGAAGAGGAGTACAACCCGACTCCGGATAATCGAGGGATCGCGGAGATCGCCATTGGCAAACAGAGAAACGGCCCCACCGGACGCATCAAAATGGCCTTCATCAAGGAGTACACGCGCTTCGAGAACCTGGAGTGGCGGCATGATGAGGTGATCTGAGCTCATTTCTGCTACCTGCTTCCTGACGCGCGATAGGACGCGCCGTTTCTCGCCGCCCCGGTAGCCGGAAGCAGGTAGCCGGTTGCCGCGCTAGGCCGTCGCCTTTGCTTGAATGCTGATTGCCGAATGCTGATGCTATACTTTCATTTAACCTAATCCGTTCTACACCGATGCCTCCCGCATGTTCTGATGTTCGATGTTCCGATGAGTAAGCTGAAGACGGCTTTTGTCTGCCAGCAATGTGGTGCGACCGCCAATAAGTGGCTTGGTCGTTGTCCGGATTGCGACGCTTGGAACAGCCTCGTCGAAGAAACGGCCGTCGCTCCTGGCCGGGACCGTAGTCGTTCCGGATTGGCGACCTCGGGACGTCCAACGCGCTATGAGGAAGTGCGGACCGATGACGCGGTGCGTGTCGGGAGCGGGTCTCTCGAGTTCGACCGCGTTCTTGGCGGCGGTATCGTTGCCGGCTCGCTCGTTCTGCTCGGAGGGGATCCCGGTATCGGGAAATCTACGTTGTTGCTGCAAGTCGCCGCCGCCCGTGCGAAAGAAGGCTTTTCGGTCGTCTATGTGAGTGGTGAGGAATCCGAGCGGCAGCTCAGGCTTCGCGGCGACCGGCTCGGCGTCGAAGGCGGCTCGCTCTTTCTTTATAGCGAGACTGAGCTCGAGCGCGTCATCGACGCGTTACGGCGTGAATCGCCCGCGCTCGTCATTATCGACTCCGTACAGACGATCTACTCCCCGAAATTTTCGTCGGCGCCCGGAAGTATCAGCCAGGTCCGCGAAGTGACCGCGGAGCTCTTATATTTCGCGAAATCCACCGGGACGCCCGTTTTTCTCGCCGGCCACGTCAATAAAGAAGGCAACCTCGCGGGGCCGAAAGCGCTCGAGCACATGGTGGACACGGTGCTCTATTTTGAAGGCGATCGGCACCACGCTCACCGCATCGTGCGCGCGACGAAGAACCGATATGGCGCCGCAGGCGAGCTCGCTATCTTCGAGATGACTTCCCGCGGTCTCATCCCTGTCGAGAATCCTTCGGGCTTGTTCCTTTCCGAGCGACCGCGTAACGCACCGGGCTCGGTCGTGGTGTGCTCGCTCGAGGGAACGCGGCCAATGCTTCTCGAGATCCAGACACTCGTTTCGACTTCTGGGTTCGGCTATCCGCGCCGCGTCGCCGTCGGCTTCGACCAGAATCGCCTGTCTTTGCTTCTTGCGGTGCTAGAAAAGCGAGAGAAAATCTCGCTCGCGGGCGAAGACGTCTATGTGAACGTCGCCGGTGGGCTCAATGTCAACGAGCCCGTCGCGGATCTCGGCCTCATTGCCTCGGTCGCCTCGAGCTTTCGTGGGCAGCCGGTCGACACCGATAGTGTTTTCATCGGCGAGGTTGGCCTCGCCGGCGAAGTGCGCGCGGCGCAGCAAATGCCGCTTCGTGTGAAAGAGATTGCACGTATGGGATTCGAACGCGCCGTGATCCCGTCGGGCAATTGCCCCATCGAGGACGCGCCCGCCGACCTTCAGATTGTCGGCTTGCGCAATCTTTCCGAGCTCATGGAGTTGATCTTCTAGAGAAGCGGGCCGATCCGTTGGTCCGATTTCCGAGAGTGACGATTATGTGGATTCTTTCGATACGCGGATTGCTCCTTTTGGGGATGGCCGCTGCTTCCGTCGCTTACCAACCTCTTCCAGGGGGCCTTCCCCTGAACCTCGCCCTGGGCGTCGTGCTCGGTGGCGCGATCATCTTTCTCGAGACCCGTATCCGCGCCGTGAGCGCCAAGCAAGTGGCAGGAGGGTTCCTCGGAGCTCTCGTGGGCGTTTTATTTGCGCTGCTTTTGAGCGTTCCTCTCGCCAAGATTCCCATGGCGAGTAACACGCAGGCGTTCTTGCAGTCGCTGGCGCTACTCTTGCTTGTCTATGTCGGGTTGATGCTTGGCTGGGAAAAGGGGGAGTGGTTCGATCCACTTTCGATCAAAGCCTATTTTCTGGGCACGACGCGTCAGAAAAAGAACGTCAAGATTCTCGATACGAGCGTCATCATTGATGGCCGCATTGCGGATATCTGTGAGACGGGTTTCATGGATGGAACGCTCATCATCCCGCAATTCATCCTCAAGGAGCTTCAGCAAGTTGCCGATTCCGCGGATTCCCTCAAGCGGAATCGGGGCCGGCGGGGTCTCGACATCCTTCAGAAAGTTCGCAAGATGAGCGACATCGATGTGGAGATCTCCGAGCTCGATTATCCCGACGTCAAAGAGGTCGACCTCAAGCTCATCGAGCTCGCCCAGGATCTCGACGCGAAGATCGTCACGAACGATTTCAACTTGAACAAAGTCGCGCAAGTGCGCGGCGTTCAGGTGCTGAATATCAACGAGCTCGCCAACGCGTTGAAGCCCGTGGTGCTCCCGGGCGAGTTCATGCGGGTCTTCATCCTCAAGGAGGGCAAAGAGTACAACCAGGGCGTCGCCTATCTCGATGACGGGACGATGGTTGTCGTCGACAACGCGCGAAAGCTCCTCGGAAAAAACGTGGACGTCACCGTCACCAGCGTGCTTCAGACGACCGCCGGCAAAATGATTTTCGGCAAAGCCATCGAGTCCGCGGCCGAGCGCGCCGCGGCCCGATAATTTTCTGGGCCTTTGCGACTTTTGCTTGTGCGGGTCATTTGTCGTTAAATTTCTCCGTTGTGGATAGCTCCATCGACTGGCTCAAGCTGCGTACGCTTTTCTGGTTCATTCCGCTCGTTACCCTCAACACGATCGTCTGCGGCGCGGTGTCGATGGTGCTCGCGGTCTTGTTCCGGAGCGGTCGACCTTCTCATTGCGTGGCGAGCTTGTGGTCCTGGCTCATCCTGAAGACGTGTATGATCCGCGTCGAAGTCGAAGGAGCGGAGAATCTCGAGCCGGGTCAAACCTACGTTTTGACCTCGAACCACCAGAGTCTCTTCGACACGCCCATCCTCTTGGCTTATTTGCCGGTGTCGTTTCGCTTCCTCTACAAGAAATCGCTCGACCGGGTCCCGTTTCTCGGCTGGCACTTGTTCTTGAGCGGTCATATCGGCGTCGAGCGAAAAAATCTGACGAAAGCGCGAGAAAGCCTCGACTACGCCGCGAACAAGATCCGGGGCGGAACCTCGGTCGTGGTGTTTCCCGAGGGCACCAGGAGCTACGATGGCGTGATGCGGCCGTTCAAGAAAGGGATGTTTCGCCTCGCGCTCAAGGCCGCAACCTCCGTCGTGCCGATGACCATCGTGGGCAGCCATCTCGTGATGAAGCGCGGCCGCGTCACTGTCTATCCGCGCACGGTGACGCTCATCATTGACCGACCCGTTCCCGTCGAAGGGCTCGGGGAGGAGGATGCCAGCAAGCTTCTCGACACCGTTCGCGCCGTCATGAGCGAGACGCTCGAGAGCGCCGTCGCGAGGCCACCGTGAGTGCTTCGGCCATCGCGATACTCGTTGCGGGTGGGACGGGAAGCCGCTTCGGCGCGGGGACAGCCAAGCAATTTCTCCCCCTTAGGGGAAAACCGCTCTTGGCGCATGCGCTTGCCCACTTCGATGGATGTCGGGCCGTTAGGCGCATCGTGCTCGTGTTGCCGCGCGAGGGTTTCATCGAGAGCTGTCGGATAATGGAGCCGTTCTTGGACCAAAAGCCAGTAAATTTCGTTCCCGGCGGCGAGACCAGGCAGGCTTCCACCTGGGAAGGTCTTTCCGCCGTCGACGCGACCTATGACGGAATCGTGGCGGTGCATGATGGCGCTCGCCCCTGCGCGGACAGCGCGCTCATCGAGCGTGTAGTCGCGGCCGCGGCGGAGCACGAAGCCGCGATCGCGGCCGTACCCGTGGTCGAGACCTTGAAGGCTCTCGCGGATCCGCACACGATCCGGGAGACCGTCGACCGCGGAGCGTTTTGCCGCGCGCAGACGCCTCAATGTTTCCACCATGGGCTCTTGCGCCGCGCTTTCGAGCGTGCTCGGAAAGACGGTTTCGTGGGGACGGACGAAGCGGCTCTCGTCGAGAGGCTCGACGTGGCTGTTCACCTCGTTGTCGGGAGCGAGCGCAACATCAAAGTGACGACGCCCGAGGATTTCGCGCGCGTCGAATATTTTCTGGAGCGCGGGAGGGCCTGACATGAAAGTCGTGAGCACACGCGTAGGGATCGGCTTCGACGCCCATCGCCTCAGTCGCGGAAGAAAGCTCGTTCTCGGTGGCGAGACCATCGAGTACGAGCGAGGTCTCGAAGGCCACTCGGATGCGGATGTGCTGATGCACGCGCTCACCGACGCGCTCCTAGGCGCGGTAGCCGCCCCCGATATCGGCTCGCTCTTCCCCTCGGGCGATCCTCAATGGAAAGGCGCTTCGAGCCAGCTCTTCCTCGAGAAGGCGCGAGAGGTCGTGCAAGAAAAAGGCTTTCGCCCGCAGCAAGTCGACGTGGTCGTTATTGCCGAGGCGCCTAAGCTCAGCGCCTATCTCCCGTCCATTCGTGCACGGCTCTCCGCGATCCTCGGCATCCCGGAAAACGCGGTCGGACTCAAAGCCACGACGACGGACGGGATGGGGTTCACCGGTAGAGGGGAAGGCATCGCTGTGCAGGCCGTGGTGACCGTGACGTCATCGTGAAGAAGTGAACAACATCAGCGGCATCCATGCGGTACGCGAAGCGCTGAGGGCGCGATCCCAGAGCATCCGCAAGATCGTCGTCGCCGAAGGGTCGCTCGACACACGCAAGCGCGAGATCCTCTCCCTCGCCCGCGAGAGCGGAATCCCTGTCTACCGCGAGCCCCGCGATCGCGTCGGCACCCAAGGTGTTACGGCCGAGCTCGTCGCTTTCGAGTGGTCCGACTTCCATGAGCTGCTTGAAGGTGCCAAAACCCCAGCCTTTTTTCTCGCTCTAGACCAGATCGAGGACCCAAGAAACTTCGGCGCGGTAGTCCGCGCCGCGGAGGGCGCTGGCGTCGACGGGATCGTCGTCCCCGAACGCAAAACCGCCCCACCATCTGAAGTCGCGATATCCGCCTCCGCCGGCGCCCTCCATCATACGAAAATCGCCCGCGTGAGAAACCTGGCGGACGCCTTGACCGAAATGAAAGAAAAGGGAATCTGGTCCGTCGGCCTGACCCCAGACGCCAACACCCCGTGGCACAGCTTCGACTACACCGAACCCGTAATACTAGTCTTGGGCTCGGAAGGAAAAGGCCTGAGAAGAAGAGTAGCCAAAACCTGCGACACCCTAATCGCCCTCCCCCGAAGAGGCTTTGTAGAATCCCTAAACGTATCTGTAGCCGCCGGAATCACGCTGTACGAAGTCCTCCGCCAAAGAACCAAAACCCCCAGCTGAGAGAGAGAATCACCGAAAAACCGTACTGAATGCTGAATGCTGGATGCTGAATGCTGAGACTTGGAATACATTTTGCTTTCCGCCGGTCGAACGCTATACTATAGCCTTTCCCAGGAGGAAGCCTCGCCGCCTCGACCGTCGCCTCTGAATCTGTGCTTTATGGGTTGTAGCAGCTGTTTGCTTCTGGTAATATCGCACGTTTGCGAGCTGGCGTAGCTCAGTTGGTAGAGCAGCTGATTTGTAATCAGCCGGTCGGGGGTTCAAATCCCTTCGCCAGCCCCACGATTGGTATGCGCGCTTGACTACCCCCTACGACGGATTGGAACGACGAATGGCGAGGACATGGAGTGTTGGAGTGGTAGCGAAGCGGTCAAACGCAGCAGGCTGTAAACCTGCCGGCCTTGCGCCTTCGAAGGTTCGAATCCTTCCCGCTCCACCAATTTCGGAGGAGAGGATTACGGGCGGGAGTAGCTCAGTTGGTAGAGCATCAGCCTTCCAAGCTGAGGGTCGCGGGTCCGAATCCCGTCTCCCGCTCCAGTTTCACGACGGTGAGGAAACGACCGGCAATTACAGGCCCACGTGGCTCAGTGGTAGAGCACTTCCTTGGTAAGGAAGGGGTCACCGGTTCAATCCCGGTCGTGGGCTCCATTTTCGAGGGAGTCGAAAGGTTATCGAGCTCGAGCTGGGCGGAGCGCCAGCGAGTTGGTGGAGCGCCAGTAAGTTGGTAATGATGGAGACGAAAGATGGCGAAAGAAAAATTCGATCGAAGTAAGCCGCATTTGAACGTTGGGACGATTGGTCACGTGGACCACGGAAAGACGACGTTGACGGCAGCCATCACGAAGGTTTTGGCAAAGGGAGCGAAGGACACAAGTTTCCGGAGCTTTGATTCGATCGACAACGCACCGGAAGAAAGAGAGCGCGGGATCACGATCGCGACGGCGCATGTGGAATATTCGACGGCGAACCGCCACTATGCACACGTGGACTGCCCTGGTCACGCGGATTATGTGAAGAACATGATCACGGGAGCGGCGCAGATGGATGGCGCGATAGTCGTAGTATCCGCGGCGGACGGACCGATGCCGCAGACGCGAGAGCACATATTGTTGGCGCGCCAGGTGGGGGTACCGTACATCGTGGTTTTCCTGAACAAGGTTGACATGGTGGACGACCCTGAGCTTCTGGATTTGGTGGAGCTGGAAGTGCAAGAGCTGTTGTCGCAATACGAGTTTCCAGGGGATGACATCCCGTTCATTCGGGGCAGCGCGTTGAAAGCGCTCGAAGGCGATTCGGAAGAGGACGAGAAGCCGATCCACGAGCTGATGAAGGCGCTCGACGAGTACATACCGCTACCGGAGCGCGATGTGGACAAGCCGTTCCTGATGCCTATTGAAGATGTGTTCTCGATTTCAGGCCGTGGGACGGTGGTGACGGGCCGGATCGAGCGCGGGATAGTGAAGGTCAGCGAAGAAATCGAGATCGTGGGGCTCAGCGAGACGCGCAAGAAAGTGGTGACGGGCGTCGAGATGTTCAAGAAGCTTCTGGACCAAGGCCAGGCGGGCGACAATGTGGGCGTCCTTCTTCGGGGCACGGAGCGTAGCGACGTCACGCGTGGGATGGTACTGGCGAAGCCGGGCTCGATCACGCCGCACATGAAGTTCAAGGCCGAGGTATATGTGTTGTCGAAGGAAGAAGGCGGTCGCCACACACCGTTTTTCAACGGCTACCGTCCGCAGTTCTTCTTTCGGACGACGGATGTAACGGGCTCGGCGACGCTGAACGAAGGCGTCGAGATGGTGATGCCAGGGGATAACACCTCGCTCAATATCGAGCTCGGCACGCCGATTGCTCTCGAGAAAGGCCTGCGCTTCGCCATCCGTGAAGGCGGCCGCACCGTTGGCGCCGGGACCGTAACCGAAGTCATTGAGTAAGCCTCAGTAGAAAAGAGAAGATATATGGCTGTGATAAGCGAAAAGATCCGAATCCGTTTGAAGGCCTATGACCATCGGATTTTGGACCAGTCCACTCACGAAATTGTCGAGACCGCGAAGCGGACGGGAGCGCGTATCGCCGGGCCCATCCCGCTGCCGACGATCAAGAACAAATGGACGGTCTTGCGATCCCCTCATGTGGACAAGAAGTCACGCGAGCAGTTCGAGATGAGAACCCATAAGAGACTTTTGGACATCTTCGAGCCAACGCCTCAAACCGTAGACGCCCTCATGCGACTGGATCTCCCCGCGGGCGTGGACGTAGAAATCAAGGCGTTCGGCAAGGAGCATTCTAAATAGTGACCGTATTTGGATGCCGATCATGAATTCAATAATTGGAAGAAAGCTTGGGATGACGCAGCGTTTCGCTGAGGACGGTAAAGTTATTCCGCTCACTGTTATCAAGGCGGGCCCTTGTGTTGTCGTGCAGCGGAAGACGGAAGAGCGGGACGGTTACGACGCGGTGCAGCTCGGTTTCGTCGAAGCGGGGCGGAAGTACAAAGCGAACAAGCCGACCGAGAAGCATTTCAAAAATGCTGGCGTGGCGCCTTGCCGCGTGCTTCGTGAGTTTGCGCTTGGTGACGGGGATGCGCCCGAGGTTGGCGCGTCGATCAAGGTGTCTGTCTTTGCAGCATCCGATCAGGTGCAGGTGAGTGGTGTGAGCAAGGGCAAGGGATTTGCCGGGGTCATGAAACGCCACGGATTTGGTGGCGGCAAGGCGACCCACGGCTCTATGCATCATCGCGGCCCGGGCTCCATTGGCCAATCGGCTTATCCATCTCGTGTTATGAAGGGCATGCGCGCCCCGGGGCATATGGGCCAAGACCGGGTCACGGTCAAGAACCTCGAAGTCGTCGAGGTCATCGAAGACGAAGATCTCCTGCTCGTCAGAGGCGCGATACCGGGCGCCAACGGCACCTATGTGGAGATCATCAAGACGCGATCGGCGAAGGGACAAGACGATGCCTAGCATTCCCATGGTGGATGTGTCTGACGGTTCTCGCAGCGAGAAAGCGCTGAGTGACGCGGTCTTCGGCGTCAAGCCCAACCGTCATCTTCTATACGAAGCGGTCAAACATTACCGCGCGGCGCGCCATCGCGGCACCCATGCTACGAAGAATCGCGCCGCGGTGAGCGGTGGCGGCGCCAAACCGTGGCGTCAAAAAGGCACCGGCCGTGCCCGTGTCGGCTCGTCGCGCAATCCGCTCTGGCGCAAAGGCGGTACGGCTTTTGGACCCCATCCCCGCGACTATAGCTTCAAGCTCAATGCGAAAGTCCAGATTGGCGCGCTTCGCTCGGCGCTCTCGCTCCGGGTCCAAGAAGAGGGCCTGACGGTCGTGAACGAGCTGGTGTTAGAAAAACCTAGCACCAAGACGCTGAAGGGCCAGCTCGAGAAGCTCGGCGTTTTACCGGGCCGAGTGCTCATCGTGGATCTGAAACCGAGCGACGCTCTCTATCTGTCGGCGCGCAACATGCGTGGCGTTGAAGTACGCTCGACCAAAGCACTCCACACCTATGACGTGCTCGAGGCACGCACCGTCCTTCTCTCCGAAAAGGCCGCAGCGAGTCTGGAAGAGAGGTTGTCGCGATGAGCATGCATGGCACCATCGCCGGACCGCTCATTACCGAGAAAGGTTGTCGCGATGAGCATGCATGGCACCATCGCCGGACCGCTCATTACCGAGAAAGGTTGTCGCGATGAACATGCACGATGTCATCGTCGGACCGCTCATCACGGAGAAAGCGACCGTTCTGAAGGACGATTACCGGACATTGTGCTTTCGCGTCGCTGTCGATGCGAACAAGACCGAGATCCGCGGCGCCGTCGAGAAGCTCTTTGGCGTCAAGGTGCAGTCGGTGCGCACGATGCGGATGAGCGGGAAGCTGAAGCGCTATGGGCGCTTCGAAGGAAAGCGCTCCAATTGGAAGAAAGCTTTCGTAACCCTGCGAGAGGGCGAAAAGATGATCGAGTTCTTCGAGGGGGTCTGATAGGACATGGCAATCAAGAAGTTCAGCCCCACATCCCCCGGACGACGCTTCTACACGGTCCAGAGCTTCGACGAGCTAACCGAGAGGAAGCCGCTCAAGTCGCTCACCGAGCCCAAGAAGCAATGGGGTGGCCGAAACAACACGGGCCGTATCACCGTGCGCTTTCGTGGCGGCGGTCACAAACGGCGCTACCGGGTCGTTGACTTCAAGCGGAACAAGGTCGACGTTCCCGGCAAGGTTGCCTCGGTCGAGTACGACCCGAACCGCTCGGCCCGCATAGCGCGGATCCATTATGTCGATGGCGAGAAGGCCTACATCATCCATCCTGTCGGACTGAATGTCGGCGACAGCATCGTCAGCAGTACGAGCGCTGATATCCTTCCCGGGAACTGCTTGCCGCTCGAGAACATGCCGCTCGGAACGGTGGTTCATAACATCGAGCTCAGGCCCGGCAAAGGCGGCCAAATGGCCCGCAGTGCTGGCGCGAGCGCGCAGCTGGTGGCGAAAGAAGACAAATATGCGCAGCTGCGGCTCCCGTCGGGTGAAATCCGGATCGTGCACAAGAAGTGTCGTGCCACCGTGGGCCAAGTTGGCAATATCGAGCACGAGCGGGTCACCATTGGCAAGGCGGGCCGGAAACGTTGGATGGGTCGCCGTCCTCACAATCGAGGCGTGTCGATGAACCCGGTCGACCATCCGCATGGTGGCGGCGAGGGCAGCACCGCGGGAGGACGTCACCCTGTGACGCCCTGGGGCGTGCCGACCAAGGGTTACAAGACGCGGAACAACAAGCGCACGAACAAATTCATCGTTCGCCGGCGTGGCAAGAAACGAGGCTAGAGAGCTATGGCGAGATCACTCAAAAAAGGGCCTTTCTTGGACGACAGCCTGCTCAACAAGATCGACATCATGAACGACGCGGGAGAGAAGAAGGTCTTGAAGACTTGGTCGCGCAGGTCGACCATCATTCCCGAAATGGTGGGACACACCATCGCCGTTCACAATGGCAAGAAGTTCATCCCCGTCTATATCACGGAGAACATGGTCGGGCACAAGCTCGGCGAGTTTTCCCCGACCCGCACCTTCCGGGGTCACACGACGAAGACGGATAAAGCCTCGAAGATGCGCTAGCGTTTTTCTATAGGACCGGAGACTGAAAGATGGTTCAAGCAAGGGCAACTGCCAAACACGTTCGAGGATCGCCGTCGAAAGCGCGCCTCGTTCTCGATCTCATCCGCGGCAAGAAAGCGGCCGAGGCGTTGTCGATTTTGCAGAACACGAACAAGCGCGTGTGCCGGCCGCTCGAGAAGGTGCTTCGCTCCGCGATAGCCAACGCGCAACAAAAGGCGGTCGAAGAAGCCAAACGGATCGACGAGGACGATCTCGTTGTGAGCAAGGCTTATGCCGACGGAGGGCCGACACTCAAGCGGGTCCGTCCGGCGCCGATGGGCCGTGCTTTCAGAATCGTGCATCGCTCGTCGCACTTGACGATCGAAGTTTCGGAACAGGAAGAGAGCTGATCAATGGGGCAAAAAGTCCATCCATACGGGTTTCGGCTCGGCTATAACAAGACGTGGCGTTCGCGGTGGTATGCCGAGCGTGACTACGGAAAGCTCCTCCATGAGGACTTGAAGCTAAAACGCCAGCTCAAGAAGCGCTTTTCGCACGCAGGTGTGTCTCGAGTCGAGATCGAGCGCGCCGCGAACAAGCTCAAAATCAATATCCACACCTCGCGCCCCGGGATCATCATCGGACGCAAAGGCACTGAGGTCGACAAGCTCAAGCAGGAAATCCAAGCGACGACCCAGCGCGAGGTCTATATCAATATCATCGAGGTCGCTAGGCCCGAGCTCGACGCGCAGCTCGTCGCCGAGTCCATCGCCCTGCAGCTCGAAAAGCGCATCGCCTTCCGCCGCGCGATGCGCAAGGCCATCGATGCCACGATGCGCTTCGGCGCGAAGGGCGTGCGCGTGCGCTGCTCTGGCCGGTTGAACGGCGCCGAGATCGCCCGCTCGGAGTGGTACCTGCTCGGGCAAGTCCCGCTCCACACGATCCGCGCGGATATCGATTATGGATTCGCCGAAGCTTTCACGACTTATGGCCAGATCGGCATCAAGTGCTGGATCTATAAAGGCGAGTTGCTTCCCGTGAGCCCTGCGTTTCGCGAGGAGTCGGGTGATCGCTCGCGGTCGCGCAGAACGGAGTAAGTCGCTATGTTGATGCCGAAGAAAGTCAAACACCGTAAGGTCCAAAGGGGCCGAATGAAGGGCAAGGCTTGGAAAGGCCACACGGTGTCCTTCGGCGATTACGGTCTCAAGGTGCTCGAGCCCGGATGGATCACGGATCGTCAGATCGAGGCCGCTCGGATCGCGATAACGCGTTTCGTCAAAAGGACCGGCCGCATCTGGATTCGGATCTTTCCCGACAAGCCCGTCACCAAGAAGCCGCAAGAAACACGCATGGGTAAGGGTAAAGGCAACCCGGAGTTCTGGGTGGCCGTGGTGAAGCCGGGACGGATTCTCTACGAGATGGAAGGGGTTCCCGCCGAGACCGCGCGCGAAGCGATGCGGCTCGCGGGACACAAGCTTCCGCTCAAAACCAAATTCGTCACCCGTTTCGAGGAGGGTTGATCGCGTGAAGATCGAAAAGGTTCGGGAGCTCGGCGAGGATGAGTTGAGAGATAAAGTCTCTGATTTGGCTGAGGAGATCTTCCGCACCAGGCTTCAGAAAGAGACGGGTCAGCTGGATCAAATGGGGAAAGTCCGCGAACTGCGTCGAGATCTGGCCCGAGTGAAGACGGTGCTGCGGCACATGGAGCTCGAGAAGAGCCGTGGTCAAGCCGATAGTCAGGAATGAGGAACACGAGATGCCCAAGGTAGTCAAAGTAGGCGTGGTCAAGAGCAACAAGATGGACAAGACCGCGGTGGTGAGCGTCGAGCGTTTGGTGCGCCATCCGCTCTATACGCGCGCGTTCAAGAAGACGTCCAACTTCACGGTGCATGACGAGGCGAACAAGTGCCAGGTCGGGGACCGGGTGAAGATCGTCGAGTGCCGCCCGATCTCCAAGCGCAAGCGCTGGAAGCTCGTGGAAATTTTGGTGTCACCGGCCGAGCGTGAGGCTAAGGTCCAAGTAGTTGAAGATGTGAAGTAGTAGACGACAGGGAACGAACCATGATTCAGATGCAAACGATCCTCGAAGTGGCCGACAATTCGGGGGCCAAAAAAATCCTCTGCATCCACCCGAGAGGTGGCGGGGTAGGACGGATCGCTCACCTTGGCGACGTGATCACGGCGTCGGTCAAGGAAGCGACGCCGGAAAGCCCCATCAAGAAGGGGACGGTCGTGAAAGCAGTGATCGTACGGACCTGCAAGGAGCAGCGCCGCAAGGACGGCACTTATATCCGCTTCGACAACAACGCGGCCGTTATTATTAATGACCAGAACGAACCGCTCGGAACGCGCGTGTTCGGGCCGGTGGCTCGGGAGCTTCGTGAGAAAAAATTCATGAAGATCGTGTCCCTGGCGCCCGAGGTTCTTTGAAGTGGCCAACAAACTCAGTATTCGCAAAAACGATCAGGTCGAAGTCATATCGGGTCGGGATCGCGGCAAGCGCGGTAAAGTTCTGCGCGTCATCCCGTCTCGGGCCCGCGCCATCGTCGAGCGCGTGAGCATGATCAAGCGGCACACGCGGCCCAATCCGCAGCAGAACATCAAAGGTGGCGTCGTCGAGCGCGAATCGTCGATCGATTTGAGCAACCTCATGATCGTCTGCCCGGAATGCGACAAAAAGACGCGAACGCGTAAGAAGACGCTCGCGGACGGCCGCAAAGTGCGCACCTGCGCCGCCTGTGAGGGAGTCATCGACAAATGAGCCGTCTCCAAAAGACCTATCACGAGAGCATTCGTCCGCAGTTGATGAAAGACCTCTCCATTACCAATGTTTGGGCGGTGCCGCGCATGACCAAAGTCGTCGTGAACATGGGTGTCGGCGCGGCCTCGGCGAACATCAAGCTTCTCGACGCCGCGATGAACGAGATGGGGGCGGTCACGGGACAGCGCCCGGTCATGCGGCGCGCGAAGAAGTCGATCGCCGCTTTCAAGCTCCGGGAAGGCCAGCCTGTTGGTGCTTGCGTCACACTGCGCGGCAAGCGCATGTACGAGTTCATCGACCGGCTCTTCAACATCGCCCTTCCCCGCGTTCGGGATTTCCGGGGCCTGCCGACGAAATCCTTCGACGGCCGCGGGAATTACACGATGGGACTCGAAGACCAGCTCATCTTTCCGGAGATCGATTACGCGAAGGTCGATCAGACCCGGGGGATGAACATCACCTTCGTCACGACCTCGGGTAACGACGAGGGCGCCAAACGGCTACTCGAGCTCATGGGCATGCCGTTCCGTCGCCCGGAACAGGAATAGGACTGTATTTCGATGACCAGGGAGAGATTTATTGGCTAAACAATCTTCGATTGCGAAGTCGCTGCGCAAACCCAAATTCAAGGTGCGGCAGCACAACCGATGCAATAGTTGCGGTCGGCCGCGAAGCTATCTGAGAAAGTTTCGTCTGTGCCGTCTGTGCTTCCGCAAGCTCGCTCTGGCGGGAGAGATTCCCGGTCTCGTGAAGTCGAGCTGGTGAGGAGGAACAAGGCATTATGATGACCGACCCGATCGCCGACATGCTTACACGGATCCGCAATGGTGTCGCCGCGCGGCTCACCAAAGTGGATATGCCGACGTCGAAGCTCAAGATCGAGCTCGCGCGTATTCTCAAAGAAGAAGGCTACATCCAAAATTACAAGGACATCGAGGACGACAAGCACGGAACCTTGCGCGTTTTCCTTCGCCGAATTGCCGACGGGTCCGAAGTGGTTCAGGGCCTCAAGCGAGTGTCCCGGCCGGGCTGCCGCATCTACGTGCCCAAGGACAAGATCCCCAAAGTCCAAGGAGGACTGGGTATCAATATTTTATCGACGTCTAGAGGACTCATGACGGGCCGCCAGGCAGTTCGCGAAGGCGTGGGCGGCGAGATTCTCTGTAACGTTTGGTGATGAACGAGGATTTGAAGGATGTCTCGAATAGGCGCTAAACCCATCCCGATACCGAGTGGGGTCAAGATTGAAGTCGACGGCCGTACGGTTCGCGTCGAGGGTCCGAAAGGCAAGCTGACCACTACGCTTCCAATCGGGATCCAGGCACGGCAGGAGAACGGCATTTTGAAAGCCGTCCGCGACAGCGAGACCGACGAGCTCAAGGCTCTTTGGGGACTCTCTCGAAGCCTTCTCGCCAACGCCGTGACCGGTGTTGCGGTAGGCTTCGCCAAAGAGCTCGATATCGTGGGCATCGGCTACCGCGCTCAAGTGGAAGGCGGGAAGATCAATTTTGCCCTCGGCTATTCGCATCCGGTCGTGTTCACGATTCCCGAAGGGATCGAAATCAAGATCGACAAGAATACCCATATCGTCGTCTCGGGCGCGGACAAGCAGTTGGTCGGGCAGACGGCCGCCACGATACGCAGTTTCAGAAAGCCCGACCCGTACAAGCAAAAGGGTATCCGTTACACGGGCGAGCACCTCAAGAAGAAAGCCGGAAAAACCGGAGTTACTTAAAGCGTCATGAGAGTTCAAAACACATCGCAAGCAAGAAAGCGCATTCATCTTCGCGTCCGGAAAAAAGTCATCGGAACGCTAAAGCGCCCTCGCCTCGCCGTTTATCGCAGTGCGAAACACATTTACGCTCAGGCGATCGACGACGACAATGGCCGAACTCTCGTCGCGGCGAGCAGTCGGGAGAAGGACGTCTCGGGCGGCGGCAACATCAAATCTGCCGCTTCGATTGGCAAGCTGGTCGCCGAGCGCCTTCGCGAGAAAGGTATCGAGAGTGTCGTCTTCGATCGAGGCGGCTTCAAGTATCACGGGCGCGTAAAAGCGCTCGCGGATGCCGCCCGGAAAGTCGGGCTCAAGTTCTGAGGAAATAAGGAAGGTTCATGCTACGAAAAAAAATCGATGCTAGCCAACTCGACCTCAAAGACCAGGTCGTCAGCATCAACCGTGTCACGAAAGTCGTGAAGGGAGGAAAGAACCTCTCTTTCAGTGCACTCGTCGTCGTGGGCGACGGTAAAGGTCATGTGGGCTTTGGCCTCGGAAAAGCCAAAGAGGTTCCCTCCGCCATCCGCAAGGGAATCGAGATCGCCAAGAAGACCTTGGTCCGCGTGCCGCTTGCGGGCGGCACCATTCCGCATCAAGTGATGGGCGTTTTCGGCGCGGGTCGTGTCCTGCTCAAGCCTGCCACCGAGGGGACAGGTGTCATCGCAGGCGGTGCAGTACGCGCGGTCGTGGAAGCGGCCGGGATCCGCGACATCCTCACGAAGTCTCTCGGTACCTCCAATCCGCAAAACGTCGTCAAGGCCACCATGACCGGGCTCGGTGAGCTTCGGAGCGCCGAAGAGGTGGCGCGCCTGCGTGGCAAGGACGTATCCGAGATCCTGAGTTAAATCGATGTCTGACGAAAAGCCCGAAGCGACGAAGAAGACAGTGAAGAAAAAGAGGACGTCGAAAAAAAGCATCCTGAAGCTGAAGCTCGTCAAGAGCTTGATCGGCTCGACGAAGCGACAACGAGAGACGGTGAAAGGTCTTGGACTTCGCAAGATCCGCGACACCGTCGAGCTTCAGGACACCCCGGAAATCCGTGGGATGGTTAAAAAGGTTCTCCATCTCCTCGAAGTCGAAAAATCATAGAGGCATTTATGAACTGGCATTTTGGCAAGGAAAACTGGAACAGAAAATGAGCCTAGAATCACTCAAGCCCGCAGCGGGTGCGCTCAAATCGAAGCGGCGCGTCGGACGAGGTCCGGGATCGGGCCGGGGCAAGACCGCGGGCCGAGGTCACAAGGGCGCCAAGTCGCGCTCCGGCTACTCTCGTCGTCGTGGTTTCGAAGGCGGACAGATGCCCCTTATCCGCCGCGTGCCGAAGCGAGGCTTCACCAACATTTTCAAAAAGCATATCGAGACGGTGAACGTTCGCGATCTGGATCGCCTGCCCGAGGGTACGGTGGTGACTCTGGAGCTTCTCGTGCAGCAGAAGCTCATTCGCAAGCGCTACGACGGCGTGAAAGTGCTCGGAAACGGTGAGCTCAAGACGAAGCTCGTCGTCCAGGCCCACGCCTTCAGTGAGACTGCCAAGTCCAAAATCGAAGCAGCCGGTGGGCGCGTCGAGGAGCTCAAGGCGTGATCGAGAGCCTCAAGAACATATTCAAAATTCCGGAACTGAGGAACCGTATTCTGTTCACCTTGGGAATGCTCGCCATTTATCGCCTGGGAAGTCATATTCCCACGCCGGGTGTCGACGCGCGCGCTCTCACGGATTTCTTCGACCAGAATCGAGGAACGTGGTTTGGTTTCGTGGATATGTTCTCTGGCGGGAACCTCTCTCGGGTGACCGTTTTCGCGCTTGGCATCATGCCTTATATCAGCGCTTCGATCATCCTCCAGCTTCTGACCGTCGTTTGGCCTTATCTGGAAAAACTGTCGAAGGAAGGTGAGCTCGGGCGTAAGAAAATCACGCAATATACGCGCTACGGCACCGTGCTCCTTGCCGTCATTCAGTCCGGCGGGATCGCGGTGTTTCTGCAGAACACCGAGCTCACGGGCGGTCTCACGCTCGTCGCCAATCCCGGGCTCCCTTTTACATTGATGACCGTGCTCACGCTTACCGCGGGCACCGTCTTCATCATGTGGCTTGGTGAGCAGATCACGGAGCGTGGCATCGGTAACGGCATGTCGCTTCTGATCTTCGCCGGTATCGTGGTCAACTTCCCGGCGGGCATCATCACGACGCTTAGTAACGTATCGACGGGCCAGCAGTCCGTGTTCCAGATCATCTTGCTCGCCGCCTTCATGGTCGCGGTCGTCGGCTTCATCGTCCATGTCGAGCGTGCCCAGCGGCGCATCCCGGTCCAATATGCGAAGCGCGTCGTCGGCCGGAAGATGTATCAAGGGCAATCCACCCATCTGCCGCTCAAAGTGAACACCGGCGGCGTCATCCCCGTGATTTTCGCGAGCTCCATCATCGCGCTGCCTCAGACCGTCGCATCCATGTTTCCGAACAGCATCTGGATGACGAATATCGCGCAGCAGCTTGCCTGGGGGATGCCGCTCTATACGCTGCTCTATGTCACGGCGATCGTGTTCTTCTGCTATTTCTACACCGCCATCATATTCAATCCCGATGACGTCGCCGACAACATGAGAAAATTTGGCGGCTACGTCCCCGGCATCCGACCCGGTAAGCGCACCGCCGAATATATCGATACCATTCTCACACGTTTGACCTTTGGCGGCGCCATCTATCTGGCGGCGGTCTCGGTGCTCCCCGAGTGGATGATTGCCGGTTTTCGGGTAGCGCCGATTCCTCTCATCGGACCTTTTCTCGACGGCATTTTGCCGAATTGGATTACCGAGGGTCTCGGTGTGACCTTCTATTTTGGTGGCACGTCGCTTCTCATCATCGTCGGTGTGGCCATGGATACGGTACAGCAGATCGAAAGCCAGCTCATCATGCGGCACTATGACGGCTTCATGAAGCGCGGCCGGATCCGAGGACGCCGAGGTTAGGCGATAGCCGACATACTCATGATACGGCTGATACTTTTGGGCCCACCCGGAGCGGGCAAAGGCACGCAGGCGGCGCGCCTGGCTACGGAGCTCGGGATTCCGCATATCTCCACTGGCGTTATCTTGCGCGATGCGGCTCGGGCGGGGACGGAGCTCGGACGGAAGGCAAAAGAAATCATGGATTGCGGCCACCTCGTGGGTGACGACGTGATGCTCGGGATTATCCGGGAGCGACTCGCGGAGGACGATTG